>MDSW01014098.1_pt1 | contig 44219 bp, 23 predicted proteins | sample 811171 | NCBI WGS metagenome assembly MDSW01 (sample SAMN05326641, study PRJNA326480) | marine metagenome | isolation source: seawater | place: Atlantic Ocean: North West | collected 2012
CAGCAGCGCCTGATCTTCGCGGGCAAGCAGCTCGAGGATGGCCGCACCCTCGCGGACTACAACATCCAGAAGGAGTCCACCCTGCACCTCGTGCTCCGTCTTCGCGGCGGTGGCAAGAAGCGCAAGAAGAAGGTGTACACCAAGCCCAAGAAGGTCAAGCACGTCCACAAGAAGGTGAAGCTCGCGTTCCTCAAGCTCTACAAGGTTGACGACGCGGGTAAGGTGACCCGCCTCCGCAAGGAGTGCCCCGCCCCCGAGTGCGGCGCCGGCGTCTTCATGGCCAACCACTTCGACCGCCACTACTGCGGCAAGTGCGGCCTCACCTACGTCTACCAGAAGTAAACGAGAGAAGGGTCCAAAGCGGGGTCGACGACGTTTCGTGTGATTTGTGATCGCAACTAAGCGAGCGACGCCGCTCTTTCTCTTCATTTATTTGCCTTCCGCGTATGTGCGACACGGCGTCATTCCCTCTTCGACCGTCGCCCGCGCCACGCCCGAAACTTCCGCACGGATTCCGTCAGCCCCGGCGCGTGCATCATCCGCTCGAGCGGCGAGACCCCACCCCCACCTCCAGACTCTCCTCCCGCGTCCGGCTCCGCGCGGCTCGGGTCGTCGAGCATCGCGCACGGCACGAGGAGCACTGTCGGGGGAGGCTCCCCCGGCGCGCGGACGACGCGACAGCACGCCCTGTCGTCGCCGTCCGACCGACCGCGGTCGAGGCGCTCGCACTGTTTCTCCGCGTCCACCCACCGACGAATCTCCCTCGTCTCATCGCCGACGGACTCTCTCCTCCCCCCATCCCCTCGAGCCTCTCCCTCGCTCTCCAAGCATCCGCGCACGTCGCTTATCTCCACGACCCGACGCAGGGCCCGCCCGGCGCCTGACGCTCGCCTCTGCGTCCACGCGCGCCATCCGAACCAGTACGCCGGGAAGTTGCTGATCGGCGTGAGCATAAGCGGCATCGTCAGCGGCACGCACGCGGCGTTCCACAGCATTCCGCGTCTCGTGGCGTCCGTCATCTCCCCGACGAGGCGCGCGAGCGCGGCTCTCGCCTCGAGCGTCGAGACGTTCGCGGGGTGCACCATCTCCACGGACGTGCACACGGGCGGCAGCGCACCTAGCGGGGTCTCGTGGGGCGGTATGCGGTCGAGCATCCACGTCCCCGCGGCGTGCGCGCGGCGGCGCAGCGTCCCGGGCTCGTGCTTCCCCCACGCGTTGAACGTGTCCACGAACGAGGCCATCGTGCGTTCTCCCCAACGCGCGACCGATCTCGGCAGGTACGCCTCCGGACCGACGGACGCGGCCGCGAGCGCCTTGGCCACCTCGGCGGCGCGGTCCGGGTGAGGCTCGGTCACCGAGCACGCGTGATACGCCCACCGGTCCCCGCCGAGGCGCATCGCGAGCACGCGCGCGCGACTCGCCATCGCGACGCGGTCAGATCGCACCGCGCCGATCGCTCTGACGCGCAGACGGACGTGAGTGGCCTCCGCTGCGCCAGGCGGTCGAATCGCGCGACGAACCGACGCGATCGATTTCGCAATTTACCGATCACGTTCACCGGCTTTCGAGGTCGACCGAACGGTTCGAGTTGAAACCGGTCTCGGGTCAAGGGAAAATCCCCCGTCCGGGATTGCTGACGTGGGACGCCGGTTCGGAAGCGGTCCGCAAACATTGTACGAAAGGTTCTTTCGTCGACCTCACGGGGGGAGGTTCGCATCCCAAGCGCGCGCGCGACGTTGCGCACGCGCACGAGCTCTATGGAGACACGCGGTGCGCTCAAATTGGACTCGCCCCCGTGCGTCTCGCGCGGAAGTTCAGGTGCGACGGCGTCCCCCCCGGCTCGAATAATCTATCTGACGTGTCAAGACAAAAAGTGTTTTTCCGCGTGGGGTCGCACACTGACGCGCGACGCGCTTCGACCCCCCCCCCCGTCTCCACGAATCGCGCAGGTGGCGACGGCGCGGCGTCGTCCCACGCCGAAACGATCGCCGCGGCCAACGTCGCGATCGCGCCGTCGCGTTCGAACGACGTTTTGAGCGTCGGCGACGCCGCGGCGGGCGCGCTCGGCGGGGCGAAAAGCGCGGATTCCGCGGACGAACAACGACGATTGACGCGCGATCGTTGGATCGCTTCGGACGCGCCGGGCGCCGCGCCCGTGGACCCCGCTCCCGACGAACCCGCCGCGGATGCCGACGCCGTCGACTGCATCGTCTTCGTCGGCGGCGTGCCGTACGACGTCATGGAGCCCGAGCTCACGACGCTGTTCGCTCGGTTCGGCGAGGTGACGCGCACGCGGCTCGTGCGCCACCACAAGACGAAGGAGGGTGGCGCGCACAAAGGATTCGGGTTCGTGACGTTCGCGGTGGAGGCGTGCGCCGACACCGTCCGCGCGATGGAGACGATCCCGATCGGCGACCGCGCGATGAGCGTCTCGCGCGCGGTCCGGGGCGCGGCGCGCGTCTCCCCCGCGCCCCGAGGCCAGCGCGAGCCCCCCCTCGACGAGAGAAGCGACGAGCTCTCCGCCGCCGACGTCGACGCGCTCAGCGTGGAAGCCGCGCCGCCCTCGCCGCCGTCGACGGCGTCGCACTCCTCCGGTTTCGAGAGCCCGGAGGCGTCCCAGCGGCGCTCGAGCACCGCGGCACCCGCGACGCCGTCCCCGCACCCCACCTCGCCCGTCCCCGTCCCCGTCCCGGGCGCGCACGTCCCCGGCGGGTTCTGGTCGTACGAGCAACAACTCGCGTACGACGCCGCGTTCCACGCCGCCCTGGGGGAGTACTACGCGCGTGCCGCGCCGATGGCCGTGCCGTCGATGATGATGCCCCCGGGCGGCGGTATGCCCATGTCCCCGGCGGAGTATTACGCGGTCGCGTACGACGCGAGGAGACCGGGGCACGCGCCGTACGGTCCCCCCGGGGCGCCGTTCGCGGGCTACCCGTTCGGACACGCGGGCGCGGATCCCGACTACGCGCTCCAGTACGCGTACGCGCGGAACGGTCGCTCGCCGACGAGCACGCACCCGAGGCGAGTGCACGCCGACCGGCGGGTGTTCGTCGGGGGTTTACCGCGGCACGCGACGGATGAGGGGTTGTGGGCGGCGTTCGCGCGGTTCGGCGGCGTCGAGGACGCGCGGGTCGTTCGCGACGCGCGCACGGGCGTCTCGAAGCGGTACGGTTTCGTGACCTTCGCCGAGCGCGCGGCGGCGGAGTCGGTCAAGGCGCTCGGTTCGATCGAGCTCCAGCCCGGGGTCACGATCGCAGTCGAGGACACGTGGAGCGGCGTCGGGCACATGCCGCCGCAGAGAACCGCCGGGGGGGGAGCGCCGAACCCGAATCGGGGGGGGGACGCGGAGCGGCGCGACGCGGCGGAGGCGACGGCGCGCGCCGAACGCGCGCCGCGGAACGGGCTCATCTCCGAACAGGCGCCGAACGGTCTCCGAAAAGGCTCGGAAACGGAGGCGACGCCCGTCCCCCCGCCCCTCTCTCCGCCCTTGTCTCCGGGGAACGGTTCTCCGCCCTCGGACGGGACGTCCTCGGGCGGGTGCACGCCTCCGGAGTCCGCGCTCGACCGGTCGCAGCGGCGCTCTCCCTCGACGGTTCTCCCGCGCGGCTCGCCCTCCGCCGATCGCGTCGCGGCGCCGGCGCGCCTTTCGCCGACCCGCGGATCGGACGAGCGCGACGAGCTCCCGGCGTCTCCCGTGCGGCGCGCGATCGGGCGCCTGCGCCTGTGCTCGCAGTCGAGCTCCGAGCTCGGGTCCGTGGACGAGTCGCGCGATTTCGACGGCTTCCCCGAGGGGGCGTCGCGGAGCTTCGCGGCGGTGGCGGCGGGGGACCGGTCGCGACGCTCGAACCCGAGGGTGGTGTCCGTGCACGGCCTTCCCGCGCGCTCGGACGCGGACGATCTGCACGAGTTCTTCTCGTCCTTCGGCGCGGTCCTGAACGTGGAGTCCACGCCGGGGAAGGCTGGGGTGTCCGATCCCCTCGCGCTCGTCGAGTTCGCGGACGAAGCCGTCGCGTCGGAGGTGAAGTCGCGGCGAAACTTTTTCTTCGACGGCGTCGTCGTCGAGGCGGGCGCGGAGGGCGAAAGGAGACCGCCGAGGCCGAGCGTCGTCGCGCCAGCGCCGATCCCGACGAAATCGGCCGCGGCGGCGTGACGCGAAGGGTATGATATCTTTATACGGCACGCGCGAGTGAGCGTTTATGAGCGAGGTGAGTTTCTATTCGTCCTCGTCCCGCGCGTTCGCGTCAACTTCGGAGCCCGTCTTCGAACCCGCCCGAGTCCAGCATGACCCCCCCCCGTATTTGCTTATCCCTTCCCGCCTTTCGCCTCGCCTCGAACGCATCGTACCCGTCCGTCTCTTTCAGCGCCTCGACGTCGATCGGGCACCCGCGCAAGGAAAGCGCTTTCAACGAGGCGCACCCCGCGAGGATCTCCGGCGGGACGGCGCGCACGCCGGTGCCGTCGCAGGAGACGGTGGCGAGTTTCGTCAGCGCGCCGAGGATCGGCGGCAGGCGCGTGACGCGCGCGTTCCCGTCCACCTTCAGCGCCGCGAGGGTGACGCACCCCGCGAGGTGCGTGAGCCCGCCGCACGCGTCGGCGTCGGCGTCCACGTCCGCGTCGCTCATGCCCGCACGGTCGTCCGCGCCCAGACAGTTCCGCGACGCGTCGAGCAGCGTCAGCCGCTTGAGCTTCCCCACCGACGCGGGGAGGCGTCGCACGCGGTTGTCCGCCAGCGCGAGCTCCTCGAGCTTCGCGAGCTCCCCGATCGCCTCGGGAAGCGCCTCGATGCGGTTCCCCTCCAGCCTGAGCGTCTTGAGCGCCGCCATCGCGCACAGCGCGTCGGGGAGGCGCGTCAGCGCGTTCCGCGCGGCGTTGAACTTGTGCGCGCGCCGCATGGCGCCCACGCCGTCAGGGAGCTCGCGGAGCGCGTTCGAGCTCACGTCGACGACGCGCGCCTTGTCGCCGAGCGCGACGACGTACTCCGGCATCGCGCCGAGCCCGGCGTCGCGCTCGGAGACGATGCCCGTCTTCCCCGCCGTCTCCGCGCGCTGCGCCGCGCTCGCGGAACGGTTGTAATCCGCCCCGACCTTGTCCACCGCCGCGCTCAGGTCTCGCCCGAGCTTGTCGAAACCCTCGGCGACCTGCGCGAAGAACGCCTCCATCGCCGCGCGCGTCGGAGGGAGATGCCGCGAGAGCCCCGCGCGCCCCCTCTCGTTCGGGGGCGCGCGTCGGTGTGCGGGAACCGACGACGCCGCGACTCTGAAGTCGTTCGTCGTTCTTTTCTCGCGTCCCACGCGGGTTCAGCGCCGGGCGCATCACACTCACAACCGCCCCTCAACGCGCGATCCGCGGACCGTCGCGTTTCCCGACTGTTCGAGGGGAAAATCCGGGATCTTCGATGGTTCACGAACCGCGCTTTCGGTCCGACTCTTTGCGGAGCGCCGATTGCCAAATAAGCCTTGATGGGGAAGTCGAATCTTTTGACCGGGCGCTCTCGGTTCAACGCCCCTCGACCCGTTCGCGATTCGTTTCCCTTTCAAAAGATTTCCAGAAACCCATCCGCGATTCCGTTCGTGCGCGGCACAGAACCAATTATCCTCAAACGATTTTGCCCCGTCGGCAATCCGACTCGGTTTCGCGCCCCGCCAAAAAGTGCAGCTTTTTCAACGACGCCGAAACGGTGGATAAAGGCATTCGCGAGCGCCCCGGCGCCGCCGCACCGAGACGCGCGATGAGCGCGGTGTGCGACTACTGTTCAAACGCCAAGGCGACAGTGTTTTGTCGGGCGGACTCCGCCCGACTGTGCCTCTCGTGCGACGCGCAGGTGCGTCCGAATCCATTCTCGAAGACACGGGGACGCGATTCTTCTTTCGTCGTTGGGGTTCCCGACCGTCGCGTCCCGAACGTCGCCTGGGGGAAGGGGCGATGTTCGCCTCGTCCCGCGGCGTCCCGCGCGCGCCGAAGCGCCTCTTTCCGTCGCCCGGGGTCGTCACGCGACGCCTCGCCTCATCCCGGCGCGTTTTTAGGGCGCGCGCGTCGCCGCGCTCGCGTTCACGCGGCGCGTCCGCGGTGCGCTTTTTTCCCTTCAGCGCCCGCCTCGAGGAATTCCTCGGCTAACCCCGAACGTCCGCCCCTCCGCTGACCTCCTCCGCGCGTAGGTGCACACGGCGAACCAGGTGGCGCGCCGACACTCGCGCTCGTGGTTGTGCGAGCAATGTAACGTCGCCTCCGGGATGGTGCGCGCGCGGCTCGCGCGACGTCGCGTTCGTCCCCGACCCCCCGTCCCCGGCGTCGGTTGCCGGGTTGCCGAGCGTGTTAACAAAACCTACCGCGGGCCGGCGGAAAAGAAAAGGCGCAAGATGCGCGCGCGTTTCCGCGCGACGCCGCGCCGCGCCGCCCGGCGTTTCCCGTCGTCGACGCGCGGCTCGCGCGATGGGGCGTCGCGTTAATCCCTCGCGGTTCCGCACGCGTCCCCATCGATTCGCTCACGCCGTCCGTCCCCCTTCCCCGACCCCCCCTCCCTCCCAGGTTGCTTGTCCCGTGAACCGGTCCGTCCTGTGCGAGGCGTGCGACGAGCTGACGCGACACACGGCGCGCGGGGTCAACCGACCGCCGCTCAAGAGTTTTTCCCTCGCGGATGAGCCCGCGGATGAGTACGGCGCCCACGTCATGAGCCGCCACCCGTTCCGCGAGGGCATCTACCTCTTCCCCGACCGCGTCAGCGGCGACGAGAAGAGGGCCGGCCGGCCCGCCGGCGCGCACGGAAGGCAGCCCCCCGTCGGAGGCGGGCACCACCGCGGCGCGCCGTGGGATCCCGCCGGGGGCGCGGCGCATCCGTCCCATCCCCAACACGCCGCCGCCGCCCCGGGCGCCCCCCCGCGATCTCTTCTCCCCGTCCTGAACCACCAGATGGGCGGCGTCCCCGCGCCCCCCGCGCCGAGCCTGAGCGGCCAGCCCTGGGTGAACTCCGCCCAGGGGGCGGCCCCGGTCGGGTGGGACGAGTTGGCGCGGGCGGGGAGCGGCCCCCTCGGCGGGGACGGGTTGGGCCGCGCGTGGTTTCCGCACCCAATCGGCGGGATGCACCGCCACGGCTCGCACTCGAGCAACGGCAGCGACCCGATCGGTCTGTACATGAACTTCGACGGCTCCGGGCCGAACATCATGCACTCGGGCGGCTCCGGCGGCGACCTCGCGGGCGCCGCGGGCAACCCCGGGAGCGCCTCCCCGACGCACGCGGGGAGCGGCGGCGCGGACCCCGCGGGGAGCCACCAGGAGGCGACGAGCAACGCCGACGCGGTGTTCGCTCCCGGCCCCGGACAAATGTGGCCCCCCGGGGCGCACCCGGGTCACGGCTACCCCCCGGGGGCCTACCCCCACCCGGGGATCCCCCCGGGGGCGTACCTGGAAAACGGCCAGGTGGCGCACCACTTCCAGCCGGGCCCCGACGGATCTGTCCCGGGGGATGCGCACCACCACCCGGGCGCCCACGGGTTTCCCTCGGCGGCGTACTACCCCGTCCCGCCGCCGGCGATGCACGACCAGATCGCGCGCGTGGGCGCGGCGCCGCCGAGGCCGCCGAACGGGTATCCCTCCGCGGCAGGTACGCTCGCGCGCCAGCCCCGCGTGAGCTCCAGCAGCTGGTCCGCGGAGCACGCGCACGCGCAGCTCGCGCAGGGCGCCGCGGGGCACCCCTTCGGAGGGTTCCCCGACGCGTCGATGGTTGCGGCGTTCCCCGGGAACCACCACCTGGGCGCGTCCTCGCCGAGCTTACAGCGGAGCCACCAGAGGAACTCGCAGGGGAGCGTCGGGGGCGGGAGCTGGTCCGGGGGCGTCGCGCAGTTCTTCGCGCAGGGGCCCGGGAGTAACGGGCACGGCAGCGGGGAGTTCCACCACGGACGGTCGGCGTCGCCGCCCGCGAATAACGGGTCGCGCGGCTCGGGCGACGGGAGCAGCGCGGACGATATCCGCGCGGCGGCGGGGAAGATGGCGCCCGGGACGGAGGCGAGGAAGGAGATGCTCGTGAGGTACCACGAGAAGCGGAAAGCGAGGAAGTTCAAGAAGAAGATTCGGTACGAGAGCAGGAAGGTGCGCGCGGATAACCGCGTGAGGATCAAGGGGCGGTTCGCGCGCGCCGACGCGCCGCTCGTCGCCATCGACAAGAGCTCCGCGAAGAACCACCCGAGCCTCAGAGCCAAGCTGGCCGAGAAGGAAAAGCAAGAGACCACCGCGGATGGAGACGAAACCGCCGAAGTCTCCGAGAAGGTCAAGACGGCAGGGGAGGAGGAGCACGCGCATCTCAGCGCGGCGTCCGACGCGTCCGCGGAGGCGTCCGACACGGATTCGGACGAAGACCCCGCGGACGAACTCGGGGAGGCGCGCGAACGGGAAGGGAACCCGCCCGAGAAGGGAACCCGAGCGCACTCGAGGAGGGAGACGCCCGCGAGGAAGAAAACGCGCGTCGACGACAACGCGCGCCGAGCCGCGGAAGCGGCGATGACCGGGGCCTCGGACTTGGCCACCCCGGACGTCCCGCCGGGCGCGTGCGCGTGAGGACCCCAACGAGGACCCCGGGAGGGTCGCGAGTCGACTTCCCATTATTTTTTTCATCCCGAGCGGGGCGAACGGCGGTCCGTCGCTCGCTCTCGCCCGCTCGGACGCACGCGTGAGTGATTTTTTTAGCTCCATTGATATCGCGGGCGCCGACTCGAGGGAAGTGACTGACGGTCACCGACTCGAGCGTTTGGCATCGCCCGCGAACATTCTTTGCGGCGGCGGCGCGACCCCCGACGGAGGCGCTCTTCCGACGACGACGCCACAATAGGTCGTCTTTCGAGAGAGCGCCGAGGACGCCGCGAGGGTTCGCCGGACCGTTCCGCTGTTGTACCATCAACCGATTAGCAAACGACAGTTTAATATGTAGAGAACCATCAAAAGGGACACGTCCGACGCGTGTCTTCCGTACGTCGACGGTCGTGAACGGGCGTGAGAGCGCGCCGGATGACCTCAAGAAGAAGACGCGCGCCGCCGCTTGCTCTGTCACGGATTAACCCGCAGCAGAACTCGAGACGACGTCGCGAGCGCGCAGCATTTCGCGCCGCGCGGAGGTCCCACCCTCCCCGGCGTTCGCGATGCGTCGCGCTCGCCGTCCGCGCGCGCGCGAGCCCTGGGGCGCGCGCCCGAACGGTCCCGCGATGCGATACGTGCGGCTCTTCTTCTTGCTGTTCCTCGTCGTCGCCCTCGTCGGTCGCTTCGGGGCGACGCGCGGGAACGGCTCCTCCGATCGTCGCGCGGGCGTCGAGTGGCTCGACGAGGTGGCGTTCGATCCCGCCGCGCCCTCGCACGGGGTCGTTCCGTCGCGCGCGCTCGCGGCCGCTCACGTCGCGCTCCCGAGCGGCGGGTACCTCGTCGCGTGGACGGGCGCGGCCGAGGACGCGGACGGGGACGAGGTGGTGGCCGCGTGGACGGCGCAGAGGGCGCCCGTCGGCAAATCCGGTTGGTCGTCCCCCGCGCTCGTCGCCGCCGCCGACTCGGGAGAGGTCTCCGGCGCGTTCACCCCGTCGCTGACGTTCGTGGCCGCGGGCGGATCCAAAGACACGGGGCTCGGCGCGTCGGCGGGTCGGCGGGTCTCCACGCCCGTGCTCCGCCTGCGCTTCGAGGCCGGGGGCGAGGTGTTTGTTTGCGACTCCATCGACGAGGGGCAGACGTGGTCGTCGCCGGCGCGCGACCCCGACTGGGAGGCGGCGGCGGCGGACGCGAGAGCGACGCGTCTGCGCCGAGGCGTCGTCGCGAGACCTCTGTCGGGCGCGAGGACGCAGGTGTCCACGGACGACGGAGCGTCGTTCGGCGCGGCGGTGGCGATACCGCTCCCCGGGTCCTCGAGCGGCGGTTGGCACCCCGACGCGCGGCCTTCGCTCTGGCGCAAACCGGAGGCTTCGGCGAAGGCGCTCGGGCACCACCCCTTAGCCGCCGCGGTTCGATCCTCCGCGTCCGACGGGCACCTCGCGTTCATCGCGGATTCGGTGGATGAGGGCGCGTCGTGGGTCACGCGCGAAACCTCCACCGGTTTGAAATCGGCGGGCGGCGACCCCGAGGCGACGTGCGCGGGGCGGTCGGCGCTGTTCCTGACGCACACGCCCGAGCGCGGGGGCGACGCCGCGGTGGCGATGAGCCGGGACGGGGGGCTGACGTGGCCGCTGACGTGGACGAACACGCGGTGTAAACACCCGATGACGTCGGGGGACGGCGCGTTCGAGGGGTTCGCGATGACGTGCGTGGGCGGAGAAGGCCAGGTGCGATTCTACATGGCGACGACGGCGGGGTTCCGAGCGAGGGCGGAGGAGCGTCGGGGGGGAGAAGGCGTTGGAGGAGGATGATGAGGATCGTCGTCGGGGGATCGCGCGAGGAAGAGCGACTCGAGTATGAACACGAACGCGTCCATCGAGCGATCCACCGCGGCGTGATAGCGCATGATATCTAGTCCTCATGAGGCGGTCACAACATCGCGTCATCGCTTCGGCTTGGGTTCTTCGGGCGCGCACCCGCCGGGGGCGCCGCCGGGCACCTCGTACTCGCCGTCCACGTGCTGCGGCTCGACGCGCATCTCGTAGTTTCCACGCTCGTTCCCCACCGCCTGGACGACGTGCAGGCGGATGAAGGACTCGGCCTCGACGCCCTCCTCGATCTTCTTGCGCGCCTCCTCGGGGGCGAGGTGTGCGGATTCCTGCAGACGACGAGAGAAGGAAAGGAGGGCGGGTCAGTCGAACGGGACGAACCGCGGGCGATCGACGCGATCCGCGAGAGACTCGGCACCGCGATCGGGAGAGGGGGCGCGAACACGCACGTCGAAGTGCTTGCGAATCTCGGCACGGGACGCCGCGAGCGCGCGTTCGTCGCCCTTGAACGCGACGGCGCGCGCGCGGAGCAGGCTTCGGAACAGGCCGCGCGTCGTCGGGAGCGCCGCCATAGCGCGCGAGGAGCGCGCGGATCAATGCGCCCAAGATCGCGAGAACGGCGGACGAGCCTCGGCGGGATTTCTCTCTCCGTCCGAGGAAAAAGTAAAGCGACCCGTGGTCGGCGCACAACGACGCGCGCGCTCGTCGCCGCCGCGCGCCGTCCCTCTGACGCGCGTGCGAGTTTCGGGCGCCATGCGCGTCCTCCACGTCCCTTCGACGGACGGCGTCGTCCTGGAGGTCCAAGACCGCGCGGTCTCTTCGTCCGCCCCCGGCGGCGCCGGCGTCGAGCGCGAGGCCCCCGTCGTGTTCCTCCTCGCGCATGCCAATGGGTTCCACGGTCGCGTGTTCGACCCCCTAGTGGACGCGCTCGTGCGCCACGACCGCCCCGCGCGCGTGGTCACCTTCGACATGCGCGCGCACGGCGGCTCCACCGCCCCCCTCGCGTCGACCGCGCGTTCGCGACTCGAGGCGCTCCGCTGGGATCGATTCGCGGACGACGTCCTCGCCGTCGTCGACGCGCTCGGCGTGCGCGGTCGGTGCGTCGGCGTCGGCCACTCCCTCGGCGGCCACGCGATGCTCCGCGCGGAGGCGCGCCGCCCCGGGACATTCGCCTCGATCGTGGCGCACGAACCCATCTTCGTGGTCCCCGACGACGCTTTGCCGCGGGGGACGGCGAAGACGCCCCTCGCCGAGGCGGCGGCGCGGCGACGCCGGCGATTCGCCTCCCGCGAAGCCGCCCTCGCCGCGTTCGCGTCCAAGCCTCCGCTCGACGCTTTGCACCCCGACGCGCTCAGGGCGTACTGCGAGCACGGCTTCACTAGCGCGAGCGCGAACGAAAAAGGCGGCGAACGCGAGAGCGAGAGCGAATCGAGGTGGAGAACCGACGAAGCGCGTGCTCGCGCGGGAAGGGAAGTACAGCTGGCGATGGCGCCCGAGGACGAATCCGCGGTTTTTTCCGCGGGCGCGGAGGAGGCGGGCGCGCTGCCCGCGATCGCGAACCGGAGGCTGAAGTGCCCTGTGACGATCATTTGCGGCTCGACCGCCGTGCCCGGAGCGCCCGGGGCGGCCGCATACGCCGCCGTCATCGCGCCGGTGATCGTGGAGGCGTTACGAGCGGGCGGCGCGGAAGCTCGGCTCGAGAGCAAACCCGCGATGAACCACTTCGGGCCGATACAGGACCCGGAGTCGTTCGCGGAGGCGGCGTGGCGACACGCGGACTGGGCGAGGGCCAGGGGGGGCGGACGGGGCGGGGGAGGGACGGCCGGGGACGTGGGCGGCGAGACGAACGGCGGAAGGGTGTGGATTCGGAGTAGACTGTAGAGCGGCGAATACAAGTAGACTACGCATAGCGGCGGAGCATAAACGAGCGCGTGCGTTTCGTGCGTGTCGGTTCGTCATCGCGACGTCTCGGAAGACGCGACGCCCCGACGGGCTCGAGCCACGACGTTTTCTGGAAACGGCGCGACGACCCCGCACTCCTCTCCTCGCGGTTCCTCTCGCGACCGTCTCTTCGGCCGCTCTCGGTCGCGGACCGTCTCGTCGACCCCCTCTCAGATCCTTCCTCGCGCCTCGAGACATGGCGGACGCGCCCGACTCCGCGCCGGCGGCGGACACCGGCCGGCAGAAGAAGTGCGTGCTGGTTCCCTTCGGCGGGAAGTCGCAGCTGGACGCGAACCGCCGGCTCTTCGAGTGGTGCGCGGTGCACCTGATGGACGCCGCGGACGACGTCTTCGTGTTCCACCACACGCGCAGGAGGAAGAGCGGGATGGCGGCTCTGAGAGCGGCGACGACGCAGCGCACGGGCGTCTCCGTCGTGAACATCGGCGCGGCGTCCACGCTGGGGTCTGACAAGGGCTCGGACGCGGCCGCCGCGACGAACGCCGCGGGCGGCGCCTTCGCGGACACCGAGTGGCTCCCCGTCGCCGTCGTCGACGCGATGCGCAAGCGCCGCGCCGCGGATCCGTCCGCCGACGTCGCCGCGTTCGAGGTCGACCCGGACGCGGGCTTCGCCCAGCCGGAGGTGAGCGCCCACCGCGACGAACGTCGACCCCACCGCGCGGTTCCTCGGAGCCCACCGACGACTGACGCCTTTTCCCACCGCGTCGTTCTTTAACGACGCCGCCCAGGACGCGGTCGCGGCCATCTCTCGCGGCGCGTTCGAGATCCCGCCCCCGGCGATGCACGACGCCCTGGTCGTCCCCCGCCCCGACCTGGTGTGCGTCGGGAGCCGCGGGAACAAGGCGCTGGGGCGGGCGATGCTCGGCTCGGTGTCGTCGGCGACGCTGGCCGCGTCCGCCGTCCCCGTCTGCGTCTTCCGCGCCTCCCTCCCTTCCCCGTCCGAGGAGGAGCTCGCGGTCCGCGCGAAGCTCGGGGACGCCGACCAGAGGCAGCGCGCGGTGTGCCTCGCGCTCAGCGGCTCCGACGCCTCGCACTCCGTCGTGGAGTTCGCCGTCGATAAGCTCCTGCGGCCCTCGGACAACGTCGTCATCCTGCACTGCGACGCGCCGAGAAAGATGAGGAGAAGGGGGCTCAGCGACGAACACGTGAGCGCGAACCTCAGGGCGTGCGAAGAGCGCGTCAGGGCGTTCCTCGCGCTCGCGCCAGACCCGCGCGGGGGGGTGCACCTGATCCGCGCGGAGGAGCCCGCGGAGGGCGCGGCGGACGTGCGCGATCGGATGCTGGAGTTTCTCGACAAGACGGACGTCGAGCTCCTCGTCCTCGGGAGGACCAACCGCCGAGGCGCGTTCAAGACGTGGACCCTGGGAACCGTGCCCATGTACGCGGTGACGCACGGGAAGTGCCCCGTGCTCGTCGTGAACTGAAACGCACGCGTGCGCACGAGTACGAGTACGAGTACGAGTACCCGTTCACGCGCGGGGCGAAAAATCAAAGAGACTCCCCGAAGCGAGCGCACTCGGCGCGCGGCGCAAAGACATCGCGAACGGAGCGCACACTTTCGACGATGCTACTTTCGCTAGCTAGGTCGCGCGCTCGTTCTCGACGACGCGCACGACGCCTCCCCCCTTCCCGATCGGAAACCGCCCCGAGCCTTCCGAGGGCGCCGCGCCCGCCGCGCGCATGAGCCCTTTCGGGAACACGCCGGCGATCTCGAGGTCGTCCCCGGACCACCCGAAGTACCTCGCGTCGTCGCCCAGCGGCTCGTACGACGGCTCGCGCGCGCCCGTCGATTTGGCGCCCTCGTCCTCGTCCTCCCCCCACCCGCCTCGCGTCTTAAACTCGGGGACGATGGATGCCTCCGCCGCGGCCTTCGCGGCGGGCTTCGACGTCACCCCCCTGAGCGCGCCAGCGACGCGATCGGGGAGGGGCTTGACCCCTTTCGGTCGATGGTTGAGCCACACGTTCACGAGGAAGGTGACCCTCGACGGCGGCGGTTCGTCGCCGCTCCCCTCGTCCAGTTTCCGGCGTCGTCCGCTCGGTCCCGCCTCCGTCCGCTCGACGCCTCCTCGGTTCCGAACATCCGCGGCGCGATCCGTCGCGTCCGCGACGCTCAGTTCCTGAACGACCCCGTGTAGGAACCGCCCGTCGAACGCGACGTGCTTCCCCGCGACCGGGTGGCTGACGCACACCGCCGTGCACTCGGGCGCGGCGGCGAGGTCGGCCGGGTTCTCGTGCGCGCGCCTCGCGAGCTCGGGTACGGTGAGGTTCTCGTACACGACCGTCGGCGCGTGCGTTTTCTCCGCGCGCAAATACGTCACCGTGCTCACCGCGGGGTGCACGAACAAACCCGCGGAGACGCGGAGGTTCTCGTCCTTGTCCCAGTGCGCTCTCAAACCGCCGGGCGCGAGGTTCGTCTGCGTCCACCACTCCGCGCCGCTCGACCGCGGGTCGAAATCGTCGCACGTCTCGGTGTGCTTCGCGAACACCGCCGCCGCGAGCTCCTCCAGGGCGCAGCGCGGGGAAGCCATCGCCTCGCACCCGAGCCAGTGCGTCGCGGCGGTCCCGGCCAGGGGGGAGTCCACCAGCACGCAGTCGCGCGCGAGGTCCTCGAGGGAGACGGGCGAGCCGGACGCGGACGAATCTTCGCTCGGGGGCAAAGGCGCAAAGTTCGGGTAGGATCGGAACGAGAAATCCATCCCGTCGCCGCAGCCGAACACGCGGCCCTCGCCGTCGAGCATGACGAAAACGGACGAATCCGAATCCGCGGACGCGGATGCAGAGCCGTCGTCGTCGGGAAACGACATGGCGCGCGACAGAGGCGACCGGACGCGCGCGCGGGGCGCGGTGCGAAGCCCACGCCGAAGGTTCGCGAAAACGAGGTCGCGGCGAGCGTGCATTTCGTCGTCATCATCGTCACCATGAGCAGCGATTTTTTCGGTTCGGCCGTGCCGAGGAACGCGCTCCTCTGGTAGGCCTTTCTTCGGCGCGTTGGACGCCGGCGGCTCCAGAACGACCCCCCGGCGCCTCGTCTCCATCGACTCGCATGCTCGTCGCGCTCGCGCCCGAGCGTCCCGTCCCGCCCACTTCCCGCCGCCGCGCGACATCCTTTTCCGCGAAGCGCCACCTCGTCCCCAAACTTTTCCTCGGCTGTTCCGCCGCCGCGGCCCTCGTGGTGCGCTGCCACGCCTCGCGCGAGGATATCGCGGCGGCGCACGCGGGAACCTCCCCCGTGATCACGACGATGGCCCCTCCCGAGATCGCGCGGCACTCCCACTTCCCCCTCGTGACCGGGATCGAGTACGCGCCGCCGCCTCCCGGGGCGGTGAAGCTCCCGCAGCCCGACCTCCACGGCCACCACCACCCCGCCTTCGAGCACGTCGTCTCGTCGCGCCGCTCGTGCCGCGACTTCGCGTCGCCCCCCTCCGGCGCTCTGCACCTCTACGAGCTCGCGCAGATGTGCTGGGCGGCGCAGGGCATCACCGCGCCCGAGGAACCCCCCGACGAGTTCGGCCACGCCGGCGCCGCGCGAAGGGCCGCCCCGAGCGGCGGAAGGCTGTACCCGCTCACGCTTCTGCTCGTCGCCGCCCCCGGGGGCGCAGCGGGGGGCCTCGAGCAGGGCTTCTACCGGTACCTCCCCGAGAGCCACGCGTTGATGAACGTTCGAACGTCTTCGAACGAACAAGAAACCGTCCACACCGGTGAGGAGGTCTGCGAAGAGACCGACGCGAGCGCGTCCCGAGAGTCGTCGTCGTCGTTCGCCGCGGCGCTCGCCGCGACCGTCCCCCAGGTGGCCGAGAAGACGCGGCAGGACTGGATCGAAAACGCGGCGGCGCTCTTCGTCGTCTCCGGCGCCGTCTCGAAGACGGCGAAGCACGGGGGTTTATACGCGCGGTTCGCGGATGACCTGGTGATGCTCGAGGCGGGGATGGTGGGCGCGCAGCTCGGGCTGCAGGCCGCGGCCCTGAGTCTTGGCGCGACGCCCGTCGGAGCGTTCGAAGAGGACGAGGTGAAGCGCGCGACGTTCGCGTCGAAAAACCGAGACGCGACGTCGGGGGAGGGCGGCGACGAGGCGAAAAGCGAGTCCGACGCCGCGCCGGACGAGCGGCCGATCTTGATGTACGCCGTGGGCGTGCCCAAAGGGTCGTACAGGGAGAAGCACGGCGCGATGCGCCTGGAGGACGATCAGTGAGTCGACGGCCGCGACGCCGAGGGCGACGCGCGAGAGACGAAGAGACCGCGGCGGAGAGACAACACCGAGCGGACGTTGTTAGTTTTCACAGTTAAGACTCATCAGATCGTTCGCGCGTCCCGTCGTTGAGCGCGTGGACGAAAAATTATTGCCATCACGCTTGCGGACCCGAGCTCGCCCGCCGGTCGCTCGCGCCAGTGCGCGTCGCACATGCAGGCCCGCGCGCTCGTCTCCTTCGCGGGCGGGTGGCGGTCGTGATTCCCTCGCCGGTCGCGCATGACCGCGTCGAGAGACCGCGAGTGGCGCGTCCTCCTCGCGCTCGTGGTTTTCGTCACGATCCTCGGAAAGTCCGGCGACGCGCTCGCCCCCGCTTTGGTGCACGACCGCCCGCTGACTCTCCTCGCGCTCAACGCGAACGACCTCCACCTCGGGCTCACCGCGCGGCGCACGTCCCCGCTCGCGTACGCCCTCGTCGGCGTCGCGCGGAGGCTCGCGGAAGATCCCGTGTTTTACCGCCTGGGCGCGACGTTCGGCCCCTCCGCGCTGGATCGACTCGAGCGATGGTTCCCGGGCCGCGGGCTGAAACACGCGGTCAGCCGCACGGAGGCGTGGTTCCGGCGGTTCGCGCTCGTCGCCGTCGCCGTGGAGCCCGGGGCGGCGGTGTGTTTCCTCGCGGGCGCGACGCGCATGCCCCTGGGCCGGTTCGCCGCCGCGAACGTCGCGGGAACCGTCGCGCGCGTCGCCGCAATTCGCGCCGCCGCGGGGTCGCGCGCCGCGAGCGAGGTCGTTGAGGCCGTCCTCGCGTTCGTCGAGCGCCGCCAAACCGCGCTAACCGCGGCGACCGCGTGCGTGGTCGCGTTCGCGTGCGTGCCGACCGCCGGCGCGTGGATCAGGAATCGACGAGACGCGATCCGCGACGAGAAGGAGGCGCGGCGACGCCATCATTGATGAACGCGTCGAAGGAGGCGCGGCGGAAACGAATTTCGTCGCGCGCCTCATAAATAAAACCGGGAGTCGCGAGTGAGGAAGTGCTCTGTCATTTGATATCACGATCGCGTCCGCTTCCCCGAGCCCCCGTCGTCGTCCGCGTGCGTTCGGGGAGGCCGTCCTCCACTCATCGCGTTCTCCACCCTTTCCGCTCACTCCAGCCGCAGCCGCACGCGCGTCGGTCGTTTCATCTTTTTATCGTTGACGACGAGCATCGCCTCCTTCGCCGCCTCCCCCCCTCCCTCCCCCTGCCCGATCAAGTCCACCATTTTCAACCCCAGGTTCGGTTTGAACTCCTCCTCGAGCGGTCCTCTCAAGTACAGGTTCGCCCCCCCGCGAGCGTGACGCTGGGCGCGTCGACCTTCCCCGGGAAAGCCGCCACGAGGGCGTCCATGACGTCGCTCAGCGTGGCGTCCTTGGACACGGCGACGCGTCGCCCCGCCGAGCACAGTTCGCACGCCTCGTCCTTTTCGTACTTGACCGTGTGCGTGTACACGCCGCTGGTTCCGACGTACATGGCGAAGTTGTCCATCCCCGGCGCGCAGCACGTCGCGAGCTTGAGCGCCTCCGTCGCGCACTCGGCGGCGACGATGGCGTTTGTGCTCGGAATCGCCGGGATGATGTTCTTCACCACGCCCAGGGTGTGCGAGAGCGTCACGCCCGGGATGTCGAACGTCGCCGCGCGCTTCGCGGCGAGGTCGTACACCCACTTGACGTGCTCGGGCTCGTCCGCGTCGAACGTATCGTCCGGGCGCTGCTTCGGCCACTGAATCAGCCGCGCGTACTCGATGCAGTGCGCGGCGTTGCGCGGGGTCTCCGCCAACGTGCACAGAGGGAAGTTCTTCTGCGGCGGGAAGAGCCACGAGGTGCACTCGAAGCACGGCGTCACGCCGGGTAAGATGACCCTCGCGTGGCCCTTGAAACCCTCCGTGCCGCCGTCGATGAGGGGCTTGATCGTGCTCTGATCCACCGCGAGCGCGGGCGATTGATTCGGGTCATCGCCCATGAGGGCGTCGTCGTCGGCGGACTCTTCGTACCTCAAGAACCCGCACGCGACGGCGTTGAGGTAGCTCCGCGCCTCGAGCGAGTCCAGGCCCAAGACGATGACGTGGAACTGTTCGTAAAACTCGTCGGGTTTATCCTCGATGCGGCCGTGGTGCGGGGTGACGACGACGCCGTCGACGCGCTCGCTGACGCGCGCGGCGGCCACCTCCGCTTTGCTCCGGCCGACGTCCGCGGGACGGAAGAGGAACTGGCGATTCAGATTCGAGACGTCGATCGTGTCCATGTCGATGACGTCGATCTTCTTGAACCCGGAGAGCGCTGACGCGAAGGAGGGGACGGCGGGGCGCGGTTGGAGAGGAAACGGGCGGGTCGGAGGTCAGCGACGAACGAGAGCGTCTCGGTCCCCGGGCGATGCGCGCGCGGATGGAACGATCCCGTCGCGCGGTGGGGAGGTACCCGCGCGAGGGAGGGTCGGTCGAGATCTGGCGCGAGACGCGCGCGGGGGAGAACGGAGGCGAGCGCCGCGCGTTCGGACGCCCCGCGGCGCGAGAGGACGCGCGCGAGACCGCGTCCGGGGACGATGCGCGATGCGAGCGACCCGCCGCGCGGCGCACCGAGGTCTTTCAGCAGCTCGCACCCGAGCCCGCCCGCGCCGACGACGAGGATGTGCATCATGTCGTGGAGCACGGTTTTGACGTCCTCGCCGGGCTCGAACCCAGGGCCCGTGACGGGCCCCCCGCGAAGGAGGAGACCGTCGATGTCGGCCCATCGCCCGGGAAGGTCGCCGCGGTCGTCCACGGCGTCCGTCATCATCGCCATCCTGGCGGAGCCGCGCGTGCGAAGCGCGGGCGTGTCCGCGCGCGCGAGAGTACGCGCGGATCCAAGACTGTCAGCGGCGCTCGCGGTCATCGCGACGACCGCACCTCGACGACTCATCATCGGCGACGCACGAAACAACAGCTGGGGCCATTTCTCGGTTTGAACGACGCGCGCGTGCACACGCCGCGCGCGCGGCGCGTCGCGCCCGCGGCACGTTCGCGATGTCGTCCGAGGTCTCGGACGCGCGCGACATCCGCGCCGCGCGTCGCCCGCGCCTCGGGCTCAGCGAGAAGTCGCGCGCGGCGCGGCGCGAGACGCTCGCGGCCGTCGCGAACCTCGACGCGTTCGTTCTCGACCGCGCGACACGCGCCGCGGACGTCGCCGCGCTCGCGCGCGCGACGCTCGCGGACGTCGTCCCCGCGCGCCTCGCCCCGTCGCCGACACGACGTCCGCCATCGTCCCCGACCCGAAGCCCTCGACCGGTCCCCGACCTCCCCTCGACGCTTCCGAGCTCGCCGACGGAACCGCGCGCCCTCGATGCCGGCGTCGGTGTCTTTCCTCGGACGCGACCGACGACGTCCGCGACGTCGTCGTCCTCGGCGCGCGCGTCCCCCCTCGGCGCGTCCCTCGCCCTCACCCTCGACCAGATTCCCTCGGGGCGCACCCCGGTGCGGCGCACGCCCCCGCGCCCACTGCCGCCGCAGACTCCGCGCGGCGCGGCGTGGGCGCGCGACGCGGGCCTGACCCCTCCCTCGGCGGCGGCCTCGCGTCCCGGCGCGCGCGACGACGGCGACGCCCGCGCGGGATCGAACCCGCGCGACGAGGCTCGCGACGCGCCACCCTCACCGCTCGGCCTCGGCCGCGGGGCCCACGGAGCGGCGGTCGCGCGCCGCGCCCCCCCCTTCGACCTCGCGCGCATCGACGCGGGCCTGGTCGCGGCGAGGAAACGGCGCGACGCGGCGGCGGCGGCGGCGGCGGCTTCGGCGGCTTCGGTAATGGGAAAAACCGACGCGAGTCCTCCGCGCGTTTCGGCGAGGGCGTCCCGTCCGGCCGCGTCTCCGAGCCGTGGCGTCGTCTCCGAGGGCCTGGGGCCTTCGGAAGGCTTCCACCACCTTCGGGACCCTTCGGACCTTTCGGATGAGCACCGGGTCGAGCGAACGCTCGCGGCGGTCGGCGAGCGCCTCGAGCGGACCCCTGGCGCGATCCCCGAGGGCACCTCGTCGGACGCCGTCGTTCGCCGTCTCAAGGCGCACGCGGCGGCGACGGCGGCGACGGCGGCGATGGCCGCCGGCGTGCGTAAGCGCGTCGCCTCAGTGCGCGGGATTAACGACGCGGCAGGATCATCGCCGTCGAGCGCGGGTCCCTCGAGCGCGTCGGAATCGGAATCGGATTCTGAGCCTTCCGCGTCGTCCTCCTCGTCCGATTCGGACGTCTCGTCCGACGGTTCGGGGTCGGACGACGAGCGGAGCCGAGCGAGCGCGGCTCCGCCGTCTCGCCCCGGGGTGTTCATCCCGTCCGAGACCGAAACGTCCCCGAAACAACACAGACACCCGCCGCCTCCCACCGAAAATGCCGACGCCGCCGCCTCCGACGACGACGTGCTGATGGACCTGAGGCGCCTCCGCGCGAGGCTTCGGCGCGAGCCGGTGTCGCGATCGCCCGCGTCGGGGTCGCGCGTGGGGCGCGTGGCGCGGACGCTCCTCTCGGTGGAATCGGCGGCGGCGACGCGCATCCAGGCCGTCGCGCGGGGCTACGCGGCGCGCGACGACCTCCCTCGCCGCGCGAAGGCCGTGGCGCACTGGAGCGCGAGGCGAGACGGTCGCGTCGTGGCGGGGTTCCGACGGTGGCGCGGGATGGCGGTGGCGAGGCGACGGCTGCGCGCGCGGGCGCGGGCGCTTCGCGTGCGTTTCGGCGGCGGCGCGCATTACCACCTGGGCGACGGGGCGTTCGCGAACGGGGGCGCGTGGGACGTCGTCGAGACGGAGGGCGTCGCCGGGGTCGCGGATCGGTTCCGTGCGTGGCGACGGAAGGCGTTTGGGTTCGTTCGGTGGCGCGAATGGGCCGCGTTCGACGCGCCCGTCGCCGCGGAGGCGAATGCGACGGAGGAGGCGCTGCGAAGGAGCGCGGGGGCGACGACGCTCGAAGGACTCGCCGACGAGGGATCGAGCGACGGAGAGACGGAGGCGGAGGCGGCGGCGAGGCGGAGGCGGCGAAAGTGCACGCCGCGGGGTTTCGCCCGGCGCGCGAGGGCGCTGGGGGAGAGCTCGGAAACCTCGGATTCAGACGACGCCGCGTGAGGGGCGCGCGAACGCGGACGGAAGGTCTTCGCCGTTTCGCGGAGTATTTATTCAAAGGAGCGGTGGGGGTCGCGTCGCGGACTCGTCACCCTCGCTCCGCCCGTCGTAGGCGCGGGCGCGTTTTTTACCACGTGATATCGTAGTCTCACTTGGTCCGATCCACGCCGTCGTACATCGGATCGTTCGCTCTCGCCTTGTCCATGATGATTTTCATCGTCTCGCCGCCGTTGGTCGCGTCCGGCGCCATCTGCACGACCATGGGCGCGACGGACATCACCGTCGCCGCGCTGAAGAGGTTCGCGTGCCCGTAGCAGTATTCGAACGACGGCCGCTTGCTCCACATCTCGATGTAAGGGAGCAGCGAGGGCGCCCCGAGGCTCTCGAGCGAGCACGGCGCCTCCTCCAGGCCCGAGTACCCGGCCTCCATCAGGTTGTGCAGGACGAAAAGCATGGTGACGGCGGTGACGTCCGCCTCGTTCGGGTCGTCGCCGCCGACGAATTTGCCCTCCAGCGACGAAATCATCGTCTCGAGCTTCGCGATCGCCTCTCTGAGTACGGCGTTGAACCGAACCTTCCTCGCCGCGGGCGCCTCGCCATCTTCGAGGGTGTACCCACAGTCCCCGCCCATGAAACCGATCAGTTTGAAGCCGGACTCGAGCTCGGTCTCGGCGATGAGCGTGACGATGGTCCCGAACCCCGCGGCTTTCGCCACCCCGGCGATCGCCTCCGCGGTGAACTTCCCCCCCTTCGCGTACCACGCCTCGAACGTCGCCTCTCCCCTGAGATTCGCGAGGATACCGTCGGACCCGCCCGTCCACTCGCCCGTGTCCACGCCCCCGGGCGTGCCGAGAATCGCCGGGGTGGTGCCGGCCGGGAACGCATCGAGGAACCACGCGGGTTTATCTTTGGAGTCGATGAGAAACGTCTCGAACTCCATCCCCGACTCGCGCATCATCAAACCGAGGCGAAGGCAGTACGGACAGAACGGCATCACGGGGCCGAGCGCGCTGTCTCCGTCGAGCTCGTCAGCGCCGCCGTACGACGCGCGCGAGCTCAAAACGGCCTTCTGCGGCACGCCAGGTTTCGGAGGACCGGGCGGGGCGGGTTGCAGACCGTACAGGCGACCGTCGACGTAAGGGTCGCGGTCGGGAGGGAAGAGCGGCTCGTCCTCCTCTTCGTCCTCCTCCTCTTCTTCTTCTTCGGCCGCCGCGTCTTCCGCCTCTCCCGCATCCGACGCCTTCGCATCCTCCGCCGGGGTCTCCACAGCGGCCTCGGGTTCCTCCGCGGCGTTTTCCTTCGCCTTCCCCGCTTCGGGTGCCTCGGGGGTCGGCTCCTGCTCCGGCTCGGTCTCCGGCTCCGGCGGCGGGTCGGGGACGGTCGGCATCGGGATCGCCGGATTGGCGACGCGGTCCAGGCCGTCGTACAGAGGGTCGAGCTCCCTCGCGCGGTCGAGCACGACCTTGAGCGTCGCGCCGTCGTCCGTGACGTCGCCCGCCATGCTCGCGATCATGTTGGCCAGCGGCACGACCGTCGTGGCGGTGAAGAGGTTCCGGTGCTGATAGCACGCGAAGAAGGAGTCCCTTCGCGTCCACTTTTCCAAATACGGCACGACGGACGGTGCGCCCAGGGTTTCGAGCGAACACGGCGCCTGGGGAAGCCCCGTGAACCCCACGTTCACGGCGTTGTGGAGGCAGTGGCCCATGGTCAGCAGCGTGACGTCCATCTGCACGGGTTCCTCGCCGCCGATGAACTTGCCCCCGAGGCCGGCGACGACGCTCTCGAGCTTCGCGATGCACTCCATCGCGAGCGCGAGGAGGCGCGTCTCGCACTCGTCCTCCGTCTCCCCCTCGGGGAAGTCGATGTCCATCATCCCCCCGATGCCCTTCACGAGCCCTTTCCCGGAGTCGAGCTTCGTTCGACAGATCATCGCGAGGATGCCCGCGAACGCGGCTTTCCCGGCGAGGGGGCCGACGTCCAACTCATCGGAAAACGACGCGGACCTGTCGTGCCACGCCTGGAACTTCTCGTCCTCCTTGAGCCTGGCGAGGCAATCGTCGAACCCGCCCGCCCACTCGCCCGTGTCCACGCCCCCGGGCGTGCCGAGCATCGCGGGCGTCGTCCCCGAGGGACACGCCTCGAGGAACCAGTCCGGCTTGTCGTTGGCGTCGATGAGGATCGTCTCGAACTCCAATCCCGCCTCGCGCATCATGACGCCGAGGCGAAGGCAGTAAGGGCAGAAAGGCATCAGGGGGCTCAGCGCGGCGTCGCCGTCGAGGACGTCGCCCTTGCCGTACGACGCCCGGGCGCTGAGCACGGCCTTGTACGGTCTGCCGGGCTTGGGAGGACCCGCGGGAGGGGGCTGGCGTCCGAAAAGGCGACCCTGCAAGAACGGGTCGCGGTCCGCGGGCCACAAGGGCTCGTCGTCCTCGGAATCCGCGTCGTCTCCCGCGGAGTCGCCCTCGAATGCCTCCGCGGGGGCGTCCTCGGCGGGCGGAGGCGGCTCGTCGGCGGGCGGAGGCGGCTCGTCGGCGGGCGGAGGCGGCTCCTCCGCGACAGTCTCCGCGGGAGCACTCGGCGAATCCTCGGGCGCGGCCGGGATGGGGTCCGACGTGGAGTCCGCATCGGGAGGAGGGGGTGCCGGGACGGGTTCCGGGGGCGCGGGTGCCGGGACGGGCTCCGGAGGGGTAGGTTCCGGCGCGGGAGGCTCGGGAATCGGCGGGTCGACCTTCTTCGCGACGGGCTCCTCGGGGAGCCCGTCCTTCGGGACGGACGCACCGCACCCCATGTCGCGCGCGGATGTGTCGTCCCACGCCGCGACAGGGGACGACGACACCCGCGAAAGGTCATCTCGACCGATTTTTTCTCGAGCGTCCTTTTCGCGGTTCACTAACCGTCGGCACTCCCGAATGTTGCACCATCCCAGTCATCAGCACCCGCGCGGCAGGCGATCTCGAGTTCTCACCGGCGCGAAAGTTGAAAACAGGTGCGATCGACGGTGTGCCCGCCTCCGCGCGTCTGTTCCCCTCGCGCGGCGCTCCCTCGCGCATGCGCTCGGCGCCGTCGGCGATGTCGCCACGCGGCGTCGTCCCGCTCGCGCGACGCGGCCTCGCGCACGCGTCGCGCCTGGCGCGTCAGCGCGGCGCCTCGGGCGCCTCGCCCGCCGCTCGAGTGGGCACCGGCGTTTCGCGCGATCGCGAGTCGTCGTGGTCGGCGTCGCCCTTCGCGCCCCGTCTCGCTCGTTCGTTCCTCGTCGCGCCCTCGCGTCGCCCCGGACTTTTCGCGCGCGACGCGCGCCTCGTCTCGTGCTCCTCCTCGCGCTCGGGCGAGGCCGCGGAGGCTCCGGCCGCGGAGGCTTTGGCCTCGGAGGCTCCCGCCTCGGAGGCTCCCGCCTCGGAGGCTTTGGCTTCCGCGCCGTCCTCTTCCTTCGACGGCGACTTTTGGCGCGCGCACGTCTCCGGCCCCGGCGTTCGCCGCGCGGCGCGCGTGATGGCTCAGAGGCTCGACCACGCGGACCCCCTGGGCGTGGACCTCACGCTCCGCGGCGCGTCTTCGAACGCCGCCGCCGGGAAGCGACCCGGCGGGCGCAAGACGCTGTACGACTACGCGCTGAGCGTCAAGCGTTCGCATCCGCGCAAGGTGCTCCTGATCCGCGTCGGCGAGTTTTACGAGGCGCTCGGGTACGACGCGGTGGTGCTCGTCATGCACGCGGGCCTGAACCCCATGGGCACGACCGGCGTGCCCCGAGCCGGGTGCCCGCTGATGAAGGTCCAGGAGACCCTGGACCGCCTCACGCACAGGGGGTTCTCGTGCGTCGTGTGCGAGGAGGTCCCTCAGATGAACCCGTACGGCCGCCGCGCGCCGCCAAAGGAACGATACGTCGCCGCCGTCGTCACCCCCGCGTCGCCGCAATACGTCGTCGGCGCCGCCGAGGCCGGGGACGACGTCGCGTTCGACGGGGACCCGCCCCCACCGGTCGTCGCGGTCGCCGCGACCGCGACGGGGTACGCCCTGATCGCGGTCGAGCCGGACCTCAGAAGGTGCGTCGTCTCGGAGGGCCTCACCGCCGAGAGCGTCGCCGCGAGGCTCGCCGCGGGGGGATTCGCGCCGCCGCTGTACCGACACAAAAGCCTCGACGGAGGCTTCGGCGCGAGGGGCGCGGACGCCGCGGGCGTCGCAGGGCAGACGAGGCGACTGCGCGTGGAGATCGGGAACATCCTGGAGGCGGCGAGCAGGGAAGGGTTCGGGTCCGAGAGACACGCGAGGTACGACGACCCGGACCCCGCGAGGGGAATACTGGACGTCGTCCGACGCGAGTACGGGCTCGGCGCCGACGCGCCCTTCGAAATCCTCCGCGGAACCGAAGAGAACACCAGGCGCCCGGCGCCCCTGTCGCTGTCCACGGCGCAGCAGCTGGGGGTTCTCCCGACGCGGTCCGTGCCGCCGCTTCTGTCACGCGTCCTCCCCGGATCGGCGGGCGCGCCCGCGGCGTGTCGCGCGTACGCGCAGGAGCTTCTGTTACACCCGCCGCCGCGCGAGGTCGCGGAGGCCATCTCGGAGGCCGCGGAGCTGCTGTCCACGCTCGAGCCCGTCGACGGCGGGCTCCCGACCATAGAGATCGTGCCCCCGGCGAAGATCGCGAAGCTGCTGAGGACGCGCGAGGGGTCCCACGTGTTCTTCGCCGAGCTCGCCGCGATGGCGAGGGCGACGCGAGCGACGCTCGAACACGAAAGCGCGAAAACGAGACGCGCCGCCGAGGCGCTCCTCGCGCCCACCGCGCTCAAGGTCGGAACCGCGAAGATCGAAGCAAAAACGCTCGCGGACGCGTGTCGCGCCGCGGAGGCGATCGTCGAGGCCGTCGTCGCGCCCGAGGCGCTGGACGAGCGCGACGCGAGGGCGGGCGAAACGAGCGTCCTCGACGCGGCGTCGAGCGCGCTCGGGCGCGACGAGGACGAAACCGAATCGCCCTCGGAGGAGGACGAGGACGACGCAGAATCCACCGAATCAACCTCCAGCCCGTACGCTCTCTTCGGCGCGGACGCGCCGCCGCGCGTCCCCGGGGTCCCGCGCCTGTTCGCGCGAATCAACGAGCCCTGGCGCGGGCGCGTCCGGCGCGATCGCGTCGAGACGGAGGTGGCGGCGTGCGAAGCCGCGCTCCACGAACTCTCCGCCGCCGTCGAGGCGGACCTCGCGCCCCTCGTCGCCGCCGCCGACCGAGAAGCCCGCGAGCGCAAGAAAACCGCCTCACCGTCCGGCCGGGGCGCCTCGGCCGGCTCGGGAACGGGGCGCGCCCCCGCGTGTACGCTCGAGCACGACCAGCGGAACAACGCGCTGTTTCTTCGCGGCGTGCCGAGCTCGGTGGCGCGGAGCGACGCGGCGACGCGCGTGGGTTTGCGAAGGCCCGTGGACCGGTGGGGGAAATCCATCCCCGACCGGTACTCCACCGCGCGCGTGGACGAAGCCACCGAGGCGTACCGCGTCGCCGCCTCTCGGGCGGGGCGCGCGGTGGCGGACGCGCTCAGAGGTTTGGCGGATGACCTCGCGGCGTATTGCGGCGACCTCGTGCGCGCGTCGACGTTCGGGTGCGTGACGCTCGCGGTTTCTCTGCACGCGCGGGAGGCGCGTCGCGCGGGGTGGCGCCGCGCGTCGCTTTTGCCCGCGGACGACGCGACGTCGCCTTGGGTGATGGAGGGCCTGCGGCCGTTTTGGATGCGCCGCGACGAGGCGGTACCCAACGACCTCGCGCTCGGCGGCGTCGCGGTGTTGACCGGGCCGAACATGGCGGGGAAGTCGACCGTTTTGCGCTCGGCGGCGGCGGCGGCGCTCCTCGCGTCGTGCGGATTGTTCGTCCCCGCCGACCGCGCGGTCGTCCCTCACTTCGACGCGCTCGTCGTGCGCATGTCCTCCACGGACTCCCCCGCGGAGGGCCTGAGCTCGTACGCGGTCGAGATGGCGGAGGTGGGCGCGATGCTCGACGTCGTCACCCCTCGGTCGCTCGTGTTCATCGACGAGCTCGGGCGAGGCACCGAGGCGGAGCACGGCACCGCCGCCGCCGGCGCCGTCGTCGAGGCGCTCGACGCCGCCGGCGCGAGGGGCGTCTTCGCCACGCACCTCCACGGCCTCCTCGACGCCGACCTGATCCTCTCCCCGTTCGCGACCAGGGTCAAGATGGAGACGGTCCGGGACGCGACCTCGCGGAGGCTCGATCCGACGTGGCGCGTCGTCCCGGGCGAGTGTCGCGAGAGCCTCGCGTTCCAGACGGCCAGGGACATGGGCGTCCCGGAGCGCGTCGTTCGGCGAAGCGAAGAGCTCCTGGCGCGGAGCCTTCTCTCCCAGAGCGAGAAGGAAAGCGCGAAGGTTGGGAGCGCGGGTGGGGCGAGACCCACTTTTTCCGAAGGGGGTCTTCCGGCGGCGGGTTTTGAGGAGGGGTACCGGGGTACCGAGCGCGCCGCTCTTTCGGGTCCTCGCCGCGTTTCGAGGGGAACGGACCGAAACCAAAACCAAAACCCTTCGGACGCGTGGACCCTGGACGCGTTGCGCGGGGTGCTGGCCGAAACCGCCGCCGACGCGTTGGGGTCCTCGAGCTTCGACCCGTCGACGTCGTTCGGCGTGATCGGCGCGGGGGAGTCGCCCCCCGCGTCGGCCGGGGCGTGGACGTGCGTGTACGTCTTAAAACGCGCGGACGGGTGGGCGTACTGCGGCGAGACGGACGACCTCGCCGGGCGGCTCTCGGCGCACAGGCGAAGCGCGGCGCGGGACGGGAGGCGCGCGGGGACGACGACGACCGCGGCGGTCGAGTGCGCGTTCTTCAGGGTGCCGAGGGAGGCGGGCGGGAAGAGCGCCGCCAGGGCGGTGGAGCAGAGGGTCATCGAGCGGCTCAAACACGCGGGCGCGCCGCTCTTGTCCGACGCGGACGCGAAAAACGCGAGCTTCGGGAGCGCGAGCGAGCGACTGTAGAGGCGACTTTATGATATCACACACGGGCGCTCACGAACGACGGCACATATCATAGAATACACGATGACGCATCGAAACACGCGCGCGTATTCCGCTTCGTTCGTCTCCCGGCGCTCGGTCGTTCCTCGGCGCGTCAGCTCACGAACTTGGCCACCCTCACGTCCGCCGGGTGCACACCGACGCGCCACCCCGTGTTCTTCTCCCCCGCCTCCGCGGCGGCGTCGTACCCCGCCCTGATCGCCCTCACCGGGATGCTGGTCGCGACGCGCTGTAAGATTTCGCTCACGCCCTCGCAGGCGACGTCGACGACCTTGACGGCGCTCATCGCGACGCGCTTGGCGGTGTTGGGCACCGCGTGGACGACGCCGTGCGCGAACTCGCTCAACGCGTTGCCGTTGAGAGGCACGCGCTTCGCGATGCGTTCCTTCTCGTGCGCGAACTGCTTCTCGGTGAGCGTGAAGTCGTACGCGAGGTCCATGAGCGTGCCGCTGTGGCAGCAGTCCATGATCGCGACGAGGGAGACGCCCTTGGGCAGGGACCGGACGCAGGTTTGGAAGATGTCGTCGTCGACGACGCAGCCGGCGTCGCGAAAGTCGCTGGGGACGAGCGCCTCGTCCATGCCGTCGCTCTCGTCGCCGCCCGCGTCCGAGGTGCGAACGCCGTGGCCGGAGAAGTGAAGAACCAGAGAGTCGCCGGCGGCGGCGCCCTTGACGAGCCAGCGCATCGCCTTCTCGATGTTCGCCTTGGTCGGCGCCGCGTCCGTGCCGTTGTCGCGCAGGACGCGCATGGAATCTTTGTCCCGCGAGAAACCAGCCTCGTCGTGCAGAAAAGACCGCATCTTCTCCACGTCGTTCCACGCGCCGTCGAGAGCGACGTCCGTGCCGACGTAGTTCACGCCGATGAGCACCGCGCGCGTGCGACCGGCGCGGCGCGGGTCGCCGCCGCACCTCGGGTGCAGGAGGCTGAACGGGCGCCTGAAGTCGAACCCGTCGTTCCCGCAGGAGATCTGCGGGACCTGATCGTACCCGTTCTCGCGGAGCCAACTCTGCATGCCGACCAACACCGTGAGCCAGCTGTCGTCGGGGTTGTCGTCGTACAAGCACTTCAGCATCGCGTTCGTGCACGCGCCGCCGGCACCGCCGGGGCCCGCGTTCTTCGGCAGGCCGAACGCGCTCGTCGCGCTCACGTCCGCGCTCTCCTGCTCGTCCTTGCACCCGCTCAGCAGGACGACGTGCGCGTCCACGACGTGCGCGGGGGTGGTCAGCTGGAGACGAATCGGGTCGCCCACGGGCGTCTCGAGCTTGGGGAGCGACCGCGCCGTCATCTTCTTCACGGGGCGAGCCTTCTTCTTCGGGGTCGGCATGGCGGGGGAGGAGGAGGAGGGAAGGGGGGGGGGTTGCCACCCTGGCGCCGGTGTTGAATGTTCGTGATCGGGGACCCGAAAGGGGGGACTACGTTCCCGAAAGGGCCCGCCGAGCTGGACGGACGAGAAATCCGGCCCCCGTCGAACTGTCTCTGCCCGCGAGAGCGCGCGATGAAGTGCGACGTGGCGCCGCGCTCGAGAGTTTTCGTCGTGCCTTTTTGCTTTCCTCGGTTCGCCCGCCCGACTTGACTGACAGGCGCGCGCGCGCATGCCTCCGTCTCTCGCGCTCGAACGCGGCGGCGCGCTCGCGCCTCGCGGCGTTCGCGGCGGCGCGCGCGCACGGCGCGTCCCTCTCGCCCGCTCGCGCGCCGCCGTCCGCCTCCGAGCGCCTCGCGCGCGGCGCGGGTTCTCCCCGAACGCATCCTGGGCGGATGTCGACCGCGGTGCCTCCGCTTCGGACGACGGCTCTGCCGATGACCCCACCGCGGCGTCTCCGTCGCTCGCGCGACGCCCCGCGCTCGTCGCTCTGTTCGCCTCCGCGCTCGCGCCCACGATGGACGCGCCCTCCGCGCTCGCGTCCACCAAGGACGCGCCGCTCGTGGGCGTCGATCGCGTGGTGCTCAAGACGGCGTCCATCACCCCCGACGCGGCGGCGGATTACCTCGTCCGGTGCCTGGGCCTTCGCCGAGTCACCGACGACGAGGACCCGACGTTAGCCCCCCGCGGCCGCGCCGCCGTCCGCGGCGCGTACGGCATCACGCTGGAGCTGCGCGGCGGCGGCGACGACGTCCCGGAGGGCGAGGCGGACGCGATCCCGGAGACGTCCCTCGACCCGCCGAGGCTCGCGTCCGTCGTGCTCGGGTCGGATAACCCGGCGAAGGCGAAGAACGCCGCGGTCCGCGCGGGCGCCGCCTCCGCCGCGAACGGCGAACGATGCTCCGGGGACGCGTACGCCGGGTGCGCGGTGACCGTCGTCGGGTTCCCGGTGACGTTCGTCAAGACGTCCGCCGCGAAGGGCGCGCCCGCGGTGGTGCGGGTCGGCGTCGGCGCCGGGAGCGGCGACGCGGCGGCCGCTTCCGCTCGAGCCATCGCCGACGAGGCGATCGATCGGATGGGGGGCGCCGCCGCGGGGGGGTTCGCGGTGCTGGCCGCGGGGCAGGCGCAGGCGGGGGTGACGGAGCGCGCGGCGGAGGATCGCGCGGCGGTGAAGTCGAGCGCCGTCGCGGCGCCGACGGCGGCGGGCGGGGGGGGGGCGTTGGAGTTTTTCGAGGGGACCGCGGGGGGGGGGAGCGCCGCGTGGCGCGTCTTGGGCGCGAGTTCGGCGAGCACCGGGAAGGCGTGGACGCCGAAGTGAACGAGGGGGAGGAATGCGTGGGTCGCGAGAGAAAAAGCGGGGCGAGGCGGAGGGCGTTCGGGCGCGGGAGCGGACCGCGAGGCTGGGATATTCGTAAAAATCCGGACACGTGGCATTCTTTCCGTCAGTTCGAGCACAACTCCCCGCTCGCACACGCCTCGTCAGCACATGTCGTCGTCTGAGCCGCCAGCCTGATCGTTGAACGGCCAAAAGCCACGAGGGCCGCGGAGATCGTTCAGTCCTAGGAGCGCGGCGACGCTCGCGTTGGTCTCGCTCCGCTTGGATGTTGACCTAACAAGCGGTCACTCGCCTCCGGCGCGGCACGCGCCACGCCGGATGGCTTCGACGGTGGGGAGCAGCGAAAGGTGCGGCGCGTTCGACGCCCCCCCCGCGGCCCGCCTCGCGCGGTCTCTCGGCCGTCCGTCTTCTCGCCGCAATTCCCGCGGCTTCTCGGCTTCTCGGCTGACCCGCTGGCCCTCCCTCCCGCAGCTAGCGTCTTTGTACGCGCTCACACAAACGCGCTCGACGCGCGCGCCGCGCCCGTTTTGGCCCGGCGCGAGCTTGCTCCGCCACCTGTTTTGCGGTGAACCCGTCATCGTTGGACCCGGATCTCGCGACGAATTCCGCCCCTCGGGCCTCGTCTTTGTTCCGCTCGGCCACATTCGTTCACCGGCGCCGTCTCGACCTTCTCTTCCTCGGAGAGGTCCGGCGTTTTCCACTTCTGCGACACGCGACGACCTCATCCTCGTTCGCTCGGCATCATTTAGCACGTTTCGACCTCTTCGACGCCATCATCATGTATAGCGCCTCGCGCCCGCCACGAGAAGCTCCAACGCTCCAGTGCGTCTCTCGCTCACAGCTCCCGCTCTTCGGGCCGATGGATTCGATTCCTCCATTCGCTGCTGCTCGCGTCAACGTCGCCCACGCGCGCTTGCCGAGTCTCATCGTCGCGTCTTCGTCGCCGTGCGGCGTGCGCGTCTTTTCATTGCTGGTTGGTTCGGTTGATTGGTTATTTGTTCGTAGACGATCCGGGGTCTTGGTCTCTTCCTTCCTCCCCTCCCTTGTTATTCTCCAGATTCGACGCTCCGCAGTGGCACACGTGCACGCAGGGTTTACATTCTTTCTTTCTCTACTGTCCGGCCGAGTACGCTTCATCTTTGCTCTTTCACCTCTCGCCCTTTCGATTGCACGCTCGACGACCGTCACTTGTTAGCTCTTGCGCTCGCGATGATCCTCCGACTCCGACAGACGACAGATGTGTTTCAGCTCTCATGCGACGACCGCTCGCGGATGCTCTCGACGACAGTACGCTCTCGACGCCCTTTCGGTTCCGTTTCACTTGTCACGCTCTTCACTACCGTAGGTGGACAGATGTCTCTTCTTTCGTGAGTTTATCATTATCATACGTGGTGTGCGTTATGTTTCTTTGTGTGTGTGTTGTTTTATTGTGTGTGTTCTCTTAAAGGTTGGTGGTTTGAAGGGTGGTGGTCTTTCAGGATGTTGGTGGACGGATGCGCTTGACTCGCGAGGTGGAGTTTCCGGTTCCGGCTTTTTGTTTCTCTTCGTCTCACACTCTGCGCCCGAAAAAAATGGATTTTTCTCTCTTTTCTCTCCCCCTGTGATGGCGCGGCATCTTCGCCGCGCCGGAGGGTCTCTCATGACGGCGCCCTCTCACCAAGGGACGAAGGGGTTCGAAGCCCCGATGAGAGCGGGGAGCGGAAGACGGAGCCTCGTCCGCGCGAAGCGTAGCTTTTCCCCTCTTTTTTCTCCCGCGACGAGTTGTGATGTACTTTCGAAAGTAAAAAAATATCCCGCCGCCGTCGTCTAAGCGTCACTCCACGCTCGGGTTCGAATCGTTCGCCCCCCCGCTTTCCTCACCCCCCTTCTCCGCCTCGTCGAGCCACCCCAGCCCCAAGAGCGGCACCAGGCTCGACAGGTTGCATATCAGCACGAGCCAGAAGAGGTTGTCGAAATTATCGCTCGTCACCCCCAGCGCGCTCGTGAGCCCCGCGCCCGCCGCCCCGGACGCCACCCCCCCCGCGTTGAACACCGACATCAACGCCGCGAACAGCGTCGCCTCCACGCCCTCGGGGCATATTTTCGCCGCAAGCACGAGCACGGGCAGGAAACTCACCTCCCCCAGCACCGTCAGAACGACGGTGTCGCCCAGCGCGAAGAGCTGGTCTGGGACGCCCAACTCTCGGTTGTACCCCGTGACGAGCATCAGCTGCGTCAGCCCCAGCGCCGCGCCCAGAATCGCGGACCACGAGAACATCTTCCTCAGGGGGACGTCCTTGAGGTACGCGTTGTACAGCCCCACGCCCAACAAGGCGGCGACCGAGCGCGCCAGGGCGACTCGACCCAAAAATTCGGGCTGGAAACCCAACTCGTTCGTGGTGAAGTAAAACATCGCCGTCCCCGGGTTGGGCGTCGCCTGCCACAGAAACACAAACGCCGTCGGCGCCCACACCGCCCGCCGACGCCCCACGCTCCAGAGCTTCGACCCGGTCGCCTTCATCTGCGCCAGGAGCGACTGATCGGAAGCGGAGGACGGCGACGGATCGCCTCCGTCGGTGAACCCGTCGTCGTTCGGGGTCCCGGGGACGCCGCCAAGTAGGGAGCCTCGGCTCGCCGTCGCCTCGGGGGCCGAAACCGGCGGCTCGTCGACGAGCGCGGCGGCGAAGGCGATCAGGAGCGGGAACAGCGCGGTGACGCCGAAGACGTACCGCGTGCCGTGCTCCTCGATCAAGCTTCCGGAGAAGTACGAGCTCGCGACGCCGCCCAGGGCGACGGAGCCCCAGCAGAGGCTCTGCAGCGACCCGCTGAGTGCCTGCGACTCGCCCCTCGCGCGGGCGACGACGAGGGAGTCGATGACCACGTCCGCGAACGCGGTGGAGAGCGATCCGAGCGTGAACGCGATCGCCGCGCCTGGGACGTCCCTCACGACGGTGCAGAGCGCGAAGCCCGACGCCGCGCCCAGGGCGCCGCACAGGGCGAGGTAGGATTTGCGGCGGTACCCGAAGAGCGGGACGGTGTCCGAGACGAAGCCCCACAGCGGCTTGACGAGCCATGGGAGGGAGGAGAGGCTGAACACGAGGGAGGCCTGCGCGGGGTCGAGGCCAAGCTCGTCCTTGACGAAGTAGTCCTTCGCGAGCCGGGAGAGGCCCAAGATACCCTGGACGAAGTACACGAGGACGATCGCGGCGATCTCGGGGGTCACCGGGACGCCCGCGAGCGTCGGGGCGGAGGAGGAGGGAGATGGGCCCCTCTTATCCGAATCGTCGCCCGTCGCGAGCGCTCCCGCGGTCGTCGGAGATTCGGCGCCGGCCACGACGTCGTCGCGCGTCGACCCTCGCTCCGCGCTCGGATCCAGCACCTCCACGTCCACGGAATCGCCGACGCCCGACCTCGAAGGCGGGGTCGCGCGAACGAGGCGTCTCGCCGCGCGACGCGACCGCGTCCGCGAGGGGGCGTCTCGCGACGGGCGACGCGGAGAGGCGGACGACGTCGGGGAGGGCGTCGCCCGCCGCCCCCTCGGCGCGACGACGGCACGGCGCGAGGTCGCGCGCGCGACGTCGCGTCCGCCCGACGCGACCGTCGCCATCGAGGCGCGCGCGAGCATCGTCACCGCCGCGAAAGCGCCTCCTCGGCGCCGCGCCTCGAGCTATGACCGGCGATGAGAAAACGCCGTGGTCGGTGCCTTGAGTGCAGACGTCGTCCGCGCCGCGCGGCCGCGCCGCGCGCGGCCGCGCCAGTGCTCGCGAGCTCTTCAGTCCGGGGCCCGCGAGGGTTGTCAAATTTTGGCGCGCGCGTCGGCGGGAGCCCCCCTGGCGAGCACCCCTGGCGCGGCGGCGTCGGTCGGTCCCCTCCGCCTCGCCCGCGCCCGCGTCCGCGCGCGATGTCCTTCGCCATGCACAAGCAGGTCCACCCCCCCACCGGGGTGGATCACGCGTGCGCGGCGTACTTCACGCACCCGATCGGCGACGGGGCCCCGCCCAACCTCGTCGTGACGCAGGCGAACCACCTCACCGTGTTCGCCATCCGGCGCGAGTCCTCCGCCGCGGGTCTGAGCGACGCCGCCCTCGGCGCGGCGGCGGTCGCGCGCGCGAAGGCGGGCGGCGGCGGCGGCGAGACGCGCGCGTCCGCGGGGCCGGGCGGGGAGGCCGGCACCGGCGCGCACGCCGCCGCCTCGGATCCGACCGAGGACGAGGCGGTGTCCCTCGAGGTGGTGGCCGAGTTCGACCTGCACGGCGCGGTGGGCTCGATCGCGGTCCTCAGACGCCGCTTCGGCGCGCCGCGAAGCCAGCGCGACGCCCTGATGATCGCCGTCCGCGAGTCCAAGCTCAGCGTGGTGGAGTTCGACCCCGCGACGCTGTCGCTCGTGAGCTCGTCGCTGCACTCCTGGGAGACCCCCGTGGGGTCCGGCGGCGTCCCGTCGGCGCTGCGCGTCGCGCCCCTCCCCCCCCTCGCGGCGGCGGACCCGGAGGGCAGGTGCGGCGCGGTTCTGCTCCGGGCCGAGGGCAAGACGAGGCTCGCCCTTCTGCCCGCGGTGGAGGCTGACATCGAGGGCGACGACGAGGACGCGTCGGACGACGACGACCATCTCGACGGATCGTTTTTCGACGGAGAAGAGAGGAGAACGGGAGACGGAGACGCCGGAGACGACAAGAAGCCCCCCCCGAGGCTCGTCCGGACGCAGAGCGAGATTCGCGCGAGGGGCGCCGCCGCGAGCGTCCGCGAGTCGTACGTCGTGGACCTGACGAAGACCCTGGGGATTTGGTCGGTGCGCGACGTCGCGTTTCTCCACGGGTACGGCGAGCCGACGCTCCTGGTCCTGCACGAGCGCGCCCCGACGTGGGCGGCGCGGACGTCGCTCGTCGCGGACACGTGCGCGGTGTCCGCGGTGTCGCTCGACCTGTTCCGTCGGAAACACGTCGTGATCTGGCAGAGGACCGAGCTCCCGCACACGAGCTACCGCCTGTGCGCGATGCCCGACCCTCTCGGCGGCGCGCTGGTGATTTCTCAGAATTTCGTCGCGCACGAGAGCCAGGACTCGTCGCGCGCGTTGGCGCTGAATCCTCTCGCCGGCGGCGACCTGGTCTCCCTCGACCCCGCGGCGATGAAGGCGGCGAAGGCGGCGGCCGAGGCGGCGGCGCTGGCGACCACCTCCGGGAACGCCGCGGCGCTGGATCCGAGCCTGGCGAACCCGCCCGCGGCGTTGGCGCGGCGGGCGGGCACGGAGAGCGCCGTCGGCGTGAGCGTCGAGCTCGATTCCGCGCACGCCGCGGCTGTGAGCGAGCGACAGGTTTTGCTCACGACGAAGCAGGGCGCGCTGATGCTCCTCACGCTCAAGGTGGAGGGCAGGCGTCTGGCGGAGCGCGGCGCGATGGCGCTCAGGCGCGCGGGCGGCGCGGTGCTCTCGAGCGGGATGTGCTTGATCACGCCGAGGCTCCTGTTCCTGGGGTCCAGGGTCGGGGACTCGTTGCTCGTCTCGCTCAAGCCGAAACAAGCCGCGAAGGAGGCCGCGATGCTCCCCGCCCCCGCCGCTCCTCCCGCGGCGAAGAGACGAAAGACGGGCGAGTCGAGCGAGGCGTCCGCGGCGGCGGTTCCCCACCCCGACCCGGGCGCCGGTCGCGCGGCCGCAAACCCGCCCCCCGAGGACGACGACGAGCTCGAGGCGATGCTGTACGGCGAGGGCGAGGGCGGCGGCGCGGGCCGCGCGGCGGACGACGGCGGGACGCCCGGTAAGGGCTCGACCGCGCCCAGCCTTCCCGGCGCGGTCTCCGCCGAGGGCGCGGACGGCGTCGGCAACGTCGGCGCGGCGGCGCTCCGAGCGGCGGCGAAGCTCGGCGCGCTCGGCGGCGCGGCGCACTCGGACCCGGGCTACGCGTTCACCGTGCGCGACTCCGTGCTCGGGATGTCGCCCGTGATCGACCTCACGGTCGGCGCGGCCGCATCGGTCGCGGGCGACGTCGAGGTGCGCTCGGAGCTCGTCGCCGCGTGCGGGCACGGGAAGAACGGCGCGCTGGCCGTGCTTCAGCGCGGGATCCAGCCGGAGCTCGTGACGGAGGTGGAGGCGGGGACGCTCCCGGGGCTCAGGGGAACGTGGACGGTGCACCGCGCCGCCGCCGACGCCGACGACGCGGAGGACGACGAAGCGCACCACGCGTACCTCGTCATCGCGCTCGCGAGCGCGACGATGGTGTTGGAGACGGGCGAGGAGCTGAAGGAGGTGAGCGAGGCGGTCGATCTCGTCTCGGACGCCACCACCCTCGCGGCGGGGAACGTATGGGGGCGGAGGCGAATCGCGCAGGCGCACCCGGGGGGCGTGCGCGTGTGCGACGGCGCGAAGAAGACGCAGGACGTCGCGGTGGGGGACCTGAGCGAGAGCGGCGACGGCGTCGTCGTCGTCGCCGCGCAGGTGTGCGATCCGTACGTCCTCCTGCGGCTTTCGGACGGGACGGCGAGGCTCCTGCGCGGGGCGGAGGTGGACGCGAGAAAAGACGGCGGCGGCGGCGGGTTCGAGCTTCGCGAGTGCGGCGTGAGCGCCGACGCGCGCGGCGCGATGGCCGCGGACAGCGCGAGCGTCTTGACGCTCGTGAGCGACGCGACGCCCGCGGCGAACCACCCGGGTCTCGCGAACCGCGAGCCCGGGTTCCTCCGGCGCGCGACGCGGTGTCCGGACGAGTCTGCTGCGGCAGACGCGTCCGATCTCGTCCTCCTCGCGGCGGCGCGAAACGACGGCGGGCTCGAGATCCGGTCGCTTCCCTCCGGGCGCCTCGCGTGGGCGGCGGAGGGCCTGAGCGACGGCGCGCGGACGTTAGCGCCCGCGGGGTCCAGGCCGGCGAGGGAGCTTGCGCGCGAGCGCGCGCGCGCGGCGAGCGGCGAAACCGCCGGGGGGCGAGACTCCGACCCCCCTCGCGTGGTCGAGCTTCGCCTGGATGCCTTCGCGGCGGCGCACGAGCGGCCCATGCTCACGGCGCTTCGCGCGGACGGGTCGGTTCTCGTCTACCGCGCGTTCTTGTGCCCCCCCGGCGCGGGCGGGACCAAGCGCGGCGACCCCCCGCAGCTCAGGATGGCGCGCGTCCCCGTGGAGGTTGAGGGCGGCGGTTTGGAGGAGGGCGTGGTCGGCACGTCCGGCGCGGCGTTGGGCGGTCTGGACGACGCGACGCTCCCCGGGACGCGGCTGACTCGGTTCGAGCGCGTCGGCGACCGCGGCGGCGTCCGCGGCGTCTTCGTCTCCGGCGCGAAACCGCTGTGGCTGTTGGCGCGGAGAAGCCGGGTCCTGGCGCTTCCGACGCGCGGCGAGGCGAGCGCGGTCGTGAGCTTCACGCCGTTCCACAACGTGAACTGCCCGAACGGGTTCATCCTCGGCACCGCCGCGGGCGGCGCCCGGATCTGCCGCGTCCCGGGGCGGATGCACTACGAAGCCGCATGGCCCGTGCGGAAACTCGCGCTCAAGTGCACGCCGCACCACGTGCAGTACTTGCCCGACTTTAGGCTCTACGCGCTGTGCACCTCCGCGCCGGTGCGGTGGAAGGAACCGGCCGAGGCGGAGGCGGAGACGGACATGCACGGGGCGATGTTGCTGAACACCCGCCGCGCCAAGGCGATGGCGCAGGGCGGCGTCGAGGAGCGGTTCGCGCTCAGGCTGTTGGTGCCGGGGTCGCTGGAGTGCGCGTGGCAGCACGCGGTGGCGCCCGGGGAGCACGTGCAGACGATTCGGAACGTGCGCCTGCGTAACGCGCGCACCGGCGCGATGCAGTCGATGCTCGCGGTGGGGACGGCGTGGCCCGGGGGGGAGGACACGCCGTGCCGCGGGCGCATCCTGCTCTTCGACGTCGTGTGGCAGATGACGGAGGACGGGACGCAGTGGCAGGGGAGGCTGGCGTGCGCGAAGGAGGCGAAGATGGCGTGCACGGCGCTGAGCGGGCTGGAGGGGTCCCTCGTCGTCGCCATCGGCACGAAGCTCATCGCGCACTCGTGGGACGGGGAGAACCTCTCTCCGAACGCGTTCTTCGACACGCCGCTGCACACGGTGACGATCAACACGGTGAAAAACTTCATCCTGCTCGGGGATCTACAGAAGGGCGCGCACTTCTTCCGGTGGAAGGACACGCCGAACGAGAAGCTCCTCGTGCAGCTCGCGAAAGATTTCGAGGCGATGGACATCCTCGCCACCGAGTTTTTGGTCGACGGAGGCACGCTCAGCCTCCTCGCCACGGACATGACCGGAAACGCGTGCGTGTTCGCGTACGAGCCCAAGTCCGTGGCGAGCTGGAAAGGACAGAAGCTCATGCTCAGGAGCGCGTTCCACGTCGGATCGCCCGTGCACAGGATGGTGCGGTTCAAGTTGAAGCCGAGCGGCGGCGACGGCGCGGAGGCGGCGGGCGCGAACCGGCACGCGGTGTTCTTCGGCACCCTGGACGGGTCCCTCGGGATCCTCGTCCCGATCGAGCAGCAGACGCACGCGGCGCTGCTGCGCCTTCAGCGGCACCTCGAGACGGCGACGGTAAGACCCGCGGGACTCAACAGCCGCACGTACCGCGCGCCGAAGACGCAGGAGGGGCGCGTGACGCGCCCCCCCGCGCCGCACGCGTTACTCGACGGCGAGACGCTCGCCGAGTTCGAGAGGCTGAGCTGGCGCGCGCAGGCGAGCGCCGCGGAGGCGGCGGGGATGACGAGAAGGGAGGCGCTCTCGCACCTGCACAGACTCTCCGCGAGGACCGCGTTCATGTGAAGCATCGAGAAAGAGGTGGGAGGAGGGCGCGACGGGGAGGTGGTGGGGGCGAAGGAGGCGAGAGGGGCGAGCGAGCTCGAGCATAGGATATCTCTAAATATGCTCAGCATAGGATATCTCTCCTCACCTTCTCTCCAGCCTCTCGAAGCTTCGGTCCTCCACGGCGAGGACGCGTTCCCCGTCGACGCGGAACGCGCGGGGCGATCGAACGATCGTGGGCTGCGGCCCCGGGTACCCCGCGAACGCGCCGTACAGCGACGTCCCCGCGGCGCGCTCCGGCGTCCCCGGCGCATCCTCCTCCGAGCGTTCGCCCCCCGTCCCCTCGCGCGTTTCCGTCTTCGTCTTCGTCTTCGTCGCTTCGGGCGTGAACGCGTTCGGGACGCGGTCCTGGCGCAGACGCTCGAGCTGGAGGTCCGCGTCGTACTCCGCCTCCACCCTCTCTCCTCGCTCGCGTTCGGTCTCCTCGGGAAGGCTCGCGAGGCGCTCCGCCTCCGCCTCGACCATCGCCGCCGCCTCCGCCGCGAACCGGGCGTCCTCCTCCCGCCGCTCCGCCGCGACGCGCGATCTCGTCTTGACGTGCTCGATGAGCTCCAACACCCGCGCCTCGTCCTCCGGGTCCACGGTGCGCGCCAGGCTCGGGGAACGGACCGCGTCCTCCGCGAACGCCCCCGTGGCGTCCCGCCGGAGCTTCGCGAGCGCGTCCAGCGTCTCCGCGCGCCCGTGCGTCTCCACCATCGCCAGGAGCTCCTCCGCCTTCCACTTGGCGTACAGATCCTCCGTGACCGTGACCGACTGCGTCGTCGCGAGGTCGCGACCGGGGTAGTCGGGATACGTCGCGCGGTCGCGGCCGGGAGGCGGCGCGTGGTTATGATCGCCGTGGCCGCCGTGAACCCCCCCCGGAATCTCGCGAAGCGCTTCCCTCGCGCGTCGCTGCGCCTCCTGGCGCTGTTTCGCGTACCACGCCTCGCGCTGCGCCGCCTCCTCGGCGCGGGCTCTGAGGACGTCGTCCTCCGCCTCGCGTCTGCGGTCGAAGCGCTCGAGCTGCTCGGCGCGGAACGCGGTCGCGTCGGCGACGATCGCCGCCTCTTCCCTCGCGTCGCGCTCGAGCGCGCGGCGCTTCGCGAGCGCCGCCGCGTACGCGCGCGCGCGCAAAACCTCGTCCACCTTCTCAATCTCGTCGCGCACCTCCGACGCGCGGATATCGCCGCGCGCGAGCTTCTTCTCCGCGCGGACGCGCTCGGCGCGAAGCGCTTTGCGCCGCGCGAGCGACTCCGCGCGCGTCAAAGGCGGCGAGGGGTCCGAACCGGCGAGGGGGGGCGTTCGCCGCGCGGAGGCGCGCTTCGCGTTCGCGCCGCCTGGGGTGTCACCGTGTTCACCGAGAGAAGGCGCCTGGGGTTCGTCGGACGCCTCCGGGCGGGTTCGAGGCGGTCTCGCCTTCGGATTCGCCGCCGCGGACGACGTCTTCGTCGGCGGGCCCTTTTGTTCGGAGGGGCCTTTCGTTCGCTCGTTCGCCGCCTCGATCGTCGCCGGCGTCGCCTGCGTCGCGACGTCCTTCGACGTCTCGCCCTCCTCCCCGGGTTCCTCTCCGAGCGCCTCTACGCGCGGATCGGCGAGCTCGTCGAACACCGTCGGCGGCTTCGCGTCCGGGTCGGGCCTCCCGAACCCCTCGCCCGTGACCACCTTCCCCGTCGTCGCCAGCCGAACCGCGCGCCGGAGTTCCGGCAGCGTCACCGTCCCGTCGCCGGTGATGTCCGCGGCGGCGCGCATCGCCGCAAGGACGCACCGCGCGTCCGCGAGGTCGAGCTTGGGGTACAGCTCGCGAACCATCGCGAGCAGGGCGCGCGCGTCCAGACCCTCGACGCCCGTCCACGACCGCGAGGGTTTGCGCGACGCGAAAAATTTGGTCATCGAACACGCGTGCTTCGCGGCGACGAGCGATCCGACGCGCCAAAACGCATCCGCCGGGGAAGGCGCCGTCGCTCGCGGCGCGACGTCCGCGCCGCACGCCGCGCACTCCAAGACGCACCGCTCGACGTCCGATTGCGTCACCCGGCCGTCGCCGTCGAGGTCGAGCAGGACGAAGAGGTACGACAGCTCCGCGGCGGTGGTCGCGGGGAGCAGGCACTCGCGCGTCGCGCGCGCAAAGGCGGCGGCGTCGAGCGCGAACGTCTTCTCGCCGCCGCTCTTCTTCGACGACTTACTTCTCTCCCCAGAAAGAGCCCCGTACGTCTCGAAGATGCGGTCGAGGGCGACGCGCTTCGACTGACAGAAGAACTTGAGCGCGTCGAAAAAGTCGAGCATCGGACGGTGCGGCGCGACGCGCCCCGCCGGCGTGAGGCGACCGACGAGCGCGGGCCAACCCCCGGACGCCGACCGTTCGTCCGCCGACGCCGTCGACCGCTCCTCGGAATCCGAATCCGAAGAGAGCGCCTCCCCGGATGCCTCCGCGCCGCGCTCGCGCGCCCACGCGTGTCTCACGCGGCGATCGGCGCGTTCGGCTTTCGCGAGCGTCGAATCGTCGGCGGCGCTATCAGAAGGGTCGGACGCGGGAGGAACCCGGAACAGCTGCCGCGTCTCCGGGTCGAGGAGGAACGTCGCCCCCGCGACGGAAACCGCCTCGAGCGTCCACTCGTGGCCCTCATCCTCCGCGGGCGGTTTCGCCTCGTCGCGCTCTCGCGCCTTCGCTTCCGCGGCGTCTCGTTCCGTCGCGATCAACCCGCGCTCGATCGCCTCCGCCTCGACGTCTTCGATCCCGAGGACGATCTCCTTCCCGCTCGCGTCCACGATGCGCACCTCAGCGACGCGAAGCGCGCGGAGGAACTGCGCCTCGGTGACGGCGCCCGCCGGCGCGCCGCCCTCGCTCGCCTCCCTCTCCAGCGCGACGCAAAGGCCCGCGAGCATCTCGCGCCGCTCGTGGTCGCTCGCCTGGGGCGCGAGCTGCGCGACCATGTCCCGGAGCTCGCGCATCTCGAGGAACCCGCTCCCGTCCAGATCGCACGCCGCGAAAACCGTCGACGCGTCCGTCTTGTTCTTACGCATGAACCGACGCAGACGCAGAAGCGCCTCGGGAAAAAACCCGCCGCCGCGAGGAACGTCCTCGGATTTCCCGGATTTCCCGGGCTTCCCGCCGCGAACGAGCCCGCCCGAGGAGTCCTCGCCGCCCTTCACCTCGGAGCGCATCGCCGCCCCGGCCTCCCTGCACTTCTTGACCACCTGGATGAGCTCCCCGAACGCGACGACGCCGTCGCCGTCGACGTCGAGGACGACGTCGAAATACCGCGCGTCGGCGTCGGTGGCGTCGGGCAACGCCGCGCGGACGAACCGAGTGAGCTCGCCGGCGTTCAGAGCGCCGTCGCCGTCGAAATCGTACGCGTCGAACACGTCCCGGAGCCTCGCGCGGTCCCGCACGAGCATCGCGTCGAGCTCGTCGAACAAATCCCCGGACGGGTTCGTCCTCGCGCCCCCCGTCTCTTCGTCGCGAGCGACGTACGCGCCGTCCTCGTCCGCGCGCAAAACCCCGACGCGAGTCGGCCAGTCCCCCTCCTCGGCGCACTCGTACGCCACGAGCGAGGGGTCCGCGCGGTCGACGAGGACGAACGCACCCGTGCCGTCGTCGCGAATGCGCTCGAGCGTCCACACGCGCGGGTCCGGGTCCGAGCCCGAGCCCGAGTCCTTCGGCGCGCCGGAAGACTCGCGCGATTCGGAGGGCTCGGGCGCCGTCGGGCGCGGCGTCGGCGAGGGCGCGGCGGCGGAGCGAGGACGGGGCTCCGCCGAGCGACGCGTCGCGGACGCGCGCGCGGGGCGCGGGGGGGGCGACGGAGCCGCCGACGGGGTCTCGTCCTCCTCGAAATCCTCGTCGTATGGTATGTCCTCGTCGTCAATCTCCGACGCGGAGGCGTCGCCGCCCGCCGGACGCGGCGAGCGTTTCGCCGGCGCCCGCGGCGGGGCGTACACGGGTCCCCCGCGCTTCTTCGCCACCACGGGAGGAAGCGAGCCACTCGCCGAGCCACCCGCATTCGCCGAAGGTTTCGGTTTGGACGCCGCCGGTTTCGGTTTGGACGCCGCGGGCGGCGGGGCTGCTTTCTTCGCGGGCGCCGGGGCTGCTTTCTTCGCGGGCGCCGGGGCTGCTTTCTTCGCGGGCGGCGGGGCTGCTTTCTTCGCGGG
>MDSW01086669.1_pt1 | contig 44100 bp, 18 predicted proteins | sample 811171 | NCBI WGS metagenome assembly MDSW01 (sample SAMN05326641, study PRJNA326480) | marine metagenome | isolation source: seawater | place: Atlantic Ocean: North West | collected 2012
CGAAGGCGGCGAAGGCGGCGAAGGCGAAGGCGGCGAAGGCGAAGGCGGCGAAGGCGAAGGCGGCGAAGGCGAAGGCGAGGGCGAACCGGGGGGCGAAGCGGCCGAGGGGGAGCGACGCCGGCGCGGCGATGCTCATCTCCGCGGCGCTCATCGTCGAAGGCGCGGGCGCGAAGAGAGACGCCGCCGCCGCGGCGGCGGCCGTTCGGGAGGACTCGAGACCGACGCCGCCCGCGGCGAAGCGCGGCCGGCCGGACGATCGCGAGCCGCCTTCCTCTCGCGAGCCGCCTTCCTCGGGGCCTCCTTCCTCGGCCCCCCCACCGGCGTCTCGGCCGCCGCCCGCGCCGCCGCCGGCCGTCGGCGTCGCGCTGCCGCCCTCGTCCTCGCCTCGGTCCGTCGCGAACCGCGCGTCGAACCAAACGTCCCGCATAAACTCCGCGGTCGAGCTCATGGGCGCCATCGCGAGGCGCATCAGCGGCGGGTTCAACGCCGGCTCGAACGCCGGCTCGAACGCCAACGCCGCCGCCGCCGCGGCGACCCTCATCCAAGACGCCGTCGCCGGCGCGCGACCCCTCGTCGAAGGCTCCACCCGGCTCCACCCGCCGCCGGCGCCCCCCCCGGCCCCGTCTCCCCCCCCCTCGGATCCCTCCGACGCCTCCGACGCGAGCATGGACACGGACCGCGGCGAGGCGGCGTCGCTCGGGCAGCGCACGGCGTCCGGCGACCTCGAGGGCACCGCGAGCGGGTTCGCGTCGGACGACACGCGCACCGCCGACGATCGAGAGGACGCCGCCGCCGCCGCCGCGCGGTCCCCGGAGGCCGCCGCCGAGGACGACCGCACCTCGGAGGAGGAGTCCCCGCCCAGCGCCGCCGCCGCCCTCGGCGAGGCCGCGGAGACCGCGACGGCGGCGGCGGCGGCAGCTCCGGCGCCGGCGCGAACCCTCCCGGGATCCTCGGCGGCGGCGCTGGCGGCTCCGGCGCCTCGGGACCCGCGGGCGATCGCGCAGGCGGCGGCTCTCCTCGCGGGCGTCTCGCCTGACGCGCCTCGGGCGTCGCCGCCTCCGACGACGACCGTCGTTCGGCTCTCCGAGGGCCTCTCGTTCGCGTACTCGCACCGGCACGCCGCGGAGGCGGACGCGTTCGCGCACGGCTCCCCGACGTCGTGGATGATCGCGCTGTTGGCGTCGTCGATGTCTCGCGACGCGGCGACGCGCGCACGGCACGCGGCGGCCATCGCCGCGCTCGAGGAGTCCAAGACGGATTTCGCCGAGCGTCTGTTGCTGGACGCTCGCGCCGACGACGCGTGGTCGTGGCGCTTGCTCGAGTACTGCGATAAGGTGCGCGGTCGGCTCGAGAAGGCGCGGCGGAAGGAGGGGGAGGCGCGGGCCGCGCACGTGCGCGAGATGGCGGATCGGCGGAGCCTCGAGGCGCATCGCAGCCGCGACGCGCGGTACGGCGTCACGCGGCCGGCGATTCCGCCGCCGCTTCCCGCGCCGGGGCCGCTTCCCGCGCCCGGCCAGGGCGCGGGCGACGCGGGGAGCGTGGGGTTGGTGTTCAAGCTCATCATGGACGTCGCGGGCGACCCGGGGGACTGGAGCGCGATCGAGGAGGCGGCGGCGACGCACGCGCGGCGGCGGCCGACGGACGCGCTGCTCCTGATGCTCCACGGCGCGGCGTGTTGGCGGCGGGGGGATCTCAAACGCGCCAAGACGAGCCTGCGCGACGCCATGCACCACGACGGGAACGAGCTGAGAGCCGCGCCGTGGCTGTTCGAGGTGCTGTTGCTCCTGGACGAGAAGGACGACGCGGAGTGGGTGTGGGAGAAGGCGAAGGAGACGCGGCGCGACGCGGAGGAGAAGCGAGAGGTGGAGAAGACGCTCATTGGCGTCTACGAGAGGGTCGAGCAGTTCCTGCAGGCGCACAGAGACGAAGCCGTCGCGGAGGCGGCGAACGAGTGAAAGAACCGAGAAGAAAGAACCAATAATAACCACCTTTTTATACACGTAGAAAAAGACCACCACACGCGTGAACGCGTGTAAAAGTGGTTATGTAGACCACCTCGCTATAGGTATCACGCTCCTCCGCGTCCCGGCGCGGCGAGTAGTAGCGCGTTGGTCGCGGCGACGAGGATCGCGCCCGCGGCGATCCCCGGGGCTCTTCCCCCCCCTAAGAATAAAAACCCCCCTCCTCCTCCTCCCCTCGCTCGCTCGGCTCTGCTGACGCACGTGATGTCCGGCCTCGGCGGCGCGACCCTCCCCACGACGACCGCTTTATCGCACGCGGCTTGGCTCAGGATCGCGTCCCCCGAGCAGCTCATGTGCGCGTTGACGCAGTAGTCGAAGCAGAGGGGGAGCTCGACGTAGACTCCTGGGTTGTCCGCGTCCTCCTCGCACCTCGGGAATCCCGCGAGGCACGCGTACAGCGCGAACGCGTCGGTGCACTCGGTGGTCGCCAGTGCCGGGAACTCGAGGGTGTACCTGGCCACGCGCTCGTCGTGGGCGGACTTGATCGTCTCGTCGTACAGCGTCGGGCTCACGACGCGGCTGCACGTCTCGTAGGACACGGCGGAGCAGAACTCGAGCTCGCCCTGCTCCACCGGGATGCACCGCGCGGTCCTGGCGACGTCGGAGGTGGCGCCGGAGACGGCGATCTCGCCCGGGAGGTCCTCGCACACCTGGTACGGGTACGGACCCTCGCGCGTGAACTCGGTGAAGTAGGAGGCGATCTCCACGCTCGCGCGCTCGCCGTCGGCGTCCGCGCCCGCGTCCTCCGTGCCCACGTCCACGCCGTCGCCCACCTGCGCGCGCGCGCCCGGGAGGAGGACGAGGCAGAGGAGGAGGGGGGCGAGCGACGAGGGACGAGCCCGCGGCCGAGCCGCCATCGAGGGGCCCTCTCCGCGCGACGCCGAACGTGCCTCCCCCGCCGACCTGACCTTCCTTCCCCCGCCTCCTCCGGCGCGCGCCGCGTGCCGGGCGCGCGTCGTGATGTCACCAACGACGAGGCGATATTTGGGCACCCTCCCTCTCCCTTTAAAGGCGGTCGACGACGATGCTCGTCCAAACAACAAACACGCTCGGCGCGCGGCGCGCCTGCGAGCTTTTTCTCGCGGGTCGCGGATCTCGGCTGCTTTCTGCTATCGGCATGCGCGCGCGGGCGTCGTCCGTCCCCGGGGGCGTCGACGGGCAGTGTCGCGCGCGCAGTCGCCCGCGCGCGTCGTCTCTCGGGCGTCGACGGACGCCGCGAGTCGGTTCGGGGTCGGCCGGGCGCGATCGACGCGGTCGCGTCCGCCTCGGGGGGCTTCCTCGCGGCCCCCGCGCCGGCGCCTCGGGGTTAGACGTTTGGGCCAGCCTGGAGCGGAGGAGGGCTTTCGTCGTTCGTTCGCATCCGCGCGGGGGCGACCATGGCGGACGCGGAGGATCCGCGGCGGGGGCACTCCCTCGCGTCGGGCGACGACACTCGGGACGCCACCGACCCGCCCCCTCCCCCCGCGGACTCGCCGTCGACGTCCTCAAGCGGGCGCTCCTCCTCCTCGCGCGGCTGGGGCGCGCGCGGCCCCGTGGCGACGCTCGTGAACGAGCTCGTGGACGCGCTCCGCCCGACCGCGCAGAGCGAGCGGCGGCGGCGCGCGGTGTTTCAGCACATCGCGAGCCTCGTGGAGGGCTGCTTCGCCGGCGAGGACGTCCTCGTCACCGCGTTCGGCTCGGTGCCTCTGCGCACGTACCTCCCCGACGGCGACATCGACGTGTGTTTGCTCGGCCCGCACGAGCTCCTGAGCAAGGACAGCTGGACGACGCGACTGCGCGAGCACATCGAGGACGCGGAGACGATGGCCGCGGCGCACTGCGCGGCGACGGGCGACCCCCCGTGCGAGTTCGCCGTCTCCGAGATCCACGTCATCCACGCCGAGGTCAAGCTCATGAAGTGCATCTGCGACGGCGTCGTCGTGGACATCTCCGCGAATCAGTTCGGAGGGTTAGCGACGCTGGGTTTTCTGGAGGAGGTGGACGCGTTCATCGCGCGCGGCGGCATCTTCAAGCGCTCCGTCCTCCTCATCAAGGCCTGGGCCTTCTACGAGGCGAGGCTCCTCGGCGCGCACCACGCCCTCGTCTCCACGTACGCTTTGGAGACGCTCGTCCTGTTCATCCTGAACGCGTTCCACGAGCGCCTGGCCACGCCCCTGGAGGTGCTGCACGAATTTCTCCGATACTTCGCCGAGTTCGACTGGGACCGGGACGCGGTGAGCATCCTGGGGCCGGTGCGACTCGCCGACCTCGGCGCCGCATCGAGCCACTCGCATCGCCCGGGCGCGCTCGGCGAGCTGGAGAAAAACTTCCCGGAGAACTCCCTGCTCACGCGGGAGTTTCTGTGGCGGATGCTGGATAAGTACGGACACGACAGCATCATGCGCGAGATGCGCGAGGCGTCCGCCGCGGGCCGGTCCAATTCCTCCTCCGCTTCCGGCGGCGGCGCTCATGGCGCTCATGGCGGCGGCGGCGCTCATGGCGCGTCGTCCCCCGCGCCCCCCCCCGCGGCGTCCGGGCGGTCGATGCCCGTCAAGTACGTCAACGTCGTCGACCCTTTGCTTCCGAGCAATAACCTCGGGCGGAGCGTTTCTCAGGGCAACGCGATTCGCATCCGCAAGGCGTTCAAGACTGGCGCGGCGCGCCTGAGCGCGCTTCGACGCATCGACGAGGGAAGCCGCGACGAGGCGGAGGGGGTGCGCGTCCTCGAGGCGTTCTTCGGCAACGCGCTAAGGCACCGCCGGGGGACCAGGGCTCTGCCGAGCGCGCCGAAGACGCCCGGCGGGCGCGACCACGCGGACGAGGTGAGCATGACCGCGCCCCAGGGGGGGTTCGGCGGCGCGGACGACGCCGAGAAAGTCGCGGCGGTGTCGCGGCGCGTCTCGGACGCGTCGGCGATGGCGTCCAAGAGCGAGAAACGGCGGAGGAGGGAGAAGAAGGCGGCGTTGGCGAGTCGCCGCCGCGCCGAGGAGGGGGGGAAGCGATCATCGAGGAGTGGTCGTCGTCGGAGTGGTGATCGTGATGGTCGTCGCGGCGGCGAAGACACGGCGCCCTCGACGCCCGGGGTGACGCCGCGGTCGCTCGCGTTCGACGCGTCGCTCGCGTACGGCGCAGACGCGCACCCGGGCGGGTCCGAGGAGGAGGAGGAGGAGGAGGAAATGGAGGCGGCGGCGGGAGTGGAAGATCGTGGAAGATCGAAGAAGGAGCGGGACCGAGCGAGCCGAGGCGCCGAGGAGGACTCGGACGCCGCCGACTTTTTCGCGAACGGCTCGGACGGCTCGGACGGCTCGGGGGTCTCGCTCGACTCGGAGGAGTCGTCGTCCGCGGGGGACTCCGACTCCTCCGCGTCTGACCTTTCGTCGGATTCGGATTCGGATTCGGATTCGGATTCGGACGCGTCTTCTCTGTCGGGCGACGACCACTGGCCGAGGCTTGGCCCGCCTTCGCCCGAGCGCGCGGCGACGCTGGTCGGTTCGCGGTGTCCCGCGTCGGACCGCCTCGGTCCTCGGACCTCGGACGAGCTCGGCGGCGACGGCGGCGGCGGCGACGGGGGATCCCGGTCGCGCGCGGATCGCGCGCCGTCGGGGCCGTTCTGGGGGCGGTGGGAGCCCCTCCCGGCGTCCGAGCTCGCCATGGCGGCGGCGATGGCGGAGGCGTCCGCGGTGGCGGACGCGCACTTCCCGCGCCTCGGGAGCGACGGCCTGGGGGCTGCTCCCGGGAGCGGCGCGCGCGGCGGCGGTCCCGGTTCCGGTCCCGGCGGGAACCCGCGGGGCCCGGGCGATTTCGATTTCGCGACGAGACGTCCCGTCGAGCGCGAACGCGACAGCGGCGCCGACGATCGTCGCCGGGACCGCCGCGAGAAATCGGCGGCGGTGGCGGCGGCGGCGCTCATGGCGGCGGCGGAGGCGAACGCGGCGACGTGCCCGAGGCACGTGCGAGGCCTGAGCCTCGCCTCGGACGCCTCCGAGTTCGTCCTCGGGAGTCCCACCGGCGGCGGCGGCGGTTTGGGGTCGTCGCTCGGGGACGTCGGCGCCGGGACGAGCGCGTTTTTCTCCGGTTCGCCGAGCGATTCCCGCGGGAGCTTTCGCGCGGGACCCGGGGGGACGACGATCCTCGACCCGGGTCCGTTCGGGCGCGCCGCGAACGCGAATCCGGCGGATCCGGCGTCGTCGCCGCGGGAGGGTTCGCGGCGGTCTCGGCGGTCCTCGCGGCGCTCGTCCTGGGGCGCGGGGTCGCGGGGCGGCGCGACGATCGAGCCCTCGGAGGAGGGCGCCGGCGCGGAGAGCGTCCGCGCGGAGAGCCTCCTCGGATCGGAGCCTCTCCTCGGATCCTCGCCGACGAGGGAGCGGTCCCCGGAGACGCGCGCGAGGGACGCGAGGGGAGACGGACGCGAGGGAGGCGACGCGCTTTCCGGCGGCGGCGCGATCGTTTCTCCGAAGGCGTCTTCGTCCCCCGCGACCCCTTCGGAAAGGGCCCGCCGCGCGGGGCGGGCCGGAAGGGGTCGCGCGACGAAAGAGAAACCCGGCGCCTTGGACGCCTCCGCCTCCTCCGAGTCGGAATCCGGGGCGACCCGCGTCGCGATGCCTCCGCCGGCGTCGACGCCCGCGAAATCGCTCGGCCTCTCCGAGCCCGCGGAGGCGCCCCGGGATATCTTCACCGGGGACCTCGACATGATCTGGAAACACCTCGAGTTCGGGAGGCACCACCACCACGTCGCCGTGCGCCGGATGATGTCCGCCGCCGCGCACCACCACCACCACCACCCGCACCACTCGCACAACCACCACCACCACCGCGCCGTCCGCCGCGGCCACCACCCGCGCGACGCGAACGCGAACGGGCGCGGCGGCGGACCACCCGCGGGCCCCGGCGTCGACGCCGAACGGGGCGCGCGAGGCGCGCGAAATCAAAAGAGCGCCGAATCCTCCGAATCCTCCTCGCTTCACGCGGCGGCGTCGCGGAGGACCAAGACGCGGGGGAGCCGCGGCGGCTCCGGCGCCGCGTCGGCGAACGCGCACGCGCGGGGCCACGCGCGGGGCGCGAGGGGGAAGGGCGGGGCCGGGTCGGGCTCGGGGAACTCTCGGTTCGGCTCCGACCCCGCGGCGGCGCAAAGGTTCGGCGGCGCTCCCGGCGCGGCGAATGCGGCGGCGGCGGCGGCGTACGCGCGACGCGCGGCGTCGTGGAGCGGGAGGACCGGCGTGGACGCGCTCGTGTGGCACCCCGGGCACCAGCCGCCCGCGCCGCCGGGCCCGCCGCCGACGGGCGCGGAGCGGGTCCCGGGCGGCGGCGGCGGCGGGGCGTGGTCGAACGCGGTCAAGTCTGAGACGACGGTCCCGGCGGCGCCGCCGCTGCCTCCGGGCGCGCCGCCGCCGCTGCCTCCCGGGCCGCCGCCCGGGGCCAACAGAGGCGGCGGCGACAGGAGACGGCGCTCCTCGGGCGCCGAGGAGGGGGACGCGCTCGTCGCCGAGGAGGTGAAAAAACCCGCCGAGGCCGAGGAGGGGACCCGACCCGCGTCGGGACCCGGCTCGGATCCCTCCTCGGATTTTTCCTCCTCGGACCCGAATCGGCGCGAGGCTTCGGCGGCGCCCGCGCCGCCGTCGTGGGGCCCCAAGGGCGCCGCCGCGCTCGACGCCATCAAGCGCGCGGGCGCTTCGCGGGGCGACGCGCCGCCGCGCGACGAGGATAAGAACGCCGAGGCCGAGGCGGCGGCGGACGCGCCTCCGGATTCGGAGTCCCGAACGAGGGGGGCGCCGGGCCCCGGCCCTCCGGGCCCCGGCCCTCCGGGCCCCGGCCCCGGCCCCGGCCCCTCCCTTCTCCCCGCCGCGGAAAAGAGCGGCGGCGGATCGGAGCGATTCGCCGCTAAGATCCCGGCGACGGCGTCGTGGTCCTCGCTCGTCGCCGCGGGGGGTTCGGGTTCGGGCTCGGGATCGGGCCCCGGCCCCGGCCCCGGCCCCGGCCCCGGCCCCGGCCCCGGCCCCGGCGCCGGCGCGGCGGAGAAAGAAAAAGAATCAGACGCCGCCCGCCGCCGAGACGAAGACCCCGGGACCTCGGGCGGCGTCGCGACGGGCGCCGCCGCGCGCGAAGCCCCCCCGGCGTCGCCGCCCCGGCGCCTCGCCGGAGCGTGGGCGCGCGGGGACGGGACGTCGGCGCTGAAATCCTCCTTGGGCCCCAAAAAGCCTCTGGGCCCCGAAGTAGAATCATCAGAGCGCGCCGAAAAAGAGGAGACGAAGAAGGAGGACCGCGGGGGCGCGATCGAGGGACGAGACGAAGCGCGCGGGGGCGCGATCGAGGAACGCGAGGGCGCGATCGGCGCGCCCCAGGGCCAGGGCCAGAGCCAGGGCCGAAACCGGGGCGGAAACGCGTCGGGGGGCTCGCCCGGGTCGGGGTCGGGGTCCGGGTCGTCGGCGTCCGGGGACTCCAACCCGCTCGAGAAGGAGAACGCCGCCGACGAGGCGGACGAGAAGGCGCCGCGCGCTCGCGACGCCGACGGCGCGCCGAACCGGGGCGCCGGGCGTCGCGTCGCGAGCGGCGGGCGACGGACCCAGCAGAAGGAAGGCGGCAAGGAAGGCGGCGGCGGCGGCGGCGGCGAGAGATCATCGGCGCGGCGGCGGAGGGAGGAGGCGGAGGCGGATGCGTTTTCGTTGGCGGCGGATGAGTTCCCCGGTTTGGGCGGCGGGGCGGGGGGGGGCGCGGGGGCGCCGCTCGACCCGGGCGCGGCGCCCGCGGGGGCGTGGGGGCGGCGGGCGTGAGACTGGGACGCGCGCGCGTGACGCGACGCGCGCGAGGAGAGAGGGGGGAGAGATGGAGCGGGTCGCCGTCCGCTCGCGACGACCCGACGAAAGAAGAAGAAATCGTCTCGACCATTTTTATGTGTGATGTTGCACTCGTAATTGTCGGCGGGCGGGGTCGAGCGCGCGTCGTCACCACCCTGGATCGTCATCACGCGCCGCCGCCCGCGAACAAGTTGAATTTCATTCGTCTGCTCGTCCCAGCAACGACGGCGCTCTTCAGCGCGTCGTTCGGACCCCGCCGTCGTCTTCAGATCGCCTCGCGCGCTCGTTCGCGTCGCAATGTCCGGGCGCGTCCGCGCGGACGATGGCGTGCGCGTGAGGAAGGGGAACAACCCCGCGTGGCTCGACCGCGACCGCGAGACGCGGCGCGGCCCCACGGTCGTGGACGCGAAGGTGCGTCGGCACCGCGCGGGCGTGGCCCCCGCGTTCGCGCCGGGCGACGGGGACGATTCGGAGGATGACGCGGGCGTCGATCTCGCGCGTCTCGGCCCGGGCCGCCCCCGGGCTTCGCCGCCCACCGCGGCGCCGCCGGTTCGGGATCGCGCCGTGGCGCCCCCTGTCGTCGTCGAGCGCGCGACGCGACCCCCCGCGGTGCTCTCGCGCGGCGCCCCGAACGCCGACCCCGATTCCGATTCCGAGGACGAGGAGCTCGAGCGGCGGCGACGCATGCGCGAAGCCGCGCGCCGCCGCGCGGCGGAGGAGGAGGAGCAGGAGATCATGCCCTACGAGGACGAGGACGAGGATGAGGACGAGGACGAGGATCGCTCGGATCGCTCGGATCGTTCGGATCGCTCGGGACGTCCCGCCGCGACCCTCTCCGGCCCCTCGGCGTCGCGCCCCGGCGCCGGTCCGCCCGCCGCTCCCCCCCGAGCGGCGGCGGCGGCGGCGGCGGCGGCGGCGGCGGAGGACGAAGGCTCCTCGAGTTGGGAGACGGACACGGACGCGTCCGATTCCGAGGACGATCCCTCGCGCGCGGCGATGGTGAAGCCCGTGTTCGTGCCGAAATCCCAGCGCGACACCGTCGCCGAGCGCGAGCGCGTCGAGGCCGAGACGGACGCGGACTGGGAGCGGCGCGAGGCGCAGAAGCAGAGGCGCGCGGAGGAATCGCGCGCGCTGGCGCGCCTCGAGACGGCGCGCGACGCCGCCGTCGACGAGGCGCGGCGCGACGCGGCGACGCTCGCGGGGGCGTCCGACGTGGAGACGGACGACGACGTCGACGACGCCGTCGCGTACGCCGCGTGGCGGCTCCGCGAGCTCGGGCGGGTGCTGGGCGAGCGCGAGCGGAGGCGGAGGGCGCTCGAGGAGCGCGAGGAACAGGAGCGCGTTCGCGGCATGTCCGAGGAGGAGAAGGCGGCGGAGCGCGCGGCGGCGGAGCGCGCGGCTTCGTCGCGGCGAGGACCCGTCGATTCCGAGGGAGGACCCGACCCCGGGGGAGGAGGCGGCGGGCGGAAGAAGATGGGATTCCTGCAGAAGTACTACCACAAGGGCGCGTTCTTTCAGGAGCGCGCGGACGATCGGTTCGGAACCGCCGGGCCCGCGGAGATTTACGCGCGCGACTTCTCCGAGGCGACGGGGGGCGATAAGGGCGTGGACAAGTCGACGCTGCCGAAGGCGATGCAGGTGCGCGGGGACAAGTTCGGGAAGATCGGGCAGACCAAGTACACGCACCTCGCCGACCAAGACACGAGCCGAAGGCCGGACGACGAGTGGGGGAATCTGGGGGGGCGGAGGGGGAGAGGGGAGAGGCGGCCGAAACCCTCGGACGCGTTCGAGCCCAAGAAACACCTGGGGTAGGGGCGGGGGAAGGGTCGGACGACAACCGCGCGAAGAATGAGCCCACGAGTACGAGTACGGTGGCGTGTGTACGAGCGCCTTCGAAGGTATGTATTCTTGTAGTCTACGAATAAAAAACGGCGCGTCCGCGCGATCCTCGTCGCGCGGCGGTCGCGTCGCTCCCCCCTCTCGTGATGATAGTCTACAATAAACGGGAGAGGGGAGGCGCGGGGAAGGGGACCGCGGGGGATGATCATCTCGGATGCGGTCCAGGGTGATTATACCGAGGGCGACTGATGAGGAAGCGGCGGCTGACCCTGCTGCGTCTGGTGCATCTGCATCTGCGTCTGCATCTGCATCGTCTGGGCGTACAATCGCGCCACGTTTTGCCGCTCCTTTTCCTTCAATTTCGCCCTCCTCCTCCACAAATATGAATCTCATCAGCTTTTGCTTGTCGTGACTTGGACGGGCACCGCACAGGTGCTCCGCGCCCGCCCGCCCCCGGCGCGCCCCCGGCGCGCCCCGCTCTCGGAGGCCGTCGCGGTATGGGCAGGAGCGCTCGGCGCGGCGGCGCCTCCTCGGCCGCGAAGCCGGCCGCTTCGCCGCCCCCGCCGCTCTTCGCGTCTCGCGCGCCGACGCTGACGCGCAAGCCCGGACTGGAGGCGCGCGCGGTCGGCGCGGGCGCGTGGGTGGTCCCCGGGTGCCTGACGCCCGCGGAGTGCGGCCTGGTGCTCGCTGCGGCGGAGGCGCGCGGGTACGAGCACGCCACCTCGCGCGGGCCGAGGCACGGGGAGGCGCCGCGGTCGCACTCCCGCGCCGCGTTCCTCGACCCCGCGTTCGCCCGCGCGCTCTGGGACGCCACGGGCCTTCGAGACGCGCTCGCGGGATGCGGCGACGAGCGCGGCCCGTGGGCGGGGCTCAACCCCGCGATGCGCGCGTACCGCTACGACCCCGGCGACGTCTTCGGCGCGCACTTCGACCAGAGCGTCCGCCTCGACGAATTCGGCGCCGTCACGCGCCTCACCTTCCTCTGCTACCTCACCGGCGAGGGCGAGGGCGAGGGCGAGGGCGGCGGCGAGGGCGAGGGCGAGGGCGGCGGCGGCGGCGTTGTTTCCGTCGTCGGCGGCGAGACGGCGTTTTTTCGAGACTGCCGCGCGGGCGCGAGGGAACTCTTCAGGGTCGCGCCCAAGCGCGGGGACGCGCTCGTGTTCGTGCACGGCGACGCGTGCTTACCCCACGCCTCGCTCGAGGTGCGCCGCGGCGTCAAGGTCGTCCTCAGGTCGGACGTCTTCTGATCGACGCGTAGAAGATAGATAGTAGCTAGAGCTCTAGAGAGGTCGTCGTAAAATAAAAAAAGAGTCTACTCGTCCCTTCGCTCGTCGGCCTCGTCGGCTCGATCCGCGCGCGCCCTCGCGAGCGTCTTGGCGATCTCTCGGTCGGTGAGGGATACCCCGAGGGCCTCGCGCAGCGCCGCTCGGAGTCGTCGCTTGGTCGTCGCCCTCTCGCTCGCCTCGTCGCGCTTCAGGAGCCGCGTCGCCTCCCCGAGCACCGCCGCGTCGAGCGCGGAGACGACGCGTCGCGACTCGGACTCGGACGATGACCGCGCCCCGTCGCGAACCGCGGGTCCCCGGTTCGAAACCCCGTCGGCGGCGGGAAACGTCCCGGCGTCCCGGCGATGGTCCTCCGCGCGGCGTATGGCCGTGACCCTGCGCGCGAGCTGGAACAGCGCCGCGGCGTCGCGGCGCGCGAGCGGGGCCGCGTGCAACACGCGCTCGATCGCCCGACGCTCGCGAATCGTCGCCGAGTCCTCGTCCGAGAGGTCCTCGTCCGAGAGGTCGTCGGACGAGTCGGACGACGACGAGGACTCGCCGCTCGACCCCTCCTCTTCTCCGTCCGCGCCCGCCTCGTCCTCCTCGTCCGCGAGGACGTCGAGAGACCGCCTCGCGGCGAGCAGTTCCCGCTTGAGCGCGTCCTTCTCGCCGACGGTCATGAGCGTCGCCGCGGGCGGATCGATGCGACCCGCGTTCACCCGCCGCCGACGCGACGATTTTTTTTCCCCTTCGTTCGCGCCGGAGGCCTCCTCCTCCGCGTCTACTCCGCCCTCGAGGCCTCCTCCTCCGTCGGGCGCCTCCTCGAGTCTCGTTTCCTCCGCGTCGTCGTCGTCGGCTTCGTCGAACATCTCGTCGGCGGCGATGAACGTCTCGTACGCCAGAATACCGACGGCCTGCGAGAGGTTGAGACTGGTCGGCCCGGTGCCCCCGGTGTACTTGAGGCTCCGCCGGCACAGCGCGCCCCGCCCCGCGGTCGGGATCGCCACCGCGCAGTGCGCCTGCGCCATCTCCTCGTTCGTCAGCCCCGTGCGTTCGTTCCCGAACAGCACCGCGACTTTTCCTCGCTTGGCTTCCTCGGCGAGCATCTTCGCCGCGACGCGCGCGGTGACCAGCGGGACGCCGCCGCGCGGGCGAGCGGTGGTGGCGACGACGAACGTGCGGTCGGCGAGCGCGTCGAGGACCGAGTCGTGGCGGGAGGCGCCGGCGAGGAGCCAGTCCGCGGCGCACGCGAAGCGGTACGCCTCCTCGCACAGAGCGGGGGTGGTGGGAGAGGCGCCGTCTTCTCCCGAAGGAGGGGTCGTCTCTCCGTCTGAAGTCGTCTCTCGGTCTGAAGTCGTCTCTCCGTCGGGGCTTTCGTCGTCGTCGGCGGTTGTTCTTCGCGTCGGCCTCAGCGCGGGCGGCAGGTCGTCGCCGAGTCCGTCCGGGCCGAGGGCGGCGCCGGAGTTGACGCCTCCGCGGCTGCTGGCGCCGTCGGGAACGACGGCGTCGGTGGGAGGGACGTCGTCCTCAAGCGCGGACGCGAGGACGAAGGGTCCCGGGTCGACGAGGCGGAGGTTGTAGACGCCGAAATTCTGCATGACGCGCGCGACCGAGCCGACGTTCTGCGGGCCCTGGGGCTGGCAGAGGACGAACGCGACGTTCCCGAGCGCCGCGTGCGACTCGAGGACCTCGTCGCGCCAGGGCGGGGGGTCCGGGGAGGAGTCCGGCGAGGCGGAGGCGGCGGCGGCGGTGGCGGGGCGCGCGCGCGCGGCGGAGGATGAGCGCCGCGCGAGTTTTGAAGCTTCGCGGGGGGCGGCGGCGGTGGTGGACGACGAGGGCATCGACGTCGGGCCTCGCGAGGAACGAGGGCATCGCGCCGCGCCGCCGAGGGCCCTCCCTCGGGGCGCGCGCCGCGGCGACGCGAACGCGCGCGCGAGCGAGACCCCGGCGACGATACCCCCGCGCGCGCACATCGAGGGCGTGGGTGCGCGCGTCGAGGTGGGCGGCGGCACCGCCGCCGAGCGAGCGACGGGGGCACCGCCGCCTCGCGTCGTTTTCGGGCGGGCGGACGATCCGATATCACGCCGCGCGCTCGCGCGAGGAGTCCAGCGCACTTGATGATGGCTGATCGTGAATCGTCGCGCGACCCCGCCCGCACGACGCGCTGTTCAAACGCGTCTCGCGTTGACATCGCCGCGCGCGCACCCCGCGCCCGCTCGGCACGCGCGCGCGTCTCGGTTCGCTCGCCGCGGCGCCGGCGTTCGCACCGGGCGCGGCCTCGGACGCCGCGCGGCTCGGCGGCGGCGCGCGTTCGTCGCGGCGTCGCGCGCCGAGGTCTTTCCGATGTCGCCCCTCGTGGCGCGCGCCTCGGACGCGTCCGCGTTCGTGGACGACTTCGGGAGCGACCTGGACGCGACGGCGACGAGCGACGGCGCCGGAGCGACGGACGCCTCGTTCGCCTCCCCGCCGCGAGCGCGCGCGTCCCCCGCCGCGGACGACGACCCGGCGTCGCCCGCGTTCCACACCCCCGCCGCGGCGGCTGACGGCGGCGCGCACCCGCGCGCGTCGACTACCCGTTCGTCCGTCCAGTCATCGCGAGCGCGCCAGCAGCTCTTCGGCGACGGGGAACAACACCCGGACGAGGGGACGCGCTCGCCCGCGGTGCCGCCGCCGGAGACCCCCGCGGGCCTCCGCGCGCTCGGCGAGGGCCCGGACGCGTGGACGCGCGAGGCCGAGCGCCACCTCGCGCGCCTCTCGTCCGCGGAGGCGCGGGATGAGGCGGAGGCGGAGGCGCCGTCTCCCCGCGCCTTCGCCTCGGATCGCGCCGAGACGAACGATCGCATCCTCCTCTCCCCCGCGGCGCGACGCGCGGCGGAGGCCCTCGTGGACGCGGAGGAGGAGATGCGCGAGATGCGCGAGGCGGTGGCGGAGATGACCGAGCGCGAAACGTCATCTCCGAACCGTCCGAGGTCCCGAACGATACGCGAGCCCCCCTCCGGGGACTCCTCCCCCTCCGCGGAGGGGGGCCCGACGGACGCCGCGCGCGCCAACGCGCCGCCGAGACGTCGCGCCGACGACGACGGGTACGCCGCCGCCGCCGCGCGACTGAAGGCAGCGTCGAGGGCGAAGCGCGACGCCGAGGCGGAGGCGCGAGCGGAGGCGGCGGCGGAGGCGGACGCGAGGAGGCTCGAGAGGCGCGCGTTCGAGCGCGCGTTGGAGGCGCGCGCGGAGAAACCATCGACGGAGGAGCGTTCGACGGAGGAGCGTTCGACGGACCGGGGCGAGGAGAAACCGACTCTCTCCGCCGCGAACCGCTCCGCCTCCGAATCGGCGGAGGAAACCGTAAACGCTCCGGAAACGCTCGCCGACGTCGCGCGCCTCGAGGCGGAGGCGGCGGAGGCGGAGCGCGTCGCGGCGGAGATGCTCGCCGACGCGTCGCGGCGGCGCGCGGCGGCGGAGCGAGCGAGCGAGCGTATCCTTCGCGGATCCTCGCGAGCGCCAAGAACCGCCGCTTTGGCCGCCGCTAACGCCGCCGCCGCGCCCGAGTGCTCGCCGCCGCCTTCCCCTTCCCCTTCCGCTTCCCCTTCCCCTTCCCCTTCCCCTTCCCCTTCCCCCCCGCCGACGGCGCGGCGAAACCCCTCCTCGCCCGCGCGTCGGGCCGGTTCGTCCGCGAGCGGTTCGCCGGCGTCGGCGAAAGAGGTGGCGTCGCTCGTCTTCGCCTCCGCGTCGAGGCGACGAGAGGCGCTCCTCGCGGCGACCTTCGCGGAGCGCGACGCCGTCGCGGCGGAGCTGGAGAGGAGGGAGAGGGAAAGCCGCGTCGGGAGAGGCGAAGTTCGAGGGGACGAGGAGGAGGAGGAGGAGGAAGAGGACGACGCGGAGGACCGACGAGAGGAGGAGGAGGACGACGAGGGACCGCGCCGCCGCCGCGCGGGAGGGTTCGGGGTTTCGTCTCATTCGTCTCATTCGTCGTCGCGCGACGACGCGGGCTCCGACGTATACGCCGCCGCCGTCCCGAGGGCGCGGAGGAGGGTCTCGGAGGGCACGCCGGGGCCATCCGGGAGGGCGCCGACCCTCCGTGAGAGCGCCCAGGCGGCGGCGGCGGCGGCGGCGGCGGAGGCGTACACGCCCTCGGCGGCGGCGCTTCCGGCGTCGGCGCTTCCGGCGTCGGCGTCGCTCGAGGGCTGGACGCCGAGGCGCCTCTCGAGGACCACCCTCGGGTCGCCGAGGCGCGTGCCCGTCGCCGCCGCGAGGCGCGCGGAGAGCGCGGAGGCGCGCGTCTCGCCGTCGTCGTCGTCTCCCCGCGCGCGAGTCGGTCGTCTCGGCGCGCTTACGCCGCCCTCGGTCGCCGCGACGCCGACCGATAATAATGGGTCGAAAAAACCCCTTCCGCCGTGGGGCGGCGGCGGTACGGCGCGCGCCGCGGAGGAGGCGCGACGCAAGAGTCTCACCCCCGCGCCGGCGAAAGTCTCACCCCCCGCGACGGCGCGGAAGGTTCCGGGCTCCGCGACGCCCGGGGCGTCGTCGTTCCGGCGGCGCCTCGCGAGCGCGTCTTCCGCCGCCGCGAGGGGAACGCCCGCCTCCCCCGAGACGACGACGACAACGCGGGGGGATCGATTCCGGACGCCCCCCGCGGCGGCGGCCGCGTTCGCGTCCCGCCTCGCGCGGTCCTCGAGCGCGACAAGGGTTGCGACGGCGGCGACGGCGGCGACGGCGGCGAGAAGGTCTCCGTCTCCCGCATCGGCCGGGTCGCGATTCTCTTCCGAGGAGGGCGGCGCGCGGTCGTCGGGCGAGCGGTCGTCGCTTCGCGGGTCGACCGGCGGCGTCGTTCGCGCCGCCGCGCGTCCGCGTCCGGCGCGATCGGCGCGGACGCCGCCGTCCGTCTCCGCCGCGTTCGAGGCGCGCGCGGCGGAGATGCGCGGGTCGCTCGCGCGGCTCTCGAACGCGTCGGGCGCCGCGGACGCCGCGCTCGACGACGGCGACGCCGTCCTCGGCGCGCTCCGGAAAAAGGGGTTCGACCTGGACGAGCTCGAACGCGCGTGGGCGGAGCCCCCCGCGTCCGAACTCGCGCGCCGGATGCGAGCGATGGCCGCCGAGGGGGAAGCGACCGGAGGTGGCGGAGGAGGAGGGGCCCGGGAGGACCCCGGAGGCGGTCTCGAAGGCGCGGCGGAGGACCGCAAAGCGCGTGAGATTGAGGGGGACTACTACGGGGGCTGCGCGTCGAACGCGCTCGGCGACGACGCGTTCGGCGGCGCGAAAGAGGACCACGCGCGCCGCTCGAAGCCTTCGACCGAAGGCCCCCCGAAGACGTCGAAGGCGTCGACCTATGCGCCCGAGCCCCCCCCTTTGTCTCCTCGGGCGTCCCCGCCGTCGTCTCCGCCGTCGCCCGGGTTCGAGGCGCGGTTCATGGCGTCGTATGCGCGACATTCGCCGATGAAGTCCGCCGCGCGAGCGTCGACGACGTCGACGCGAGAGGAGGAGGAGGACGAAACATCCAAACCCGCGGCGGACGCGCGCGTGCGAGTCCTCCTCCCGGGGCGCCCGATCGAGAGATCGGACGAACGCGGACCGCGCGCGCCGAACGCGAACACCTCCGACGCGGCTCCGAAGCCCCCGACGACGCGGTTCGACGTCGACGCGGAGGACGACTTCGAAAAATTCTACGAAAAGTACCGAGGCGTCTTCGCGGCGGAGGCGGCGCGACGCGCGGAGGCGACGGATCCGTCCGCGGAGGCGGCGACGCGAGAACGAGGCCGAGAGAACCCTCCCCGAGACCCTCTCTCCCGAGACCCTCCTTTCGACCGTTCGACCGTTTCGACCGTTTCGATGCGCGGCGGCGGTTCGAACGCGCTCCCCGGTCGCGAGGTCCCCGACCCCGAAAACCCCGCCGGCGTTTTAATTTTAAGGGGGGCGCGCGAGGAGACCGACGACGAGACGGCGGCGTTTTCGTCATCGCCCGGAAGAAACGTCGTCGCCGCGGCGCGACGCGCGGCGAGGGAAGCGCTGGCGTCGGCGCGCGACGTCGGGCGGTTCGCGGGTGCGACGACCGCCGCGCGGAGAGTTCGCGCGACGACGACTCGGGACGGGTCACGCGCGAAGAAGGCGCTCGGGGACGCGACGCTGAACGAAAAAATATCCGGGGCCGGACCTGGGGGGATGACGAGACGCGAGGGGGGCGCGGCGATGACCAAGTCGACCGCGACCGGGACCGGGGGGGAGACGTTCTCGCTTCGCGCGTCGCTTCGCGCGGCGGCGCGGCGGGGGGCGGCGGGGCGAACCGCGGACGGGGGAGGGCCGCGGCGGTGACGAGCGCGCGAGGGGAAGACGAAGTCGCGCGACGCCGTCTCCGACGGATAGGCGCGATTGATTGTCGCGGGAACGCTGAAGGCTGTTTGTTGGCGTGCTATCATCGCTCGTCATCATCTGCTCGCGTGGCGCCGACGTGTCCTGGACGGGTCGTGGCCGCGTCGCCACTCGTCGCGCGCGCGCGCTCGCCCGCCTCCCGAGATGCGCGCCGCGCCGAGCGCCGTCGCCTCTCGCGCGCGCGTCGCCTCCGTCCGCGCGTCCCCGCTCGCCGCCACATCCCCGCGCGCTCGGGAAGTCGTCGTTCACCCGCTCATCGCGGCGCGTCGGCACGTCGTCCCCGCGGGATCGCGCCCCGGCGGACGCCGGGGATCTCGCTCGCGCGTCCCCGCCGCGTCCTCCTCTCGCGCGGGTCCCTCCCGCCGGGGCACTTCCTCCTCCGCCGCCTCCGCCTCCGCCTCCGCCTCCGCCTCCGCCGACCCCCCCTTCCGCGTCGCGGTCGTCGGCGCGGGCCCGTGCGGGCTCGCCACCGCGCTCGCGCTCCGGCACCACGGCTTCCGCGACGTCACCGTCTTCGACAAGTACCCCGAGGTTCGCCCCGCGTTGGGCGCGGCGTTCAACCTCAACGGCGGCGCGGCGGTGCTCGAGAAGCTCGGACTCCTGCGCGAGTTCCGCGCTCTGCAGAACCCGATCGAGCGCGTCCGAACTCGGCGCGTCGCGGGGGCCGCGGGGGGTCTCGCCCCCGAGCTCCGACTCATGGACATCGACGTCCCGCGGCTCATCCGATCGGACCCCGACGCGAACTCGTCGCTCGTCTCGGAATCCGACGGCGACGTGTTGTGCGGCACGGTCATGCGCGCCGATCTGCTCAGAGCGCTCGCGGCGAAGCTCCCGCCGGACTCCCTCGCCCTAGGCAGGGAGGTCGTCGAGGTCGAGGTCCAAGCGCGTCGCTCCGAGAAGGCGCGCGGCTCGGCGACGCTTCGTTTCGCGGACGGGTCGGCATCCTCCGAGCCGTTCGACCTCGTCGTCGGCTGCGACGGCATCCGCGGCGTCGTTCGCTCGGCGATCGACCCGAACGCTGCCCCGGCGAAGTACAGCGGCGTGCGCATCGTCTTCGGGTGCACGGCGGAGGACGACGCGGAGGCGGCGACGCGCGCGAGGCCCGAGGGGTCGCACCGGGAGACGCACCAGTGGTTCGGCGACGGGTGCTACGCGCTCGCCTTCACCGCCGGCGGCGACGACGACCAAAAGAAACAACACAACATCGCCGTCTGCGTCGCGGACGCCTTCGACCCCGTGGCGCGGCGACGAAGGCGCGAGGGGGGAAGGGATATTCGGGAACGATCGAAGGATGAGGAGGGGAGGAATCGGGAACGATCGAAGGATTCGGAGGGTTCGTCGGACCGTTCGTCTCGGAGACGCGCCCCGGACGAAAACGCGGAGTGGGCGGAATCGAAGGAATCGTCGTCCGACGCGTCGTCTGCGAACGACGACGACGCGTCTTCTTCGCGCGCCGCGTGCCTCGCCGCTCTGGACGCCGCGGGGATGCCCGAGGAGTTGACGCGTCTGGCGTCGTCGTGCTCGCGTTTCTTCGACGTGGACGTGCATTACCACGACCCGGTCCGTCGGTGGCGCGACGCGTCGAGCGTCTGCGCGTTGGCGGGCGACGCCGCGCACGCCATGCCCCCGTTTCTGGGGCAGGGCGCGAACCAGGCGCTGCAGGACGCGTGGTGCCTCGCCGAGCGCCTCGCCGCGGTCGAGGGCCTCGTCGCGGAGACAAACAAACCAACACCCGACGATGGTTTGACCGGTCGGTACCGGTACGCGTCGGTCGCGGAGGCGCTGGACGCGTACGAGGCGACGCGGAAGCCGCCGACGACGCGCATCACGCTGAGCTCGCGTCTGATTGGGTTCGTGGAGACGGGGGGGGGCGTCGTGGGGCTCGCGAGGGACGTCGCGTTCGCGGGCCTGGGGGCGACGGGCGTCGCGGGGAAGATCTTCCTGGAGAACGCCGTGCCGAGGCTGTGAGGAGGAGCGCGCCGAGGGAGGGGGATGAGGCGGCGCCGACGGGCGGGGGGCGGTCCGAGCGCGGAAGCGGCGAGGGATGAATGAATTTTGCTCATCATGATTTCAAGCTGGACGAACGTGGCCCGGGCGCAGGTTCGTCATCAAATTACGACGAGCGCGTCAGCAATTCAGCAAATCGACGTCGAACGATCCAGCAGTGGTCGGGACGTCTGCTTCAAACGAACACCCAAGTGGTCTCCGTCCATCACTCGCGTCCTCCCGGGGCTCTGCTCTCGCCCCCTCCCGTCGCGATGTCCCGCGCCGCGCTCGCGCGCGCCGCGGGGCTCGCCGCGGGTCGCGTCGCCTCGTCCTCGGCCTCGCCGGCGTCGTTCGCGCGGGTCTCCTCCGGCTCGGGTCTCGGCGGATCGTCGCTCGTCGCGTCCCCCTCGATCGTCGGTCCCGGACGCTGGGCGTCTTCGCTCCCGCGCGACGCCCTCCCCGGCTCGTCGCGCTCGCTGTTCGAGTTGGCCGCGCGGGAGGCGCGCTCGCTCCGCGACGCCTCCCTCGCGCGCCTCGCGCTCGCGCGCCGCGCCCCGGCGCTGTTGCGCGAGGCGGCCGAGTCGCGCGCGAAGGCGCGGCTGGTGCGGCTGCTCGGCCCGCGCGCGGCCGAGACCTTGGTCCGGCGCCTCCTCCCGGACGTCTTCGACCCCCTCGGGCGCGTCCGCCGCGGCGCGCTGAGCGCCGCGGCGTTCGCGCGGCGCCACCGCGACCACGCCGCGGTCGTCGCCGGCGCGTTCGCCACCGTCGGCGTCTGGCACGCGCTGTTGGTCGCCGAGGCGACGCTCGCGCGCGATCCCTCCGCGACGGCCGATCCGACCCGTGAGGTGGCCTCCCTCGCGCTCGCGCTCGCGCTCGTGACCCTCGCGGGGCGATCGATCCGCCGGAGGAACCGCGTGGACCCGGACCGCGTCCAACACCTCGCGATGCGCCGCCTCGAGCGCCACGCGGGCCTGCGCGAGGTCCTCGGCGCGCCAATCACCAGCCCGAGCCCCCGCGCGTGCGCCTTCGTCGGCGGCGAGTGGACGCGCGCCGAGCGACTCCAATCGCCCTCGTCGCCGAACGATCCGTCCTCTCCGGAACCCGGAACCCTCCTCCGTCGTCTCCTCGGCCCCCTCGCGGCGTGGGTGCCTCGCGGGTACGCGTGGATGCCCCACGCGGTACACCTCGCGTTCCCCGTCGCCGGCGCGAGGCACCGCGGCGTCGTCGTCGCGTCGGCGCGGAAAACGCGAGGCCGCCACGAGATGGACCTCCTCGTCGTCGACGTCCGAGCCCGCGATGGGCAGAGGCACAGGGTCTTCCTCGTCGGCGCGCCGCCGACGCCGAGCGCGCGAAGGGTTCCGGAGTCTTCTTCCGAAGACGATTCCGAAGACGCCAGTAGCGTCGAAACGTCTTCGGAATCGGTGTCCGTGGTGCACGCGCCGCTCCTCGCGGCGCTGGAGGCGGCGGGCGGCGACGCGTACGACGCGGAGCGGAGGCGGGAGGAGGAGGCGCGACGGCGATCGGCGGCGGCGGCGGAGGCGGCGCGGATGGAGGCGCGGCGGCCGAAGCCGATGGATCTCGGGGGGGGGATGTGGCCGGGCGAACGGTTCGTCGACGGCGTGCAGAGACTGACGCACGGGGCGCGGATGGAGGCGCGGAGGGTGAGGGAAGCGGCGGCGGCGAGGCTCCGGGGTCGTTTGTAAAAGGTAACTTCTTTGTGATTCTACTCGTTAAATTAAAAAACGAAGACGCCGCGCGCGTTCGAGCGCTTCGAGCGGGTCCGGTCGTTCGCGTGTCTCGTATGTCTCGTATGTCTCGTACGTCTCGTCTCGTCGTCAACCCACCCCGGGTTTCGTTCGACGCGTCAGAACGTCAGGTGTTCGTCCTCGGCGCTCGCTTTGAACGGCGCCGCGCGCAGCGCGGCTTCGGCCACCTCGGCGTCCCTCCTGATTCTCGCCACGAGGTTCTCGAGCGTCGTGAAGTTCGCCTCCGGCCGCAGGTACGCGCACACCGTCAGCCGCAGCTCGGCGCCGTAGAACTCCTCGGGCAGGGTCTCGTCCAGAAGCCACGGCTCGATCGTCTTCTTCGCGTCGTCGAAGAACGGGTTCCACCCGATGCTCATCACCATCGGGCACCGCTCCGCGATCGGACGACGATTCGCCTCCTCCTCCTCCTCCGCCGCGTTCGCGTTCGTGTTTTCACCACCGCCCGCCTCACCGCCCGTCGTCCCTTCGGTCGCGGGCTGCGGTCCGACGCTCGCCCACCCGAAGTATATCCCCGGCGCCAACGCGTCGCTCTCTTTCTTGAGCGCCCCCGCGTCCAGGTTGGCCGTCGGTATGCCGAGCTGCTTGGACCCTCGCCCGAACCCCCTCACCACGGGGCCACGCATGCGAACGACGGGTCTCAGGGGCAGCGCGCGCTCCCCCGCCTCGCGAAGATCCGCGCGCGGGCTCGGAATCCAATCGTCGAAGCGGGGCAGGCCGTATCGCTCGAGGTCGAGGTCGTACAGCGAGTGCACTATCTCGTCGGCGGCGGCGTAGAGCGTCTCGCGTTTTTTCGGGATGCTCGGCACGGCGACGCATCGCATCCCGGCGGCTTTCGCGGCGTCGACGCCGAGCGGCGTGTCCTCGACGACGAGGCACCGCGCGGGGTCCGCGCCGAGGCGCTCGGCGGCGAGGAGGAAGATGTCCGGCGCGGGTTTGCCCCGCGCCACCTCGTCGCCCGTGCATCGGACGCGCAGGCGGTCGACCCATCCGTCGTGCGTTTTCATCTTGCGCGCGAGGAAGTCGCTCGGGGTGCTGGTGGCGAGCGCGGCGGGGACGTCGCGCGCGTTGAGGTGGTCCAGGAGGCGCCTCGCGCCGGGCATCATGCACACCTCGTGCCACCGCGCGTCGAGGAGGACCGCGGTCTCGGCGAGGAGCGCCTCGGGGGTGATGCGCACCGGGTCTGGGGGGGCGCCGTCGCCGCCGGCGGCCGCGACCGCTCGCGACCGGAGGTCCAGGCGGTCGATCAGGACCCGGGAGCCGTCCAGGGGGCGCATCCCGCGCACGCCCTCCACCGCATCGCGGACCGTCTCGGGGGCGAAGTCGCCGTACTCGTGGATCACCGCGGAGACCACCTCGTCGACGAGTTGCTCTGGACGGGGCGGGGGGAAGGACGTCAGGGGTCGGAGGACGGCGGGAGGCGAGAGCGAGGGGAGGCGAGAGCGCGGGGAGGCGAGAGCGCGGGGAGGCGAGAGCGCGGGGAGGCGAGCGCGCATGTCGGCACCGCCGACGAGCGGACGACGCCGGGACGACCGGGCGCCGAGGGAAAAGGACGATCCGCGCGTCGCGCACCGGTGTTGATGAGCGTCCCGTCGAGGTCGAGGATGACGTGCGTGATGTCCGTCATCGCGGCGGACGAATCGGCGCGCGCGGCCGGGCGAAGGCGCGCGCGCGCGGTGTCGAGGAAACCCCGGTCGGAGGGCGAGGGTGACGAGGCTGAGGCAGACAAATCCGGCGAGGCTGATCCCGGGTGAGTCGGAGTGCTTTGGGCGGACGATCCGAGCGGCGCCAGCGACGGGCGGTCGCGGCGGCCGATTCATCACAGGGTTTTATTCGAGGGTTTCTGAAACGACGTGATTCTCGGGTTCTGCAGCGTGGTGTCGGCTCAGAATCTGCGCGATCCGCCGCCGCCCTTTGGCACTCGCGATCGCGCCGGTCGGTCTCCGGTCTTCGCTCCCTCCGCGCTCGCGATGGCGCCCCCCGCGGACGGCGCGGCGGCGCTTCCGCCCAAGTACAAGAAGGACTTCGACCAGGTGGTTCAGTTCTACGAGCTGAAGCAGCACAAGCAGGGCGTCAGGGTGGCGGACCAGATCCTGAAGAAGTTCCCTAACCACGGCGAGACGCTCTCGATGAAGGGCCTGATCCTGTCGTGCATGGACCGCGCCGCGGAGGCGCACGAGCTCGCCAAGGCTGGCCTGAAGAACGACGTCCGGAGCCACGTGTGCTGGCACGTGTACGGCCTCATCCACCGCGGCGAGCGCAACTACCGCGAGGCGCAGAAGTGTTACCGCATGGCGCTCAAGCTCGACAGCGGCAACCTCATGCTCCTCCGCGACCTGAGCTGCATCCAGATGCAGCTCCGAGACCTGGACGGGTTCGTCGCGACGCGCAAGGAGATCTTGCAGTACAAGCCGGGCAGCCGCCAGAACTGGATGGCGCTCTCGGTCGGCGAGTATTACCGCGGCGCGCGCGCGGAGGCGCTGAAGGTGATCGAGGAGTACGAAAAGTCTTTCGAGGGTCGAGACGAGCTGAAGCGCGGAGACGACCCGCACACCGCCGCGTACGAAGTGAGCGAGATGCACATGTTCCGCGCGTTCGTGCTGGAAGAAAACGGCGAGCACGAGGCGGCCCTGGACGTGCTCACGCGCGAAGCCACCGCGTCGAAGATCGTCGACGCGATCGGGCGCCTAGAGCAGATGGCGCGACTGCACGCGTCGCTCGGCCGCGCGGAGGACGCGGCGCGACTGTACCGCGAGCTCGTCGACCGCATGCCGGACAACCACCGGTGGCACGCGGGGCTGCGAGACGCGATCCTCAAGGGGGCATCCGCCGCCGAGCCGTCCGCGGAATCATCGAGCGTCGAGCGGCTTGCGGGACTGTACGCCGAGCTCGCGAAGGCGCATCCCCGCTCCGACGCGATTCGGCGCCTGCCCCTCGACTTTTTTCCCGCCGGCGACCCCCGCTTCCGCGCCGCGCTCGCGGCGTACGTGCAGAAACCGATCCGGAAGGGCGTCCCGAGCCTCTTCCGCGACCTGAGGGGCTTGCACGAGGACCCGGAGAAGCGCCGAATCCTGGGCGAGGTCATCGCCGAGACGGCGGATTCGTTGCGGCGGTTAAACAAATTCCCCGGCGCCGCCGAGGCTGAGCCAGACCCCGACGCGTGCCTGACGCACGCGACCATTCTCCACGCGTACCACCTCGACCGCGTCGGCGACCGCGAGTCCGCGCTGAAAGTCATCGACGACGCCCTGGCGATCGCGCGTCGGCTGTGCCCCGAGCCCGAGCGCGCGAAGGAGTCGATCGCGATCGAGTGTTTGCTCGCGAAGGCGAGTTTTTTGAAACGCGCGGGCGATTTCGACGGCGCGGCCGACGTCGCCGACGACGCGCGACAGATGGACCTCTCCGACCGGTACCTCAACTCCGTGTGCGTCAAGCGCATGCTCCAGTGCGGGCGCCACGAGGACGCGGAGCGCCTCGCGGCTCTGTTCGCGCGCGACGGCGACCAGGCCTCGAACCTCGCGGAGATGCAGTGCGCGTGGTTCGAGATTGAGGCGGGGGCGTGCCACGCGGCGAGGGGGCGACACGCGCGCGCGCTCAAGTATTACGCGAGCGTCTGCAAGCACTACGACGACATGGAGGAGGACCAGTACGACTTCCACGCGTATTGCCTGAGGAAGATGACCCTGAGGTCGTACGTGGAGATGCTCAGGGCGGAGGACGCGCTGTATTCGCGAAAAGATCACCGGAGGGCGGCGGCGGGGGCGGCGCGCGCGTACGTCGCCGCGCACGAGCGCCGCGAGCGGGCGCGGCGCGCCGAGGCGGAGGCGCTCGCCGCGCTCGGGACGAAGGAGGAGCGCCAGAAGTTCCGAAAGGACCAGAAGAAGGCCTCGGAGCGCGAGGACGCCGCGAGGAAGAAAGCGCTGGAGGACGAGGCGGCGCGCGCGAGGGCGAACGCGGAGGCGGCGCAGCGTCTGGCGGAGACGATGCACGGCGAGGGGGCGCGGCGGAAGAAGAAGACCAACAACGAGGCGAACAAGAAGGACCAACGCGGGGGCGAGGGCAAGAAGGCCCCGGACCCGGATCCGCTCGGGTTCGAGCTCGAGGCGTCCGCGGACTTACTGCGGGACGCGGAGAAGCTCCTGGAGCCGCTGGTGCGGCACGCGGGCGATCACGCGGAGACGCACGCGCTCGCGTACGCGGTGGCGTGGAGAAGGGGCACGAGCGAGGGGGCGCTTCGCGCGGCGGAGGCGGCGGCGCGAGCGAGGGCCGTCGCGCCCGACTCCGTCGCCGCGATGAGGGACGCCGCGCACCTCGCGTCGCGCGTCGCGAGCGGCGCGGCGTTTGAGATTTCCGAGGCGCGCGCCGCGCGGGAGGCGAACGACGCAGACAACGTCGGCGCCGCCGGGGAGAAGGACTCTACTAAGGTCGATCGGACGGCGCCCCCCGCGATGGACGAGAAGACGCGCCTTGGAATCGAGGACGCTTCGAAGCGCGCGTCCGACGGCCTGGACCCGCGCGCGCTCGCCGAGCGGGCCCTCGCCCTCGCGGAGACCCCCGGGGATTGCGCGATCGCCGCGGAGATGTTCGTCGTCGCCGGCGCGGAGGATTTTGTCGCCAAAGCGAAGGAGGCGGCGGGGAAGGCCAAGGTCGAGGGGGCGCGGGCGAAGGCGTGCGTCGCCGCGCTCGCCGCGTTCGAAGAGGTGGACCGAGGCGCCGCGGACGCGTTCAAGGAGAGGTGCGCGATCTCCTTCCCGAGATGCCCCGCGTTCAAATAAACATTTATAAACACGCGAGGATAATCATCAGATGAGCGCGCGCGTTTGAAACATGATATCTCACACGATGCGGAGAGCGCATCGCGCGCCTTCTCTACTACGTGGTGTCGTGTTTTATAGTATGCTATTATACATCGATCCGCGTCGGGCTCCCTCGGCTCGTCCCGGTCAGCTTCTCTGCCTGAGGGCGGCGAGCCTCTCTTGGATGTCGTCCTCCTTCGCCGCCGACGGCGGTTCGGGCAGCGCGTCTCTGTTCGCCTCCGGGAGCGCCGCGGCGAACTCGAGGCCGTGCTGGTCCGCGATCTCGCGCATGAGCCCCGCGACCTCCTCCGGCGGCGTGGCGTTCGCGGTCGTGTTGCTCATGGCCTGCTCCACGAACTCGGTCTGCACGTCGAGGTTCTCGAACTGCCGCTCGAACTGGTCCATGTTCTCGCTGACGCGCTCGAGGTCGTTCGTCTTGAGCGACGCCTCCAGGGACTTGACGATCCCGGCCATGTTCGTGTTGACCATGTTCATCTTCGCCTGCGTCTCGAGCCGCGAGACGACGCCGTCGAGGCGGCTCGCGAGCTTCAGCATGTTGAGCTGCTCGTTCTTCTTGCGGATGGCGTCCGTGGCGTGGATCTTCGCGCCCTCGATGTTCCCCTTCTCGATCGCGGACTTGACCTTGTTCTTCAGCGCCTTCTCCTCCTTCGCGCACTTGTTCGCCGTGCGCGACAGCTGCTTCGCCGTGAACTTGAGGTTGAATATCTGGTCCAGGAGCTGGTCCTCCTTCGACTTGAACCAGTTGTTGAAGAGCCCCATACCCGCGCGCGCGAGTTGACGAGGGACGGACGGACCGAGGCTTTTGTCGTTGTTGCCCGAGGATTCCGGGACGAGACGCCCGACGCCGCCCGGATCCCTCGCCGAACGAAACGCGAACGACGCGCGAGGTGGAGGCGAGAACGCCGCGAACGATGAGGCGCGAGGCGTCCGACCTCTCTCGCGCCGCGGTGTGTGCCGAGGCCGACGACGGGCGCCGAGTATTCGGCCGCGTGGAGAGATTAGAGATTCGCCGCGTCGCGCCCCGCGCGGAATCGCGAGTTGACGTTCCGTCGCGTCCGGTTGGCTCGCGGCGCGTGTTGGTTTTTTTAACGGGCCCACACCCGAGTTTGCAACACCAACAAAAACGCAGGGTGGTTGGCCGTGCCCGCGGAAAGAAACACCCCGCGCGGCGTTCGCCGCGGCCCCCTCACACCTCTCCGGCGCCGCGCGTCGAGGGGCTCGCGCTCGGCGGACCGGGGCGAGTCTTCTGGCGCGGCCGATCGGGAGCGTGGACCGGGCGCGCGGGCGCGAGGGCGCGCGCGGCGGTGGTCGCTCGGGCGGGTTTCGCCGCGGCGCATTCGCGCGTCGTTCGTTTCCTTCAAGGGAGGGCACCGCCCGGAAGAAACCGGCACGCCCCCGCGCGAGTTCGATTCGCCCGCGACGACTCGAGCCTTCGCCCGCCGTCCTCGTCCGCGCGCTCGACCTCGGTCGCGCGCGCGCTCCGGATTCGGGAGCGGCTCGAGCGCGCGCGCTCCGAGTCTCGGCGCGAGCGCTCCGCGAGCGCGCCGCGGGCGCCTCCTCGCGCGAGGCGGCCCCTCCTCGCTTCTCGATCCTCGCTCGTCGCCGGCGAGAGGTATACATACGTCGGGCGTCTTCTGCGTCTGACGCGCGGGCGGGATGGATTTCCTCAACGACCTCGTGTTCGGGCGCGACCAGGGCCTGGGCGACCTCGGCCTGGAGGATGAGCCCATGGTGGCGCCCGAGGGGCAGTACCAGGTGCGCGTCCGGATCATCGAGGCGAAGGATCTGAGCGGCATCCTCAACTTCAGCCTGTACCAGTCCATCATGAGCCTCTCCTGGAAGACCCAGACCGAGGCGGAGGACAAGCTCCCGAACTGCCAGGCCATCGTCAGCCTCATGCGCGACGGGTTCAAGACGCAGAAGCGCAAGACGATCGTCGAGAAGGAGACGTCCACGCCGCTGTGGAACCAGGTGTTCCACTTCGAGGGCATCGACGTGGCGGAGGGGGAGCTCGACGCGCTGACGCTGCAGATCGCGGTGAAGGACAAGACGAGCATCGGCCGGGCGCTGACCATCGGGACGTGCGACCTGAACCTCGACAACATCTACGCGATGAAGGGCCACGAGACGTGGAACGAGTGGCTCACGCTCACCGACACCTCCGGTCGGCGCGAGGGGAGCCAGGGTCAGATTTTGGTGTGCGTGACGGTGCTCGAGTCCAAGGACCAGCCCGTCGTGCACGGCGACGAGGACTCCGAGGAGGAGGGGTTCAAGATGGCCGCCGCGCCGCCGAGCGGGGATAACCTCACCCCCTCGACGTGGATCCTCAAGGCGAACGCGTACAGCGCCAGGGATTTGCCCCGGATGGATTACTTCGGCAAGGCGGGCATCGACGCGTACCTGCGGCTGCAGTGCGGAAGCGCCAAACCCGTGAAGACGCGCAACAAGCGCAGCCGCAACCCGGATTGGAACCAGGAGCTCATCCTGAAGATCATCGTGCCCCCGGGTAAAGGCGGGATCTCGAACATGCCTCCGGTGAAGCTCTCGCTCATGGACGCGGACTTCGACGCGGACGACCACGTCGCGAGTCTGAACGTGCAGATTCGCGACTTGTTGGACCCGGCGAAGAAGGAGGCGTACCTGCAGCCGACGTGGTACTCCTTCTACGGCGGGCCGCGGGAGATCGAGCTCGCGTGGTTCTCGAAGATGAGCAAGCTCGCGAAGCGCATGAACGCGGGGTACGTCGAGGGGAGCGCGTACCGGGGCCGGGCCCTGCTGACGCTCTCGTTGGCGGAGGAGAAGTGGTTCAACAAGGGCCAGAGGGCGAAGAAGAAGATTCCGTCGGTGCTCGAGAAGGGCCTCGGGCAGGAGTGGCCCGTGTTCGTGCACTGCGAGCTGTACTCGCTGGAGCTCCACAACTCGAGGCACGTCGGGCGAACCGCGAGCGTGGCGCTGAACATGGGCCTCGTCCGGTTGCAGAGCCCCGGGAAGGCGCTTCGATCGGAGGGAGGGTCCATCAGCAAGGATTGCTACGCGCACTTCAACGTGAAGCTGAACGCGATGCGGGTGAAAATCCCGCAGCCCTTCGAGGGCGCGAGCGCGGGCGAGGGCGCGCCCGACCTCTTCATCGACGTGTGCGTCGGCAAGAACCGCATCGGCTACTGCAGGGTCAAGGTCAAGGACCTCATGCCGGTCAAGGAGGTGAACATGCCGATCAAGGGCCCGGACAGTTGCGAGACGTGGAAGCGCGAGGGCTGGTTTCCGCTTCACGCCGACGCCATCGGCGGGCACAAGTTGGGCGTCTCGCGCCGCGCCGAGCACGTCCGACCCGTCGGCCGCGTCCTCCTCCGCCTCCAGCTCCAGGGCTCACCCACCGCGAAGCGCGACGCGAAGACGATGTCCCCGGACGAGCTCAAGGCTCTGGAACAGGAGGAGGCGCAATCGAGCGACGACGAGGACGGCGACAAGGACCCCGAGGCGGCGGCGGCGGCGGGGTCCGAGAAGCGCGCCGAGGCGCTGGCTCGAAAGACGGAGATGCGCGCCATGCGCGCGGCGGCGATGGAGCCGCCCGAGCAGATCCCGCCGCTCCCGACGCAGACGCGCATGCTGAAGGTGCAGCTGTACCAGGCGCGGGGTCTGCCTTCTTCGGACGCGGACGGCGCGTCGGACCCGTTCGCGGTGGTTCGGTGCGGTCGCGTCCAGGCCAAGACGCAGATCATTCAGACCACCACCAGCCCCGCGTGGTTCAAGGAGATGCTGATGTACGTCGAGCTTCCCTCGATGCCCCGGCCTCCGCCCGCGCCGCGCCGGGACGGCGACTCGGACGGCGCGTTCGACTCGGACGCGGACGAGGAGGGCGGCGCGGGGGAGGGTGAGTTGGATCTGGAGGCGGGCGGCGCGATGAGTTTGGCGCAGGCGTCGGCGCGGGGGATCAAGCCCGGGATGGGCGGCGGTCGTCGGACGGAGATTTCCGGGTTCGAGGGGATCGCGTGGTGGGCGGCGCCGAAGCTGAGCGTCACGGTTTTGGACCACGACGAGGGTCTGCTCGGGGGCGACGTGGACCCGCTGAGTCTGTGCGAGCTCGCGCTGTGCCACCCGAACCGCAAGGGGCGGGGCGGCGGCGGTTTGGGCGGCGGTTTGGGGGGCGCGGACGGGGATCTCGGGAGCGAGGACGGGTTTTCGTCGCTGGCGTCGTCGGCGTCCTTCTGGACGGACATGAGCGTCGGCGACATGCCGGACGATTACGCGGACCTGAAGAAGTACAAAGTCGGGGAGGATAAGCCCGAGTGGTACCCCATGCTTCAGCTCAACCCGGTGAGGAGCGGCGCGGTGGATTGGCGGAACGGCGGGCGGATGCTGATGAACTACGCGCTGCTGGACACGCCGAAGGAGGGGTTGTACGCGTTCGCCGGGGAGAAGCCGCCGAAGGGGATGTTCGGGGGCGGCGGCGGCGGGGGCAAGTTTCCTCGCATCGTTCGCGAGTTGGGCGATTTCTTCAACTCCACGCCCGTGGAGGTGCAGGTTCTGTGTTTGGGGCTGCGGGGGATGGAGGCGTACAAGGGGATTCCGGTGACGTACCCGCTGGTGGAGATTGAGCTCGCGGGCGCGATGCCGCTCTTCCCCGGGTCGCACTACACGATTCAGAAGACGTCGCCGAGCATGAGCCCCAGCGGCGCCAACGCGAACTTCGCGGGGGAGGTTTTACGCCTGTGCGGTCGTTGGATGAAGGACTGCGGCGTGGAGGTTTCGCTGAGCATCCGCGTCTTGGACCAGCTTCCGTTCAAGCGCACGGTGGGCTCGGGCGAGTACAAGCTCAGGATGGACGCGGACGAGGAGGAGGAGGAGGAGCTCGGCGCGGACGGGCAGCCGATCAAGCTTCGCAAGTTGAAACCGATGGAGGCGAAGCCGCTCACCGCGGAGGAGCTGCGGGAGATCGAGTGCGCGGAGATGGCCTCGACCGCCTCCGAGCGCTCGGTGGGGGACTCGGACGTCACCGAGGAGGAGGCGGCGTGGGACTCGGAGACGGTGTCCATCGCGTCGCGCGATTTCGATTTCGAGCGCGAGCGGCGGAAGGAGCCGAGCTTCATCAGCAAAGCCGCGAGCTCGATCCACGAGTCGGCGCGCGCCTCCGCCAAGGCGCTCTCGAAAACCTTCTCCAAGATCAGCTCGAAGCAGTACCGCCTCGAGCGCCGCAAGATGAAGGCGCTCGAGGGGAAGCTCGTGTACGAGGACGCGCCCCCGGGCGGCGCGATTCGCAAAGCCGGGTCGTTCAAGGGGTCCCTCAACCGACCCCCCGTGAGCGTCGAGCGCGCGGGAACGGTGACCAAGTTCGACAAGAAGGGACGCAAGAAGGAGATTCCCGTGTACAAGGAGGTGGGCGCGGTGATCGAGGAAGACCTGAGCTCGGAGGACGAGTACAGCCGAGGCCTCCGCCACGTCGGAAACGGAGGAGAGGGAGGAACGGAGGGGGAGGAGGAGGAGTGGCTCGAGGAGGGGGGCGGGGACGGCGGCGCCCTCGCGTCGGGCGCGCCGTCCCGGGACGAGTCGATGTCGCTGGGCGGATTCAGCCGCGCGGGAACGAGCAGGAGCCGCGGGGGGCGAAGCGTCGCGTCGCGAGGGGGAAGAAGCCACACCGGCGCGCGGAGCTCCAACTATTCCGGAGAGCGGGACGCGCACGGGCGGCCCGTGTGGAAGATCAGCCACGGGAAGATGGTGCGTAAGGGCGCGTCCGCGAGGGGAGGAGGCGCGGCGGCGTCCTCGCGAGGGGGGGGAGGGGGAGGGTCGATTTCGAAGGCGCCGTTCGCGTCGCTTCCGGGCGACGTCGACGATCCGAACGACCCCGGGGAGGAGGATGAGGATCGCGAGGAGAGCGCGACGGAGCTCGGGTCGGGGTCCGAGTTCGGGTACGCCACGAGTCGCGACAGCACGGAGCCGCCGTCGACGAAGGATCCGGACGAGGAGAAGAAGAAGGGCGAGGACGGGGGCCTGGAGACGGTGGAGGAGGGCGACGAGGGCGCCGAGGGCGAGGGCGGCGAGGGGGCGCCGGGGCCCGAGGGGGGAGGCGCGCCCGGCGGCGGGGAGCACGCGGAGGAGGATGACGAGGAGCCCGCCGGGCCGAAATGGGACGACGGATCGGGGGATACCCCCGAGTGGATGCAGCAGAGGGCTTTCTTGGCGGACGTCCAGCTCGAGAGCTACGTTCGCCCGCTGCCGTTCATTACCGTCCCGATCATGCGCTCGAAGGGGTTCAAGGACAACACCACCGAGCTCGAGGAGGGGGGCGTGTTCAAGTTCGCCGTGCGGGTGGCGCCGATGATCGTGAAGGACGACGAGGACGAAGACGAGGACGAGGACGAGGACGACGAGGAGAAGGCGAAGAAGAAGAAGGCGAAGCCGCTGATGGAGACGAAGCGCATGAAGCAGAAGCGCCTTCTGGAGGAGAACGCGCGGAAGCAGGCTAAGTTCATCGTCGACGACGAGCAGTGGACCACCCCCGACGAGCAGTGGCAGGCGTTGCGACGGCTCATCGGCGGCGGCGGCGCGGCGCTGGCCCCGCAGGAGGTGCAGGTGCGCGCGTACGTCGTCCGCGGCAAGAACATCCGCCCGATCGACCCGAACGGTCTGTGCGACCCGTACATCAAGGCGAACCTCGCGGGGACGTCGAAATCGTACGGCGCTCGGAAGGATCACGTCAAGGAGACCTTGGCGCCTTGGTTCTACAAGACCATCACGTTCACCACCGAGCTCCCCGGCCCCGGTCGATTGCGGCTCGAGGTGTACGATTGGGATAAGCGCGGCGGCGACGACCTCGTCGGGCGCAACGTCATCGACCTCGAGGACCGGTGGTTCAACGCGGCGTGGAACGCGGAGTACCAGAAGCGGCCGCCCCTCGAGCTTCGGCCGCTGATGAACCCCGCCGCGGTGGGCAACCAGGGCAACGTCGAGGTGATCCTGGAGATGTTCGACGCCGCCGACGACCCGCCGCCGGCGCTGCGACTGGCCCCGCCGAACGTGTACGACGTGGAGCTCCGCGTCACGGTGTTCAAAGCTCGGAACATGGTGTGCAAGGACGCCGGGCAGAACGATCTCTTCTTCAAGATTGGTGTCGTCGGCGTGGACCACAAGCAGACGCGGTTCGGCGAGACGCAAACCACCGACACGCACTTCTTCGCCACGGACGGGAAGGGCAGCTTCAACTATCGCCTGATTTACCGCTTCACGATTCCCGCGCTCAAGGCGAAGCTCAGGGTGAGCGCGTACGACTACGACCTGATCGGCTCGAACGATAACATCGGCGAGGCGACCATCCCGCTCGTGGGCATGTGCAAGGACCTCATCAAGCGCATCAACCGAAGCCCCGACGGGGAGACGGGGGACACGTGTCTCGTCACCGTGGACAAGAAGGACCAACCCCAGGAGTCCAAGTCGCTGTCGGACCGCTCGGTGAACTTCCTCTCGTCCTACCTCGACGGCGCCACCGAGGGGCTCTGGGTCCCATTGTACCACCCGAGCAAGGACGACCTCGTGCAGGGGGAGGTGGAGCTCAGGCTGGATCTCCTCAGCGTGAAGAAGGCGGAGCAGAAACCCGTGGGGAAAGGCCGGGAACAGCCCAACCGAGACCCGGTGCTGGGACCGCCGACGCGAGTCACCCTCAACCCGTTCGACCCGTGCGGCTCGCTCGCCACCATCCTCGGGCCGGAGATGCTCAGGAAGGTGCTGATCATCGGGCTGTGCCTCCTGTGCCTCTTCCTCGCCGCGAGCCTCGCCGTGTTCATCATCAACGACGTCGTCGCGAGCTACATCAACATCGCCATCTCGCAGGTGGCCATGCCCTCGGGCGCGGGGGGGGGGGCGGGAAGCACACTCGCCGCGCCGCACTTCCCGTGACGGGAAAAGAGTCGAGCGAGCGAAGAGGAGCGAAGCGTGCGCGAGCGCGCCTATTGCGCGGAGACGAAGACGGCGTGTTCGAACGGGGACGGGAGTGCGTCTCGCATACGCCCCGCGGAGCGCGTACCCGCGCGTACGTACGCGTAGAAATAATTCGCGAAAAAAAATCTGTACTAGCTAAAATCTCTCGAGCCGCCCCCCCTCGAAGCCGGCGTACTCTCGTACAGTCTACGGCGTGTTATTCGTCGAAGGCGCGTCGGAACGACTGAGCGCTTTTTCCGTCTTTTCGTCGAGGACGCGAATCAGCGCGTCGACGTCCTCGCGACTGTACCTCGTCCCGAACCACGCGCTCGCGCTCACGTGCGCGGGCGTCTCGCGCCGGTCCAGGTAGAACCCCCCGCTTCTCAGCTCGCTCTTGGGCGCGACGCACAGCCACGCGACCGTGTCGGCGCCCTCCGCCGGCGACCTGAGCCTATCCCTGAGCGCGTCGTAAAATCCGGGCAGCGCGACGCGCACCGCCTCGGTGTCGCTCCACCCGGGGTGCATGCAGTAATACCCGATCGAATGACCCGCCCCGGACACCGGGTCGTTCCCGGACTTCCCCCCCGGCGGACTTTTCCTCTCCTCCGTCGTCGTCGTCGACGGCGTCTCCGCCGACTTCTTCTTCCCGCTCTCCTCCTCCGCCTCCGCGAAGCGCTCGCACAGCGCCATCTGGTGTCTCTTCTGCTTCGCGTACGCCCTCGTGGCGTCGAACGTTTTTTTTCGTTCGGACTCGACGTCTTCGACGTCGAGTCGCTCGGTGAGCGCGCCGGCGGAGGCGACGAAGACGACCCTCGCCTCCGCCCCCGCGCGCCTCAGCGCGGGCTCCAGCAGCCTGGTCAGGTTGTACGCCCCGAGCGTGTTCGTCGCGAAGTTCGTCTCCACGCCCTCCCGCGTCGCGGTTCGCTCGTGCACCATGCACCCCGCGTTGTTCACGAGGCAGTGCAGCGGCGCGCCGGATCGCGCGTACGCGTCGGCGAAGGCGGCGACGTCGCGCTGGAGGCTGACGTCGCAGACGTGCAGGGTGAGCGCGGGGCCCGGGGTACCGGCACCGGCGGCGGCGGTCGTCGCGGTCCCCGGCGGCGGCGCGAGCTCGGCGCGGAGCTTCGCGAGCGCGGCCTCGCCCCGGGCGCGGTCGCGGCACACCATGTGCACGGAGGCGTTCTGCGACGCGAGCTGCTTCGCGGTGGCGTACCCGATGCCCTGGTTCGCGCCCGTGATGACGTAATGGCGTCCGCGGAGGTCCGTCGCGAAGGGGGCGTCGTCGAAGCGCTTGGACGCGGCGGCGTACCCGGACTTCAGGTAGTGACGCCACCCGTCGATGCCGAAGAGGAGCGAGCGCCACGCGTGGCCGACCATGGCGCGAGCGCGGGCGCGCGAGGGACTGGACCGTCGCGTCGCGAGTTCCGAGACCAGATCTCGACACTCGCGCGCGCCGCGACAAGATGCTCATCGTCGTCGGCGCGAAAACTACGAGTTCACTCGTCCACCGGGACCGCCTCTAGTGACACGCGCGCGGCGCGCGGGGCTCGGGGGCTCTCGCTCCCCCGATGGCGTCGCCGCCCGCGTACCCCACCGAGGAGCACGCGTGTTTGGTCGCGCACGAGGGCCCCGTGCTGTGCGTGCGGTTCTCGCGCACCGGCGCGTACCTGTTGACGTGCGGGCGCGACCGCACGTTCCGCCTGTGGAATCCCTACAAGGCGACGCTCATCAAGACGTACGCGGGCCACGCGCACGAGGTCCGCGACGTCTCCTGCGCGTCGGACAACTCCCGCCTCGCGACGTGCGGCGGGGACAAGCAGGTGTTCGTGTGGGACGTGGCCACGGGCGCGAAGCTCCGGCGGTTCCGCGGGCACGAGGGCGGCGGCGTGAACGCGGTGGCGTTCGCCGCGGACCACGACCAGGTGGTCGTCTCCGCGGGGTACGACCGACGCGTGAACCTCTACGACGCGCGCGCCAACACCCCGGACCCGGCGCAGAGCCTCCTCGCGCACGCCGACTCCGTCTCCTCCGTCGCCGTCGCCGACCACCGCGTCGTCTCCGGCGGCGTCGACGGCGTCGTCTGCACGTGGGACGTCCGCGCCGGAATCCGCCATCGCGACGTAATCCACCGCCCCGTCGGCCGCGTCTCGTTCAGCGGCGACGCGGGGTGCGTCCTCGCCGGCGTCGTCGAGTCCAGGCTCGCGCTCCTCGACGCGAGCAGCGGCGAGGTGCTGGCGGAGTACAGGGGGCACGCGCACGAGCGGTCCGCGATCGCGTCGACGCTCAGCTCGGACGACGCGCTCGTCGCGAGCGGGTCGGAGGACGGGCGGGTGGTGATGTGGGAGCTCGTCGACGCCGACGTCGTCGCCTCGATAGACGCGCACCCGAAACACTCGGCGTGCGGGTTGGACTGGCACCCGAGGGGGGACGTCATAGCCACGGGGGGGACGGACGGGCTCGCGAAACTGTGGGTCCCGCCGGGGGGGAGGGGGAGAAGGGCGCAGCTCGAGTAGCGACGTCTTTTCCACCAAACGAAGGTAGACTATAAAAAGAAACGACGGGGGGCGACGCTCGCTCCGCTCGTCCTCCCTCATTCACTCAACCCTCACTCAACCCTCATTCGCCCGCCTCGGCCTCCCCCTCCGCCTTCTCCGCGCGCTCCTTCCTCGCCCTCCGCCTCTCCCTCCTCCGCTCCTCGCGCGCCTCCGCCCTCCGCGCCCTCCGCGCCTCCGCCCTCCGCGCCTTCGCGTCGCGCGCGTCGACGATGGCGACCACCCCCCGCGACCACCGCAGCGCCCTCGCCGCGAACGCGCGCGCCTCGGGGCACTCCTCGTCCTCGTCCGCGTCGCGAACGTAACACCGGTCGAGCCCCGCGGCCGCGGCGCGGACGACGGCGTCCACCGCGGCGACCTTCCCCGAGGCGGCGGCGGCCCCTTCGTTCGGAACGAGCTCGTCGAGGACGAAGGCGGCCATGCGCGACGAGAGGCTCTTCTCCGGGTCCGCCTCCCGAAACGCCGCCTTGAACGCGCCCTCGGGGTCCGCCCAGAGCGCCGCCTCCAGGCGCTCGCGAACCGCCCGGCGCGTCGGCGGGTCGAGAGAAGGGACACCGACGGGGTTCGCGTTCGCGTCGTCGCCCGCGCCGCCGCCGCCTTCTCCTTCCTCAGCCGCCGCGGCGGCCTCGATGGCCTCCTCGTCGAACGTCCCGAACGTCGCGTCGCCGGCGAGGACGGCGAGGACGAACCTCGCGACGCGGAACGCGATCGTCGGCGGACTGGGAACCGCGCCGGATTCGGTTCGCGGCGCGTCCGCCGCCAGGTGGTCGAGCGCGGCGCGCCACTCCGCCTCGTCGAAGGGCGGGTTCAGCCGACGCGCGTGCTCGCGCGCCTCCGCCGCCTCGAGCCGCTCCGCCTCCGTCGCCGCCACCGAGCGCAACACCGACGCCGTCAACGCGCGCGCCGCGTGCGCCGCGCGCGCGTCCTCGCGACGCGCCCTCGCGCGCGCGCGATCGCCCTCGTGCGCCTCGTACTCGCGAACCATCGCCGCGCGCTCAGAGACGGAGAGGCCCGGAACCCCGTCCTCGCCGCGAACCGGCGCGGGCGGAGGGGGGAGGGGGGGCGCCGCGTGAGAGAAGAGCGCCGACTCCGCTCGCTCCGCCTCCGCGAGCGAATCCGCGGCGTCCGACGCGGCGATCGAAGCCGCCGTCGCCGCCTCGAGCGCCTCCGACGCGCGCGACCGCGCCTCGTCGAGAGCCAAACCCTCCGAATCCTCCTGAGCGGCGTTTGTATCGCGCGCCGCCTCTCGTTCCGCCTCCTCCTCCGAGTCCGGCTCGTCCTCGAACCCGACCAGGGGCTCCCTGGGCGGTATCTGCGCGCCGACGACCTCGAGCATCACGTCGCGCAGATACCGCCCGCGCAGCGCGTCGCCCGAGTTCGGGTCTCGGAACCGCCACGGGTCCGGGACGGCGGCGTGGAGGGGCAGAACCTCCGTGGGACGCCCCGGGACGTCGTATGGAACGTCTCCTCCGAGGCGCAGTGTCCTACTCGCGGCACTACTAGACGTGAATCGCGTTCGAAGTTCGTTCGAGGTTCGGTCGAACGGTTCGGTCCCCGGCCCCGCCGCCGATCGCGATTCCGCGGGGGGAACCTTTCGGTCGTCGACGTTTCGCGTCGCGCGTCGGCGCCAGCTCGCGACGGGCGGCGCGCGGGGTCTCGGCGGGGTCGTCGCGTACGTCGGCTTCTCCGGATCGAAGGGCCTCTCGGGGGGCAGATACGTCTCCGTCGGAAACAGCATCACCGCGGTCTCGTGCGCCATCTTCACCGCGACGCGGTTCGCGACGTCCGGCGGGTCGGTCCGAACCGTCCTCGCGACGCGTTCGAGCTGCGCCACGAGCCCTCGCGATGCGAGCTCCTCCGGGACGCTGAAGGGGACGCGCGGGTGCGCGCCGCGCTCGCCCACGCGGACGAGGAAACGCGCCGCCTCCTCGATCGTCGCGAAGCTCGACGAGGCCGCGACGATCACGCGCTCGAGCAGACCGGGATGGATCACCGGCGAACAGATGGCGCGGCACACCCCGGGCTCTGACGCGAGCGACTCGAGCGTCGCGAACACGGCGGCGGGGGTTTCGGGGTTGTGAAGCGCGAGGTCCGACGCGCGCCGCGCGCGCGCCGCGTCGCGCGTTCGCTTCTCACGCGCCAGGCGCTTCTCGATCGCCTCCGGGGACTCCTCCTCGGACGCCTCGCCCTCGCCCTCGCCCTCGGACGCCTCGGACGCCTCGGACGCCTCCTCCTCCGTCTCGATCGTCTCGTCCATTTCGACGCGTCTTCTGCGCGCCCTCGCGTCGCGCTTCGCCTCGGCGCGCGCGCGCGCCGCCTCCCTCGCCGCCTCCGCCTCAATCTCCTCGGGCGTCTTCTCGGGCTCGGGCGGCGGCGTGTCCGGCGGCGCCTCCGCCGCGGGGCGCAACGCGCGCGCCAAGTACGCGAGGAGCGTCTCGAGGTCCTCCTCCCGAAGGTCCATCGGCGCGCGGACGTCCACGTCGCCCACCTTATCGAGGTACGCCACGACCCACGAGATTTGGCCGGAGACGACGCGCCGCGACGACGCGTCGTTCGCGAGAACCGCCGCGAGCACGCGCAAGAGCGCGGGGAAGCACAACCGCTGATCCTCAGCGGTCACGATCGGGACGATCGAGGACGCGAATGGGTCGGCGGTGAACGCGTCGGGACCCGCGGGGCGCCACCCCCTCGGCCGGGGAGGGGGGGAGACGTACCCGACCGCGCGCACGCCGAACGCCTCGGTGAAGACGTTGTGACCGGAAACCGAACCCCTCTCGCCGCGCTCGGGGGAGGAAGAGGCGGTCGTTCCGGGTTCCGGGTCGCCGCCGCCCGCGTCCGCGCCCGCGCCCGCGCCCGCCTCTCCCTCCGCGGCGTCGTCCTCGCCCTCGTCCGGCTCGTCCGGGTCCGGCGGCACGACGAGCTCGGGCGGCTCCGCGGAGACGTTCGGAAGCGCCGTCGTCAGCGCCCTGACGAAGTCGCGCTCGCCGAGCCGCCGCGCCGTCCCCGAGTCGCTCTCGACCACGCGACGCAACGCGTCCGCGGCGACGCGACGCGCCGCCGGCGCGTCCTCGCAGAGCGTCGCGAGCGCGAGCGTCGCGACGCCGTCGAACGGCTCGGACGGGTCGAGGACGCGAACGCGCGCGTCGCCGCCCGCGTCGGCGCACGCCTGAGCGACGATTCTGAGACAAAACACGCGCGTCGAAGGGTCGTCCCCGGGGTCCGAAAAGGGGGCGTCTTCATCGACGGGGGCTTCATCGGGCGCCGAGGGGTCGGGGTCCCCTTTCGACGCCCCTCGCGCCTCTTTCGCCGCCTCTTCGAGCCGTCGCCGTCGTCGCGCGTCCGGGTCGCCGCGCGACTCGGCGTACAGCCGAAACGCCGCCGCGAGGAGGTCCGGACGACGTCGGACGACTTCGGACGATTTCGAAGCTTCGGCCGAAGGTTCGGGTTCGGCGTCGGCGCTGTCCTCGAGGTCCTCGGCCGCCGCTCCCTCGCTCCACGCGCCGAACATCGCCGCTCGGTTCGCGGGCGTCTTGAGCAGAAGCGTCGCGAGCCGAGCGGCTTTCGCGCCGACGCGCGCGCTCGGCGCGGCGGCGTTTCGTCTCTTCCCGGGTTCGAACGCCGCGAACCGATCGACGAACCACCGCGCGCCGTCCGGGAACGCCTCGTCCTTCCCGGCGCACATCAGCGCGATCCTGGACGCCGCGCTCGCGGACGAGACGGCGACGGAGGCGAGCGCCCTGAGGGCGGCTTCGAGGACGGCGTTGGACGGGTCGCCTCGGCGCGGGTCGAGGTGCGCGAAGACGGTTCGGACGCGGAGCAGCGCGGATCCGACGTCGCGGCGGATCGGGCCGGGGGCGCCGAGGAGGTGCGCGAGGGCGCGGAGGGCGGGGAGGGTCACCGCCGCGTGCTTCGCGCGGAGCATCGCGATCCGCCGCGCGCGCTTCAGGGCCTCCGGCGTCGGATCGGGGGCGGTCGACGCCGCCGCAGCGGCGGCGTTTTCCTTGTCGTCGGAGGCGTCGTCCGAGGCGGGATCGGCCTCGTCCGAGGAGGCGGGAGGGGGCGCGTCGCGGAGGAGCGCGAAGACGGCGTCCAGGACGTCGTGCTCGACGAGCTTCGCGGCGACCTCGGCGGGGTCGCGCGCGACGAAGTCCAGCGCGCGGAGCTCGCTCAGGGCGTCCGTGATGAGCACGTGCGCGTCGGGGTCGAGGTCCGCGCTCGGGTCCGGAGGCGCGGGGACGACGTATCGCAGACGCTGCGCGACGCTCGCCCAGTTCACCTCGGGCGACGCGTCCGAGTCCGGGTCGGGAGGAGGGTCGGGCGCGGGGGGCGCGGGCGGGGCCTCGTCCTCGGAGTCGCTCGCCACGAGCCGACGCCGCGGCGGGGCGTCGCCCTTCGCCATCGCGCCGCGCCTCGACGCGGTCGCGAGCGCGGACGGGAGTGTCGGGAATCGCGAAATCTAACGGTCCGCTGAAAGTGCGCTTGATGATGGCGCGCCGCGGTCAACGCGCCGCGCGCGAGCGTTTGATGAAGAGGCCGGCGCCTGCTCGACAAAATATTTGCACGCGCGCCGCGCGCCGACGGACGCGCCCCGCCAGATCTCGCGTTTCCCCCCGCGGGCCCCCGCGGCGCGGCGGGACATCCGCGAGCGCGCGCCCCGACGCCGCCCTCGCCCCTCGCGCGCACCTCCTCGCGCCCCCCCCGACCGCCTCCGCACGCCCGCGCGATGCCGCCGCGGCACGTCCTCGTCACGGACGCGCCCTCCCTCCCCCTGGCGGTCGCCTCCGCGTGCGTCGCCGCGTACGGCCTCGATCCCGCGCACGCGCGCGTCGTGACCGGCGCCGCGCTCGACGCCGCCGGCGGCGTGCCCGGCCTGCCCGCGAACGCCGTCGACGCGCTCGTCAGCCTCGCCCGGGACCCCGCGAGGTGGCACGCCGGCGCGCCCCTCGCCGCCGTCGCCGCCGCGCTCAAACCCGGCGCCGTCGTCGTCTTCGCGAGCCTCCTCCCCGTGGACGAAGACGAATCCGCATCCGCCGCCCCCTCCGCCGCCGCCGCCGCCGCGAACACCTCGGACGTGCTCGTCGCCGGGCTCGTGGACGCCAAGCCGCACGCCGCCGCGGCGTCCCCTCCCGCGGGCGTCGCGCCGGGGAGCGCGTCGCTCGCGTCCAAGCCCGCGTGGACCCGGGGCGCGTCGTTCGGGTTGAAGTCGAGGAAACAAAATTCTCAAAAAGAAAACGCCGCGCCGAGGAACCACGACGGGTCCTCGGCGTGGAAGGTCCTCGGCGCGGACGACGACGCGCTCGAGCTGATGGACGAGGACGCGCTTTTGGACGAGGACGAGATCCGCGCGGGCGCGGACGAGGCGGCGCGGGCGAAGGCGGACGGCGGAGACTGCTCGACGAAGGCGACGGCGTGCAAGAATTGCTCGTGCGGGCGCGCCGAGGTGGAGGCGACGGGAAAAGAACTCACCGCCGAGGAGAAGAAGGCGTTCAAGAGCGCGTGCGGGAACTGCTACCTCGGCGACGCGTTCAGGTGCGCGGGATGCCCCATGCTCGGGCAGCCCGCGAGCGCGCCGCCGGGTCAGAGCAAGGTCACCGTAGACATGGCGGACGACCTGCCGTGAGAGGAGACTTTTTCTTTTTTTTTGATACGGCGCGCGACGAGACGAAGAGGCCGTCGCGTCCGCGCCGTATATACACAAGTAGTCTGCTTTCGAAAGGTGTCTCTGTTGTGATGCGAAAGACCTTCGACGGCGTTCGCGCTCCGAACGACGTCAGCGCCGCGACCCGAACCCTCGCTCGTAGTACGCCCTGACGTCCCTCCTCCTCGCCCTCCGTATCGCGCTTCGCGCTCGGACGTTGTCCCTGACGATCCTCGACAAGCGCAGGCCGCGGCTGCACCCACTCCTCGCGCCCGCGTCGTCGTCCACCTCGAACACCACGGGGGGCTCGTCGAGCTGTACCCCCACGGGCACGAGCGCGATCTCGCTGACGCCGTCCCCCGACACCTTAGGGTCTCCCCACCGCCACACGCTTCCGTCGAGGGTGACGAACACCCCTCGGCGGTCGCCGAGGCGCGCGTCGCCGTACGCGACGAACTGGCGAAGGATTTCCTGGAGCAGCGGCGCGTCGCGCTTCACCTCGGCGACGGTGAGATCGAAGACGCGCGCGAAAAACGCGAGCTCGCGCTCGAGCGCGGCGTCCTCGGGCGCGAACACGGTGACGTCCCCGGCGACGTCGTGGAAGACGCCGCCGGGGACGACCATGGACTCCAAACCGCTACGTTTCGCGACTGCGAGGAAGCGGCGAAGGAACGCGGAGAGGCGGGGAATAAGAACGCGGGCAAGGACGGTGAGAGAGAAGAGAAAAAACAGGCTCGCGGGGGTGGATGTCTTCGAAGGGGGCTCAGGTCTGGTGCCAGCGAGGTGTCGCGCACGGAGCATCTCCGTTGGGACGCGCGTCCGTTTGACTCTCATCATCGCCGCCCTCGTGAAAACCGGCGCAGGGCGCTTCGGGGAAAAGACTGAAAACGCCGAGGACGCGCGCGCTCGACGCCGCGGCGACCCTCGCGTTCCTCTCGGACTCGGGGCGCTCGAGGGACGGAGTTTATACAAAACCAGGCGGGTCGGCGCACGCACGTTCGTAGAAGAGGTCGACGCCTGGCATCCCCCCCGCGACGCCCTCGATCGTGGAGCAGTCGAGCGCCGGCGCCGGCCCCGGCACGGGCGCGAGGTCGAACGCGTCGCGCCCCGCGTTCCTCGCGGCGGTCACCCCGCGCACGTCGTCCGCGGTGACGACGAGGACGACGTCCTCATCGGGTGCGGGC
>MDSW01171109.1_pt1 | contig 44092 bp, 45 predicted proteins | sample 811171 | NCBI WGS metagenome assembly MDSW01 (sample SAMN05326641, study PRJNA326480) | marine metagenome | isolation source: seawater | place: Atlantic Ocean: North West | collected 2012
AATGTTGGAAAATCATCTTTATTAAATTTATTATCAAAAAGAGATGCAGCAATAGTCTCTGATGAAGCTGGAACAACTAGAGATGTCATTGAGACCTATTTAAACTTAGATGGTTATCCAGTTATTCTTGCAGATACAGCTGGGATCAGAGAGGCAAAAAATGATGTTGAAAAAAAAGGAATATCATTAGCATTAAGCCAATTTAAAGAAGCTGATTTAAATATTGTAGTAATTGACAATTCAAACAAAAAAATTAGCGCCAAAATAAAGTCTATGATTAATAAAGATTCAATAGTTTTACTAAATAAAGCTGATGTTCAAGCTAAAGAAAATCATAAATTTGATGTAGATACCGTACTAGCTTCTGTAAAAGATAACATGAATATTGATATGTTAATAAATTTAATCAAAGAAAAATTAAATAAAAAATTTTCGACAAGTAACAGTGCTTTAATTACAAGAGAAAGACATAGAGCAAAGCTAAACGAGTGTTTGAAAGAGATTGAAAAGTTTCTAAAGAAAGATCAAAACAAAGACTTAGAATTAGCTGCTGAAGATCTTAGAATGGCTACTAGGCACCTCGGCAGTATTGTTGGAAAAGTCGATGTAGAGGAGATTTTAGGGTCAATATTCAAGGATTTTTGCATAGGAAAATAGTAAATACACTGATCTCCTGCAGTAATTACTTCTTGTAATATAAATAATCAGAGTTAAATTCTAATTATGACTAAAAAAAACTATGATGTAGTAGTTATAGGTGGTGGACATGCTGGATGTGAGGCTGCTGCAGCTTCCGCCAGAATGGGCGTCAATACTGCACTTTTTACACATAAAATTGAGACCATTGGTGAGATGTCGTGTAATCCAGCCATAGGTGGATTAGGCAAAGGCCATCTGGTTCGTGAAATCGATGCACTTGATGGTGTGATGGGCGTTGTTGCAGATAAATCAGGTATTCAGTTTCGATTGTTAAACAGAAGTAGAGGTCCCGCTGTTAGAGGACCACGAACTCAATCAGACAGAGCTCTTTATAAGGAGCATATGCAAAAAATTCTACTAAATTATAAAAACTTAACTGTGATAGCAGACCCTGTAGTTAAATTTTTGTTTAACGACAATCAAGTTATAGGATTTTTATGTCAAAATGGTAAAGAGATAATGTGTAAAGAACTTATTTTGACGACTGGAACTTTTTTAAACGGATTAATACATATTGGTGAAAAACAAATTCCTGCGGGTAGATACGATGAAAAACCATCTACCGGTTTAAGTGAACAATTAGCTAAATTTATGATGAAAATAGGAAGACTGAAAACTGGTACACCTCCTAGGTTGGACGGCTCTACAATAAATTATGCTGATTTAGAAATGCAACCTGCTGATGATGATCCTCAATTTTTTTCCTTTTTAAGCACAAGCTTACAAAACAGACAAATATCGTGTGGTATGACCTATACTAACGATAATGTACATAAAATAATTAATGAAAATATTAACAGAAGCGCAATGTATTCTGGCAATATAAAAGGAGTTGGACCACGTTACTGTCCCTCCATAGAGGATAAAATTGTAAAGTTTAAAGATAAGTCTCGTCATCAAATTTTTTTAGAACCAGAGGGATTAAAGGACAATACTGTTTACCCAAATGGAATATCTACGTCACTTCCAGAAGAAGTCCAGTTAAAAATACTGAGTAAAATCAATGGATTAGAGGACGTAAAAATGATCAGGGCTGGATATGCGATTGAGTATGATTATGTTGATCCAAGAGAGCTGAAACCTACTTTAGAGACAAAAAAAATAAGATCATTATTTTTGGCCGGACAAATTAATGGAACTACCGGTTATGAGGAAGCAGCTGCTCAGGGATTAATAGCTGGAATTAATGCTGCCCTAAAGATTAAAGGTGAGAATGAATTTATTTTAGACAGGTCTAATTCTTACATTGGAGTAATGATTGACGATTTAATTACAAAGGGTGTATCAGAGCCTTACCGGATGTTTACGAGCAGAGCAGAATATAGACTTACATTAAGAGCAGATAATGCTGATCAAAGATTAACTCCGCTCGGAATTAAATATAATTTAATTACCTCAGATAGAAGAAATATTTTTCTTGATAAGCAAATCAAAATTACACAAATTGTTGATAGCCTTAAAAAAATTTCGCTTACGCCAAATGAAGCTGAAAAGTATTCAATTAAAATTGCTAAAGATGGTGTAAGAAGAAATATAATTGATGTCATGTCCCAGAGAAATTTAAATATGGCAAAAATAAGGCACATATATCCCTCAATACCTCACAAAGGTAGTGGATTAGATATGCAGGTTGAAATGGATATTCACTACAAGGGATATCTTCGAAGGCAATCTCATGATATAGAGGCTTTTAAGCGAGATGAAGAACTAATTATTCCAGATACGATAAATTATGAATCCTTGAACGGTCTTTCCAACGAAGTCAGAGATAAACTTTTAAAAATAAGACCTAGAACACTTGGTCAGGCACTTAGAATTGATGGTGTTACTCCAGCAGCAGCCATAATTCTTTTAACACACATTAAAACCAATAAAAAAAGTGCTTATCGATAAAAATGTAATACATATTCTCTCGGAAAAGTACGGATTTGATGAAATAGACATCAAAAATCTCGCACTATATGTAGAGATGTTAATATCAGCAAATAAGTCGAGGAATTTTATTGGCTCTAGCACATTAAAAGATGTATGGACTAGACATATATTAGACTCTGCCCAATTAGTAAAGTTAATTGACTTCGAAAAGCCATGCATTTTATCAGATTTAGGATCAGGAGCAGGTTTGCCGGGCATTGTACTATCAATCTTTAATAAAAATAAAAAATTTCACGTGAAATTGTATGAAAAATCCGCTGTAAAATGTCAATTTTTGAGATATGTAATAAAGAAATTAAAATTAGCTGCTGAAGTGATCGATGGCGATATTTTTAGTAAAAAAATTGACTCTGGTTACATTGTTGCTCGAGCTTTTAAGAAAATTGATAAAATGATTCAAGTTTCACGTGAAATTGCGAAAAAGCCCAATAAAATGATAATATTAAAGGGAAAGAGTGCACAGGAAGAAATAAATAAAGTTTCAAAATTTACACATATTAAGTATAGTTTGGTAAATAGCGTGACTAGAAGTGATTCAAAGATAATAATTGTAGAATCATAACTAATGAAATTAAACAAAACAATTGTAGCAGTTATAAATCAAAAGGGCGGAGTAGGGAAAACTACAACTGTCATAAATTTAGCTGCTGCACTGTCCATTTTGGGTCAAAAGAATTTAATAATTGATTTAGATCCTCAAGGTAACGCTACAACTGGCGTTGGTAAGTCTAACAACGGAGAAAATAAAAACATTTATAATTTTTTAATAAAAAAAAATAATATCTCTGATGTGATACAGAAAACAGAGATTAAAGGGTTAGACATTATAGGATCTAATGTAGATTTGTCTGGACTCGAGGTAGAAACTGCTAATGATAACAGAAGAGCATTTTTATTGCAGAGTTTATTGAAAGAAAATAAAAGCACCATCGATCAGTATGACAATGTTTTTATAGATTGTCCTCCATCTTTAAGTCTTTTGACAATAATGGCTTTAGTTTCAGCAAAAGAATTATTAGTTCCATTACAAACTGAATTTTTTGCATTAGAGGGAATTACTCAATTAACTAAAACAATTGATAGAATCAAGATTAATTTAAACCCATCTCTAATCATAAGAGGAATTATATTAACTATGTTTGATAAAAGAAACAAATTAACCACACAGGTTGATATTGAAGCAAGAAATTATTTTAAAGAAAAAGTTTATAAGAATGTCATTCCAAGAAATGTAAGATTGTCTGAAGCCCCATCACATGGAATGCCTTGTGTGATCTATGATAAAAATTGTCCAGGAAGTAAATCTTATTTTGAATTAGCAAGAGAATTTTTAGACCAAAGTGAAAAAATAGGTAGTGCAGCATGAATTCAAAAAAAAAGGGGTTAGGTAAGGGTTTATCGGCGCTTTTTGGTGACCAAAAAAGCCCAGAAAACAAGGAATTTCAAGGGTCCATAAGGAAAATATCTATCGCTAGTATCAAAAGAAATAAATATCAACCGAGGTTAGTTTTTGATGATGAAAAATTAAATGAACTCTCAGCATCGATAAAAAAAAATGGAATAATTCAGCCTATAGCAGTCCGAAAAAACAAAGAAAATTCAGATATTTATGAAATAGTTGCAGGTGAGAGAAGATGGATAGCTGCACAAAGAGCAGGTCTCCATGAGATACCAGTTGTAGAACTAGATCTTAACGATCATGAAACATTAGAAGTTGCTATTGTAGAAAATATACAAAGAGAGGATTTAAATATTATTGAGGAGGCAAAAGGTTATAAAAGATTACAGGATGAATTTAAATATGATCAAGAAAAAATAGCGAAATTTATGTCTAAAAGTCGAAGTCATATAAGTAATACCCTTAGACTACTAACATTACCCAAAGACATAATTATGATGTTACAGCAAGGGGAAATTACAGCTGGCCAAGCAAGGCCATTGGTGGGACTTCCTAATGCTTCAAGTATTGCCGAAGAAATTGTTTCAAAAAAAATGTCAGCTAGATCTATTGAAAATTTAAAAAAATCAAAAAGAAAATCATTTACCATTGATCCAAATGTTTTTGATATCCAGAGAGAGCTTGAAAGGAAAATAGGACTAAAAGTTATTATTACAAATAAAAAAAATAATTCAGGAAAAGTATCAATCGAATATAAAAATCTGGAACAATTTGATTTAATTACTAATCTTATTAAAAAGACTTAGACGGATAGCTCGCAATTTCTACAAGAATATTTTTAATTAGTACATCTTTATTAATATCAGAGTTTTTCCTTACAAAATTACTTAAGTATTTTATTTTATCTATAACTTTTACAATTTTTTTTATGTCCCAGACTTTTACCTGTCTTTCAAAAGTTGCTTTTTCTTTCCAAAATATAGGAGGCCTCAAATTATTGATCTCATTGACTGGATTAGTCCCATTTTCTGTGCTTTTTTTGAAGATCTCGTAAAGTTTAATAAGCTTTCTGTTTATAGTATTCAAGACTAGATCTGCATCGTCGTTGTGTAAGTTTTTTACGTTTAATATCTCATTAAGACCTTTTTTGTCCCCTAATATACTTACATTAATGATTTGATCTATTTCTTTACTAGTTTCTAAGTTTAAAAGCTGAATTATTTCGTCAATATTAATTTCTTTTTTATTATGTTGGTAACATAAAACTTTGTTTATTTCATTTTGAATTATTTGTCTATTATTGTTCGAATTTTTTATAATTAGATCTATAATGGAACCCTGAATTTGTGGCAGCGAAATCAATTTATTTTTTAAATAAGTTTTCAAGTTGAAATCTGTGTCTTCATAACACGGGCATATAGCTAAATTATTTTCTTTCTCAAAATAATTTCTAAGTTTTGATTTTTTTTCGAGAATATTCGAGGTAATGATTAATTTGATATTATTTAATTTTTTATTTAAAATTTCCCTTAATATCTCAAAAATTTTATCATTTGCCTCTCTAATTAAAATAATCTTCGATGATGAAAATAATGAAACATTATTGACTTCCTCAAATAAAACTTGTGAGTCTTTAATTACCTCATTTTGAAAGAAAATATGAAATTGACTATTCTCATACTTTTTTTTAACAGTCTCAATGATATCTTTTTTTTGACCATCATTTTCTCCATAAAGAAGCAGACATTTATATTTTTCAATAATATTTATATTATTTTCTAATTGGAAATTTTTTATTATCACTCTCTTAGTTTAATTGATTTGTGATAAATTGTAAAATATCTTCAGATAACTTTAGAATAGAATCTTCTTTAACTTTTTTCTTATTTTGCAGTGTATCTGAAAAGTTATTTGCTGCAGCATATTCTGCAGTTTTGCTGAAAGTTCTATTATATAATTTATTTCTACTTAGATCTTCCATTTTTAATTGAATTTCAACAATTATGTTATATTTAGTTACAGTATTTGTAATATCTTTATCTTTTATTTCCTCGGAGCTTTTGATTCTTAAATCTAATTTTAATTCTGTATTTGAACTGTTTGATGAATAGTTCATTATTTCATTCTTTAAAATGAATGTCTCTCTACCTATATTGTTAATATTTATTTCTCTTATTTTAAAGTTATCAGCCAAATTTAGATTCTTAAAGCCACAGCTATAGAAAATAATGGAAATTAAAAATAAAGTAATAATTTTTTTCATCTATTTACTAACAATATAATTTATAATTTTGTTCGGAACAAATATTGTTTTTTCTATCTTTTTATCTTTGATATAATTTGAAATATTTTTTATTTTTTTGCTTTCTTCTAGAACCATTTCCTTTTTAGTGTCTTTTGTGACTTCCATAATTGACCTTGTTCTCCCATTTACTTGTATTGCAATTTTAATTTTCTGAGTTTTAAGAAGCTCTTTATTAGTTGCTGGCCATTTATAATCTTTTTTTTCGGTCAAATGCGATAAGCATTCATAAGACAAGTGAGGTACAAAAGGTATTAAAATTGTAAAAAATTTTGTCATTATATTTCTTAGTACTGAGTTACTTACTTGTTTTTTGGAATATTTGTTTATAAGTGAATGTAATTCATATGCAGAGGCAACTACCACATTAAGAGAAAAATTGTCTATTAAACTATTAATTTTATTCAAATAATTGTTAAAATAACTTTGGAATTCATCCTCGATTTCTTTTAAAGCTTTTACCTCTTTTCTGTTGACGATTTCGGAATTTAAATTATACAATTTTTGTAAAAATTTATGTGCCGCAACAAGTCCATTGTTAGACCACTGTATTTCTTTTTCAGGCGGGCTATCTGATAAAATGAACCATCTAACGGAATCAGCCCCATAGTTTTGTATCATTTCCTCTGGATCTATAACGTTTTTCTTTGATTTTGACATGGCTTCGGACGATCCAATTTTAACTTCTGATCCATCTTTTATTTTTATTAAAACTCCGTCTTGTCTTTTCTCAACTTCATTTGGAAAAAGCCAATTTCCATTTTTATCCTTATAGGTTTCATGACAAACCATACCTTGTGTAAACAGTCCTTTAAACGGTTCATTAGGAATTATATCTTTGTTACATTTCTTAAGTGCTTTAACGAAAAATCTTGAATATAAAAGATGAAGTATAGCGTGTTCTATACCGCCTATGTATTGATCAACAGGAAGCCATTTGTTTACAGCCCTTGTATCAAAGGGATTTTTAGAATTAGGGGAACAAAATCTCATAAAATACCATGAGGAGTCAACAAATGTATCGAGAGTATCAGTTTCTCTCTCAGCTGGCTCGCCAGTCTTTTTACAAGTTGTTTTTTTCCAAGTTGGATGTAAATCTAAAGGATTTCCGTTTACATTTAATTTAATGTCCTCAGGAAGTTTTATAGGCAATTCGGATTTATCAACCGGTTTCATTGTCCCATCTTTAAGCTTTATCATCGGTATAGGACATCCCCAGTATCTTTGTCTAGAAATCCCCCAATCTTTTAATCTAAAGGTAGTTTTTTTTGACCCTAAATTCTCCTTCTCTAATCTTTCAATAACTTTTTCTTTTGCCTTTGAAACAGTAAGTCCATTTAAAAAATCAGAATTAATGATTTGACCTTCTTCAGTGAAAGCTTCTTTTAGAGAAGAGTCTTTTCCATCACTCACAACTTTTATTATTTCTAAATTATATTTGTTAGCAAAATCAAAATCTCTTTGATCGTGTGCGGGGCAACCAAAAATTGCGCCAGTTCCATAATCCATAAGAACAAAATTAGCTGCATATACAGGTAATTTTTTATTGCTAATAAATGGGTGATCGACCTCAATACCTGTTTTAAAACCTAATTTTTCTGCATTGGCAAGAGCCTCTTCGGTAGTTCCAATTTTTTGGCATTTAACCTTAAAATCTTGAAAATCTTTTTTATTTTCCAGCTCCTTACATATAGGGTGATCCACTGATAGAGCAATAAAAGTTGCCCCAAAAATAGTATCTGGCCTAGTAGTAAATACTTTAACACTTGTCTCACTGTTTGAAACCTGAAAATTTACTTCCGCGCCATGAGATTTTCCTATCCAATTTTTTTGCATGGTCTTTACTTTTTCTGGCCAGTTTTTCAAATTTTCAAGATCATCTATTAATTCCTGAGAGAACTTGGTTATATCAAAGAACCACTGGGATAATTTTTTCCTCTCTACAACTGCGTTTGATCTCCAGCCCCTACCATTTATTACTTGTTCATTAGCCAAAACAGTTTTTTCAACTGGATCCCAGTTTACGTAATTTTCTTTTCTGGATACAAAGCCATTGTTATATAAGTCTATGAAAAGTTCCTGCTGTTGTTTGTAATATTTTTCATCACAAGTTGAGATTTCCAAATCCCAGTCAATTGATAGTCCAAGCATCATCAATTGTGATTTCATCTGGGATATATTTTTATTGGTCCATACTTTTGGGTTTAAGTTATTTTGTCTTGCAGCATTTTCAGCGGGAAGTCCGAAAGAGTCCCAGCCCATTGGATGCAGAACATTGAATCCATTCAGAGATTTAAAACGAGCTATTACGTCACCGATAGTGTAGTTTCTCACATGGCCCATATGAATTTTGCCCGACGGATATGGAAACATTTCAAGACAATAGAATTTTTTTGCCTTAGGATCTTTATTGTAAAGTTTTTCTTTAAGGAAGAATTTTGACCATTTTTTCTCTATAGTCTTAAAATTAACTCTTTCCATTTTCTAGTTTTTTTTCTTTTTACTTTCTTGTTCAAGAACTGCAGCATTTTTGATGATGGATGTGAGTAATTTTTCTTGAATTTTTGAATCAATTTTTGATATAGAACAATTTGTAGAATTAGTACAAGTCTTTTTATGTACAATAATTTTTAAGCTGTTGGTTTTAACTTCGTTAGACAAAAATCTTACTGTAATTTTAATAGAGTCATTTGAATTATTTTCGTTGTACCAATCACTAATAATTACCCCCCCGGAGTAATCAACTGTAGTTAACGGCATAAAATCTAAAATTTCTAAAGACGATCTCCACAAAGGATTGGATGAACTAAATTGATAGGTTGTTTTCCCACCTTTCCCTATAGCTCCCAAGGATATACCTTTTCCTTCAGCTACATTTTGCTTTGCTCTTTCCCTAGCATCCACAGGTCTTTTTCTTGCGTCTACATATTTTGGTTTAAGCGCTTTGCACGCGTAAAGGTTAAACGTGAAGATAGATATCAATATTATTTTAAGAAATTTTTGAAACATAATACTAAAATTCAAATTAATTTAAGTTTTACACTGATTTTTGGCTATTTGAAGGAAATTTAATCATCTTTAAGAATAGTCTTCAATTTAGACGTAAAACAGTGTTTTTTGTGTGATATTATTGCAACACATAGCTATAAATAGCCTAAAAAACTTAATTTTTTTAGATTACTCATTTCATTAGGAGTAATTATGGTTCCAGTTAAATTATTTAACTTAACAAAAAAGGATAAACAATGAAAACACTAAAAACTATATTGTTATCTTCAGTAATAGCTGTTTTAGCTTTTGCACCGGCAAAATCTGGTGAAGTTACAGTATCTGGAAGCATGGAAGTTTCTGGAACTACTGGACTATCAGGTTCACAGTCAGGTGGTAAGCTTGGACAAGAGAACGAGTTAAGCGTAACTGGTTCAACTGAGCTAGATAACGGTACAACTGTTTCTTACAAACAGTCAATAACGGCTGACAATGCAAGAAACGATTCTGAATTAAAATTCGGAACAAGCTACGGAACTATTGCAATGACATCAACAGGTACGCCTATCGATGCAATTGATAATATTACTCCAACAGCTTTTGAAGAAGGATTCCATGGTGCAACAACTTGGACATCAGTAGGACAAAACGACGGTACATTTGGTATTCGTTTCACGAATGCTGACTTACTTCCGTTAGGTATTACACTTGATGCAATGTACTTCCCAACTGTAGGTGCGGGTGACGCAGCAACAGATGAAGGTACATCTGGTACAGTTCAAGAGTACTACGGTGATGCATACGAAGTTGTTTTAAAAGGTGATGTGCCAATATTAGATGGCGCTTCATTTGCACTTGGTATGGCTAACGCAGAAGGTCTTAAATCAACAGAGCGTGGAGACAGAGACGAGTATACAGTTGCTGTGAACTATGCACTAGGACCATTAAGCTTAGGTGTACAAAAAGGATTGATTGCTTATGATATGGTTTCTGATGTAGGAACTGACTGGATTAAGAATACATACTACGGTATTGCTTATGCAGTTAATGATAACTTATCAGTATCATACCAAAACAACGAATCTCAGAAGAAAGTATCTGTTGCTTCAGGTGCAGCTACTGAGATCGGTAAAAGCAGAACAAATACAGCTCAAGAGTCTGACGGTATAAGTATTGCTTATACAGTAGGTGGTTTAAAAATCGCTTACGTTGACAACTCTCACGATAACGAGTCTTACGGGTCTACAAGTAAAGACTACAGACAAGTTGTTGTTGGTGTAACGTTCTAATTTATTTAAAATAAATTTAAAAAAGCCGGCTAATTATTTTAGTCGGCTTTTTTTTTATCTCACTTAAAATAGCTATTGAATCAGATTGTAAGATTTTCAATTTATTCAGATTTGAGGTTCTAATACCACCCAAAGCGACATAATTTTTTCCAAAAAAACTATTAAATCTTATAAGTCCTAAAAAAGATTTTTTATTTTTATAACTTGTTTTAAATAATCTAGATATAACTATAGCTTTGCAACCTTGTCTTTTTTTTTCGCAAATTTCTTTATAATTATGTGCGCTGCCGATAATTATTTTGTTATAATAGAATCTTTCTTTGTTGTGAGATGAAAGATAAATACCATCAGCATTAAGTAACACGCTTAATTTCTTACAATTACTTACAAAAAAATATATATTTTTAGACCTGCATAAGTTTCTGAACTTTATTAAGTTTTTAACGTCTTCTTTTCTTATATAGTTTCTATAAATAACTGAAAATTTGTTTCGAATTTTAATTTTAGTAATATCAATTTGTTTTGAATTTTCTATATATAAATAGTAGTGTTTTTTAAAAGTAAACATATGAAAATAGTAATAGAAAATTACAAAAAAATAAAAGACAATATTGAAAAAAAATATCCAGACAAAAGTCCTAATATTATTGCTGTAAGCAAAACATTTCCTATAGAACATATTCAACCACTTATTAATTTAGGTCATTTACATTATGGCGAAAATAAAGTCCAAGAAGCTATGTCAAAGTGGACTGAAATAAAAAAAATCAATCGTTTCTTGAAACTGCATATGATTGGTAAACTTCAATCTAACAAAGCAAAAGACGCTTATAAGCTTTTTGATTTTATTCATTCACTAGATAATGAGAAGTTAGCACTCAAACTAAGTAATCTTGAGCGAGATCAAGAAAAAAAAATTAAATATTTTATCCAAGTTAACTTAGGTAATGAAAGTCAAAAATCTGGAATTAGTAAAAGTGAACTTAAAAACTTTTATGAATATTCTAAAAAAGAATTATCTTTAGATGTGATAGGTTTAATGTGTATTCCTCCACAAGGTCAAAATGTAGAAGATTATTTTTCAGTTTTAAGAGAATTAAATTCATCTTTAGGGCTCAAAGATTTAAGTATGGGCATGACCTCAGATTACATTCAAGCACTTAAGTATAATGCAAATTACCTTCGAATTGGAAGCGCGATATTCGGAGCAAGAGGTTAAATTATTTTAATCGTCGAATTCTTCTTTACAAGTTTAAGTAACAACCTCAAATCCTTTTTTTTGAGAGCAATACACCCTTGTGTTTTCTGAAAGCTTTTTTTTGCCACATGGATAAATATAGCACTACCTCTTTTTTTTAAAACAGGATTAGAATTATAATCAGTTGTAATTATTATATCGTAAATATTATCTTTTCTTAATAATCGTTCAGCGCCAAACGCAAAAGGAAAATAAATTAATCTGTTATATTTTTTGGATTTATAGTCATCACACCAGCCCATTTTTTTTGTAATTTTAACTTTTTTCAAACTACTTTTAAGGTTTTTAACTCTATCAGGCCTATAAAGAATATACCCAAGTTTCAAAGTCACTTTTGGAGTAGTGCCGTCTCCCTCAAGTTTATTTTTTTTAATTCCCCTTTTACCTATTGAACATTTTAATTTATAATTATTTATAATAAGAAAATTTTTTTTAAGCTTAATATGCATGATTTAAATAAAGATACTCAAGTATTAATATTTGGCAATAGTGAATTTGTTAAATCAATGAATGAAATAAGTAATTATCTTAATTTTAAATTAAATAAATTTGAAAATTGGTCTTCAATAAACAAAGATTTTATTTTTTTAATTGAAAGTTCTTTTCTTAGAGACAAAAAAAATCAAAGCGAAATTGAGAGTTTTAAAAATATAAAGATTATAATTTGCCAAAAAAATGAAAAAATTCAATTAAATAACAATCATATTATTGAGTTACCACTGTCTATTAATGAACTCAACGTAGTAGTAAAAAACCAAAACATTAAAAATATATTTCAAGAAAACTCTTCTTTGATGATTAAAGGTTATACTTTAGATAAAAATGAAAAAAAATTAATTCATCAAAGAAAATATATATTTTTGACAGAGCGAGAAATATTATTATTAGAATTATTACTCGAGACAAACTCTGCAGTTTCTAAGAAAGACATATTAAAAAAAGTTTGGAATTACTCTGAAGGCGCGGACACGCATACAATTGAAACTCATATTTATAGGTTGAGAAAAAAAATTAAATCGAAATTCGAAGATGAAAATTTTATAATCAATACAAAAAATGGTTATAAGATATGAAAAAAAGAAATAAGTTTGCAAAAGATTTAATGAGTACTAAGTATAGGTCAAGAGTAGTTAAACCGAGAAAAGGAAAAGGAAGTTTCAATAGAAAAAAGAAATTCAAGTTTAAGGACTGACTAAAGCCTTGCACCAAATTGTTGAATAATTTTAGCTGACATGTCAGTACCTGTCTCTAAACTTTCTTTGAGAGAAGATCTATTTGAGTAACCATGTAAAAATCCAGCTGCAAATAAATCTCCAGCCCCTGTAAGATCTTTGATGCTTAAATTTTTTTTCGCTTCACATTCCTCTATTTTTTCATTTTGAATTGCAATAGATCCTTTTGCGCCTCGAGTTATCACAATTAACTTCTTAATTTTTCTCGCAAATTCAATTACATCTTTAAAATTTTTAGTTTCTATTAATTGCATTATTTCTTGCTCATTAGCAAAGATAATATTTAATTTATTAATTACTAAATCTAGAAAAAATTCTTTGTGTCTTTCTACACAAAAAATATCAGACAAAGACATTGCTGTGATGTTAGAGTGATTTATAGCTTTTTGAAAAGCTTTTTGTGGTTCCCCTTTGTCCCAAAGATAGCCTTCTAGAAAAGTAATTTCACTTTGTTTTACCGTGCTTTCATTAATATCAATCTCATTTATTTTTCCTGCCGTACCAAGGAAAGTACACATAGTTCTCTCGGAGTCAGGGGTTATTAAAATTAGACAAGTGCCAGTCGGCACAGCCTCTTTTTTGACACGATACAAAAAATTCACTCCTTCATTTTTTAATCCTTCTGAATATTTTTGTCCTAATTCATCATCACTGATTTTTCCTATAAACCCCACTTTATTACCTAACTGTGAGAGACCAACGATAGAATTTGCAACAGATCCACCTGAAATTGTTTTTTCAATTTTTAAATTTCTTAGAAGTTTTTTAAACTCAATCTCATTTACTAATTTCATGGTGCCTTTGGTGAGTTGATGTGTTTTTAAAAAATCATTATCTATTTGGCAAATGACGTCAACTATTGCGTTACCTATTCCTAGCACTTTCATAATTAAGCCTTTTTTGTTTTTAATTTTGTTTTTCTATTTGGGTTGCAAATTTTACAAATTTTGCAAGATATACCATAACAGTCTCTGGCTTTACAGTACTCTCTACCGTACCAAATAATTTGAAGATGAAGTCTATTCCATTTATTTTTGGGAAAAATAGATTTTAAATCCTTCTCAGTTTGTACAACATTTTTACCTTTGGTAAGACCCCATCTTTGAGCTAAACGATGGATATGAGTATCTACAGGGAAAGCAGGAAAACCAAATCCTTGAGACATAACTACGCTTGCAGTCTTATGACCTACACCTGGTAACTTTTCTAACTCCTGGTAAGTTTTAGGCACTCTACTTTTGTACTTTTTAATTAACTCTTTTGATAAATAATAAATACTTTTAGCTTTTACTCTAAATATACCGATTTTTTTGATTAATTTTTCAATTCTTTTCCTTCCTAATTTAACAAAGTGTTTAGGATGGTTATATTTTGGATAAATATTTTTTGTAACATTATTTACATTCACATCAGTGCATTGCGCTGAAAGTAGAACTGAAATTAATAAAGTAAAAACATTCTTATAATTTAATGGAATTGGAACCTCAGGGTAAATTTGATCTAGGGTTCTCATAATAATTTTAGATTTTGTTTTATTATCCACTTTAAACTTTACTTAAAATTTAGGAGGCTGCGCATAGAATAAAGCCCAGGTTTCTTTTTCATAATCCATTTTGCAGCAGTTAAAGCACCTTCAGAGTATAATACTCTATCATGAGAAATATGTTTTAAGGCAATTATTTCCTTACCGCTTGAGAATTTAACTTCATGCTCACCAATTACCTCACCTTTTCTTATAGAATTAAAATTAATTTTATTACTGTAGGGAAATATTTTTTTATTTAAATATTTTTTTCCTATCATTTTATAAAAATTTTTGTTTTGTCCGTCTGAGACACCCTTTCCTATCATAAGAGCAGTACCGGATGGGTAATCTTTTTTAAATTTATGATGTACCTCACTTATTTTACTTAAGAAGTTTTTACCAAGAGATTTTGAAGTTATTTCAGTTAAGTATATGAGCAAATTTACACCGAGACTCATATTTCCAGCTTTAAGAATAGGAATTTTTTTTGAATAATTTTTAATTAATACCTCTTGTTTTTTAGAGAAACCAGTTGTTCCAATAACCACTCTCTTTTTTTGTTTCAAGGCAATTTTAAGAACTTCAAAAGTACAAGTGGGATTAGAAAAATCGATTATAACACTAGCCTTTTTAAAAGCATCAGCAGTATTTTTAGAAAGCTTTATACCTGCTATTGATTTATTTATAATTTTATTTTCTGTAAGAGTAACTATTTTGAAAGCTTTATCTTTTTTTGAAGACTTTATGAGTTGTTGACCCATTCTACCCATACAGCCAGTAATAGCTAAATTTATTTTTACCATTATTTCAATAAGTAAATCATTACAATAATAATTAGAATAATTATAGCCCAAATAGATAGATTTTTAACAAATAATTTGATTTTATTATTTGAATTAAGGAAAGATGGTAGAACAAGGATTAAAACAGCAATTAAAAAAATTGTGTAAAAAAATTGATCAGTAGCCATCTGAACTATTTAATTTTTCCAAAATTTTTTAGTTTTTTCAAAAAATTTCTTTATTACAGGATTTGGTTTTTCCTTTTCTATTTTTCTGAATTCCTCTAAAAGTTGCTTTTGTTTAGAAGTAAGTGATTCTGGAACCTCAGTTACTATTCTAATATATAAATCACCATAGTCATTACTTTTGAGATATGGCATACCTTTTCCTCTTAATCTCAATTGTTTTCCATATTGAGTTCCTGAAGGTATTTTAATTTTTGTTTTACCGCCGTCTATAGAAGGTACTTCTACTGAAGTTCCTAGAGCTGCATCGGAAAATGTTATTGGAAGTTCATAAAATAAATTCTCGTCAGATCTTTTAAATATGCTGTGATTATCAATTGATATAAAAAGGTACAGGTCTCCATTCCCTCCTCCTTTTGAGCCGGCCTCACCCTTACCTGATAATCTTATTCTTGTACCATCATCAACACCTTTGGGTATTTTGACTGACAAGTTTTCTTGAGACTGTGTTTTTCCATTTCCACTGCATTGTTTGCATGGATTATTAATAGATTCTCCATATCCCCCACATTCAGGACAAGTTTGTTGAATAGTGAAGAATCCTTGGCTTGATCTTATTTTTCCTTGTCCTCTACAATAACTACAGGTCAGAGGTTTTGAACCAGGTTCGGAACCTTGACCAGAACATCTATTACATTTTTTGTAAGATGTATAATTAATTTTTTTGTTAAGACCCTCATAAGCTTCCTCTAATTTGATATTTATATCATATCTCAAATCATTTCCTCTATTAGATGTTCTTCTTCCACCTCTTCTTGACCCACCAAATATGTCGTCTCCAAAAAAATCTTCAAAGATATCAGAAAAGGAAGATCCAAAGTCAAAATTTCCAAATCCTTGACTTCCTCCTCCCTCAAATGCTGCATGACCGAACTGATCGTAATTTGATTTCCTTTTATCATCAGATAGAACATGGTATGCTTCGCTCGCCTCTTTAAATTTTTCCTCGGAGGCTTTATTTCCTTTATTTTTATCTGGATGGTGTTTTAAAGCTAATTTTCTGTACGCTTTTTTAATTTCATCTTTTGATGCTGATTTATTTACACCTAAGATTTCATAATAATCTCTTTTGGCCACAAGAAATTGCTCCTTTTTTTATGTCTTAGGCGCTCTTTTCTTTGTCGTCTTTTACGTCTTCAAAGTCTGCATCTACAACGTTATCTTTTTCATCTTTTTTTGACTTGTTTTCTGGATCGGATTTTTCTTTAGTCGGATCTTTTTGTTGGCTTTTGTAAACGGCTTCACCTAATTTCATTGATGCTTGGATTAAATTTTGTGTTTTTTTCTTAACATCTTCATTGTCTGTTCCTTTTAATGAATTTCTTAAATCTGATATCGCACTCTCAATAGCTTTTTTTTCATCAGCTGTGATTTTGTCTCCGTGTTCTTTAAGGCTTTTTTCTGTTGAAAAAATCATACTGTCAGCCTGATTTCTAGTGTCTACAGTATCTCTTTTCTTTTTATCTGCCTCCTTATTTGCTTCAGCGTCTTTTACCATCTTTTGTATTTCTTCTTCAGAAAGGCCGCCTGATGCTTGAATTTGGATTTTTTGCTCTTTACCAGTGCCTTTGTCCTTAGCAGAAACACTTACAATTCCGTTAGCATCAATATCAAAAGTAACCTCAATTTGTGGCGTTCCTCTTGCAGCAGGTGGAATACCTACTAATTCAAAATTACCTAAAAGTTTATTGTCTGCAGCCATTTCTCTTTCTCCTTGTAAAACTCTAATTGACACTGCTGGCTGATTGTCTTCTGCAGTTGAAAAAACCTGACTTTTTTTTGTTGGGATAGTTGTATTTTTATCTATGAGTTTTGTAGATACACCGCCAAGAGTTTCAATACCTAGTGAAAGTGGTGTCACATCAAGCAAGAGAACGTCCTTCACATCGCCTTGTAGTACCCCCGCTTGAATAGCTGCACCCATAGCTACTACCTCGTCAGGATTTACACTTTTGTTAGGTTCTTTACCAAAGAAATTTTTTACCGTTTCAATTATTTTCGGCATTCTTGTCATACCGCCCACTAACACTACTTCATTTATTTCTGCTGCAGAAAAACCGGAGTCTTTAAGCGCTAATTTGCATGGCTCTAAAGTTCTATCGACTAGCTTCTGTACTAAAGCCTCAAGCTTTGCTCTTGTAAACTTTAAGTTTAAATGTTTTGGACCAGATTTATCTGCAGTAATAAATGGCAAATTGATTTCAGTCTGAGTAGCTGACGACAGCTCTATTTTTGCTTTCTCAGCTGACTCTTTGAGTCTCTGTAGTGCAAGCTTATCAGTTCTAAGATCTATACCATTATCTTTTTTAAATTCAGTTATCAAATAATCAACTATTGCATCATCGAAATCTTCTCCGCCTAAAAATGTGTCTCCATTGGTTGATTTTACTTCAAACACACCGTCCCCTATCTCTAAAATTGAAACATCAAAAGTACCTCCTCCGAGGTCGTATACTGCGATTTTCTTTCCACCTTTTTTGTCAAGACCATATGCTAGGGAAGCTGCTGTAGGTTCATTTATAATTCTTAAAACTTCTAAGCCAGCAATTTTTCCAGCATCTTTAGTAGCTTGTCTCTGAGAGTCGTTAAAATATGCTGGAACTGTAATCACAGCTTTTGTTACAGCTTGACCTAAATATTTTTCCGCAGTTTCTTTCATTTTCTGTAAGATGAAAGCTGAGATTTGAGCTGGCGAATATTTTTTGCTTTTTCCTTCAACCCAGGCGTCACCATTATCAGATTTAATAATTTTATACGGAACTTTTGAAATATCTTTTTGAACAGACGGTCCATCAAATTTTCTACCAATCAATCTTTTGACCGCAAAAATCGTATCACTTGGATTAGTTACAGCTTGTCTTTTTGCGGGTTGACCGACTAATCTTTCGTCTTTATCTAAAAATGCTACCACAGAAGGAGTTGTCCTTGTTCCCTCTGTGTTTTCTAAAACCTTGGCTTGTGTTCCATCCATGATGGCTACACAAGAGTTGGTTGTTCCTAAATCTATTCCAATTACTCTGCTCATAACTAATTTGTTATATGGGTGTTATTTGTTTTTCTACAAGGCATTAAGTTTGTTTTTTTTGCTCTTTTTGATCGTTATTTTGAGCTTTTTTCTTTGAAATTCCGACAAATGCGGGTCTTAACAATCTTTGGCCCATCATATAACCTGATTGCATTTCCTGAATGACTATACCTGGCTCCTTATCATCATTCTCAACTTCTAGCATCGCCTGATGAAAATTTGGATCAAATTTTTTGTTTAAGCACTCAATTTTAGTGATTTTGTTTTTTTTAAATGTAGAAGTTAAATCTTTTTCAATAATCTCTAAATTATTTAAAAATTTTTCTAAATCCTTACTTCTCTTAAGTTGCTCGTCATTTTTGAGTGAGATTTTTGCCCTCTGAAGATTGTCTAATAATCCTAACATTTCTTTGGCAAAATTAAAACCCCCATACTCCAAGGCTTCAGCTATTTCTTTTTCGAACCTTCTTCTTTGGTTTTCGATTTCAGCTAAAGATCTTAAGAGTTTTTCTTCAGTTTCCTTCAACGTCGTTTCGATTTTAACCTCTGATTCTTTCTCAGAGTTTTCTTGTGTTTCTTGAATTTTATCTTCTTCTTTTTTTTTACTCATTATGTTGTTATATAATAATTAATTAAATAATTACTAGTGCATATGTCAAAAATATCAAAAATACTGGTTGGGACTCACAATCAAGGAAAATTTAAAGAGATAAGCTACTTAATATCCAAAAAAATTAAAAAAATCTCACCACAAAGCTTGAAAATTAAAAGTCCCAAAGAAACAGGAAAAACTTTTAGAAAAAACGCTGAAATTAAAGCAACTTATTTTTATAAACATAGCAGACTTGTAACAATTTCCGATGATTCTGGATTAGAGGTATCTGCTCTAAAAAATAAACCAGGGATTTATTCCTCACGGTGGGCTGATAAACTTGGTGGTTTTAAAAAAGCAAAACAAAAAATTTTAAAATTATTAATTAATAAAAAAAATAGAAAGGCAAAATTTGTTTGTAGCCTTGCAATTAAATTTAAAAATAAAAAAATAATTTCTGTAGTAGGTGAAAAGGAGGGATTTATCTCTTTGAGAGACAAGGGCTTTAACGGTTTCGGATATGACTCTATATTTATACCCAAAGGAGGGAATAAAACTTTTGGGCAAATTTCAAAAAAGAAAAAGATGAAAATTGACCATCGTTTTAAAGCATTCCAAAAATTAAAAAAAAAATTAGAATTTTGTAATTTTTTTCCCTTCAACTTTGTAAATCTCAAGTTCTTGATGAACTCTATTTTCTTTGAAGCTAAAATTACCTATTTTTCCTTTTATTTTTTTCTTAATAACGAAATCTTTAACTGAAGTAATTTTGTTATTTTTTCTCCATACATAATAAATTAAACCAAGGGCGTCGTATGCCAATATACTTATTTCGTTAGGATATTTGTTGTATAATTCAAAATATTTTTTTTGAAAATTTTCAAAATTTTTATAATTTACAGATGGATAAAACAATGTCTCAAGTGAATTTTCGTAAAAGAGGCTTTCATCGAACCATTGGTTAACTGTCGTGAATAGTACATCGCTTTCGTTTACATCAGTAAAAATTAACGATGTTAAAATACTTTTTAGGCTATCCCCGTAATCAATAACTATCACTGAGTCAAAATTTACTTTACCCAAAGTATATTTTTGTTCTAGTCTTTCTAATTCTTTTTGGGATGAATAATCTTCTTTATCTTCAAGCATTTTTTTCCTAGCTTCTAAATTATTCTTTCTTTGAGAGTAATTTGTTAATTTTTCAACCTCTCCTGTTAGAACTTTGGGATCAGAGCTATATTTAAATAATTTTGAATAACTTAAATTAAGTTTTTTAATTTTTGAATTAATTAAACTAGAATATTGGTTATCAGGATAAAGAATAACAGTTTTTGTCTTTTTCTTTTTTTGTATGAATTTGCTTATAGCCAACAATTGTGACTCTAAATTTATACCCATACTTATTACATTTGTATTTATCTCTGGGTTTATGTTCGATGGCGAAATGAAAATAATGTCTCTATATTTCTTTACTTCTTGAATTTCCTCATTAGTGATAGGTCCAATTATTAATTTTGCTCCTTGATCTTTAATTTCTTTAATTGAGTTATGAAGTTTTTCTTTTTCATTGATACCAGAGTCTCTAGGTATTATTAAAACATTTTTATCGTCGATTTCATCTAAAGCAAGTTGCGTAGCAAACAACATTGAGTTACCTATTTCGTCAAACTCACCAGTAAATGGAGCTAGAAGACCTATTTTAATATTTTTTTCAGAACAAAATAGATTAAAATTAAAAAAAAATATTATATAAGTTAGAATTATTGTAATTTTTTTTTTCATAAAATGAGTTCTATTGTAAAAGGTTTGTATATTGTTTCAACTCCTATCGGGAATCTTGATGATATATCTTTAAGAGCAATTAAGGTTTTAAAAGCTTCAGACATTATTTTGTGTGAGGATACTAGGCATTCATATAATATGTTAAAACACTTCAACATTAGCAAAAAGCTTATTTCATATCATAAGTTTAATGAAAAAAAAGCTTTAACACAGATCATCAAACATCTTAAAGACGGCAAAACTTTGTCTTTGATTTCCGACGCGGGTACCCCAACAATTTCTGACCCAGGCAATATATTAATTAATGAATGTATAAAGGAGAAAATATCAGTTATTCCAATACCAGGACCGTCATCTATCACGAGTTCGATGAGTATTTCAGGATTTGATCAAAAATTTTTATTTTACGGTTTTCTACCCAAAAAAGAAGGAGAGTTAAATAAGATATTATCGAGTTTAACTGGCTTAAACTTTTCAATGATATTCTTTATACCTAGTTTAAAAGTAAACTTCTATATAACTGCTTTTAAGAAATATTTTAAGGGGAGAAAAATAATGCTAGCAAGAGAATTAACAAAAAAACATGAAACTATTTATAGAGACTTAGTAGAGGAAGTAAAAGTGTTTAAACTCAATTTAAAAGGAGAGTTAACAGTTGTAATTTCAGAAAAAATTAATAAAGATATTTATATAGATCTAGAAAAAATTAAAATTATGATTAAAAAATATTTATTAAAATATCGAGTGAAAGATGTAGTTGAACTTATTTCAGATAGAGAGAAGATGCCGAAAAGAGAAATATATAAATTATGTTTAGAGCTAAAAAAAAATGAGAAATCTAATTAAGTTATTAATAATAATTTTTTTTATTAGTTCCTGCGGGTCAATGGGGCGGTTCGGAACTGGAGTCAATGTAACATTTGATCCTAGAACGATAGGAATGCAAATTGATGACACCATAATGCAAAAAAATCTTGTTGCAAGGTTAGCGTTAACAGAAAAAAAGTATTTTTTTATTCAAGTTGAAGTTCTGGATGGACGAATTTTCCTGGCAGGAAAAGTTGACAATCCGGAAGATAAAGTAAAAGTTACCAAAATGGCTTGGGAAACTAAGGGAGTTAGATCTGTAAAAAATGCTATTACTATTAAAGGAAACAGTAATTTTAAAAATACTGCTAAAGATGCTTTCATAACTAGTCAACTGAGGACCGCATTGATATTTAATAAAAAAACTAAATCAAGAAATTATACAATTGAGACAATTAATAAAAATATTTATATTTTTGGAATTGCGATGGATGAGAGTGAAAAAAAAGAAGTTTTAAAAGAAGCTGACCAAATATATGATGTACAAAATATTATTCCTTCAATTTACCTGGTAACTGAATTAAGTAGAAACAAACTTTAATCTTTTTTGTAATCAATTACATCCGAGGAGTAAGCTGCTATAGAGGCTAGATTTAATATATCGGAAGTACTTGATCTCAATGGCGCAACTTCAATTGGAAGGTCCAAGCCAATCAAAAGTGGTCCTATTAATTTAGCACCACCAAATGCTTTCATAAGCTTAGTCGAAATCGCAGCACTATGAAGAGCAGGCATTATTAAAATATTTGCACTTCCAACAATTTTTGAGAATGGATAAATTTCTTTATATATTGGGTTTAATGCAACATCAGGCTGCATTTCACCGTCAAAATCAAAATCGACTTTCTCTTTTTTTAATAGTTCGATAGCTTCTCTGACATGTTTTGTGTTCCTTGATATTGGTTTTCCGAAAGTGGAATGTGATAAAAAAGCGACTTTGGGATCAAATCCAAACAGCTTGGAAACTCTTACACAAGATTTTGATACAGCCACTAACCTTTCTGAGGATGGGAAGTCTTGAACATTTGTGTCAGCAACTAAAACTGTTCTTCCTTTAAAAACTATCATTGTCATACCAAAAATGGGTTCACCTTTTCTAGCATCACAAACATGTTTTAATTTCTCTATAGATGCAGCATAGTGTCTAATATTCCCAGTTACCATTGCATCTGCATCTTTACAGGCCACCATAGATGATCCAAAGGCTATTCTGTCATTTCTAACTAGTCTATCTACATCTCGTTCTAACTGGCCAGTTCTTTGAAGTTTATTATAGAGATACTTTACATATTTTTCTCTTTTAATCTTATCTGTTGAATTAACTATGTCGATTTTATAATTTTCATCTAAACCAATGCTCTTGAGGGTTTCTTTAACTCTTTTTTCATTTCCAATCACTATTGGTTTTCCAAGTTTATTTTTTCCAAACTCGATTGCTGCTTTAAGCATATTTTGATCTTCACCCTCAGCAAAAACTACTGTCTTAGGATTGTTCTTTACCTTCGCATTAATTCCTTGCATTAGCGACATAGAGGGATCTAGTCTAGCTGTAAGTTGATCTTTATAATCATCTAGTTTTGAAATTTTCTTTCTCGCAACTCCACTTTTTATCGCCGCATCTGCCACTGCAACTGGAATCTCACTTATTAGTCTAGGATCGAAAGTTGATGGAATTATGTAATCTTTCCCATATTTTGGTCTGTCTCCCCCGTAAGCTGACACAACCTCATCTGGGACATCTTCCCTGGCTAGTTTCGCAATAGCTCTAACAGCAGCAATTTTCATTTCCTCATTTATCTCTTTTGCTCTTACGTCTAAAGCTCCTCTAAATATGTAAGGGAATCCGATTAAATTATTTACTTGATTTGGATAGTCTGATCTTCCCGTTGCTATTATAGCGTCATCTCTAACCTCAAGTATTTTTTCTGGCTTAATTTCTGGATCAGGATTTGCACATGCAAATATTATTGGTTTTTTTGCCATGGATTTTATCATCGCTTGAGTGACCACGTCTTTTGCAGATAAACCTAGAAAAACATCTGCATTTTTCATCACCTCTTCTAAAGTTCTGAATTTTGTTTTAATTGCGTGAGCAGATTTAAATTGATCTACTTTGTCTCTACCTTGATAAATTACACCTTTTCTATCACACATAACTACATTATCTTTTTTAATCCCAAGCGATTTAAATAGGTTCGTGCATGCTATGGCTGAAGCTCCTGCTCCATTAACAACTACTTTAACTTCCTCTATCTTTTTCCCTGAAATATCCAAGGCGTTGATTAATGCTGCTGAGGTAATAATTGCAGTCCCATGTTGATCGTCATGGAAAACTGGTATGTCTAGAACTTCTTTGAGTTTTTCCTCTATTAAAAAACAATCTGGGGCGGCAATGTCCTCTAAATTTATACCTCCAAATGTCCCAGAGATATTTTTAATTGTGCTGATAATTTCGTCAACATTCGAGCTGTTGACCTCAATATCTATTGAGTCTATGTCAGCAAATCTTTTAAATAATACTGCTTTTCCCTCCATTACAGGTTTTGAAGCTAGTGAGCCTAAGTTACCTAGTCCTAAAATTGCAGACCCATTACTGATCACCGCAACCAAATTACCTTTCGATGTATAATCATATGCTAAATCTGGATCCTTAGATATTTCCTTTACAGGTGCCGCAACACCTGGAGAATAGGCCAAAGAAAGGTCTCTTTTTGTAGTTAAGGATTTTGAGGAGTTAATCTCAATTTTGCCAGACTTGCCATTTATATGGAAATCAAGCGCTTCTTTATCTGAATAATGATCAATTTTTGATTTTTTTGTCATTGAATTATGTAATATGAAATAAATATATCACTTATAAATATGACTTAAATATGAATCTTTTAAAATCTACATATGTTTTTAGCTTCTATACATTATTAAGCAGAATACTTGGATATTTAAGAGATATTCTGATCGCTGCTGCAATTGGAGCATCAGCCCTTGCCGATGCCTTTTTTGTTGCTTTTAGATTACCAAACACTTTTAGAAGATTGTTTGCCGAAGGAACATTTAATGCGGCGTTTATCCCAAGCTATTCTGGCCAAAAGATCGCAAGTGCTGAAAAAGGTAAAAAATTTGCAGATGAAGTATTTACACTTTTAACAATTTTTCTTTTAATTTTAGTTTTATTAGCTGAAATATTCACACCGTTTCTTGTTTTCATAATTGCTCCTGGTTTTTCAATTGATCAAAACAAATTTAGTCTTGCCGTCGATTTTACCAGAATTACTTTTCCTTTCTTAATTTTTGTATCTTTATCATCTTTTTTTTCAGGAATACTTAACACACACAATAAGTTTGCCGCCGCTGCCGCTGCACCTATAATACTTAATATCATACTTATCATCTCTCTAATATTTTCTTACGTATTTGAAATGAACTTTGCCTTAAATCTTTCATATGCTGTTCCTATTTCTGGATTAATTCAACTTGTTTTTTTAATATTTTGTGTCAAAAAATATTATAAACCATCACTTGTTATAAAAAGTTACGTTAGCCAAAAAGTAAAAATTTTTTTATTTAAATTACTGCCAAGTATTTTTTCGTCTGGTGTGACACAAATTAACATATTCGTTGGAACTATAATCGCTTCCTTTCAAGCAGGTGCTGTCTCTTATTTATATTATGCAGATAGAATATATCAAATTAATTTGGCTATTGCAGGAATAGCTGTCAGCACTGTCTCATTACCATCTCTTACTAATGCAATAAAAAAAAATTACAAAAATAATATTACTAGAATTCAAAATTCTTCTGTTGAATTGTCGCTCCTTTTATCTTTGCCTGCAAGTTTTGGATTAATAATAGGAGCAAAAGAAATCGTCAATTGCTTGTTTGGGTATGGATCGTTCTCAGAGGAAGATATTTTAATAACAGCAAAAGCATTAACTTATTTTGGTTATGGTGTACCTGCATTTGCAATAGTTAAAGTAATGTCAAATCTATTTTTCGCTAGAGACAACACGAAGACACCATTTTATATTTCTAGTTTAATAGTTTTTATCAACCTTACAATAAGTTTGATTTATTTTAAAAAAATTGGATTTATAATAATTCCTATAGCTACTTCTTTATCAACATGGATAGGCGTAATTATATATATTTATATACTAATGCATTTAAAATTTTTTTCTTTAGAAAGAAAATTGTATTTAAACTCATTTAAAATTATTTTATCCACTATTTTCATGGGTATTCTATTTTATTATTTATTATTTCACTTCGATCATTTACTTTACTATTCAAATAACTTTAAGTTCCTATCACTATTAGTTATAATCGGACTTTCTGCATTGTTTTACGTGTTAGAGTGTTATATTTTTGGATTATTAAAATTTAAAAACTTTAAAATATAAGTGCTATGAGTTTAAAAAAATTAACTTTTTCTGGAGTCCAGCCAACAGGTAATTTACATCTAGGAAATTATCTAGGGGCATTAAAAAATTTTGTTAAACTTCAAAGCTCGATGAATTGTATTTATTGTGTTGTTGATTTACACGCAATTACTATTTTTCAAGATCCTAAAGAGTTAAAAAATAATTCTTTGGAAACAACAGCGAGTTTTTTGGCGTCAGGTTTAGATGAGAATAAAAATATTATTTTTAAACAATCTTCAGTCAGTGGACACTCAGAGCTAGCTTGGATATTAAACTGTGTTTCTAGGGTAGGATGGTTAAATAGAATGACTCAATTCAAAGATAAAGCTGGTAAAAATAAAGAGAAAGCAAGCGTTGGTTTGTATATTTATCCTAATTTGATGGCTGCAGATATTCTTCTTTATAAAGCCACTCATGTGCCAGTGGGCGAAGACCAAAAACAACATCTTGAACTTTCACGAGATATCGCACAAAAATTTAATAATGATTTTAAAGTAAAAAATTTTTTTCCCCTTCCAGAGCCGATAATTCAAAAAAATATTTCTAGAATAATGAGTTTAAGAGACGGTAAAAAGAAAATGAGCAAATCCGAAGAGTCAGACTACTCTAGAATAAATTTGAAAGATAGCGCTGATGAAATAGCAAAAAAAATAAAAAAAGCAAAAACCGATACATCACCAATACCAGAAAAGAAAGAAGATTTAAAAAACAGATATGAGGCCTTAAATTTACTCACCATTTATTCTGACTTGACAGATAATGATTTAACTAAAACCTTAGAGGAATTTAGTGGTAGAGATTTTTCTTATTTTAAAAAAAAATTATCAGATGTTTTAATTGAAATTGTTTGTCCAATGGGAAAAAAAATAAATAATTTAATGCAAGATAAAACGTATCTAGAAAAAGTGCTTCAAAAAGGCACAGAAAAAGCCGAAATAATTGCTGAGGAAAACCTAAAAAAGATACGTGAAATAGTTGGTTTATTATAATATAAAATAATTAATTTATTATGATACATGTAGAAACAACTCCTAATCCAGAGTCGCTTAAATTCCAATCGGAACACACGATTTCCCTAATCGGTACAGAAGAATTTCAAAAAAAAAATATAAACACTATCACCAATAAATTTGTAAAAGAATTATTAGGATTAGATGGGGTCGAGTTAATTTTACTTTCCTCGAATTTTATTACTGTAAAAAAAGAACCGAGCGCAAAGTGGAATGATCTTAAACCTATGGTTATTTCACACATCAACGATTATTTTGAAAAAAATAAGCAACCCATCCTTAGTGACGTTAGCCAAGATCAAAAAAAAATTAGCTCCAGTAACGAAATTGAAGAAAAGATCAAACATATTTTAGATACAAAGATAAGACCTGCAGTAGCAAAAGATGGTGGAGATATAAAATTTAAATCATATGATAATGGAGTGGTAAAAGTTGAACTACAAGGCAGCTGTTCTGGCTGTCCAAGTTCATTGATGACTTTAAAACAAGGAGTACAAAATCTTTTGAAACATTATATTAAAGAAGTTCAATCAGTTGAGGCAAATTAATTATGAAGAAAAGCTTATCTTACAGAGACAAACTTTTAGAATTAGCGAAAATTTACAATATTAGTGAAATTCAGAATTATATTAGAAATAAAAAAAATCTCACAACGTCTCAAATTGAGCACCTTTTAAAAAAAAATAATGTTCCAATCCCAAAAGATTTTAACTTAGGGTTCTTTACAAAAAATATCTCTAAACCTATTTCTAAGGCTGGAAAGGGAGTATCAAACATTTACGATGATACAACTGGAGGAATAGGTAAATTTGGAAAAAGCGTTTGGAATAAAATTGGTAACACGAGTCTAGGAATTTTAAATACTTTTCCAGTCTTAATCAAAACTGTAGCGAGTTTTATAAGCCACATCTTTGTAGAGTTATTTAGTAGTTTTTATAATCCAACCATTAATGAGAAAAAAGCTAACAAAATAGTAATTACTTTTGGTGGCTTGGTTTTAGTTTTTGCGTTAGGTGTATTTGGGGCAACCCTTTACGATAAATTTGATAGTAAGCAAACCTCAGAAAAAAAAGTTTCGAAGATAGAAGTAAAAAAAAAAGAGGGTAAAGTAACCCAAAAAGAATCTGAGCCAAAAAAGAAGAAGAGCTTAGAAGTTAAGAAACCGTCGGTTGGTAAATTAAAAAAAGAGTCAGCTCCGAAAAAAAATAAGTCAAGCACTGTTCCTGAATTAGTACTACCAAATTTAAATCTAAAAACTGAGACAGTTCTAAGTTTATTTGAAGATGTAGAATATGATTTAAAATCAGTAAGAAATGAAAAAATTGTTAAACCTATTTATTTTACTCAATTTCCAAAAGATTTAGACGAAATTAAAGATGTTAAGTTAAAAAAGGAAACTTTTATAAAAATCGTTCTTCCTTTAGTGGTTGCTGAAAATGAAAAAATTCTAAATGACAGGATAAAGTTTAAAAAGATCATAAATAAAAAAATGACCTCAGATAAGGAAAAGAGTTGGCTACTAGCGAAATTAAGAGAATACAAAGTTAAAAATTCAGATTTTAAAGAACTAGAAAAAAGAATGGACATAATCCCTGTTTCTATCGCACTAGCACAAGCAGCTAAAGAAAGTGGATGGGGTACCTCAAGATTTGCTTTAGAGGGAAACGCAATTTTTGGACAATGGACGTGGACAGGACAAGGGATCGAACCATTGTACAAGGGCAAGCATGAAAGACATAAAATTTTGAGATTTCCAATTTTAAGAGCTTCAGTTAAGGCTTATAAGAATAATCTTAATACAAACAAAGGATATAAAGACTTTAGAGAAAAAAGATACAGCAAAAGAAAAAGAAATAAGAATATCAAAGGTTTGGATTTAACAAACACACTTGATAAGTACGCAGCAACAGGAAAAGAGTATACTCAAATTTTGAAAGACATAATTATCCAGAATAATTTAACGGACTTTGAGACTGTAAAGTTGACTAATTCTGTTGTAAAAAAACAATTGAATTTGTAATTACTTTTCAGCTATCACAAACTGCATTCCAAGCCATCGAAAATAATTACCACTTTTTAACGAACAATTTATTCTCCCTCTTTCTGTGATGAATTTTCCATCCAGTTTAATTGCTATTAAATTATTTTCTTTAAAAGTTATTTTTGAATTCCTCCAAACATTTTCTTCGTTAGAAAAACAGTTAATCAAATTTAGATTTTTATAATGGTCAAAAAATTTTACTTCTACTTTTGGGGGGTTTTGATTTTCAAATATATATTTTTCTTGAGGTTCAATATACTCATATTTAAAGGGTAGAGTTCTCAATAATGTTGAAAATCTGTCAAGCTTTCCGTATTTCTCGTTAATTGGAAATCTAGGTAACTCATACAGATCTTTTGAGGAGTCTATAACTCCAGAATGTTGACCGAAAGCATATTTAAAATTCAGATCTTTAACGATTTCTTTAAACTTCAAACTATATTCACCAAAAGGATATGAAAAAAAAATAGAATTTGAACCTAGTTTTGTTTTAAATATATCCATTGATTGAGCAAGGTCTTGTTTAATTTCAAGAGGCGTAAGATCTATTAAATATTCGTGAGTATGGCTATGATTTCCTATTAATCCAATTTTACTGTCGTCAATTTCTTTTATCTGGCTCCAGTTCATATAATTGAATTTTCCTACTTCTCTAGTACTAACAAATAAGATGAAAGGTATTTGTTTTTCTCTTAATATAGGCCACGCATTTTCATAAAAAGAGGCAAAACCATCATCAATTGTTATCAAAATTTTTCTTTCATTAACATTTTTTAACTCAGCCTCAAAATTTCTTGGGTCAATAAATTTAATACCCTCTTTTTCGATCATTTCTAGGTGTTTCTTAAATTCCTTTACTCCTATATTAGTTGATGGATACTTGCTTTCACCAAAACGGTGGTACATTATTGAGATTAAACCATAATCTTCAATAATATTTGCTTTTACGTCTAAACTGGTAGAAATAGATATGTAGAATGAGACAAAAATGAAAAATAATAACTTTTTAATATTAAGTATCACAGGTGATAAAAATTATTTAGGTCTTAAGGTTAATAATAAGTTTTTTAAGCATAAGATTCAAAAATTAAATTTTAAAAATGACAGTATTGTGAATATTATTATAAAGTTTTTAAAAAAACACAACGCTAAAATCAGTGAAAACTATTCCATTATTGTGAATCTTGGGCCAGGGAGCTTTTCGTCTATAAGAGCTTCTTTAACTGTGGCTAAAGGCATTAAATTATCTTGTGGGGCAAAAATCTACGGTTTCAAGGATAGTGATTTAAGAGAATTTAAGCTTGAAAATATTGAATTTTTAATAAATAAAAAATTAGTACAAAATAAATTGATTAAACCTGTTTATGCGATAAATTATAAGTCATGAATATAGAGGAAAAGTGCAAAGAAAAAAATGTTAGACTTACTGAACAAAGAAAAGTCATTGCAAGAGTAATGTCAGACTCTAAGAAAATCTATGGATCTAAAGATCATCCTGATGTTGATGAGTTACATAAGAGAGCATCGGCAGTGGATAATAAGATTAGCATTGCCACGGTTTACCGAACTGTAAAACTTTTTGAGGAAGCCGGCATAATCGAAAAGCACGATTTTAAAGGTGGAAAAGCTAGATATGAAAAATCGCCAGATGAACATCATGATCATCTAATTGATATCAATAGTGGAGAAATAATTGAATTCGTTGATAAGGACATAGAAGAACTTCAAATTAAAGTAGCAAAAAAATTAGGGTACAAACTTGTTGATCATAAACTAGAGCTTTATGGATCAAAAGTAAAAAAATAATTTGCCAAAAAAAATTTATATAAAAACATTTGGATGTCAAATGAACGAGTATGATAGTTCTCGGATGTTTGATATGGTAAAAAGCATTGGTTATGAAAGATCAAATAATTTAGATGAAAAAATTGACTGTTTCGTTATTAATACTTGCCACATCAGAGAGAAAGCTACCGACAAAGTATTTCATGAAGTAGGAAGGTTGAAAAAAATACATAGGGGCAAATCAAAGCCTTTAATGATTATTTCAGGATGTGTTGCTCAAGCTGAAAGTGAAAATATTTTAAGAAAGGATAAATTTATAGATGCAGTCGTTGGTCCGCAATCTTATCATCAACTGAATAGTATAATTAAGAAACTTGAAGATGAAAGAAAACAAATCAACGCAACTGATTTTGAAACAGAAAATAAATTTGAAGCGTTAATTAATACTAAAAATTTTAACAATAAAGTTTCATCTTTTCTTACAATCCAAGAAGGTTGTGACAAATTTTGTAAATTCTGTGTTGTGCCTTACACAAGAGGTCCAGAATGCTCTCGTTCTTTTGAAGATATAATTCTAGAAGCAAAAAAATTAGTAAATAACGGAGTGAAAGAGATTACTTTACTTGGCCAAAATGTTAATGCTTACAACTCAAGCGGAAAAAAACTTTCTGATTTGTTAAAAAATTTAGATAATTTTACTGATCTCGAGAGAATAAGATATACTTCATCTCATCCTTGCGATATGACCATTGATCTAATTGAGGCTCATAAAGAATGTAGTAAGCTTATGCCTTTACTACATCTTCCTGTGCAGAGCGGTTCGGACAAAATACTTAAGTTGATGAATAGGAAACATACGATTAAGCAGTATTTAAAAATTTTAGAGGAACTTAAAATAGCAAGGCCAGGCATTAAATTTACAAGTGATTTTATTATATCTTATCCCAATGAAACTTATGATGATTTTCAAGAAACTATTAATTTAATGGAAAAAGTAAAATTTATAAACTCTTATTCATTTATTTATAGTGATAGACCTGGTACACCCGCCACTAAATTGCCCTCTATTGACGTTAAAATAAGCAAACAAAAATTAATCAAATTTCAAAGAATTGCCAATGATATAAAGCTAGGTTATAAAAAATCATTAATGAAAAAAAAGGTAAAAGTTCTTTTCGAAAATCAGATCGATAATAAGAGTTATTTTGGGAGGGATGAACACTATAATTCTGTTATTGTTAATAGTGCTGATAATGTAGTAGGTCAAATTAAAGAAGTTTGTCTAAATAATTTTAACTTAAATACATTGTTTGGTGAGCTTGTTAATAAAAGAAAAAATGTAGCTGCTTAAAATTATGTCTGAAATTATTAATCTAGATCAAAATTTAAATATTAAAAAAATTGACAAAAATACAATTAACATACAAATTTTTAAAAATGAGATTTTAATATCGATAGTTGGTGCGTTTAATCAAAACTTAAATGAATTAGAAAAACTTACAGGAGCTAAAATTTTTTTTAGGGGAAATTCTATAACAGTAAAAGGTAAGCAGGAAGAGACTTACCAGGTAAGTGAAGCTATTAAGTTTTTAACTAATAAATTAATACTTACAAAAACAATAGATAAAGACGATATTTTAATGTCTGTAAAAAAGGAAAAACTCACAGAAAAACAAAGTAATATACGATCATTAAAACAATTAATTAAAACTCCTAAGCAATCTGTAATAGCTAGATCAAAAAAACAAGCAGAGTACATCGATGCTCTAAGAAACAATGAGATTATAATGGCATTAGGACCTGCTGGAACAGGAAAAAGTTTTTTAGCAGTATCAGTTGCTATAACAATGCTCTTGGAAAAAAAAGTTGATAGAGTAATACTATCACGACCAGCGGTTGAGGCAGGAGAAAAACTTGGATTTTTACCTGGAGATATGAAAGAAAAAGTAGACCCTTACCTAAGACCACTTTACGATGCTTTGTACGATTTATTTGGTTTCGACAAAATTCAAAAAAAAATTGAAAGTGGAGAAATAGAAATAGCACCACTTGCATTTATGAGAGGAAGGACGCTTAAAAATTCGTTCGCAATTTTAGATGAAGCACAAAATGCTACACCAACACAAATCAAAATGTTTCTCACAAGAATTGGAGAAAATTCAAAACTCGTTGTAAATGGTGATCCATCTCAAATAGATCTTATAAATCGATCCCACTCTGGTTTGGTTTCTTCAAGAAAAATCTTAAGTAAGATTAAGGAAATCAAAATTATTGAGTTTTCCCACAAAGATGTAGTCAGACATCCATTAGTCTCAAAAATAATCAAAGCTTATCAAAAGAGTCTTGATGATAAAAGTTGATGTTATTGTTCAAAACAATAAGTGGAAAAATCTTCTCAAAAGGCCAGCTTACTATTTTAAAAGAAAAGTTTTAGCTTTAAATAAAAAAGAAAAATTTATCAAAGAAAAAAAAATTAGCTTTTCTTTAATGCTTGCAGGCGACGTAGAAATCAGAAAACTTAATAAAAAATTTAGAAATAAAAATAAGATAACAGATGTTTTGTCGTTTCCAAGTCATCAAAAGAGAATACTAAAAAATCTTTTTAAAAAAAAAAAAAGAAATTTATATTGGTGATATAATTTTAAATTTTAATAAAATTAAAAAAAATAAGTTCAAGTTATCATTTATAGATATGTTAGATAAATTATGGATACACGGTTTTTTACATTTATTAGGATACACTCACAAAAAAGACTCTGATTTTAAAATAATGTTAAAACAAGAAGAAAAATATTTAAAAGCCATCAAAAGTATAAATGTTAAATAAAATCTTAGATAATAGATTTTTTGTATTATATTTAATGCCGTTTTTTTTAGGTTCATTATCTGTGTTTAGTTTCAGTCCTTTTAATTTTACTTTAATTAATTTCTTAATATTACCATTACTTTTTTTATTACTAACCTATGTAAATAAAAGGACTAAAAGTTTTTATAGAAAGAAACCCTACTTAATAAACTTTTTTTTAATCGGATATTTTTTTGGTATAGGCTTCTTTTTATTCTCGAATTTTTGGATATCCTATTCCTTAACGTTTGATGAAAACTTTAAGTTTTTAATACCTTTCTCAATAATTGGAATACCTTGTTTTTTAGGTCTTTTTTTTGGAATTTCGACTTTAATCATAGGGCCATTTTTAAGAAAAGATATTTTTTCCATTTTTTTATTTATCTTATCTTTATCATTAGTTGACTTTTTAAGAGGAAAAATACTTACAGGTTTTCCTTGGAACTTGTGGTCTTATAGTTGGGCCTGGTTTACTGAATTCCTTCAAATTTTAAATTATGTTGGATTGTATGCATTTAACATGATTGTGATCACAATATTTTGTCTACCATCAATATTTTTTTTAAGAAAAATTAAATTAAATATACTTATTTTTTCATTTTATGTTTTATTTTTTCTCACCAGTTATATTTTTGGCTCATTTATTATAAATCAAAATAATATTTACAAAAATTCAATTGCCGACAAAGAAAAAATAAATGTTAAAGTAATTTCTCCGAATATTAAATTAAAGTATGATCTTTCAGAAAAAGATATAAGTAAATTAATAGATATTTTAATAAGATATAGTGAGCCCGATCCCAATAAAGAGACAATTTTTATCTGGCCTGAGGGAGTATTTTCAGGATACTATTTTTATGAGTTATCTCAATTTAAAAATAAATTTAAGAAAAATTTTTCTCCAAATCACAAAATTTTATTTGGGGTAAATACTCTCGATAAAAATCAAAAAAATTTTTATAACTCATTAATAATAGTCGATCACAACTTTGAAGAAATTTATAGTTATAACAAAAAAAAACTTGTACCATTTGGTGAGTTTTTACCTTTTGAAAAATCTTTAAATAATTTTGGTTTAAAAAAAATTACAGAGGGTTACGGTTCTTTTTCTAAAGGGGGTCAAGAAAAGATATATGTTCAAAACGAATTAAAAATTCTTCCTCTTATATGTTATGAAATAATTTTTCCAGAATTAGTTCAAAAAAGATCAGACGAAATAAATCTAATAGTAAATATCTCAGAAGATGCGTGGTTTAAAAAATCAATAGGAACATACCAACATTTTACTAAAGCAATTTTTAGATCAATTGAATCTAATTCATTTCTAGTTCGAAGTGCTAACCAAGGAATCAGCGCAATTATTGACAATAAAGGAAATCAGATCAAAAAATTAGAAATTAATGAAAAAGGAAATATTGAAATGATGGTACCAATTATTAACAATAAACAAAAAAATAAAAATGATTTGATATTTTATATCCTTTTATTTACATATATTATAATCTTATCTTTAAGAAAAATATGACAAAAAACTTTTTGTTTACAAGCGAGTCCGTATCCGAAGGCCATCCTGATAAAGTATGTGATAGAATTTCTGATATGGTAGTTGATACTTATTTAAGAAAGGATCCTTATGCAAGAGTAGCTTGTGAAACACTTACTACAACAAATAAAGTTGTTTTGGCGGGAGAAGTAAGAGGTCCAACAGTAAAGAAAGATGAAATTATAGAAAATGTAAGAAATTGTATAAAAGATATTGGTTATGACCAAGAAGGTTTTAGCTGGAAAAAACAAACAGAAATAGAATCTCACCTCCATTCCCAGTCAACCGATATTGCTATGGGAGTTGACTCAACTGGTAACAAAGACGAGGGAGCTGGAGACCAAGGCATAATGTTTGGTTACGCCTGTAATGAGACTGAGGATCTTATGCCCGCACCTATTTATTACTCGCATAAAATTTTAAGATTAATGGCCCAAGATAGAAAAGCCGGCTCTTTACAAGGTATAGAACCAGATTCTAAAAGCCAAGTGACTATGAAGTATGAAAATGGCAGGCCAAATAAAGTCACCTCCGTTGTAATATCTACACAACATTCAAAGGATTTAAATCAGAAAAGTGTAAGAGAGCTTATCTTACCTTATATTCAAAAATCTATACCATCTCAATTTTTAGAGAAACTTAAAGAAACCGAAATTTACATAAATCCGACTGGTCAATTTATAATTGGAGGCCCAGATGGCGACACTGGTTTAACAGGAAGAAAAATTATTGTCGATACGTATGGAGGGGCAGCACCTCATGGCGGGGGTGCATTTTCAGGCAAAGATCCAACAAAAGTTGATAGGTCAGCAGCATATGTGGCGAGATACTTAGCCAAAAATATTGTTAGCTCTGGAGTTTCAGATAAATGTTTAATTCAATTGGCTTATGCAATTGGTGTATCTAAACCTCTTTCGATATATTTACGTTTAGGAGAAGAAACAGAAAATAACGAAAGTAAGGCTAAAAAAATTATCGATCTAATAAATAAAAACTTTGATTTGTCCCCCAGAGGAATCAGGGAAATGCTAGGATTAAATAAATCAATTTATGAAGTTACTGCTGCATACGGACATTTTGGTAGAAAATACTCAGATAAAGGAGAATTTTCTTGGGAAAAGACCGATAAATCGGAAATATTCAAGTTGTGATCTTGAAAAAGGTGTTTTAATCTATTAAATATTACAAATATTGTTGAAATTTCAAAATGGGCACAAGCCCATTTTTTTTTGGAGGAGATAATGTTAAATAGAGGATTAGACAAATTAGAGCTTTTAAGAATAGTTGAGGCAGTAGCTAACGAAAAATCTATTGATAAGGAATTAGTGATTAACTCCATGGAAAGTGCTATTCAAAAAGCTGCTTTAACTAAATTTGGTAATGATAATAACATAGAAGTTAAAATTGATCGCAAAAGTGGCGAAATCTCAATCAAAAAAGTTTTGGAAGTTGTTGATAACGTAGAGGATCCTGGAAGAGAGATTGATATTAACAACGCAAAAAACAATAACGATAAAGAATTAAAAGTGGGTGACAAAATTTTTGAAGATTTACCACAAATTGATTTTGGAAGAATCGCAGCTCAGAGTGCCAAACAGGTTATAAGTTTTAAAGTAAGAGAGGCAGAAAAATCAAGGCAATATGCAGATTTTAAAGATAAAGAAGGACAAATATTAAGCGGGATAATTAAGAGATTAGAATTTGGAAATGTTATTGTGGATCTTGGTAAAGCAGAGGGAATTTTAAAAAAAGACGAGTTGATTCCGCGTGAAATGATCAAGACTGGAGATAGAATTAAAGCTTATTGTTATGAAGTAAAAAACGAATTAAAAGGACATCAAATATTTTTATCAAGGGCACACCCGCAGTTTTTAGCAAGACTTTTTTTTCAAGAAGTTCCAGAAATTTATGAAGGAGTAATTGAAATTAAATCTGTTGCAAGAGATCCTGGAAGCAGAGCAAAAATTTGTGTAAATTCAAAAGATACATCAATAGATCCAGTTGGTGCATGTGTTGGTATGAGAGGAAGTAGAGTTCAAACTATAGTGAATGAACTACAAGGCGAAAAAATTGATATTATAAAATGGACTGAAGATATACCAACTTTAGTATCCGAATCTTTATCTCCTGCGGAGATACAAAAAGTTTTAATTGATCAAGAAAATAAAAAAATTGAAGTAATACTTACGGAGGAAAACCTAAGTAAAGCTATTGGAAGAAGAGGTCAAAATGTTCGATTGGCGTCTAAACTTACTAACTATGAAATTGATATTCTTACTGACAAAGAGGACTCAGAGAGACGACAATCAGAGTTTAAAGAGAGAACAGAAAATTTAGTTAAAAATCTCGAGGTTGATGAGACATTAGGACAATTATTGGTCTCAGAAGGATTTCAAAGTATAGAAGAAATATCTCAATCAAAACCTGAAGATATAGCAAAAATCGAGGCTATCGATGAGGAGACTGCTAAAGAATTAATAAGTCGATCGAAAGAAAACCTTATAAAAGAAAAGGAGGAAGTCGGAAAAAAATTGAAAGAATTAGGAGTAGAGGAAACACTAATTAATTTAAAAGGCATGACCCAGGGAATGCTAGTTATTCTTGGTCAAAAGAATATTAAAAAATTATCCGATTTCGCAGACTTATCTTCGGATGAATTAATTGGTGGTTATGATGAAATTAAAGGTAAAAGGGTTAAAATAGACGGGTACTTGGAAGAATTTTCTTTATCGAAGGAGGAAGCTGATCAACTCATTATGTCGGCAAGAAGTATAGTATTTAAATAAAATGGAAAAAGATAAAAATAAAAAAAAAACGCTCAGTATTTCCTCAGGATTTACTAAAAAAATTGATATAAATTTTAAAGGAGGAAGAAAAAAAGAAGTATTTAATATTGAGAAAAAAAAACCATTTAAATATAAAGGTTCTGATAATAACAAAGGACCGAAACAATTTTCAAGCTTAGCTCCTAAAAAAAACTTTACCCGTAAATTTGTAGAACAACAAGCTACTAAAGAATTTATTAAAAAAGATAATAAGCCTGCAGGTAAAAGTAAACTTAAACTGAAAAATCCTTTAGCCAAGCGTGATTTTAAATTAACAGTTTCTAGAGCCTTAAATGTTGAAGAGATTGAGATTAAACAAAGGAGTCTAGCATCAGTGAAAAGAGCAAGACTTAAAGAAAAAAAAGTTTCTGAGGATGATGAAAAAAAAGAAATTAAAAAAATTACGAGGGACGTTAAGATACCTGAACAAATATCTATACAAGAACTTTCTAACAGAATGGCAGAAAAATCTAGTGATGTAATTAAATTTCTTTTAAATATGAAAGTTATAGCTACAATTAATCATGTTATCGATAAAGATACGGCTGAATATATTGTAAAAGAATTTAAGCATAATCCGATTTTAGAGGAAATTCCGAACGTAGATTTGAGTAAAAATAAAAGTAAAATTAAATCTGAGGACCTCCAAAAAAGACCTCCTGTGGTTACTATTATGGGCCATGTTGACCACGGAAAGACATCATTGTTAGACTCGTTAAGAAAAACTAACGTCGTTGAGGGTGAATTTGGTGGAATTACACAACACATCGGAGCTTATCAAGTCAAAACTGATAAGGGAGAATATATAACTTTTATTGATACGCCAGGGCATGCAGCATTCACAGAAATGAGGGCAAGGGGCTCTAAAATAACAGATATTGTAATTTTAGTGGTAGCAGCAGATGATGGAATTAAACCTCAAACTATCGAAGCTATCAAACATGCAAAAGCCGCTAAGGTTCCAATTATAGTAGCAATTAATAAATGCGATTTGCCTAACAAAAATATAAGCAAAATAAAAAATGATTTAATGCAATACGAATTAATTGCTGAAGATTTGAGCGGAGATACTTTATTTGTGGAAGTATCAGCTACTCAAAAAACAAACCTGGACAAATTGAAAGAAAGTATTTTATTACAATCGGACTTACTTGATTTAAAAGCTTCTTACGATAATCAGGCTGAAGGTGTAGTGATAGAGTCTAAAATTGACAAAGGAAAGGGCCCAGTTTCTACAATTTTAATTACTAACGGTAAATTAAATAGAGGAGATTTTTTTGTATGCGGAGATACATGGGGTAAAATTAGGGCTATGATTAACTATGATGGCACGACTATTGATACAGCTTCACCATCTATGCCAGTAGAAATTTTGGGTATGAACGATACTGCTTTTGCGGGTGCTGAGTTTATGGTTACAAAGACTGAGGAAGAGGCAAAAAAGATTTCTGAGTTTAAGAAAACTAATAATAGTCAAAACAATAATTTACTTAGCAAAGACAAAACTATGCTTTTTGATAAAAAAGAAGAAAAAGAAACTTTAAACATAATTATTAAATCTGACGTGCAAGGATCTAGCGAAGCTCTTAAAATGGCTGTTAACAAAATTGAACATAAGGAGGTTAAAGCAAATATTATATTGTCTGATATTGGTATGATAAATGAAACTGATGTCACTTTAGCAAAAGCATCAGACGCAATTCTTATAGGTTTTAATGTAAAGCCTAATAGAGAAGCAAAAAAAATAGCAGAACAACAAAAAGTAGATATTCAATTTTTTAAAATAATTTATGAAGCATTAGAATACATCGAAAAAGGTCTATCTGGTTTATTAGAGCCAGAAGTGAAAGAAAAAGTTCTAGGTTCAGCAGAAATTCAAAAAGTGTTTAAAGTCTCAGATGCTGGAAAAATTGCAGGCTCAAAGGTCATTGATGGTGAAATTAAAAACAAGTCGAAAGCAAGATTGATAAGGGATGGAGTAGTGGTTTATGAAGGAGAAATACTTAGTATATTTAGAGAAAAAAATGCGGTAAAAGAGGTAAAAAATGGATTAGAGTGCGGTATTGGTCTGAAAGATTTTATCGATTTTAAAGAGAAGGATATTATAGAATCATATTTAATAGAAAAAATTGAGAGAACAATATGAGTAAACAAAATTTAAATGCAAGTCTTTCCCAAAGGCAGTTAAGAGTAGGAGAGCTTGTAAAACAAAATATAGGAGAAATATTCATAAGAAACGAGAGTAAAATACCATCTTTTGACTCGAAACTTATAACAGTTACAGAGGTCAGAATGACACCTGATTTGAAAACGGCCAGAGTTTACGTTATTCCACTTGGGGGAGATCAATTATCAGAAACTGTTAGTGTCTTGACGGAGTACTCTCATCTTGTTAGAAAAGCCTTGTCAAAAAAACTTGATATTAAGTTTCTTCCGAAATTAACTTTTGTAGAAGATAACTCATTTGAGTATGCGGAAAAGATAGAACGAATTATAAAGAAAAATAAACTGAATGAAAAAGAAAAAAAAAGACATTATTAAAGGACTTGCAATTCACGATAAAGACGTAGGATCTACAGAAATTCAAATAGGCTTATTAAGTAATAAGATAGAGGAACTTTCTTCACACTTTAAAAAATTTAAGAAAGACAAGCATTCCAGCGTAGGACTTTCAAAATCCGTAAGTAAAAGAAAAAAACTTTTAGCATACTTAAGAAAAAAAAATCTTCAGTCTTATAATAATGTTATTAAAAAACTTAATTTAAGGAAATAATGTTTAAAAATTTTAAAGAAGAAATCGAAATAAATGGAAAAAAAATTGTTCTTGAAACTGGAAAAATAGCTCGCCAAGCAGACGGAGCTATTATTGCTACATGTGGTGAAACAGTGGTTATGGCTACTGCAGTTGGAGCAAAAAAAGTTGCGGACGGTCAAGACTATTTTCCGTTGTCTGTGAATTATCAAGAAAAATATTATGCAGCAGGAAAAATACCTGGAGGATATTTTAAACGAGAGGCTAGACCAACTGAAGCAGAAACACTTATTTCAAGATTAATAGATCGTCCAATAAGACCTTTATTCCCCTCTGGATTTATGAACGAAGTCCAAGTTTTACCTACTGTTTTATCATATGATGGAGAAAATCATCCAGATATTTTATCTATTATTGCCTCATCAGCTGCACTGTCTATTTCTGGTCTTCCATTCCAAGGACCAATAGCTGCAAGCAGAGTAGGATTTGAGAATGGCAAATTTATTTTAAATCCCTCACCAAAGGAACTTGAGAAGTCTGAACTCGACCTAGTTGTAGCAGGTACAAAAGATGCTGTTTTAATGGTTGAGTCAGAAACCTCTGGCCTTAGTGAGAAAGTTATGCTTGATGCTGTAAAATACGGCCATCAAAACTTTTTACCTATTATTAAAGCTATTGAAAAATTAGTTGAAAAATCTGGCAAACCAAAGTGGGAAGTAGTTCAAACTGATTTAACAAATGTTAAAAATAAAATTAGTAAATCATTTGAAAAGGAACTAAGAACCGCATTTAAAGAAATAGACAAAAAGAAAAGATCGACCGCCATCTCCGAAATTGATACAAAGTGTAAGGAGATGTTTGCTGAAGATGAAAATATAACTGAAAATCAGGTTTTATCAGAGCTCAAATCATTAGAAAAAGATATTGTAAGAACAGCCATATTAAAAGATAAAAAAAGAATTGACGGTAGAGGCTTAGCTGATGTTAGACAAATTAAATGTGAGGTTGGTATTTTACCTAGAGCACATGGATCAGCTCTTTTCACAAGAGGTGAAACTCAAGCTCTAGTAGTTACTACACTTGGTATGTCTGATGATGAGCAAAGATTAGAAAGTCTTGACGGAATGCAGAGATCAAACTTTATGCTGCATTATAATTTTCCACCTTTTTCAGTTGGGGAATGTGGAAGAATCGGTACAGGTAGAAGAGAAATTGGGCATGGCAAGTTAGCTTGGAGAGCAATTAAGTCATCCTTACCAAAAAAAGAAAATTTTCCTTATACATTACGTGTTGTGTCTGAAATTACTGAGTCAAATGGTTCATCTTCAATGGCAACAGTGTGTGGAACTTCACTCTCTCTAATGGATGCAGGTGTTCCTATTAAAGAACCGGTAGCTGGTATCGCTATGGGATTAATTAAAGAAGGCAAAGACTATTCTGTATTGTCAGACATTTTAGGTGACGAAGATCATTTAGGTGATATGGACTTTAAGGTTGCTGGAACTAAAGACGGTATAACATCCTTACAAATGGATATTAAAATAACAGGAATAACGTTTGAAATTATGGAGAAAGCTCTCAATCAAGCTAAGGACGGAAGAGAAAAAATTCTAGAAGAGATGAACAAAGCCATCAAGGTTTCAAGAAAAGAATTCTCAAAACACACTCCTAAAATTGAAACAATAAAAGTTGACAAAAAAGACATTGCAACTGTCATTGGAAAAGGAGGAGCAACAATTAGAGAAATAGTAGAAATGTCAGGAGCAAAAGTTGATGTAAAAGACACTGGTGAAGTTACAATTGCTGCATCGACAGAGGAAGCGCGAAACAAAGCTATAGATTTTATTAAAAATTTAGTTGCAAAGCCTGAAGTTGGAAAAACATATAAAGGCAAGGTTGTTAAAATTATGGAATTTGGGGCATTTGTCAATTTCCTAGGTAAACAAGATGGTTTGGTCCATATATCCGAGTTAGCCAAGAAAAGAGTAGAGAAAGTGGGAGATGTTGTAAAAGAGGGTGACGAGGTCTCGGTAAAAGTGGTTGGTTTTGATAGAGGTAAAGTAAAACTATCTATGAAACAGGCTTAAATAAATTATTGACTTTTAAAATTAAGTTATATTTTGTGGATCCGGCATCCCAACTTTATTATAACCTGCATCCACGTAATGAATTTCACCAGTAACACCACCAGCTAACCCGCTTAGTAAATAAAGAGCAGAATTACCAACATCATTTATATCAACATTTCTCTTCAAAAAAGAATGGTCTTCATTCCATTTATATAAAAATTTTGCATCTCCTATGGCAGATGCCGCTAAGGTTTTTATAGGTCCCGCACTAATTGCGTTAACCCTTATACCTTTTTTGCCAAGGTCTCTTGCTAAATATTTTACACTAGCTTCTAAAGCAGACTTACAAACTCCCATTACGTTGTAATTTGGTATAGCTTTTGTAGACTCATAAGTTAATGTTAATAAACTTCCTCCTTCTTTCATTACTTTTGAAGCCTCTTTTGAAACTTCTGTGAAGGAAAAACATGATATAAGCATACTTTTTAAAAAATTATCTCTTGTTGTATTTAAATACTCACCTGATAATTCAGACTTATCTGAAAAAGCAACAGCATGTACAACAAAATCTATTTGACCCCATTTTTCTTTAATGTCGGTAAAAAGTTTTTTTACATCATCTTTTTTTTCTACATCACAACTAAGTGTAACTTTCGAATTTAATTTTTCGGCAAGAGGAACTACTCTTTTCTTTAAGGCATCTCCTAAGTATGTAAAAGCTAACTCAGCCCCTGCTTCAGCCAGTTTTTGTGATATTCCCCATGCTATGGAGCGTTCGTTGGCAACGCCCATTATTAAACCTTTTTTTCCTTTCATTAAATCCATTGTTAAACCTTTTCAAATACTAAAGTTGCATTAGTTCCACCAAATCCAAAGCTATTAGA
>MDSW01169159.1_pt1 | contig 44029 bp, 28 predicted proteins | sample 811171 | NCBI WGS metagenome assembly MDSW01 (sample SAMN05326641, study PRJNA326480) | marine metagenome | isolation source: seawater | place: Atlantic Ocean: North West | collected 2012
CCGCGCGCATCGCGCACGTCGTTTGCGACGTCGCATCTCGCCGTCGTGTACCGCGGCGTTCCGTATGACTTTTTGGTCATGATCGATTTGCATTTTTTCGAGACTAAAAAGTCTCGTGCTTGAATACGTCCCGTTTGCCCGGAAGGGCTGTGTAGTTATCCTCAAGCGACGGCGGTGGCCGCGGCGGGATGGCGACGACGCGGACGCCGCGCGTATCGGAAGGGAGCATCCCGTCGTGCCGCTTCTGCTTCGATGGGGGCTCGGACGACGAGCCTCTCGTGACGCCGTGTCGATGCACGGGAACGAGCGCGCACGTGCACGCGCGATGTTTGCTGAAGTGGCAAACGTGGCGGATCCTGACGACCGCGTCGAGCGGGGGAGGGACGGAAGAGCGCGCGAAATCGCTCTCGTGCTCGGTGTGCAAGGCGACGTACGCGACGGCCCCGCCGTCGATGTCCGAGCTCTTAACGCACGTGCGCGGCGAAGGCGGCGCGTCGCTCGCGGCGCTGCTCGTCCCCGGCACGCTCCTCGTTCGAAACGTTTCGCAGTTTGACGAATCATCGCTCGCGAACGCGCCCCAGTGGCTGCGGTGGGTGTTCAACCGAAAGCGCGCGCACTGGAACAAGGCGGTGTATCTGATCACGAAGGTTGTCCCGGGACGAGGCGTGGGCGGGACCGACGTCCTCGTCGGCGTGAACCTCACCGCGCGTCTCGAGAAGGCGACCAGGAATTCGCGCGGAGACGACGACGACGACGAGGAGAAGCCCCTCGAGGCGGAAGGGCTGAGCACGTCGGACGATGATGATGAGGAGGAGGACGACGACGATGGGGAGATCGAGGTAAACGAGGAGGAGAAGGAGGAGGAGGAGGAGGAGGAAAACGACGACGACGAAGCGCGAGGTCGACCGCGGCGGCGGCTCGCGGACGCCGCCGCCGCCGACGACGACGAAGACGCGACGACGTCCTCCGCGAGCGATGGCCGAGACGGCGAGATCGCGGACCCCGCGCTCGCCGCCGCGCTGAGCGAGACCGAAGAAGTCCACGCGTCCATGAGCAACGACGCCGCCGCGCTGCTCGAGCTCGAGGACGACGACGAGACGTTCGGGGACTTGTCGCTGGAGATGATGCCGCACGTCCGGAGGTACGTCGGCGGCCCCGTGCGAAGGGATAAGCGCGTCGTGCTGCTCGTGTCCTCCGCCGCGGAGAGCACGCTGTCCGCGCCGACGATCGCGCTGCCGTTAGACGCGGACGTCGAGGGCGCGGGCGCGAGCGCGGAGCGCGCGTACGTGTACCACCAGCGCGGCTCGGACGCCGCGGAGTACGTCGAGGAGGTTCTCGCGGAGGCGGTCGGGGACGCGCTCAACGCCGCGGGGGACGACGACGACGACGACGCCGCGGGCGACGGCGGCGGCGGCGGCGACGACGACGACGACGAGATCGTCGTGCCGAAAGTGCACGTGTTCAACGGCCACGCGCGATGGAGCCGTTCGCAGCTCATGAACGAGGTCGCGCGCGGGGACTGGGGTCTGTGCCCGGCGACGAGACGCGACCTCGGCGCCGGGTGGCGGGTCGCGGGGAACGCTTTTTGGTCGACGTTGTTCGACTCGGGGCGACCGATTTTCGCGAAAGTCGGCGAGTGACGCGCCTCCGACGGACGCGCGTCGTACGTAGATATGATAGCTTTAGGTACCGCATTACACGCACGGTACACGCGCACGCGCACTGTGCTGCGATCGACGACTGGACGCGTCGTCAGTTCTCGTCGGCGTAAAAGGTCTCGAGGTACTTCATCGCCGCCGCGTTGTCGTCGCACACGACCCAGTGCGGCTCGAGCTCTTTGTCTCTCAGGCTGCCGTACCGAACCATGTCGTCTTCGAGGAACTTTATCAACCCGTCGAAGCACCCGTCGTAGTTCATGACGACGAACGGCACCTTGTGCGCGCTCCCGATGCGTCTCAGTTGAAGGAGCGCGAGAACCTCGAAAATTTCATCGAGCGTCCCGACGCCGCCTGGCAGCGCGAAGAACGCGGTCCGGTCCGTCTTATTCGCCCTGATTCCCGCGTCCACGAGGCCGTGTTTCCTCGCGGAGAAGAAACTCGCGGTGTGGTACACCTCCGGGGGAAGGTACGGATGCGTCCTCGACGCTTGCCTTTGCCCCCCGGCTTCTAATAAGATCATGAACCCCGCGACGGGCTTCCCCGCCTCCATCCCGCCTCTCGTCACCGCTTCCATCATCCCCGCGCCGAGCCCGCTCCAGGTCGTGCAGTCGTACGCCGTCGCGACGTCCCTCGCGAGGTCTCTCGCCATCGCGAAGTGCGGGTGGTCCTCGGGCACGCGCGCGGAGCCCAGGTACACCGCGCCTCTTCCCATGCGCTCGACGACGTCGAAGCACGCGTCCATCTCCTTCTTGACCTTCCCCGGGCTCTCTCGCTCGTTCGCGGCCGCGTCCGCGGCGGCGAGGGACGCAGCCGTGCGGTGCGTCCCGCGCGCGGCGACGGCGCGCGGCTCGGGACCGCGACGCCGAGGGACGTGGTGCCAGCGCCATCGCGCGCGGGACTCGATCGCGTTCGTCGTCGCGGTCGCGATAAACCGAAGCGACGACGGCGTCGTCAGCGACCGCATGCGCGTCGTCGCGACGCGCGGGCGCGAGGGAGGGGAACGCCGCAACGGAGCGACCGCGCGTCGTGGTCGTCGACGTCGACGCCGCGCGCCGCGGAGTGACACGTCGTGGGGAAGCGGTGGGCACTTCTTCATCAGTACTCGGGTTTCGTCATTCAGTTCCTCGGCGCGCCAGTGCTGTTTTCGTTAGCTTGTTCTCAGTTCACGGCTCCGCTACTCGCTCTCCCGGTCGTCGGCATGTCGCTCGCTGCGCCTCACTTCTTCCCGTTCGAGCCCGCCGCCGCGTCCGGACTCGCTAACTTCGCGATCGCCGCGCTGTTCCCCGCGGTCTCCTTCGCGACGCGATCCACCGCCGTCATCACTATCCCGATATCTTTCCGCTGCTGCTTCACCTGCACCTCGAGGTTCGCGAGCGCCTTCCCCATGGACACGACGAGCTTCTCCAGGTCCAGCAACCCTTTCTCCACGATCGTCGCCTTCGCGGTCGTGTCGAACAGCTCCTTGGAGAGGTTCCCAACCTTCCCCAAGTTGGGCCCAACGTCCGCGAGCGCGACGGCCATCTCCGCCACCTTCGCCTCCGTCTTCTCTGCGGCGTCCGACATCCGCCCCACCCTCTTCGCGAGATCCGCGACGTGGTCGTGCGCGTGTTCCTTCATGTGCGCCCGCAACGTCCCCGCGTACACGTGCGAGGCGCATCCGAACGGCGCGAACGGGCACGTCACCGGCCGCCGCGGGCACTCGAGATCCACGTGCATCTTCAGCGCGCGACGCGTCACGGTCGTCGAGTCGCACGCGTTCGGACACTTCACGATCTTGTGCGGGCACTGCGCGTCGTGCGCAGCCGCGACGTTCGCGCCGTGGACCTCCATGCATCCCTCGTTCGGGCACTGCGTCGGACGAAACGCGCACTTCTTCTTGTGCTCGAAGAGCTCGTCTTCGGTGGCGAACGCCTCTTCGCAGTGCGCGACTTTCCCGCGGTCGTATCGAAGGAGGAGCTCGCGCGACACGCGCTCGCGGTCCGCCGCGGGCCAGCACTCGCCTCTGGCGACGTCCTGTCGGACGCGCTCGACCGCCTCGGTTTGCTTCTCCTTGGACCACATCGCGCCGAACTCGCCGAAGAAGCTGCGCTTTCCCGTCACCCACTCATTGATCCACGCGGCCAGATCCGCGAGGTTCGGCGCGAGGCCGCTCTTCCCGTTCTCCGCGTCGTCCGCGAACTTCATGAGCTTCGCGACGAGATCGGTCGCGAGCTTCGCGACGAGATCGTTCGCGTCCCCGAACGGTTTCCCCGCGGTCTGGAACACCGCGGCCTTCGCGATCGCGTCCACGAGCGCTCGGCTCACGTTCGCGTGCGACGCGAGGCACAGGTGCGCGCATCGACACGACGTCGCGGCGTCGCGAGCGCCCGCCCACGCGCGTTTGAACGACGCGCTGTCCTCCTTCTCGCGCGGGGGGGAGTCCGCCGCCGCGGGGGGGGATTCCTCGCCCATCGTCGCGGCGCGCTCGACGAGGCCGCGCGCGCGTGTTTGTGATGAGATCTTCACCCGCTCCCACAGGATTTTGTCCACTTGTCACGTTTATCGTTTCCGACGCGAGCGCGTCGCGGAATGAACGAACGATTCGATTCGATTCTAACCCGCGCTTTCGTTCGTACAACCCACCCCGCTAACGATCTCCTAACGACCGCGTCACACCCTCAAGATCTGCAGGCTCTTGCTAAACGCGACCGCTATCCAGTCCGGCTGCGTCGAACTCCACCGCAGCTGGGATATCTCCGCGCCCGCGCCGTACGCGAGAATCGGATCCAACCCGCCGTCGTTCGGCGTCGCCATCGTGCTCAGGTCCCATATCAGCGCCTGCGCGTCGTCCCCCGCGGAGCATATGTGCGACGACGAGTGCGGCGCCCACGTGATGACGTTCACCGCCGCCTTGTGCCTGGACAGCTCCGCGACGGGCACCGTGGGGTACCGAACGTCCAGGACGACCACCTTGCTGTTGTCCATCTTCATCGTCGCCATGTACCGCGGGTTCTGCTTGTTCCACGCGAGTCTGAGCAGCGGCGTGTCCGGCTCCGGGGTCTGGTATATGATCGTGCTGTGGTCTTTATCCCTCAAGTCGAACACTCGAACGCTGCCGTCCGCGGAGACGCTCGCGAACACCTCCGGTCCCCCCCACGCGATGTCGTACACCTCCTTGTCGTGCGCGATGAGCTGCGAGTCCACAGCCTCTCGCTCGAGATCCCATATCGTGCACGTCGTGTCCAGCGAAGACGTCCCGATCCTCTGGAGCTTTTGCTCGTTCCAGTCGAACGACGTCAGCGGCGCGCAAAACTCGGACTTTTTGCTGTTGTTCAGGAGGCATCGCATCGCGACGCCGTCGTCCGTGATGTTCCACACCCGGAGGTAGTCACCGCTCGTCGCGACGAGATCCTCTTTGCCGCATTCTACGTCGGGGATGAACGCGAGCTTCGTGCACGGGTACGGGTGCGCGAACGAGTGCGTCGGCGTGGACGGGAACGCGCCTCTCTCTTCGTCTAAGGTGATGATCTCGACGCGATTCCCGTACTCCTCCACGAACGACCCGACCGCGAGCCTGAAGCGCTTGTCTCGCCTCACGCTCCAGTTCGCGGCGTATATCAGCCACGGCGCTTCGTACGTGTATATCTCCGCCTGCTTCTCCCCGATCGCGGTCATCGTGAGACGCGCTCGCTCGCGCCCTTTCGGGAACGAGAGGGCGCGAAATCGAAGTGTTCGCGCACGCGACGAGCGGCTCGATGAAAACGACCACGACGAGCTCTCGGGTTTTTGGATAGGAGGGCATTGGCGGCGGCGCGCGCGCACGGAACGCGCGCGTTCGAAGCGAAACACGCCACCGGCGCGATGGGCGTCCACGCGACGATGGCGACGACGAGGATGTGCGCCCCGCGCGCGTCCGCGTCGAAGCCGCGCGGCGTTCGAAGGCGGAAGGCGTCGGAGAGATCGATGTCGGCACGACCGTCGACGCGCATGACGTCGACGCGAGCGTCGCCGTCGTCGACCACGGACGCGGACGCGGACGCGCGCGTCGCGACGAAGAAGAAAGAGAAGCCGCCGAGAAAGCCGACGTCGGAGCTCATCGCGAACTTGTGGGGGGAGCTGAAGTACGTCTCCCCGAGGGACGACCCCCTCCCCGAGGCTGTCGATCTCGTGGCGACGATCGAGGCTTCGAAAGCGCGACCGGGCCCCGGGGAGCGGTGGACGGACGCGCAGTGGGAGAGACAAGAGGCCGCGGCCGCGGAGGTCGCGGGTAAGATTGGGAAATACTGGAACGCGAAGTGGGACAATCTCGCGAACAGCGACGCGGTCAAGGAGGCCGCGCCGCTGCTGTCCTCCGCGGTGAACGTCGCCATCGCCGGCGTGTTGATTCGCCTGGCGCTGCCGCGCGTCGCGGCGTTGCAAGCCGTCGGCGGATTCGACGATCTCACGGAGTTTTTCGGGCTCCCGCCGAGGGACGAGCTGAAGGGGTACTTAGACCAACTCCAAGGACTGAACACCGCGGTCGTGTTCGCGGTGTACGTCGGCCTGTTCGCCGCGGAGAAGCTCACGATGACGGACGAGTTTCTGCCCATCGGGTTCATCTTGCCCGTCGTGTCCCCGGTTGTGTTCGGCGGCGTGTTCGGAGGGACGATGATGACGTCGCTCGCGAGCACGATGGCCGCGAGCTTGAACTTCTGGCTCGGACGGACGGTCTTCAAAGAGAAAGCGCTCGCGCTGAAGTGGAAAGACAACCCCGCGGTGGGGGAGAGCAAGTGGTTCAACGCGCTGTCGCGGAGGTTCGACTCTCGCGAGTTCCCCGAGAGCGAGTTTCCCTTCACGGAAGGGTTTAAGTCCGCGCTTCTGCTGCGTCTGTGCCCTATACTCCCGATCCCACTGAGCGGGAACTGGTACGTGTGCGGGATGACGCCGCTGCGGTTCCCGGAGTTTTTCGCCGCGCACTTCATCGGGAGCTCGAAGACGGCTTTCATCGACGCGTACCTCGGGTCGTTGCTCTTTCAAGCCGCGTTCGAGGCGGACTCGCTGAAGGACCAGGCGCAGACCGCGCTCGTGTTCGAGACAGGGGCGCTGGTGCTGATATCTATCGGCGTGACGACGTACGCGACGGATCTGTTCACGCAGATTTTAGAAGAGGAAGGCATCGACGCGTCGAACATGATGTCCGAGGACGACGACGACGACGAGAGGGAACCGCCGGAGGAGAAGATGGGCGAGGGCGAATTCACAAAGGTGCTGAACAGCATTCGCGAGCAGCAGGGCGTCGACGTCGGGGAAGACGTCGTCATGGACAGAGCCGTGGAGACGTACAACGCGGCGAAGTTGTCCGAGCTGAGTGAAGCCGGGCCCGACGAGGTCGCGTCGTGGGTCGCGGACTCCTTGGACGGGGAGGACGCGTCGAAAAAGTGAGCGAACCCAATCGTCTCGTAGCCGACGCATCACTAGCTCACTGTCAAAGCGATCCGCGTCGTATTTCATCGGTGCCAAAGGCGCGCGCGCGCGAAATGTGTCTTCGTCATCTCTCTCGTTCGTTCCGTTCGTTCGCCCGTCGCGTCCGCTTCACTCGTCCTCCGCGGGCGCGAACATCGCGAAGAACCGCACGAGGTCCGAGTGCGTCACGACCCTCTTCGCGACGCCGGTGTCCTCGTCGCACAGGTACACGCGATGCACGCGGTTCCTCGCCATCGCGCGCATGACGTCGAGCAGGCTCGCGTCGTGTCTCGCGGTGACGCACAACTTGCCGTCCGAGAGTTCCCCGCGCGTGAGCATCCCGGAGAAGAGCGGGTGCGCGCGCGCGCTCGCGAGAGGCTCGTCGCGCAGCTCGCGCTCGCCCCCCGCGGCGAGTTTCGCATTGAGTTTCTCGATGAACGCGCCCACGGGCAACGCGAGCACTTCCAGGTGCTCCGGGGTTATCCGCCTCAGGTCGCTCTCGGAGATGTTGCCGATGATCTTACACCCGACCGGCAGCATCGTGGGCTTCGGCGGCCAGGAGTCTCGCGCTCTCGCGCCGGACGCGTCTCTCGCTTCCGTCACGCCGAGACCGCTGACGCCGAATCGCGACATCAGAGCGAAGCATCGCAGCAGACTGCTGTCGGAGGACACGACGTCCACGCGCACCGCGCCCAAGCCGAGATCCGCGGCGCTACACGGCGTGATACAGTGCTCGATGTGGTCCCATCGCATCAAGAAACGCGTGATGTCGGACAAAGAGATGATGTCCGTGACTTCCACCTTCCCGCCGCTCTCGGGGCCGTCGTCGACGTATCGATACACCGCCACTCGGTGATGCAGCGGCGACACCGAAGGCGATCTCGGAATGAACTGGTGCTGGATCACGTGTAGCATGCTCGGATCGTCGCCGTCGTCCGTGCGCAGCCCTCGCGACGAGCCGGACGCGAGAATCCACGCGCCGTCGCCGCCTTCCGGTCCGCGGCGGATCGACCCGAGCTCGCGCGCGCAAAACCCGGGGGCCTTATCGTGGATCATCTTCAGCGTGCGCCGCGCCGCGTCTTGCGTGTCGTCGATGAGGAACCACTCCGGGGCTTCCACGCTCGCGCAGTACCCCATCGGCCCGGGGGGGAAGATGTGCGCCACGAGCGCGTGGACGATGTCGTGCACGCTCACGAACCCGAGGTAGTCTTTCCCGTCGTCGCGAAGGAGCGGCGCGGAGACGACGGAGCGCTCCGCGAGCTCGCGAAGCGCGACGTCCACGGTGACCGAAGGCGTGAGCGTCAGGACGTCGCGCGCGGGAGGCGCGCACTCCGGCCTGCCGACGTGCATCTGCGCGAGGAACTCGCTGAGGTGCGTCTTCGCGAGGAGGTCTCGGATCGCGCCGAGGTCGCTCTGCAGCGGCGTGTTCGGCGACGTCGCCTCGGCGGGCTCGGGCTTCTTCGCGCGTCGCGAGGGAGCGACCCCGGGGGTCGCGCCGGCGGCGGGGCGGTCGCGCTCGGGCGAATCGACCATGGCGGGCGGTCCCACGGGAGCGGGGACGACTTCCTGCTTCGCGTCGTCGCGCGGCTCCACGGGAGCGGCGGCGGCGTCTTTCTCTTTCTCTTCCGCGTCGGCCTCCCGCGCGCGGTCTTCCTCGCGCTTCTTCTCGGCGGGGGCGGCGGGCTCGCGCGCGAACGGGAAGAAGGACGCGAACGCGGACGGGTTGCACAGGTACGCGGCGGCGCCCGCGGCGATGGCTCCGGCGGCGGCTCCGATGGCGACGGTCGCGCGGTCCGACTTGGGCATCGCGCGTCCGCGAGTGAGAGCGCGGCGCGAAGAAGCCACGACGGACGCGACAGCTGAAGCGCGCTTCGTCGGAAGAGACGACGGGACACGTACAGGACCGAGAGACACGACGGGAACAGAAAACGAGAAGCGAGAAGAGCTCGCGCGAGTGGAACCGTCGACGCGTTCATCACCGCCGCACCCCGCCCGCCGCGCGATGCATCTCATACAGCGCGCTATCATATCGATGTTAACTACGCGTCACCGCTACGCGGACGTGCGCCCTACGTGAACGCCGCGGTCGCCTCCGCTCTCGACGACGCGGCGAGCTCGACGCCCGGGCGCGACGTTCGCAACGCCGCCGCCGCCGCCTCCGCGCCGCTAAACTCGACGTACGCCCGCCCGAACCCGACGCCGTTCGCGTCGAGCGGCACGAGCACGTTGTCCGGATCGATCGTCCCCACGCCGGGGACGCCCTCGAAGAGCTCCAGGAACGCGTTCGCGGCCGACCCCGCGGGGAGTCCCGACACTCTCACCACCGCCGCGCCCGCGCCCCCCGGCGGCGGCGGCGGCACCTCCCTCGTCTCCGCCCCCGCGGCCGCCGCCGCGGCGTTCGCGGCCGCCTGCTTCTTCTCGAACTCGACCGCGAACGCGATGTTCTGGTTGATCGACGCGATGATCTCCTCCGGGGAGAGCTGCCCCGCCGGGAAGCTGATCTGGGGCGCGTACATTCCCCTGCCGCCCACGCCCTGCTGTTGAGCCACGCCCTTCGAAAACGACATCGTCGCCGACGGCGCATGGACTGTGGACTTCACCGCGCCGCCGACGGCTGCCGCCGCCGCGGCGATGGTCTGCGCGGCGCGGCCCTTCGCGTACCCGTTCGAGCGTATCGGCGTCTTGCTCTGCGAAATTCGGAGGTGGTGCCCGCCGCTCTCCGTGTTGTCTTTTCTCAGCGCGGACATCGCCCCCGCGACGTCCGCGAACTCGATCCAGCAGTTCTGGCCGTTGATCCTGACGCCGAACACCTCGCCGTCGTTCCCGAAGAACGCCGCGAGGTCTTCCTCGCTTATCTCCTCCCCGGGCGCGATCCCGGGCTGCCCTTTCAGTCCGCGGATCCCCGAGACGTGAATGGTTCGCGTGATTCGCTCGAGATCGTCCCCGGTCATCGCCGAGGGCTGCCTCATCGCCGCGGCGGCGGCGTACGCGCCGGGGGCGTACCCCGCGGGCTGCGCGTACCCCGCGGGCTGCTGGGGGTACCCGTACCCGCCGTACATCGTGCTCTCGGACGTGCGACGGGCGGTCGTGATGCGCCGCGGACTGTGACGAATCTAGGGTTCCCCTGACAGGACTCGACCAGACTCGTCGCTCGCGTGATCGTGAGCTTTCGGGAAAACGTTCGGCGCTCCTCGCGACGACACTCTCCATCCTCGCGCCGCGGGATGGAGACGGCGACGGCGCCGCCGCCGAAGAAGCGCAGCGAGGCGGAGATCCTCCGGAGCTTGCTCGAGAACGGCGTCGCGAAGCGCTTCGACCTTGTCGCGTGGGCGAACGCGGGGTGTCGTCAGCCCACGCCGATCGAGCGTCTGCTCCACCTCTTCGAGCAGTGCCGCCCCGACGTCGCGAAGCTCATCGTCCTCGAGGAGCTCGAGGGGACGCCGGAGGAGGACGCCGACGTCCTCGTGTACGGCGAGATCGACACCGTGGAGTTCACGGAGCTGCTGAACAAGTACGGCGGCGTGAACGCGCTCGGCGGCGGCGGCGGCGACGACGGCGGGCGCGTCTTCTACGACCTCGGAAGCGGCACCGGAAAAGCCGTCTGCGCCGCGGGCTTGTGCGCGCACTTCCGTCACGTCCGAGGCGTCGAGATCTTGCCGTGCACCGCGGCGATCGCGTCCGTCCTCGTGGAGGACTTCGTCAGGGACGTCCTCCCGGGCTCGAGGCCGGCGGGGAACGCGCTGGTCAGCGTCGACGTCGAGCGCGGGGACTTTTTCGCGCGCGAGCATCTCGAGCGGTGGCGCCGCGCGGACCTCGTCTTCTGTAATTGCGTGACGTGGGACGACGACACGATGACGACGCTGTCGCGCCACGCGGAGGGTTTACGACCGGGGGCGGTGTTCATCACCGTGTTGTGTCCGCTCGCGAGCGACGCGTTCGAGCTCGTGGAGGAGGTGGAGTTGAAATTCAGCTGGGGCAGCGTCGAGGCGCTCGTGCATCGACGGCTGACGGACGAGCAGGCGGCGGCGGCGGCGGCGTTGGGCGCGGCCATGGAGGCGATGGAGGGATGAGAGGGTTGGGCGCGGCGTCCCGCGTAGAAAACCTAGGTAGGAATACATCTTACTAAACACCGGGTAGCAATAAAGATGACTGCCTCGTAGGCGCCTTGAACGAGTTCGACAGCATCGTGTCCTTCAGGAGCTGCGAGCGGTACCGTTCCTTCGTCGTGAGCTTGCTTCGATCGGGCTTGTACCACCGCGCGGCTTCGTCCGCGGCGGCTTGCGTCGATTTCTCCTCGTAATACGCCACCTCCTCCGCGGTCGCCTTGCGCGTGTCGCCGTTGACGATCGACCGCTGCGCGTCCGCGAGCTCCGCGGCGGTCATCCTCGCCGTGACGATCGCCTCGTCCATGACCTGCCGGTCCGGTCCCGTCGGGACCAACCCCTCGTTTTCGAAGATCTCCTTCGTCCGCTCCCACACCTCGCCCTCCTTGAAGTCCACGTACCGCTCCACGGTGAACAGCGTGAGCTCGTCGACTCTGCCGCAGTACTCCCTCAAGTTACCGAAACCGAGCAGCGAGCACACGGCGAACACCCTCGACATGAGACCGTCCGCGCCGTCGCGCTTCGCCGCCGCCGCCGCCTTGACCTCGTTCTCCAGACGCCCGCGCGTGAGCACCGTGTACGTCGCGCCGCTGATCGCTTCCGCCTCGTCGAACGGCCTCGACTTGCTCGAATCCCCCGCGAGCGGGTTCGCGCGGTTCGCGATGACGCCGTCGCCGTTCGTCACGCCCAACGCCGCCTCCGCGGAGCGCCACACGTTCAACACGAGCGTCGTCGCGGACGCGCCCGCGGGGACTAAACTCCGCGACCCGCCCGTCGAGCGCCACTCGTGGAAGAAGAGGTGCGTCTTCGGGTTCTCGAGGACGTCCGCGAGCAGCGACAGCGTGACCGGCCGTAAGTTCGCGTTGCACCTCGACAGAAGGTTCAACAGAGACTCCATCCCGCCGCCCGCGATGAAGTGCGCGCAGTTTTTCGCATCCGGGACGACGCACTTCCACACCGCCGTGAGCGCTGCGGCGCCAAAGTTGATCGGCACCGCCTTGTCCGTGTTCGCCATCGCGTCCACGGCAGCCTTGAGGATGTTGATCCCGTCCGCCTTGCGCAGATACCGCGCGTTGACGGCGTGCTCGTGGCACAGCACGGAAAGGAGCCCCGCGGCGCCGAGTTTCACCGGGTCCTCGCTCACGGACGGACGCAGCGGCGCGGTTTCGGCGCCGCCGTACAACGTCCCGGCGCCCCCCGCGGTTTCCTCTGCGCCGTAGTACCTCGACTCCCCGCGCGAGCCGCCGTCGTACGACGACGCGTACGCGTTCGAACTCGCGCGTCCTAAACGGTCGACGCCCTCGAACGCGCTCAGCGCGGCTTCGACCGCGCCGAACTCGCCGAGGACGTCCTTGAATCCGTCCAACGTCGCGAGCTTCGCGCCGAGATCGAGCGCTGCGGCGCGAAGGAAATCATCCGCCGGCGAGTCCACGCGCGCGATCTGCACGACCGCGTCGCACGCGCCGCCGGCGATCATCTCGTTCGGGCACAGAGGCGCCAATCGCGCGAGCAGCCTGAGCGCGAGCTCCTGTAAGTCGCGGAGACGCTCCGGACCCCACCGATTCACCCCCGTGTCCGAGTTTGAAGACGGCAGCGTCAGCGGCGGCGGGACGTACTCCCCCGTGAGCGGACGCAGAAACGTGAGTAAACACTCGATGAACCCGCTCTTCGCGACCGCGATCCCTTGCGTGTCCTCCGCGAGCGTCGTCGTGAGCGTCCACGCGAACCGCTTCATCTGGAAGTCCTCCGCGCTCGTGGTCTGCGCGAAAACGGGAAGCACGAGCTCGTTCGCGCGCTGGCCGTTCTCGGGGTGAACCGCCATCTCCAACGCCACCGCGGCGAGCCCGCACGCGCGCAGCCCCGCTCGCGTGTCAGGCTCCTCCGCCATCACCCGTGCGATGATCAGGAGTTCGTTCCGTATCTCTTTGTGCGCGCACCCGTGCGACTGTCTCACCGCGAGCGCGATGAAGTCGGACAGGTGGACGCAAAACGGCCGCCACCCTCCGTACGGGAGCACCTTCGCGCCCGGGGACGCCTCCAACGCGTTCCACATCAACTCGGACACGACCGGCGCGAACGGCGACTTCATGTCGGTTATGTTCTTCACGAGCGGCACGATGTTCGCGAACAGACCGTGCGCCGCCATCGACTGCGCGTTCTTGTCGTAGTGCGACGCCTCGAGCAGCGCCTTGGCGATCGCGAGCTGAAGCTCCGCGTCGGGCGCGCGTTCGCTCGTCGCTCGGCCCAAACCGGAGACGAGCTGGGGCACGCACGCCTCGGAGCCGCGCACGAGCCGCTGGTTCGTGAAGAACTGGTGATGCGGAGACACCTTGGGCGCGCTGCCGAGCCCGCCCAGGGACGCGCCCAGGGACGCGGCGGCGTTCGCGCGGCCCTTCGCGTCGAACATCTCCGCGTCCACGTCGATCTTGTCCGGCCGCGTCCCGTGCGCGCTCGCGAACGCTCTGAGCGCCTCCGCGGCGAGTATCCGCGCGGACACCGGCGCGTTCTCGAGGTTGAGCAACCGCGCGATCATCTCCAGCGTCGCCTCGATCGTGCGGTACGACCTGACCTCGTCCGTGCACGTGTGCTTGACGAAGGGTTTCGCCATCGTTCGCATCGCGTCGCAGAGGCACGACTCGAAGACGTCGGGGTACCCCTCGCGCGTCTTCGCGTACGCGTACTCCACGAGCTTCATCACGTCTTGGAGGTCGCGAAGCGGGAAACCGTTCCCGTGCACGCGGCACACGCGCGCGATCGCCGCGGCGTGCCGGTCCAGGAGCGTCGCGCTGTACTCGCCGTGGAGCAGCTCGAGCAGCCTGGCGTAGTCCACGGTCGGGATCTTCGCGGACTCCACCGCGGTCACCGGCGGCGGCGCGACCCCGGTCAGGGTCGTGGACATCATCGCGGACTTCCCGCGCGGGGCGCGACGGGTCGCGCGTCCCGTTCCGACCCGCGGTCCCTTCTCAAGGCGACCGTCGTTGTGCGCGTCGCGGCGGCAATCGATCCAATTTGGTCGAGCGCTCGGCTAGCGGCTACTCGATTCCCGGTTTGGTACGCTGGTGTCGAAGCCGAAAAATCCCCGCCAGACTGCCCTCTTCCCGCTCCCTAATTGCCAGCCGAAACGACGGACGCGCGCGCACACACGCGACGCGCGACCGCGGACGGTTCGAGGCACGCGCGCGCGACCGCACCGCGCGCGTTCGAACCGCGCGTTCGGCCAAACCAACCCGCGACGCGCGAGCACATCTCCCCTCGGGAAAAAAGCGCGAATTGCTAACATCACGCGCTTTCGCGGGCGATTCTCCGGCACGAGATGAACGCGACGTGCTTCGACGCGCTCGTCGCCGCCGCGGGGTTCGCCGCGGCGACGGCGTCGACGAAGTCTTGCGCGAAACGCGGCGCGAGGGTCGCCCCGAAGGCGGCGGTCTCGTCCCTCGCGGGGGGATGGATCCCGCCGCGCGCGATCGCGTCCCCGGAGTCGACGACGGTTCGACGTCGCGCCGTGCGCGTCGCGTCGTCCGCGTCCGCGTCCGCGTCTTCTTCGACGCCGCTCCCTAACTTGACTCTGAACGAAGTCCTCGCGCAGCTCGCGGCGAAGTCGTCCGCGCGCGGCGTCTCCGCGCCGACGCCGCGAGGGACGGCGACGTCGTCGTCGTCGTCATCCGCGGGCGACCGCGCGCTCCCGCCGTTTCAATCCGACGTCGAGGAGGAGCTGGCGAGGACCCGCGAGCGCGCGGCGGAAGACGCGGTGACCTCCGCGAACGCGCCGTCGACGACGTCGTTCATCGATGTGAAAGGCATCCCGCCGCTGCCGAGGCCGCCGCCGCGGCCGAACACGATCGCGGTCGTCGCGGCGTCGCCGTCGGCGTCGGCGCAGATGCAGATGCCGAGGGGGGCGCACGCCGCGGCGGCGGCCACCGCGCTCGACGGCGGCGTGTTCGTCGCCCCCGCGGCGCTCACCTTCGCCGCGGGCGTCGTCGCGTGCGTGCTCGGCAGCGCGCTCTCCGCGTTCCTGCTCGCGTTCATACCGACGCTGCGTGCGCTGAAGGGCGCGGCGAACGAGATCGCGGACCTCGCGGCGACGATTCGCGAAGAAGTCCCGGACACGCTCGCGGCGGTTCGACTCAGCGGTCTCGAGCTCACGGACTGCCTCGAGGAAGTCGGGGAGCTCACGTCCGAGGTGAACTCCGGGGTGAAGGGCACCGGGCGCGTGCTCACGATGGGCGTGGACACCGCGGGGACGCTCGGGAAGTACGCCGCGGAGACGGTGCGGGTCGTCGTCCCCGAGGTTCGAAAACGCGCGACGCCGCTCGTGCAAAAGGCGAGGCGAGCCGCGGAGGTGAACGTGGAGCGGTCGTTAGAGGAGAACGCGCAGACGGAGGAGTACAGCGGACCCGTCGTCGTCGCCGCCGCGCGCGCGACGAAGTCCGGGGTGCAGTACGCGCGAGGGGCGTTACGAGCCGCGGGCGTCGCGCGGCAAGTCGGTCGTCTGTACAAAACCGCGAGGGATTGGAATCAAGCCGGCGTCGTCGAGACCCAAAACGACGGGAAGTGAAGTGAGCGCGCGCGGGTGTCTCGCGGCCGGCGCGACGACGTCTTTGTCTTCGTTTGTCTTCGCGCGATCGATCGCGCGTCTTTGAATTACATCACGATATCGTTTAAGGCTACGCGCGCGAAAAAGTGCTTTCTTTCGCGGGGATGCACGTGGAACCCTAAACCTAGACTGAACCCTAGGCCGACGTGGCGCGATCGCGATCCAGCGAGTGTTCGGGACAACCACAGCCGCGCGCCGCACACTCAATCTCGCGCGACATGTTCCGCGGCGCGAGCGGCAAGGAACCGCCGTCCACGGTGACCGTCGCGCTGAGGACGAACGAGAACGCGAACGCGAAGAAGATGGCGTCGCACGGGGACGTCCGCGCGATCGTCCCCGAGGACGGCGTCGCGCTTCAGTGGCGCGACGTGTCGTACTCGGTGACCAAAAAGGCCAAGTCGAAGGACGCCCCGGTCGAGGCGAAGGTCATCCTCGACAGCCTCAGCGGTGACATCTTCGGCGGCTCGCTGCTCGCGCTCATGGGCCCTTCCGGAAGCGGGAAGACGTCGCTGCTGAACGCGCTCGCGTTCCGCGTCCCGAAGGGCCCGGGCGCGAGCGTGAGCGGGACGATCTACGCGAACGGCGAGGAGGTGGCGACGCCGACGAAGATGTCGCGCATCTCCGCGTACGTCGAGCAAGAAGACGCGCTGTTCGCGCTGTCCACCGTCCGCGAGACGCTCACGTTCGCCGCGAAGCTCCGGCTGCCATCGGACGCGACCGCGGAGGAGGTCGAGGACGCGGTGTCGACCGTCATCGCGGACCTCGGCCTCGTCGCCGCGGCGGACACGGTGGTCGGGAACGAGATGATCCGAGGGATATCCGGCGGCGAACGCAAGCGCGTCGCGATAGGGATGGACCTCCTGCACGACCCTAAGCTCATCTTCATGGACGAGCCCACGAGCGGTCTCGACGCGTTCCAGGCTCTGAACGTGATGACGACACTGAAAGACCTCGCGGTGAGGAAGGGACGCACCGTCGTCGCGAGCGTGCACCAGCCGCGGTCGTCGATCTTCGCGCTCGTGGATCATCTCGTCTTACTCAGCGGAGGAAGGGCGATGTACCAGGGCGACGGGCACAAGGCGTGCAGCGCGCACTTCGCCGCGCTCGGGGAGCCGGTCCCGAAGGACTTCAACCCCGCGGATCACTTCCTGGACGTCATCTCGATCGATTATCGCTCCCCGGAGCAAACCGTCGCGACGAAAGCGCGCATCAAACGCATCGCGAAAGCGTGCGACGTGAAGCTGCACCCGCTCGTGGCGCCCGCCGCGCTCGCGCCCGCGGGCGCGGACGACGACGACGCGGGGACGACGCGCAAAGAAGGCGAAGACGCCGCGAAGGTTGGCTTCGTCGCCGCGTTTTGGGTCCCGTTCACGCTCCTCCTCGCGCGGACGTGGAGAGAGCAAGTCCGCGACGTCGCGAGCCTGAGCATCAAGTACATCATGAACACGTTCTTCTGCCTCCTGTTCGGTATCGTTTACCTGAGAATGAAGACGGACCAGACGTCGATCCAGGACCGCACAGGGATCTTGTTCTTCCAGGCGATGAACCAGGCGTTCGGAAGCGCGATCGGGATTTCGAAAATCATCCCGTCGCAGCTGAAAGTCGTGAACCGCGAACGCGCGGCGCGGATGTACACGCCGCTGCCGTACTACCTCTCCACGTTCCTCGTGACGCTGCCGTTGGAGCTCTTCCCCGGTATCCTGTACGGCACGGTTATTTACTTCATGACCGCGCTGCGAGAGGGCACGGAGTATTACCTCACGTACCTCGCCATCATGTTGCTCGAAAACTTCGCGGGCATCGGCCTCGGGATGGTCCTATCCGCGAGCTTCACGTCCGTGGAGATGGCCCCGCAGCTCGCGCCCGCGTTCGTCATTCTGTTCCTCATGTTCTCAGGGTTTTTCTTGAACGAGAACAACGTCCCGATCTACCTCATCTGGCTGAGAGAGGTGTCGTTCATTCGGTACGCGTTCCAGGCGCTGAGCGTGAACGAGTTTAAAGACGCGACGTTCTCGTGCTCCAGCGGCGATACCTCGTGCATCACCGGGAACGAGCACCTGGAGCGTCTGAACTTCGACGACGTCACCGTTGGGGGGAACTGTGCCATCTTAGCGGGGATCATCGTCGGGTTCAATCTCTTAGCGCTCGCGATCGTGTACTACCGCCAGCCGTCGTACCTCGCGTTGGGGAAGGACAAGGCGAAGGGGACGTGACCCGGTGTCCCGTGCGAGTAGCTCACGCCTCGTGCGTCGTTTTCATTATAATGTTCTATATTCGTGCATCCCTACCGCGCCGCGCGCCGCGGGAATCGTGCGGGGTGGAGACGCGCCCCCCCCCCGTCCGTAATTCGTTCGTTTACGTTCGATCACTCCTCCAACCACGGCGTCGAGAGCCCGACGGGCGGGCTCGCCGCGCGCAGCTTCGAGTTGAACTCCGCCTGCAACAGCGGCAGCCCTAAATCGTTCAGATGCGTCGGCTTGAACGGGTCCTCGAGCTCGCGCGCGACTTCGTTCAACCCTTGGTACGCCATCGTGGACATGAACGCGATGACCACAGCGAGCCACATCGAGTTCGTGTGCGCGGCGACGACGATCGGCATGAACAAGTTGAACACCAACAGACACGCCGTGAGCATCTGCGCGTACGGCAACGGGAACGGCGTCTTCGCCATCTTATCCGCCTGGTTGAACCCTAACGTCCCGTCGCTCATAACCTGGTGCACCCTCGACATGATCGGCGCGGGCACGCGCAGACCCGGGGTGGACTCGAGCCGGTGAATCAGAAGGCTTTGGATCCAGTTCAAGACGAGATACGCGCGGTTGCACACGAGAAGGTCGAGCGACTTCTTCTCCTTGTCCGGGACCCCCCCTAAGACCGTGATCGGCATCGACTCGTTGCACCGTATCCACTCCGACGTCCCCTCGGACAACATGAACAGATTCGGCAACGTCCACCGCTCCGTGCGGCGATCCGCCGTCGCCGCGTGCACGAGAAACGCGGACGACCGGTCGTACACGCCCTTCTTATAGTGCTGATGCCGCTTCTCCGAGGCCCACCTCCTGAACATCTTCTCTCCGTCGTCGACGTCGATGTTCACGTTGTGCTCCGCCGCGTGCGCGAACGGGTCGTCCACGAGCTCGCCCGGCGGCGTGTTGGTCTCGTCCGACGACGCGCCCCCGTCCTTCTCGTCGTCGTCGCCGTCCTTCCGCTCGGCGTTCGGCGAGCGCGCGCCGACGGGCGGCGGCGCGTTCGGCGACGCGACCGCGAGCCGCGGCGACTCGGCCGGCGTCTCCTTCGCCTTCTCGAGAAAGTCCGGCCCGCCGTCGATCCGTGGCTTCGACGCGACGAGGTTATCGAGCTCTTCGTCCCCGCGCAGGTGCTGCAGCGCCACCGCGTGCAGCAGCGACAGGAGGTGGACGAGCCTCGCGATGAACGCCTCGCTGCCGTCGTTCCTGACGAGCCTCCCTTTCCTCCACGGCCACCGCGACGCGCGGTCGCCCGTCGAGAAGCTATCGAACGCGACGCACATCACGACGACGTCCGCCCTGAGAGAGAGAGAGAGAGAGAGAGAGAGAGAGAGAGAGAGGGCGAGTCGTGAGTCGATCCGATCGCGGAGGCATTTTAAATCTGAACGCGGGGCGTCGGACGACGACGACGGCGGGACGACCGCGGGGACGCACCACTTCGACCCCATGAGCTCGACGTTCGTCCGCGCTTCCATGTATCGATGCAGCGCGTGGTTCGTGCGCAGGACGACGAGGAACCCGATCACGAACGCGTAAATCTGGAACGGGTACGGGTGAAGAAACGACGTTCTGAGCGAATCTTGGATGTCGTCCACGCCGACGCACACCGCGGTGACGACGACGCTGAGGATCCCGAACGGAAGCGCGCGCGGGAACGGCGAGCCGTACGCGCGCAGGAGCAGGGGAAGGCCCCCGAGCCTCTTCCCGTAGTGAAGCATCGCGGCGCTCCGTCTGGCGTTCGACGAAGCGGCGCGGGGCGATGTGAGAATCACCACGCGGCGGGAGGCGCCGAGTTTTGCTGCACTGCGAAAAAGCGTTAAAACCGGTCACTTCCGGCGGCGCGCGGCACGATGAGCGACGTCAACGACGGCGAGCGCGACCAGCTCACCGTCCCCGCGGGCGTCGCGGGTCTCGACGGCGTGATGTACCTCCACGGTCTCTTCCCGGAGGCGTTCTTGGCCGAGATCGACGCCGCGCGAGAGGACACGCCCGTGACGCTCGCGTCCTCGAACATGTACTGCGACCGACGGTTCCTTCGCGACGCCGCGCTCGCGTCGAGGGTGTTGGAACACCTCCCGCGCGAGTTAGGGTTCAAGCACGTGCTGTCCGACTTGAGGTTCTTGGAGTACCCGCCCGGCGGGCACATCTTGACGCACGTCGACGGCGTCAGAAGGGACGACGAGACGAACGTCGACAGCACGAACTCGTTCCTCCTCTTCATGGCGTCCGTCCCGCCGGGCGAGGGCGGGGAGACGGAGTTCCTCGCCGAGGCGAACGACGACGCGGAGGTGTTGTTCGGGGGGAGGCCGGTCCGCGGGAGCGTACTCGTGTTCCCTCACGGCGTCCCGCATCGAGGGCAGTTCGTCTCGAGCCACGCGAAGGTGTTGCTCCGGGGTGATTTATATTAGCGGTGGGAAAGCGACCCGGGTGGTGCGCGAGTGGCGCAGTGGGCATTTAGTCATAGAGTAGTCAGCGTGCCGTAGTACGCGGAATCGTGCCGTGTACGAAGGCAGGAGAAGTCGTCCTACGAGATCGCGCGCGCGTCGTCGGCGCACACCGCAGCGCACGTCGAACCATGAGCTCGGTCGCGCAACACGCGCGGCGCAGCCTCCGCGCGGTCGCCACGCAGTGGGCGACGCGCACGTCCACTCGCGCGATGATCATCCCCGGCTCGCATCAGGAGTCGCTGAAGAAGAAGGCGCAGCGGGACGACTTCTGGGGGGAGGAGCAAGACATCGACTCGAGGTGAGCGCCTTCGCCCGCGTCGATCGCCTCGGGTTCGTCCGCGCGAGGCGTCCGTCCGCGCGGTCCGCCGACGCGAACGAGCGCGCGCGCGCGATCGAGTCGTCACCGCGACGCGACGCGCGCGGACCGAGCCCCGCGACGCCCTCGCGCTTCTGCCCTAAAAAACCCTCCGGCGCGGCGTCGTCATCTCCCGACGTCGTCTCTTCGATCGCGCCCCTCGCTGACGCGCGCGTCTCTCTCGTCGCCACCACAGGTACGCGCTCATGGAGAAGGTGAGGCTGCAGGCGAAAAAGTTCGAGGAGAGGTACATGAAACCTGGCGCGGCGCAGGGGTTCAAGAAGCCGTGGACGGTCGACGAAGCGCTCGCGAAGGAGGTGGACCCCGTCGCGCACAAGAAGTAGAAGACGAGTCGGAGGCGGAGCGGAGGTTTATTTCTCTTTTAGCTCGTCCGCGGGCGTCGAGTGTACCATAACACGAAAGAACTACTACATACCGCACGTCGCGCGCGTTCTTCATCGCGTCGCTCGTCCTATCAGTTCCACCGCCCCGCGTTTTTCGACTTCTTCGCCTTACCCTCGCCGGAACCGAACGCCTTCGCCTTCTCCTTCTTGAGCTTGGCCTTCTCCGCCTTGGACATCTTCGACTTGGAGACGACTTGCGTCTTCTCGACCTCCTTCGCCGCCTTCTGAAGCTTCGCGTCCCTCGCGCCAGCCTTCTCGTTCTTCTCGAGGAAGTACGCGTAGTCGCCCGCGTAGTCGCTCACGACGCCCTCGTCGAACGACAGCACCCTCGTCGCGATCTGCCGCAAGAAGTACCGATCGTGCGAGATGGCGATGACGGTGCCGTCGAACGAGCCGATGGCCTCCTCGAGCATCTCCTTCGACGGGATGTCCAGGTGGTTCGTCGGCTCGTCTAGGAGGAGGACGTTCGCGGGGGTGACCATGAACTTCGCGAGCGCCAGCCGCGCTTTCTCCCCGCCGGAGAGGAACTTCACGGGCTTGTTATGGAACGACGTGCTGAACTTCATCTGCCCCAGGAGCGCCTTGAGGTCGTTCAGCCCGGAGTCCGGCGCGGCTTCCACGAGCGTCTGCAGCACGCCCTTCTCCGTGTCCAGACCCTCGGCCTGGTTCTGGTAGAAGTAGTTCACGAGGCACAGGTCTTTGGACCCGAGCGTTGCGACGCCCGCGATCGGCTGCTCTTTCCCTTGAATCAGCCGCATCATCGTCGACTTCCCGCACCCGTTGGCGCCGATCATCGCGACGCGTTCGCCGCGGTCGATTTGCAGCGACGTGTTCTTGAACAGCGTCTTCTCATCGTACCCGTGCGTGAGGTTCTCCACTCGCGCGACGATCTTCGACGAGCGCTGCGCGTCAGGGAACTGAAACCGGCGCTGCTTCTCCACCCACGGCTTCTCCACCGGGTCCGCGAGGAGCCCCTCGAGCGCCTTCGCCGCGGCGTTCGCGCGGCCGGATTGGCCGCCGCCGGAGAGCCGTCGGATCATCTCGCGTTGACGCGTCACCTCCTTCATGTACTTCTCGTACATCACCATCTGCGTCGCGCTTCCGCTGCGTTTCGCGCGCTGGTAGTCGCTGTAGTTTCCCTTGTACGTCGTCGCCTTCCCGCGCTCGACCTCCACGGTCTTCGTGCAGAGCTGGTCGAGGAACTCTCGGTCGTGCGACACGATCACCATGGGGACGTCTACGCTCTGGAGGTACCCTTCCAGCCACTGGATCGCGTCCAAGTCGAGGTGGTTCGTGGGCTCGTCCATGAGCAGCAACCCGGGCTCTTGAAGGAGAATCTTCCCGAGCGAGATTCGCATCTGCCACCCCCCGGAGAAGGACGCGACGAGCCGGTCGTTGTCCTCCGGGACGAACCCCAACGACGGCATGATCTTATCGATGGCGCGTTCCATGTTGAACAGATCGAGCCGCTCCGCTTTCTTCTGGAGCTCGTCGAGCTTCTCGAGGAGAATCGTCATGAGCTCCATGCTCGGCTCGTTCTCGAGCTCTTTCTGTATCCGCTCCGTGTTCCGGATCACCTCGCTCTCCTCCCCGAACGACGCCATGAACTCCTCTCGGACGGTGTTCGATTCTTTCACCTCGAACTCTTGCGTGAGGTATCCGATCTTCACCTTGTCCGAGAGCATGACCTCGCCCTCGTCTGCTTCCATCTCGCCGGTGATGATTCGCAGCTGCGTCGTCTTCCCCGCGCCGTTCCATCCCACCAAGCCCACCTTCTCGCCGCGTTTGCAGTCCCACGAGATGTCCTTCAGGACCTCCATGCCCTTGAACGCCTTCTTCACGCCCTCCAGGCGCACGCCCGTGGTCACCGTCCCGCTGCTTCGACGCTTCGACGGCTTCGCGTCTTTCGCGAAGATGTCCCTCAGGTGCATCGGGATCGGGTTCCCGTCGTCGGTCTCCTCCTCGGGGGCGTTCCAGTCGATCGCCGCCAGTCGCTCTTCCTCCTCGCGCTCGCGCCGCTGTTCTTCTTCGCGAATCGCCGCCTTGGTCGCTTTTTCGAGCTGCTCCTCCGTCATCTCCTCCACCTCCTCCTCTTCGACGACGGGCTCGGGCTCGACGACCGTAGCGGCGGCGGCGGCGGCGGCAGCAGCCTCGGCCGCCGCCTCGGCCGCCTTCACGGCCGCGACCGCTTCCTTCTCCGCGTCCTTGCGTTCGGTCTCTTCGCGCAACAGCGCCGCCGCTTGCTTGAGCTCCTCCGCCTCCGTCGCGGCGGCTAGCGCCTTCCCCGCCGCCGCCGCGGCGAGGTCCTCCTCGGAGTCCGCGAGCTCCACGGGAGGCGCCGCCGCGGTCGCGGTCGCGGGCGCGGGCGCGGATTCGGGTTCGGACTCGTCGTCGTCGTCGCCGCCCTTGCCCTTCTTGCCCTTCTTCTTGTTCTTCTTCGCCTTGCCCGCGGGGACGAATTCCTCGTTCTGCCAGTCCGGGATCTCCGCGATGACCGGCGGCGGCGTCGGCGCGGCGTCGTCGCTCGCGTCGCCGCCCTTCTTCGGCTTCTTCTTGCTCTTCTTCGCCTTGCCCGCGGGGACGAACTCCTCGTTCTGCCAGTCCGGAATCTCCGCGATGACCGGCGGCGGCGCGTTCGCGGCGGCGTCTCGCTGCTGCTTCGTCGTCTTCCCGGGCTTCTTCTTGTTCTTCTTCGCTTTCCCCGCGGGGACGAAGTCGTCGTTCTCCCAGTCCAGGGCCTCGCCCGCGCGCGCGGGAGCGGGGAGGACAGAGCGCGCGCGGATCGGGCGGCGGCTCGGCGCGAGGAGATCGCGCGAACCCTCGCCTCGCGCGGACGCTCGGAACGCGATTTTTCCTCCGACGCCACCTCGGGAGGCATTCGCGTTCGCGTCTCTCGCCGCGCTCACGGGCGCGACGGCCGCGACCGCGCGCGCGAGCATCGTGCCTCGCGCGCGGACGTCGAAGGAGGACGCTGCGTGATGCGGTGACGCGGCGTGTGCGCTCGCCGGCGTCGCGTGACCCTGCGCGCGGGTGTGTGCCGCGCCGGACGACGCGTCGACCGTGTCGTGGTCTTATCTGTCCTGTCCCCGCGCGTGACGATGACGTCGGCCTCTCGTGCGCGTGCGTGTCTCGCTCTCGCTGACGAGCGTCCCGAGTTCGCGGTTGTCGCGGCCGCACTCGTCGTCGCGCAGAGGCCATGTCATCCGCCGCGCTCGCGTCCGTCGGCGCGCGGCCGCGCGTCGCGCCCGGACGTCGCGTCGCCGTCGACGCGCGCAGGGCGACCGCCGCTCGCCGCGGCGTCTCCGCGACCGTCCGCGCGTCCGCGCTGAACGACAGGATCGTCGACGACGCGAACGCGGCGTTCGCCATCCCGGGAAGCGTCGAGTTCGTCGCCGGCGAGGGCGGGCTCCCGAAGTGCGTCCTGACGCACAAGAACGGCGGCAGCGCGGAGGTGTACCTCTTCGGCGCGTGCGTCACGTCCTGGTGCGTCCGATGCCGTCGTCCCCGCGCGTCGTCGTCGTCGTCGTCGTCGTCGTCGTCTCGTCCTCGCGCGCGATCGGTCGGATCAGGATCAGATCGTCGTGTCGGAGTTCCTTCAGAGAAAAAAACACGATCGATCGATAGATGGATCGATCGCGACGCGCGCTCACCCGCCGTCCGTCCCGTCGCGTACCCGATCAGGTGCCAGCCGTCCGGAGACGACGTCCTGTACGTCCGCCCCGACGCCGTGTTCGACAAGTCGAAACCGATCAGCGGCGGCGCGCCGCTGTGCTTCCCGCGGTTCGGCCCGTCGGACGAGATGCAGCAGCACGGGTTCGCGCGTAACTCGGACTGGACCGTGATCTCTTCCTCCGCGGACCCGAACCCGGACGACCCGGAGCCGTCCGTGATGTTCAAACTACGGGACAGCGAGTACACGCGCGAGATGTGGGACCACGCGTTCGAGGCGACGTACGAGGTGACGCTTCGACGCGAGAGCCTCCGGATGGAGTTTTCCGTGCGCAACCCGCTCGCGGAGGAGCGCAAGGGACGCCACGAGGACGCGCCGTTTGACTTCACCGCCGCGATTCACACGTACATCGAGGTCGCGGACGCGACGTCGCCGAACGTCTTCGCGCGCGGGTTGATAGGGAAGAATTACATCGACAAAGCGATCGACCCGAACGTCGTTCACCCGGAGATTTGCGCGGGCGACGTCGTCTTCGGGACGTCGCTCTGCGACAAGGTGTTCCTGAAGACGGAGCCCGAGACGGACTTGCACGTCGGCACCGGCGCGGCGGTGTGCGTGGAGAACACGCGGGGGTGGACGGACACCGTCGTGTGGAACCCGCACGAGACGCTGAACATCGGCGACGCGTGGAAGAAGTTCGTGTGCGTCGAGTCCGCGGCGGTGAGCGAGAAGATCGTCCTGGACAGCGGGAAGGTGTGGACCGCGGAGACGAACATGTTTGTCGCGGACGTGGACTGATACAGGTATTACGTCGCGTCGCGTCGGTAGACTACGTGTACAGTACGTACGTCGTCGGCGCCGACGCGCGTGATGTGCAGTACGATGAGGCATCCCATCATCTGCCACCGGCATCGTCGCCGTCGCCGTCGTCGCCCCCCCGACCCCTGCCGGGCTCCCTCCACGCGCGCTGCTCGTCGACCCACGCCTCCGCGAACGTCCCGCCGCCGCCGCGCCGCCAACGCGCCTCGAGCCCGCGCGCGCGCCACTCGCTCAACGCGCGCTGCGCGGCCAGCGCGACGCCCGCGAACGCGAGCTGCGCGGCGGCGGCGACGAGCGAACGACGCGCGACGCCGTTCAGTCGTCCCGTCTCCGGGTCTCGCCACCACGGGTCTTTCGGCGCGGCGGAACGCGCGACGCGGGGTCGGACGCGTCGACCGCCGCGCGACGTGGATTTGGCAGCGGTCGGCACCGCGCGCCGCAGCCGCACCGCGTACCGGGACCGCACCGCGCGCTCCATCCGCGACTCGACGCCGTTCGACGACGCGAGGACGCGCGCGTCGAGACGCCCTCGCGCGCGCGCGGGGACGACGCGTCGCGCGCGGACGTGTGCGCGTCTCGCCGCGAAACCGCGCGCGCGACGTTTTCGCGGCGCGCGGCGGCAGCGGCAGACGAATCATCGAAGTTTGAATTCGCGCTGGCGCGGCGCGACAGACGCCGGCGCGCGCGCCTCGGACGCGACGATGAAGCCGTCGTCGTCGTCCGCGGACGCGGGGTGGACCCCGGACGGCCCGCTCGACGCCGCGTTCGCGCTGTCGCCGCCGTCGACGTCGGGGCGGGACGTCGCCGCGGCGGAGTCGCTCGCGGAGTGGGGTCGTCGCGCGCACGATGCGCGCGAGCGCTCGCTCGGTCCTCTACTCCCGCGATCGAGCGTCGACGCGGGCCCGACGCCGACGCCGCGACGGGTCGTGGACGACGACGTCGTGTCGCTGACGCGCGGCGGCGCGTCGCGGCCGCCGCGCGTCGTCACCGCGGAGAGCATCGTCGCGTGCGTGAACGCCGCGGTCGCGAGCAGCCGGTCGCCGTCGCCCGCGAAGCGCGCGGTCGCGACGACGACGAACGACGCGACGATTCGCCGAGGCGCGTCGCCGCTGCGCGCGACCGCGCGCGCGCTGGACTTCGCGCCGACGACGCGCGCGCCGACGCCGGCGACGCCGCGGTACGTCGAGGACGCGGAGACGGAAGACGAGGTCGAGGACGAGGAGGACGAGGACGAGGACGAGGACGAGACGGAGTCCCCGCGCGAGCGAGCGAGGACCGCGCTGCTCGCGTTTCTGGAGAGCAAATGGAAGACGCGCGCGGGACGCAAGCTGTCGCGTCGAGCGCTGTCGGAGTGGAGGGCCATCGCGCGGACGCGCCGGCGCGACCACGACGTCGAAGCGCGCGCGGCGGCCCGCCGCGCGTGCCCGCCGACGCGCGACGGCGGCGTGGAGACCCTGGACGCGTTCGACCGATGGCGTCTCCGCGCGGCGGTGCGGTGCTGGCGGTTGGCGGGGAGAACGCGCCGGGAAAAGTCCTTAAGGATCGGCGTTCACCACGCCGACGCGGTCGTATGGGAACCAGTGTATGCGAAGAAGGACGCGACGCCGGCGCCGGCGACTCCCGCGTCGTCGTCGACGACGACGACGGCCGAGCGGTTCAACGCGTGGCACGCGTCCGTGTCCCCGGCGAAGGCGACCGCGGAAGAGACGACGGCGCGCGACGCCTCGCGGGACCCGTCGTACGGACGCATGGACGACGCGCTCGCGCGGTGGCTCGCGGGGGAGGAGTCGTTCTCAAGCGCGGGGGAGACGAATCGACGCGGCGCGGCGGGGGAGACGAATCGACGCGGCGCGGCGGGGGTCGCCGCCGAGGAGGCGACGACGTCGATGGACGAACCGATCGCGGACTTGCGGTACTACGCGGAAGCGCTGTACGGCGGAGGAGAAGGAGACGCCGGCGTCGCGACGGAGGACGCGGATTTCGGCCGCGACGGCGGCGGCGGCGGCGGCGGCGGCGAGGCGTCGCTTCGAGCGGCGCTGATGGCCGCGGAGGCGCGCGCGGACGAGCTCGCGCTGGAGTGCAAAGAGCTCGAGACGGATCTGTACGCCGCGAGCGTGCTGTGGGAGGAGACGGACGGCGAGAACGCGCGGTTACGAGAGGAGGCGGACGCGTTTCGCGCGGAGGCGGACAACGCGTACCAGGGTCAGAGAGCGACGACGTACGCGGAGCCCGCGGGATTCGGCGCGCCGTTCGTGACGCCGACGCGCGGGGGGTTCTCGGGGTGCGTGGGGTATCTGGGGCACGCGGGGTATCCGGGGCACGTGGGTCCCGTGGCGTACCACGCGCCGATGATGACGCCGTACCATCCGGCGATGATGACCCCGTACTCGCCGTATTCGCATTCGCCGCCGCCGCCGCCGCCGCCGCCGCCAGCGCATTCGGGGACGCCGCGGCGGTGGCGGCATGGACCGCAGCTTCGAACGGAGGTCGATGCGCTCGAACGCGTCGTGGAGAAGCTTCAGCACGCGCGGGACCCGGTGCATCGCCCGGTGGATTACCCCTCGGTGTCGTGCGATTACGAGGCTCTCCGGCGAGAGTTTGGCATGGCTCGATGATCGATCGTAATCTCATTTCAACTTATTAGACTCGCGCCCTGTTCTCTTCTCTCTTCAACCTACGTTCGCGACGACGACGGTGATGTCGTCCTTCTTCCCCCCCGAGTACACCATGTCGAAGAACTCCGTCGCCGCGAGCGAGTACGGCGTGGACCGGCGCTTATCCATGGACGCGGCGTACGCGGCGGTGACAATCTCCCGCGCGGCCGCGTTGGCGACCCTCGCGTTCTCCGCGCCCTTCCCGCCGGATGTTCGATCGACGACGAAAACCTTCTCCACGAGCTCGACGATCTCGGACTCGGAGAGGTTGTCCCACAGCCCGTCGGATCCCATGATGAGGACGTCCCCGGGGTCGAGCTGAAACGTCGTGAGCATCGCGTCGAAGGGTTTATCCGACGCTTCGTGGTGCCCGAGTTGAAAGGGCCGGCCAAACTCGTGCTCCTGCGGCGGCGACCGGTGCACGCACTCGCGCTCCCCGGGCGCGCCTCGGACGATCATGAACCCGCTGTCGCCGATGTTCGCGCCGCGTAACACCCCGTGCGTCGCGTCCACGGTCAAGACGCACGCGGTCGTGCTCCCTTTCAACGCCTCGGCGGTGCACCCTTCGTACGCGGCTTCGAGTAACTTTTGCGGCTTGAAGCTGTCGTCCTCCGTCGTCTTCACGGTCGCGAACGCGTCCGAGCACAGCCCCATGAGTTTCCTAGAATACAAACCCGCGTCGATCCCGAGCTGGCGCCACATGTACACGCCGTCCGCGACGCCGAAGGCGACGCACGTGTCGTCGACGCCGTCGCCGTCGTCGTCGCGTTTGATGTTCACCTTCTTCACGAAGTACGCGTCCTCGCCGCCGTGGCCCCACTCTCTTTGCATCACCGCTCGCGCGCCCTCTTTCGTCTTCTCCACGTGAGGGACGCACGCCGCGCCCGCGGACACGTCCAGGAAAACTTTCGGCCGGTTCGTCGCCTCCGCGGAAACCTCCGTCTCCGCGGATGGCGACAACAGCTGCTGCAGCGGTCCGTCCTTCCCCCCGGAGTCCGCGGCGCCGAACCATTTCTTACTGCGAAACGTCCACTTCTGCCCCGTTTCCTCGCTCGTCAGACTGAAGTTGTCGAGCAGCCACCCGTGCCCGACCTGAGACATCTCCGGCACGAGGCGCACTTGCGCGGATGCGAGCGCGCCGGTGTCCGCGTAGGTCGTGATGCGAAACGGCAGCGTGCTCCCTCGCGCGAACCCGGGGTTCGTGTCGCGCTCGTACTCCAGCGGGATCGCCTCGCTGACGCCCTCGTCGCCGACGAGCGTGAGCTCGACTCGCCCGGACGTCCCCGCGCCGCGCGAGGACGCGGTCGTGACGCACACGCGGTAGTGCCGCACCCTGGTCAGATCGCTGCTGTACGAGACGCCGTCGTCGCTCCAACACGACGCCGCGGTCGGCGCGTGGGAGACCATCCCCATGTCGACCTCCACGAACGCCATGTCGTCGCCTTGGCAGTCCGCGAAGCCTTTCTTCGCGTCGTACGTGTACCGCGACGTCGTCGAGTGCGCGCGCGCGGCGGCGACGGGCGATCGCGTCGAATCCGCCGAATCTCCGAAGCGCGCGAGAGAAGACGGCGACGGCGCGGCGCGACGAGGCGCGCCCCCGGAGAGGAGCTGCGGCAGCGACGCCGTCGGCGGCGCGGCGAATTCACGCGCGAGCGACGACGACGCGCCCGAGCACCCGGCGAGGGCGTGCGTCAGCGCCCTCGCGGCGACGCGCGACGAACCCCGCATCCTTCCCACCGCGCCGGCGCCAAAATGATCGCACTTTTTCGGGCGCGCTCCCGCGCGGGACGATCGTCGCCCCCCCGCGTCGCGAACGCGTCGATATCGCGCGAAGACGCGCGGTTGGCGTCGTGTCGGTCGCTGCGAACACGCGATCGCGCGCGCGCGCTCTTCGACCTCGAGATCGCGCGAGCGTCGTTGTGACCCGCGGGCGACTCGAGCGACGCTTCGCGCCACCTTTTTCTCTCCAAGATGACGACTTGCGGAAAGCAGACGTCGCCAGTCATCGGTGGACAAGACGTGAGCGTGACACGTGAGAAGTCGCGTCGCGTTCTGTGGTCTACTGTATCGTGATATTCAACGCGGCGCGCTCTACTACGACACGGCGCGAATAGGCTACGCCCCGAACGACGCTAACGCGGCGGCGAACAACGCCTCCCCCGCGGCCGCGACCGCGGGGGAAGCGTCCGTCTTCATCGTCGTCGCGGCGACGCACCGTCCGCTGTCCACCGTCGCCTCGACGAGGAAATGCTCGCTCTGGTCGACGGGCTGCGCGTAAAAGTAAAACTTCAACGCCGGCGGCGCCCCGCCCGACGCCATCGCGAGCCACCCGAGCCGCGCGAGGTGGTGCATCAGCGGCGGCGGCGTCGTCAACAGCGCGGGCGTGCGCGGCCCCAGGGGTAACGTTCGAGGCCCGCCGACGCACCCGGGCGACGCCGCGAGCGCGCCCCATTTCCGCTGAAACGTAGCGGCGTCCAGCGCCGGCGTGAGCGTCAACGTCAACGGCGGCGGCGGCGGCGCGGCGCTCGTCGCCGCCGCGAGCGGGACGTCGATCAGATCGAGGAGGTTGTTCGCGCTGTTGCCCCCCGCTGGGGACGGGCCGCCGCTCGTGGACGGGCCGCCGAGGAGGTCGTTCAGATCGTTCGCGGACCCGCCGCCGCCGCCGCCCCCGCCGCCGCCGCCGTCGCTCAAATCGATCAAGCTCGCGTCTAACATCGCGCTCGTCCCCGCGCCGCCGCTTTTCCCCCCGTCTCCATCGCCGCCTGACGCGCTCGACGGCGCGCGTCGAATCACCTTCGGCGCGTCCTCCGTGAACAAGAACGCCGGCTTCCGGTACAACACCGAGAGCGTGTTAAACTCCGAGAAAATCGTCTCCGAGTGCTTATCCGCGCTGTCGATATCCGTGAACCGGTTGATCGTCGCCTTCTCGCAACCGATGACGCGACCCGCGGCCGCGGGATCGTGTCGCAACAGACGCGCGTACATCATGGCGCGGTCGTGCACGTCCTGGTTCGCGTCTTGGCACCCTAAATGCAACGCTTTCCCCAACGTGCGCTTCATCTCCGGAGGGCGTTTGAAGAACAACTTCGCCGCGGCGCTCAGGAGCTCCAACCTCACCTCCTCCGATTCCTCCGTCTCGAACTCGTCCACGAGCGGTTCGAGCGCGTACGGCGCCTCGGGCATGACGTGCCCGTACTCCCCCATGACCCACACGATCGCCGCTCTCGCGGACGGCTCCGTGACGGACTCCGCGTCCACGGCGCTCACGGCGAGCACGCACTCGTCCGCCCACTTCGGGTGCCGTCTCAGCAAGTCCTTGATCATCACGAGCGTCTCCGCGGTGACGTAGTCCGTGCCGTGGTCTAAGAACTGCAGCAACCGGTCGACGATCCCGCTCACGTCCTGGTCGCCGTCGAGCGCGATCCTCCCGACGGCTTTCACGCTCTCTCGCGCGATGGCGGCGTCGACGTCGCCGACGTACTCGCTCAATTCGGTCACGATATCGTACGCGTTCGACGCGTCGCACGCCGCGGTGAGCATCTCGATCTTCAGCTTCTTCACCGCGGGGGAGTCGCTCGCGCGGCAGAAGAACGATTTGAAGTCCGTGACGAACAGAGGCGGCGCGCGCGTCACCAGCAGATGCAGGTGCGCCCACACGACGTAGGACGTCTCCGACGCGCCCACCGCGGCGAGCGTCAGCAGCGGCGCTTTCAGGCGCTCGAACACCTGCTGGTGCACGTCCGGCATCTGCAGCGTGACGCCGAGGAACACCTTCACGGTGGCGAGGACGACCGCGGAGTTGGAATGCTGCAGCCGGTCCTCCAACGCGTTCATGACATCGAACGTCTCGGACTTGTCCTTCGGGACGTACGTCGCCACCGTCTCCAGGATCGTCACCTGCGAGAACTCCCCGAAGTCTTTTATCCTATTTATGAGCCCGTACACGTTCTGTTTCGTCGCGACCGCGGCCTCGCCGTCGATCTCCCGCAGCGTGATGAGGCAGTTCGTCACCACGCCCGGGTCGCGGTCCGTCGCGAGCATGCGTCGGACCTCGTCCAAGATCTCCGTCTCCCGGAGCGCGTCCTCGTCCAGGTCGTAAGCTTTCAACACGCTGATCGACGCGGTCTTCCGCGGGTACGGGTGCGCGTCCTTCAGCCCGAGTCGGATCGCCTCGATGAGGTACTCCACGAGGTCGGGGACGCGCAGGGACGCCATGCTTCGAATCGCGAGCCCGCGCACGACCGGGTCGTCGTCCCTCGCGTCCTTCTGAAGCGTGTTCACCGTGAGAAGCGCGAGGTCCGCTTTCACGCGCGCGTAGTGCGTGATGTAGTGGTACAGCATCTTCTTCGTCGCCATGTCCGTCGTGTGCGCGTTCATGATCACGTCGCTGAACAGCGGGCTCATGTCTATCCCGATCGTGACGTACTGAATGATCCTCTGGAAGAGGTGCCGTCGCTGCGCGTTCGCCTCCTTCGTGGGGTTCCCTTTCGAGGCGAACGCGCGCAGGGACGCGGCCATGTCCGTCAGCTCATTGCGCTTACCCTCCGGCATCGCGCCGCGTCGTGCGGGCGACGAACCCGACGCGGGGCGCGGACGAGATCTGGCGCGGCGACGCGCTGGAAGCGGCCCCAATTGTTAATAATCTACGGTTGACGACGAACGACGACGAACCGTCGACGAAAAGAAAAGACTCTCTGTCATCTCGCGAGCGACTCGGACTCGGCGGCTGAGTATGACGTGATATCGTAAGGACGAAACGGCTACAACGCCCTAACGCGCCGCGTTTCTTCTCTCTCTCCCCCGCGTCATCACATCGCGCGCGTCACCGGTACTCCGGCACCTCGCTCAAGACCTCGTCCAGCTCCGTCTTGAACTCCTCCTTCGCGCGGTTGCTCCGCCCCCCCACGTGTAACAACCCGCTCGACTCCTCCCCGACCGCCCACACCTGCGAGTGCGACAGCAACGACAGGAACGACGTGACCATGAGCCCCGCGAACCCGGCGTAGACCCACGGCACGCCCGGGTCCGTCTTCAGCTCCAGCCCGGTCGACCCTTTCACGTCGTCGATCACGAGCGTCAAGCCGTCGACGACGATGGGCCGGCCCGAACCCGGGCGTCGGACGCCGGCGAACGACCCGTCGCTCGCGTACGCGGCGACGGACTGAAAGTCGCGCGCAAGCAGCGACACCCCGACGCGCGCCTCCGGGGTCCCGGGGGACGCGTCCGGGTTGAGCGGCAAGAACGCGCCCCAGATGCGTCCCTGGAAGTTGCCCACGCCCTCGAGGTTCGCCATGGGCAGCGACAGCGTCTCGCCCGCGGACGCGTCGCCGTCCGCGCGCGCCTCCGGGAAAAGCGTCTCCGGCGCCGGCCCCAGGTCGCCCTGCCGCGCCTGCGCCTTCGCCGCGAACGACGCGGCGTCCTCCGCGCCCGCGGCGCCCGCGCCCGGGAGCGCGGCGTCCTCCGCGCCCGCCGTCGCGCCGCCGTCGTCCTCGTTCAGCACGCGCAGACGCACGGACGCGATCTCCCAATCCGTCTGATACATCGTCACCCCGCCTTGACGCAACGGCACGTTCACGCTGATCGTCTTACGCTGCTTCTCGCTGCCGTCCTTCGCGTCCACGACGGAGAGGTCGCTGAAAAACTGCGAGACCTGACCGTTGGGTAAGTACTCGATCGTGAAGTCGTTCACGACGACGGAGTCCTTCGCCGCCGCGGGTCGCGGCGCGAAGACGCTCCCGCCGCGTCGTAACCCGTCCCCGATGACGAAACTCGTGCCCTCGGGGGCCATGATCGAGCCGCCTAACCCGCCGAGGCCGCTGTACGCGGCGCCGCCCAGGGTGAGCAGCAACCCGGCGTGGACGCCGATCGGGGCGAGCCGACCGACGAGGCCTTTGAACGCGTACAGCGCCTTCCCTTTCACGAAGACTTGGTACCCGCGTCTCGCGAGCGCGTCGGCTAAATCTTCGCTCCGCGCGCGCGGCAGCGTCTCCGCCTCGTCCATCTTCAGGAGCGTCCGCGGGCGGTCGAGAAACTTCCAGTCCGCGGCCACCTTCCACACCGGGAGCTGACGCGTGAACGTGCACGCGGTCAGCGACGCCGCGAGCGCGCCGAGGAGGCCGAGGAAATACCACTCGGTGTAGATGTGGTCCAGTCCGAGGTTTAAGATGAGCGGGTAGTCGATGAACCCCAGCGCGGGATCGTCCACGGGGTAGTTCGTGACGTACCACTGCGTCCCTTTGTTCTGCTCGATCACCGTCCCGAGCGCGGAGAACCCGGCGATGACGAGAAACTCCGATATCGCGAGCGGCAGCGACGACAGCGCGCGCAGCGCTCTCTTTCCCGTCTTCGGCATCTCGGACTTCAGGAGCCACTCGCGGAACGCGTCGTCGTCCGCGGCGTCGACCGTCCCGCGCGCGGACGGGTCCGGCGCGCGCTTGGATCCGTCGGGGTCCTCGCGCGTGGACGCGACGACGACGAGAGCGCGGCCGCGGCGGGAAGGGGCGCGGAAGCGGCGGTCGCGCCTCGACGGCGACGACGACGACGACGACGGCACCGCCGTCGAATCCTTTGACGACGTCACCGAAGCGCACGCCGCGCGGCGGTGGGACGACGCCATCGCCGACGACCGCCGCGTCGACGACGTCGACGCGACGGACGGCGACGCGAGGCCGCCTCCGCGCGCGCACATCACGAGCAAGGTGCACGCCATCGCCGCGTCTCGTGCGTGGCGCAGAGTGCGAGTGACGTTGCCCTAAAACCTATCCGCCGTGACGAGTTCGGGACTTCGCGCGTCATTGTCATTGCGTCATCATCTTGTCAGTATGCGTCGCGCGCCGCCGCGGAAGGGAAGGATGGCGAGGAAGACATTCGCGTGCGTCTTCGCGCTCGTCTTCATCAGCGCGGCGTACGTCCGGACCACGAGCGCGGACCAGTGGGTCGAGGACGAGGCCTCCGCGACGAACGCCGCGAGCGGGCTCAGGGGCGAACGACGACCGCTCGCGCGATCGTCGTCTTCGTCGTCGTCGGACCCCCAGCGCTGGGTCGAGGACGACGCGCGTCGCGCGCCCGAGGCGCGAAGCGCGTCCCCGAACGCGCCGATACTGGAAGACGACGTCAACTTCGGCGCGAGCGCGCATCCGCTCATCTTGACGGACGACGACCGCGACGCGCCACCGCCGCGAGCGCCGCCTCTCGACGACGACGGCGTCGAGCCAGAGGCGCGCGACCGCGCGCTCGACGCGAGGCGCGCGCCGTGGCTGAACTGCGACGATCTCGGCGCGACGACGCCGCTGCCGCCGACGCCGCCGAAGACGCTGTCGTTCTTCACGCTCGGGGACTGGGGCGTGCGCGGGTTGCGAGGGACGGACTCGCGAGCGGTCGCGCGCGCGATGCTGTGCTCGGGAAAAGATCCCGCGTCGCTGCCGCGGTTCGTCGCGACGCTGGGGGATAACTTCTACCAGTCCGGCGTGCGCGACGTCGACGACGCGCAGTTCAAGGAGAAGTTCGAGGACGTGTTCGAGACGGAACCGACGTTCATATCGCCGTGGTACCCCGCGCTGGGGGACCACGACCACCGCGGCTCGGTCGCCGCGCAAGTCGAGTACGGCGACAGAAACGGTCGGTGGCGGATGCCGAGTCCGTACTACGCGCGCGTGGAGCGGCTGAAACCCGCGGGCGTGGACGCGAACGGAGCGGACCTAGGCGCGGGGGTCACCGTGCAGACGATCGTCGTCGACTGGATCGGCCTGGAGGGGAAACACGCGTCCCCGGGATGGAGGGACGGGCGGCGGTTCGGCGGAGACCTGAACAAAAACGTCGCCGGATACGACGCGGCGAACGCGCAGTGGGCGTGGCTCGAGCGCGTCCTGAGCGACGCGACGGCGGACATCGGCGGAGGGAAGGCGGAGAAGCCGACGTGGAGGGTCGTGATTGGCCACCGGCCGCTGATGAGCGCGTCGGAGAGGGGGAAGAGGGACGACGCGAAGTACCCGGCGGAGGCGAAGACGCGGAGAGCGCTGAGGGAGCTGCTCGTCAAACACGGCGTGGACGCGTGGATCAACGGGCACGACCACACCGCGCAGGTCGCGTGCGTCGAGCGCGATGACGGGGAGAGCGCGACGCGTTTCATCACGAACGGGATCGGAGGATACGGCCTGCACGCGTTGCGAAGCGAACGAGAGCGAGGGGACGCGTTTACGTACGCGGACAGCTCGTATCACGGTTTCGCCGCGCACCACGTCAACGCGACGTCATTCACCACGTACTTCGTGGATAACGCTGGGAACGTGCGGCACGCGTCGGTCATCCGCCGAGACGCGAAGAGATGCGGAGCGTAGTGCGTTCGTCTAGTAACGTAGGTATTCACAGACGTAGTATCAAATCTCGTGTATGGTGACCATGTACGCCGCCGCGCGCCGCGGCGTGTCCACCGAGAGCTTCGCGAGGACGCTCAACACCTCCTCGGCGGAGAAGTTCGCCTGCTCCGAGGACTCCAACAGCGAGCACAACGACGCGGGCTCGCCGTGCAGATCCTTGAAATGCCGCGCGATGAATTTCCTCACCCCGGTTGACCCGCGTTCGGGTGGGTCCGCCTGGCTCGCCGGCGCCGGCCCCGGCGCCGGCGGCGCGACCGGCTCGCGGTCGTCCTCCGCCGCCGCCGGCGTCTGCGTCGTCGTGCACGGCGTCTGCGCGTTGGAACAAAACGCCGCCGCCGCGCTGAACGGCGTGTGCGCGGCGGTGAGCACCAACCCCGGAGTCCCCTCGCGCGATCGCGACAGCGCCCCCGCGGGCGTGCACGCGCCGCCGTGCCCAAACTTCCGCGCGCCCTCGGACTCCGCGCGTCTGCGTTCGACCGCGACGGCGGCGGCGACGGCGGCGTCGAGGCGCTGCTGGAACGCGACCTCTTTTCGCGCCCCCTCTTCGACCACCTCCGCGGCGGCGGCTTCGACGGCGGCGACTGCTTTCTCCGTCTGCGCTCGGAACTTCGCCGCCTCCGCCGCTTTCGCCTCCGCGGCGAGCTTCGACGCTCTCGCCTCCTCGAGCGCTCGCGTCGTCTCCTCGCGGCTCGCGCGGAGCTCCGCCTCGAGCTTCGCCATCTCTTCGTCGCGCGTCGTCGCCCTCGCGATCGCGTCCTTCGCGCTCGCCTCCGCGCGCGTCGCCGCCGCCCGGAGCTCGCGCAGCTTCTCCTCCGTCGCGGCAGTCTTCTCCGCGCCAAGGTCGAGGAGGAGATGAACACTATCCTCCGCCGAAAGTCGGTTCTCATCGACGTCCCGCAGTCTCTGTTCCATCTCCTCGAGTTTCATCTCCGCCGCCGCCGCGCTCGCCGCGGTCTTCGCGAGCGCCGTCCTCAACTTGCTCGCGTCCGCTTCGTACGCGCGCACCGTCAGCTCGAGCTGAGCCTTGCTCTCCTCCGCCGCCTCCGCGCGCGCGATGTGCGCGCGCTTCTCGTCCGCCTCGCGCTGTTCCGCGTCCGCGGCGAGGCGGTACCGCGCGCCGTCCGGGAGCCCCGCGAGCCTCCCGAGCTCCGCGACGAGGCAGCCGTGAAAGCCCGTCGGACGCGAGATGCCATCCGCCTCCGTGGGATTGACGGTCTCGTCCTCCGCGATCTCGTCGTAGTCGACGACGCCGTCGCCGACGCCGCGGTCCGCGTACAGCAGCGGCATCGGGCGCAGCGGCGAGCGCGCGAGGAGTTTCTTGACCGCGTCGGAGCCGCCCGACGGCCGACGCGTCGGCTTTCCTTGCGACGCCGCGTCGACGAGCACGTCCAACGGCGAGCGCGGACCCTCCGACGACGGGTCTCGCGCGTCCGCCTCCGCGGCGTCCCCGGCGACGGCGACGACCGCCGCGACGGCCGCGGCCTGGGGGGTGGTGCATCCGGGGGACGCCGGGAACGCTTCCGCGGCGACGGGCTGTCGGGGATGGACGGAGGGGGTGGGACGGCGACGGCGACGCGAGTGAGATTCGAACGGACGACGCGACAGAAAAGAAGTGCCTAGGGCTGGTGTGCCAACAACGAACAACAATCCGAACGCGATCCGCGCGGTGCGCACCTCGCGCGGCGACGACACGCGTCTGCGCTCCTTCTTCCCGGGACGCTCGCCCCCTGACGCGGTCTGAGGCGCCGCGGGGGCGTCCGCGGCGAAGTCCGACGGCTTGCGCTTCGGCGGCCGTCCGCGTTTTCTCTTCTCGGGGAGAATCGTCGTTGTCACGGGGGATTTTTTCAAACGCTCGTCCGCCGCGACGGGGTGGGTGTCCCCGCGCTCGTCCGCGGCGGGCGGCGGCGCGACGCACTCGCGTGCCATGGATGCGTGTAGATAGATTCGGCTGCCGCCTCGGACCGCTCCGCGCGGAGCGTTCTGGAGCGACGCGCGCGGACGCGAGGTTTGAACTCGATTTCGCGCCAACATCTGATGCACGTTTCGATACCAGTCAGCCAGTGCATCGGGCAGACGCGGTCGCGTGGAGTCGGATGTCGAACGACGCCGTCGGCACAGCGCGGGGGCACCGCTCGCGTCGCATCGCAATGACCGGCCCGATGGCGGGACGAGGAGGACGCGGCGGCAGCGGCCGCGGCGGGTTCAGCCCCGGCGGTCGCGCCGGTCGCGGGTTCACTCCCGGCGGCGGTCGCGGCGGCGGAGGCCGAGGCCGGGACGGCGGCCGAGGCCGAGGCGGAGGCGGCGGCGGCGGCGGCGCGGCGGGAACGAAGCGCCAGCGCGACCTCGCGGACGACGAGCTCGGGGAGAGGTACGACGGCTTCGGCGGCGGCGACGGCTTCGCGGACGCGTCCAAGCTCCGGAACGACAAGTTCGAGGCGTACTACCAGCACCAGGGCGTCGTGCCCCGAGACGAGTGGGAATCGATGATGGACGCGTTCCGAACCCCGCTGCCGCTGACGTTCCGCGTGAACATGTCCGGGAAGTTCCGCGAGTCCACGCGGAACACGCTCGAGAAGACGCTCTTCCCTGGGATACGCGCGCACACGACGCGCCCGCCCAGGGCGCTGCGATGGTACCCCGACGCGCTCGCGTGGCAGGTGGACGTGCCCAAGGATGCGCTGAAAAAATCCGACGACTTTCGCGCGCTGCATCGCTTCTTGGTGCAAGCGAACGAGACCGGCGCGATCACGCGGCAAGAGGCCGTGAGCATGATTCCGCCGCTGCTGCTGGACGTGAAGCCGTCGCACAGGGTGTTGGACATGTGCGCCGCGCCCGGGAGCAAGACGTTTCAGTTGCTCGAGATGTTGCATCACAAGGCGAGCGGCGAGACGGGCGCCGAGGCGCCCGCCGGGGTCGTCGTCGCGAACGACGCGTCGCTGCAGCGCGCGAACCTCTTGACGCACCAGACGAAGCGCAGCAACTCCCCGGCGTTGATCGTGACGAACCACCAGGCGCAGAAGTTCCCGTTCCTGATCGAGGCGGGGAAGGGCGGCGACGAGAGAAGACCGATCCTGTTCGATCGCGTGTTGGCGGACGTGCCGTGTTCGGGCGACGGGACGCTGCGTAAATCCCCGGACTTGTGGAAGAAGTGGACGCCCGGCTCGGGCGTGGACCTTCACGGGCTGCAGCTCGAGATCGCGACGCACGCGGTCAGGCTTCTGAAGGTGGGAGGAAGGCTCGTGTACAGCACGTGCTCGCTGAACCCGCTCGAGGACGAAGCCGTCGTCGCCGCGTTGTTGCGACGCGGCAAAGGGTCGTTGAAGCTCGTGGACGTCTCCGAGAAGCTCCCGGGGTTGAAGCGACGGCCGGGCATGCGCACGTGGCACGTCGGGGACGTCTTCGGGTGGCACGAGACCCCGAACGGCGACGGACGAAGGCAGAGGAACGTGTGCGAGACGATGTGGCCGCCGTCGGGGAAAGCCGCGTCGGAGATGCGTCTCGATCGTTGCGTCCGGATCTTGCCGCACCTGGACGACACCGGCGGTTTCTTCATCGTCGCGATCGATAAGGTCGCGGAACTCCCGGCAGAGATGCAGGCGGCGGCGGCGGCGCGCGACGACGACGACGACGCGGGGGGGGTAGGGGGTGGAGGGGGAGGGGGAGGCGACGACGGCGACGGGAAGAAAGGGAAGAAGGGCGCGGACTGGAACGAGTCCAAACGCGTCGCGCCCGTGACGACGGTCTCGAACGACGCGCTGACGTCCTCTATCGAGTCGCAGTACGGCATGACCGATCGCGGGCGCGAGCTCCTGACGCGAGGTTTAGTGACGCGACGCGTGGGCGAGGCCGAGAGCGATAAACCGAAGCGGTTGTACTTCGTGTCCGGCGGCGCGAAGAAACTTTTGAGCGCGGACGCGCGCGGCGGCGGCGGCGGCCTTCAAGTCGTCGCCGCGGGGGTGAAGGCGTTCGAGCGGCAGACCGCGCCCGGGGCGAAGTGCGACTACCGCGCGACGCAAGAGGGGCTGGACGTGTTGCTCCCGCACCTCACGAAACAGGTGGTGCGCGCGTCCAAGAGGGAGATCGAGAGCGTGCTTTGTCGGCAGCAAGGGCAGCCAATCTCCGCTCAGGCGTCGAGCGCGAACCTTCTTCGCCCGGTGGACGCCCCGGAGGGGTGCTGGGAGAAGGACACGCTCGCGGCGATGAGGAAGGTGACGTCCGGGTGCGTCGTGCTCGTCGCGCGGGTTCGGGATGTCGGACACGCGTCGGACGAACGCGACCGGAAAAAGGCGAAGAAGGAGAAGAAGGAGAAGAAGGAGAAGAAGGAGAAGAAGGAGAACGGCGTCGGCGGCGGGGACGGGTGGGGCGGCGTCGCGGGGCCTGGCGACCTCGCCGTCGCGTGCTGGTACGGCGAGGGCGACAAGGGGAAGAGTCTCAGCGTCCTCGCGACGAAGGCGGAGGGCGCGCAGCTGTTGTATCAGCTCCGCGAGGCCATCGAAGCGGAGTAGAGCGCGGTAGCTCATCATCATCAGTGTAAAACGCACCTGTAAAACACCTTAAAACGCCAGCCGTTGGCCGTTCCGATAATCCGAGCCGACTGATGATCGATTTTAAAGCGCGCCATAACGCGCGGCGCCGGGACGTCGGAAGCCGCCGCGGAGAGGTCTTCGCGGCGGTGGAGGACGCGCGCGCGCTTAGACTAGCCAGAGAACGCGGCCCGCGCTCGTCGTCGGCCAGGAGGGCGGCGCGAACGTCGGGGTCGGGGACGCCGAGATGTCGAGCGAACAACCACGACGCGGGCCGCGGGATGGTGCCGGCCCGCGGGACGACGCGCGAACGACGGACGCGCCCCGCGTCGGGCCGCTCGCGGTGACCGCGACGTGCGCGACGCTCGTCCTCGCGATGCTAGCGCTCGCGAACGTCGCCGGCGTCGTCGCCGCGCTCGACCTCACCCCGGGGGCGCCGTCGGCCGCGCGCGCGGAGCTCGCGGAGGCGCCGCGGCTCGCGGCTCGCGACGACGATTCGCGCGTCGCAGAGCCGTCGCGTCGCTCTCCTCCCCGCGCCGCCGCATTCGCCGCCGGACGACGCTCGCTGCTGCAGACGTGCGCGCCCGGGACCGCGCTGTCCGGAGGCTCGTGCGTAGACTGCGGCGTCGGGACCTACGCCAGCGGCGTCTCCGCGCTGTGCCGGTTCCCGGACGTCCCGTTCAGCTGCTCGACGACGCTCAATCCAGAGCAGGTGCAAGACGCGTACGGGTTCTCCGACGTCGTCGCCGCGCAGTGCGCGTTCAACACGAAAACGTCCGGCGCGGCGTTGATCTCGAACGACCCGGGGACGTGTAACTTCGCGGGGACGGCGTCGTCCGTGTGCACGCCCCAGGCGCTCATCGACGAGGACGGCGTCGTCACGCACAAGGTGCCGTTCGCGTTAGCAGTCTAACATACCACGTTCGTTTTTCACCCATCACTCGGTTTCAACGCGACGTTTGATCGCATCGCGCGGGTCCCTTTCAGCTGACCGATGGCATCCATCGCCGCCGACAGATGACGTGCGTGATCACCTCGGAGAACACGGTCGTGTTGGGCGGATGCGAGCAGCTCATCGCCGGCACGACCGTGCAGTGCACGTGGGACGGCGGCGAGAACCAGTGCACGACGTGCCCGGCCGGGAGCGCGTGTCAGTCCTCGAACACGATCGATCCGCCGCCGTGCGCCATGGGATACGAGTGCCCGGACGGTACCAACGCGAACGCGTGCGACGCGGGAGAGTACGGCCCCGGCGGCGCGCCGAGCTGTCTGAACTGCCCGAACGGGACGATATGCCCCGCGATCGGTTGGAAGACCCCGCAGGCGTGCCCGGCGGCGACGTACTCGGGGGAGGGCGCGATCGCGTGCGTGAGCTGCCCGGAGGGGCATCAGGCGCGTTCTATGCAAACGTGTTTCACCCATCGCTCGGTTTCAACACGTGATCGCGTCCCCTTTCAACTGACCGGTGAACATTTTCTGTATGATTCAGTGTCCGACTGCGAACACGGAGTGGCCGATCGCGTGCACGGCGGGATACTACGCGGCGGCGTCCGCGACGAGCTGCAGCGCGTGCGACGTCGGACAGAGCAGCGAACCCGCGAGCGCGGCGTGCTTCACGTGCCTCGCCGGGACGGCGTGCGCGACGACGGCGACGGCGACGCCGCAGATTTGCGCGGCGGGGTATTACTCCGCCGCCGGCAGCGCGTCGTGCTCCGCGTGCGCGCCGGGGACGTACCAAGACACGCAGCAGTCGGAGAGCTGCGACGCGTGCCCGGCGGGGACGCGGTGCCCGCTCAGCGCGATCAGCAGCCTCGCGAACTTTTACTGCAGCGAGGGGACGTACTCGCGGTGGACGTTAAACGCGAGCGCGTTCACCGCGTCGCCGTACGACCACGCGGAGACGACGCGGCAGCCGACGCTCTCGGAGACGGGCGACACGGTGTGCAACGCGTGCCCGGACGGGTACACGTGCCCCGCGCCCGAGCTGTCGCCGGTGCTGTGCGCGGCGGGGACGTATCGGTTGGGGAGCAACTACACCCACTGCGTGGAGTGCACCGCCGGGAGCTCGTGCGCGACGCCGAACGTCTCGCCGACGGCGTGCGCGGCCGGGACGTTCGCGCTCGCGGGACAGGGCGAATGCACGACGTGCACCGCGGGGTACCACTGCCCGTACACGGACCAGGACGTCATGTTGCGGTGTGACTCGGGGTGGTACGCCGTCGCGGGGAAGGCGAACTGCACGCAGTGCGCGCCGGGGTACGCGTGCCCGAACGCGGACGGGACGTCCATCGAGCAGTGCGTCGCGGGGACGTTCGCCGCCGCGGGAAGCGCGCAGTGCACGTCCTGCCCGCCCGGGTTCGCGTGCCCGGACACGACGGACATCAGCGCGATGACGTCTTGCGCGGCGGGGACGTACAGCGCGGGCGGGTTAGCCGCCTGCGCGGAGTGTCCGGTGGGGTATTACGGACCGAACGCCGGCGCGGTGAGCCTCGCGGCGGGGTGCGTCGCGTGCGGGAAGGGGTACTACAGCAACGTCACCGCGGCGACGAGCGCGGCGACGTGCGTCGTGTGCCCGGTGGACACGTACTGTCCGCTGGAGGGGAACGAGCTCCCGACGGCGTGCGGCTCCGGGTTGAGCACGTTCGGGGCGACCGGGGGGACGAGCGCGGGCGCGTGCACGACGGCGCCGCCGCCGCCGCCGCCGCCGAGCCCGCCGCCGCCGCCGCCGTCGCCGCCGCCGTCGCCGCCGTCGCCGCCGCC
>MDSW01037134.1_pt1 | contig 43952 bp, 43 predicted proteins | sample 811171 | NCBI WGS metagenome assembly MDSW01 (sample SAMN05326641, study PRJNA326480) | marine metagenome | isolation source: seawater | place: Atlantic Ocean: North West | collected 2012
CGTTGATAGGCTGGGTGTGGAAGTGCGGTAACGCATGTAGCTGACCAGTACTAATAGCTCAATTGGCTTGATTTATGCACTGAAAAAAATTTTTTTAGAAGATCAAATACAGACTTGATTGACAAAATTTAAACAAAACTTAAGATAATTTATTTAAATTAAGTTAATACAATAATGTTTTTCATAACCCCAAAAAATTAAATTATAAAATTATTTTACTTTGAGTTTTTTACATCTATGAATTTCAAAAAACTTTATTAAGTTCCTTCTCCCATTTTTCAATTAAAAAAAAGCTTGATTTTATTGACAGGTGATCTCTATCACTGTAAACATCATAACCATCAATTACTTGTTTACAATTTCTTTCATCACAAAGATAATCATAGGGATTTAAAAAATGAATAGTTCCTTTTTGGCTTTTTACTAGTTCTTTCCTCATAACAGAATTATTTTTTTTATTTCTTTTTATTACAGAGGACTCAATCGAAGCATGATCACAGTTTCTTTTTTTAATTATATATTTTGGAAATTCTGAACATTTCTCCATAGATACTCCATTATAAAACTCAGGTACACTTTGTAAGATTATAATATTTGTTTTAAGATTTTTGAAAATATTTTTGTAGAAATTTTCATATTGAATTTTAATATTTTCAAAATCTTTATTATTAAAGGTAGACCAATAATGTCCAATTAATAAAGTTGAAGGTTTTTGTTTTGACAACTCGTCACTTATAAGTTTTTCTAATTCTCGACAATTAAAATCTTGCCCTTCTTTATCATATTTCAAAAAATTACAATTTACCTTCAAAAGTAAGACACAAAAATTTTTTTTATATTTTTTAGAATAATCTAAGAATGCATCAGCATACATGTGTGCATGACTATCACCAAATAAATATAAATCAATTTTTTGCGATTTTACGTTTATCTTACATTTTTGAAAAAAAGGCCCTTTTGCCTCACTATACTTAAAAAAACTTTTTTCTTGATTGTAAATATTTACGTCTAAATTGTTTGCTTTTTTAATTCTAAATTCATATCCATTATTTAAAATTACCGATAAGGACATGGTAGATATTATTAAAAATGAAAATGCAAATTTGTAATTGTTATTTGATCTTCTTTTTTTGAGATAATTTTCAACGTATTTATTTAATAAATAAGCAAAAAAAATTGAAATAATTATCAGTGAAAATTTTTCAATAACTGAAGGGTCGTTAAACTTATAGAAGCGGTAATAGACAAATAACGGCCAGTGTATAAGAAATAATGAATAACTTATATTTCCAATAAATAATATTATATTATTTTGTAAAACAATTTTTGATAAATAACTCTCTTTATCAAATATTAGAAATAAAGTTATCAAGCATGGTAAAAATGTATTTATTCCTGGAAACTTAATATTTTTGTCATAGTACAAAATAAAAAATATTATTAAAATAAAAGAAATTATAAAAATATAATTATTTTGTATATTTAGTGTTTTATATTTTTTTTCATAATAATAACCAATTGAACCTATTAAAAACTCAGAAATTCTGAAAGGTAGCAAATAAAAAGTAGCTATTTTTCTTTCATTAATTAAAAATTCTGTAAGTAAAATAGATAACAAAAATAAAAAAATTAATTTGTAAATTATATGTATTTTTTTAAATAAATTATTTACAACCAATAAAAAAATTGGAAATGCTATATAAAATTGCATTTCCAAAGATAAAGACCAAGTGTGCAGAAGTGGTTTATTGATTGAATAAAGATCAAAATATCCCCATTCTCTCCAAAAATAAAAATTTGAAACAAAGAAAATTGATGAAAGAGTTGTCTTTCCAACTCTCTCTAGACTTTCCTCTGAAATCAATAAAAAACCTAATATTAAAGAGATAAATACAACAAATATCAAAGCAGGAAGTAATCTTTTTATTCTTCTAAAATAAAATTCTAATATGGATTTATGATTAAGTTCTTTATCCAATAATAATGTCATAAGGTAACCACTTATTACAAAAAATATGTCTACACCTAAAAAACCTCCTTCAAAGTATTGAACTTGATAATGAAATAATATTACTGAAATTACAGCTACTGCTCTGAGCCCTTGAATATTATGAAAAATTTTATTCATAATATATTTTTTTAAAATTTTGTTTCATTTTATAGAATTAGAAAAATAATATATATATAGATCTCAAAAAAAAACCATATTTAATTAAAGACCAAAATATTACTATTCTCTATTAAATATTTTACGAAAAAATTTTATTTAATTAGCTAATATAAGTTTATTTACATCTTACATTAAAGTTGATATTTAACTGACTTAATATTATGAAAATCAATCTTGGAGCAGGACCTAACTGGTATCAGAGTGGATGGCATATATTAGATTATAAATTGCAAAAAAATGAAAAGTTTAAAATAAAAGGTGACTTAAATAAGATTAATCTTAAAGATAAAATTTGTGAACAAGTATTTATTAGTCATACGCTAGAACATATTCCTCATATACAGATACAAAATGTTTTAACAGAAATAAATCGAATAATGCAAAAAAATGCTGTTATTAGAATACTAGTTCCAAATCTTGAGAAAATTGCAAAAGCTTACGTTAAAAAAGACAAAAATTTTTTTAAAAAAGCCTTAGATGAGGATCATTCAATTAGAAGAGATCTTGGTTACGGTGGAATGTTAATGAATTTTATAGTAAGTCCAGGTCAAGATACAATTTTAATAGATAGAAATCTTAAAAAATTTATTGCAGGTTATGCACATCTGTACGCATATGATTTTGATATGATGAAGGCTTTATTGAAAAAATGTGGTTTTAAAAGTATTACTAAAAAAAAATTCTGTGATAGTTCAATTCCAGATTTTAGAATTCCTTGTCATATTTATGGAAAGAGTAAGAAATATAATAATTTGAACAACAAATTTTATAAAAAAAATAATCTAATACATACATATAAAAATGGAAAATATAAAATTAATTTTAAATTTTCTGGATTTGATAAAGATCCATTAACATCATTAATTATAGAAGCAAAAAAAGATAAGTTTATAAAGATAAAGAAGAAGAATAATATAAATTTATCTACAAAAAATTATAATAATTATGCATTTTCGTTACTACACAATAAAAAAGTAAAAACTTCTCTGAGAAACAAAAAAATAAAATATTAATTTACGTGCTTAAGTTTTTTTCTTTGTGCTAATTCGCAATTAAGAATATTTTTCTTTTTAAATGTTAAGCTGCGCTGCAATAAATCTAGGTCTCTTTTTACTCTTCTAGCCCCATCTGGTTCCAAAGATGCAGCATGATCAGTACCTTTAAGAGTTCTGTCCAACGTAAAATGTCTTTCTACCCATTTTGCTCCCAGAGTGCCTGCTGCAACATCAGCTGATATACCTTGATGATGTCCAGAAAAACCAACAGCATTTATTTTTTTACCGTATTTTTCTCTTAATCTATCAATTTCTAGAAGACATATATCCTCGTGCTTTACAGGATAATCAGATGTACAAGCATATAAAATTAATTTTTTTTGTTTTCTATATTTTCTTGATAAACTAATTATTTTCTGTTCTTCAATCTTTGTAGTCATACCTAGAGAAATATGGCAAAAGCCATTAAATTTTTTAAATAGATAAGTTAAAAGGTCATAGTTATTATTACACGCAGAAGGAATCTTTATATGTTTAACTTTAAGACTAATTAATTCTTTTAACGATGTTAAATCCCAAGCAGAACACATATATTCAATCTTCTTTTTTTTACAATAACTTAAAATCTTCTTATGTTGCTTAATTGTAAATTCTAACTTTTCTCGATGGAGACCATATGTTTTTCCAAAAGAGTTAGCTGGAACTGGGTGAGGCATATTATATCTTTCTTCGCCCAAAAGTTCAATTGGATTTCTTTTTTGGAATTTTACAAATTTTATGTCACAAAAGTTTACAAGAGTGTCTATCATTTTAAAAGCTAGTTTAAGATTACCTTGATGGTTACAACCAACTTCAGCTACAAAATTTATTGCATTATTTAATTTTTTCATTAGAAGATATGATTTATTATATGTGTCAATTTTATGAAATTAAACCCTAAAGATCTAAAAAAATATCAAAACAACGGAGTAATTAGAATAAATAAAGTCTTCTCAAAGACTGAAATTTCAATCTTAAAAAAAAAAATTGATCTATATGTTAAAAAGAATGCTAAAATTCTAAAAGGCAAAGAGATTAATTTTATACAGAACGAGGTTAATTCAATTCATTTGTTTAAAGACGCTTTTTTTAAGAAATTTTCTAACCAAGTAAAAATTCTTGAATTAGGTAAATTTTTCTTAAAGGCAAAACCCAAGATTAGACACTTTGAATACTTTGCAAAACCTAAAAAAGTTGGTTTACCAAGCCCAATGCATCAGGACAATTTTTATTGGAATTTATCAAATCCAAATTCTTTTACAATTTGGATTGCAATTGATAAAGCGACAAAAAAAAATGGCGCTGTAGAATATCTTTTAGGCTCTCATAAAAGGTTATACTCACACATACCTTCATTTGCCCCGGGCAGTTCTCAAAAAGTAAAAGAAATAAAGAAATTAAAAGGTAGATTTAAGATAAAATCTTTCAATCTAAATCCTGGTGATTGCTTAATACACCATTCCCAAATTATTCATGGAAGTAAAAAAAATTCATCAAATAATTCAAGAAAAGGTTTTACAGTTCAAGTTATGACAGCTTCTTCAAAAGTTAATAAAGAAAAATTTAGAAAATATCAAGAGTCACTTAAAAAGCAAATTGAGTTGAGGGCAATCTAACATAATGTCTCCTGGTAATGAACTTATAAATAACAAAGAACTTGATGAAATTAAAAAAATATTTACTAGAAGCAATGGTGTTTTATTTGCTCATGGATTCGATAAGAGACGTAAAAATATATTTAGAGTTCGAAGTTTTGAGAAAAAATTGTCTAAAAAATTTAATAGCAAATATGTCCAATGTGTCAGCTCTGGTACGGCAGCAATCAAAATAGCGCTTAAAGCATTAGGTGTTAAACATGGTGATGAAGTAATAACCCAAAGTTTTAACTTTATTGCTACAATAGAGGCGATACTAGATTGCGGCGCAAAACCGATTATTACAGGAATTAACGATGGATTGAATATGCCTGTAAATGAATTATCAAGATTAATTACAAGAAAAACTAAAGCAGTAATTGTAGTTCACATGCTCGGCTATAGCGCAGAAATTGATAAGATAATAAAATTTTGTAAAAAAAGAAAAATTCCTTTAGTTGAAGATAATTGTGAAGCCATGGGTGGAACATTTAAAAAAAAAAAAACTTGGTACCCTTTCAGATATTGGAATTTTCAGCTTTGATTTTGGTAAAACAATTACAACTGGAGAAGGTGGATGTTTATTAACAAACAATAAAAAAAAATATTTATATTTTAAAAGATATCATGACCATGGACATAAATTGATAAAAAACCTTCCTAGAGGAGTTGATAATGCTGATATGCCAGGATTTAATTATAGAATGACTGAGCTTCAAGCAGCAGTCGGTTTGTCACAATTATCAAAATTAAATTATATTTTAAGACAAAGTAAAAAAAGATTTTTAGCGATTGAAAATAAACTTAAAAACAAAGTAAAACTAAGAGGAATTTACAAAGGTTCAATTCCTAATTATGATACTTTAATTTTTAAGATTGATAATAAAAAAAAACGTTCGAAAATAGTGAAATATTTAAATTCAACTGGAGTTGGAACAAAGAATTTACCAGATGCTATAAAATGGCATTTTGCATTTTTCTGGAAACATGCAGTAACTAAAGACCAGATAAAAAACACTTTAGTTTCAAAAAAAATTCTCGAAAAATATATAGCTATACCTATATTATTGAGAAAAAAAGTTGAGTTTTATGAAAAAATTTCAGCAAATTTAATAAAGCTTCTCTAGTCTCTAATTTTTAAATTGGAAACCTGTTTAGAAAGTTGAAAGGTAAATTGATCATCTATATCAACAAAATTTATTCTATCTACTTTGTATGGGTGTGTTTTATAGTTAATAATTTCTTTATTTTTTAAAAAAAAATCTCTTGTAAAAAAATATAATGATCCAGTGATAAACATAAATTCTTTTGGATAGCTTTGTCTGTTAACTAGTCTTTTTTTCATCAAAAATTTCCATTTTTTTTTATTAGTTTCTATAACTTCGTAGGGATTTTCTAAAACTTTTGTTACATGCATTAGTGATGATAATTTTTTTTTAATTATAAAATTAATAGTTTTAATAATTTCTTTTTTGTCTAAATTTGGAGATGTTACTTGAAATAATAAAAATTTTTTATTATTTTTGTTTTTATTATAATTTTTTAAAAAATCTTTTATTAAATCATCAATTTTTGAGCTACTAGTTGAATATTTTGCTTTCCTTACATAACTTACATCAATTTTATTGTTTTGAATTATTTTTTTTTTATATGAAGTTGAGTCTGTCAAAATGTAAATTTTTTTAATTTTTTTAATTTTGATAAGTTTATTAAGTGTATGATTAACTAGATTTACCTTATTTTTAAAAGGAAGAATATTTTTATTCTTTAAACCTCTTGACTTTGATCTTAATGGAATTATTGCTTCAAACATGAGTAGTTTACTAATTATACTTATAAAAAATAAGCTTAACTTACAATAAAATCTATATAATTAAATTGAAAATTATTGATAGTCGTATTTCCTTTTTAAAACAGTCATATTCGCCTGATGAAAGAATTTACCTAGATTATAATTTAACTGTCCTTCTGGAATTTTATCTTTGATTTTAGGCAATATATTTTCAAAACTATTCGTATCTAATTTTTTAATACCTAGCGTTATAAAAGATTTTATTGCGTAATTAATTTCATCTATATCTGAATTAGAGTAATAAAATTCAATTTCTTTTGAAGATTTCTCAAACTTTATATCTTGCGGGTTAACTTTAAAATTTAATTTCGCAGCTTTAGCAATATCGTATTTAAAGTTATCATTTAATTTCTCAGTAAAGTTTGTAAACTTGAATTTTCTATTGTAGCTAAATTTTACAAGCTCGTTTATATAATCTTTAATTTCATCACTTTTATGATTATTTAAATACAAATAATCTATAGTTGCACTTTTTAAAACTTCATGTAACTCCCATAGAGCTTCAGTATACATTTTAGCTCTTGATATAGTAAGCTCATTTCCACCTATTTCACCTTTTTTATATCTTTCAACATTATCTTTATTCCTTACAAATTTTTCAAAATCCTCTAAATTATCATGAAGAGCTTCTTCTACTTTAGAGACATAAAAATTTAACAAATTATTTAATTTAATATTTTTAATAAAAAATTTGTCATATAGGTTTAGTAATAAATCAAACTTTGATAGACCAAGATGAGATACAAATTCAAATATTTCATTAAAGTATGCTCTATCTAAATAAACCTTAACTAAAAAATCAACTTTTCTGCATTCAATCCAATCAGTGTAAGATAAGTCCTTTGTTCCAGTTACCACTTCGTCGGCTTCACCTACAGATACTATTTTATTACCTATTTTATAGCTTCCTATTCTTCCAACAAAAATTCTAAATTTAGAATTGAATTTAAATTCTTTCCTTTGTTCTTTAGTATCAAGCGGTGCTCCTTTTGCTAGATTTAATTGATGAACATCTAGACTATCAGCGCCCATATTATCAATCACGTCTCTAAGTGATTTAAAATGGCTTTTTTTAGACTCTTTAGGCAATCCTAATATCAACTCACTAAAGAAACCTGTATTTGATTTTTCTAAATTTGAGTCGCCTTTTAAAGATTTTATTTTTTCTAGTGGTAAATTTTTTCGTCTGATTGCATCTAGAACTATGGGGTCAGTTGATTGAAGTGCTGTATACATTTTATATAATGGTTGTTCACCACTATTTAAAATATTTACTGTGTCTAAAACTCTCTCCGGCTGACTTTTTCCCAACGATGTATCAATTGATCTTGGCCAGCTATATCTATCAGCAGTCTTTCTAATTTTTTTCGCAACTAATAGATCTTCCTTAAACATTCCAAAGTTTAAATCTGCAATAGACAAATCTGCGTAAAGATTATTATCTTTAACTTTTTTTCCTATATACTCAAGTTCTTCATCAACATATTCAAAAGTCTTTCTGTAAATTTTATTTCTAATTGCGAGTGCATCATTACAAAAAGCACATGAAAATGGACAACCTCTAGTCCACTCAACCAAAGGCCTTAAATCTTGAGTAAAAAATTTATCCATTAGACCCATTGTATAAGGCGATGGTACAGTCATTATGTTTGTTACTCTTTTTACCTGACCTTGCCAAATATTATTGTCTTTAATAAATAGTGTATTGTCTAACATGAATGGGTCAATCTGTTTTGTTTTTTCTATATCAAAATTATTTTCATTTAATTTTCTGTACAAATTCTCAAACGCATGCTCTCCATCAAATTTAATGTAAAAATCTATTTCTGAATATTTTTTTAAAAAAGTTTCACATTCATCAGTATTAATTGGAATATTTGGGCCCCCATAAACAATTGGAATGTTTTTGTTAACAGATTTAATATATTTTGAGAATTCAATTGATAAGTTTAAATTCCATGTAAAATTTGAAAAGCACATTATCGTAGGCATTTCTTCTTTAAGGGCTTCATTTAATTCTTCAGGGAGTTTAAACATTTTTACTTCAATTTCAGGATGTACACTTTTTAAGTAAGAGGCCACAAACCCTATCCCCAGTGGAAAAGTATCTATACTTTGTATAGTGCCATTGTGAATTAGGTCCGCGAAATATATTACATTTTTTTTCATAAAATAAACTCAAGTAAATTTAAACAATTCATCTTGTTAAGAAATATGACAAATTATACTTTATTTCAAAGGTATTTTAAAATTTAATTATTGGCTTATTTACTATTTGGCCATTCATCATTTTTTTCATTATTAAATTGATATTTTTAAGAGAATAGGGTCCCTGAATAAGTTTTTTCAAATTAATACGATTTTTTTTAATATATGCAAATATTGTTTTTATATCTCTTTCTGGTACGACTCCTCCCCCATAACTACCTATTATTTTTTTACCATAATTAATACCTAAAGTATTAATATTAATTTTTTCATTGAATTTTGGAACTCCGATGAGAATTAATTTTCCGTTATTTTTGATAAAATTATAGCTAAATTCTATAATATTTTTAATGCCAGTAGTTTCATAAATGTAATCAAAAAAAATTTTATTTTTTTTAATATTTTTAATAAATTTAATCTTGGGAAAATTTTTTTTAATAAATTTAATTTTTTTAATATTATGTTCTACAACGAAAATTTCTTGCTTTTGATTATTTAGTAAGGTTATAATTGACTGACCTATCATTCCACCACCTGTAATCAAAATAAAGTTCTTTCTTGATAAGTTTATTTTAGAGTCTTTGAATATAGATCCATAAGAAGTTGTTAGGGAACATCCAAACAATATCCCCTCTTTCATAGAAAGTTTTTTAGGTAATTTGGTAACTCTATTTTTCGATACTACAGCCTTAGTATTGAAGGTTGTTAACCAACCTGCATTAATTTTTTTTGATTTACTGTCGAAATACTGTGGTAGTTTAGAATCTTTTAATAAATTTTTTTGCCAATGAAGAATTACTTTATCATTTTTTTTTAAGTCTTTAACATTTTTTGCAGTCTTTTCAATTATTCCCGTTGCTTCATGTCCTAAAAGATGTGGTAAATATTTATCATTACCTTTAATACCGCTTACTTCGCCCAGTTGTGAACCACATATACCTGTATAATTAATTTTTACTAAAATTTGATTATTACTTAAATTATTGTTGTGGAATATATTTTTGATTTTTAGCTTTCTGTTAATTTTTTCTAAAACAGCCGCTTTAATTTTTATTTTTTTTTGCATTATTTAAAATAAATAAATGAATAATCACCAGTATATCCTGCATTTTTGAACCACCATTTCCATTCCCTTGGAGTACAAAATGCTTCACATGTAACTTGCCAATACAACAAGTTCATTTTTTCTTTTTCATTTCTATAACTTTCAACAACTATGTATTTTTTTTTCCCTACTCTTTCGATTTCTTTAAGTGATTTTTGTAAATCATAATTGTGCAAATTGTGTAATGTATTTATTGCAATAACTAAATCAAAGTAATTCTTGGGCCATTTTAGTTTTGTAGCGCTAGAATGATTAATATTATTTTTAATATCCTTCGGGGCATGTTTGATTGCATACTTGGAAATATCAACTCCATGTAAGTCGAAAGTGTTATTAAAATTTTTTAAATCTTTTAGTAAAAATCCTTTACCACAACCAACATCAAGAATTTTTGAATTATTTTTTAAATTATAAAATTTAGCCATTTTTTTTATAACTTTAGACCACCTATTTTTTAAATATTTATATCCTCCATAATTAATTTTTCGACTTCCATCCCAATAATGATAACCCCATTTTTTTGCTAATTTTGCCGCTTTATGTTTTGGGAAATCTTTATCATTAACTCTTGATAGGTAATCTCTTTTTGTAGATTTGTGTAAACTACTAATAAAATCTATTTCCATACTCTTTTATTGATTAAATATTTTTTTGATTGTTCAATTGATTTGTTAATTTTAGCTTTAGAATTTTTATTTTTATTTAAGTAATATTTTAAAATTATTATAGACCATTTAATATAATAAAAATCAATATAGTCATTATATTTTGTTTTTAAATTTTTAATTTTGAATATATTTGAAAATTTTTTCAAAAAAGCTTCATTTTCAGGCTTATTGAATTTTGTATTTGGATTAGCTAAAAAATCCAAGCATAATTTTAATGGATCATCTAATCCTGAATATTCAAAATCTAGAAATACTAATTTATTAGAATTAAGTAATATATTATTGTACCCAAAATCTGATGGGGAAACTATTAAGTTACTTAATTTAAATTTTTTTGATAAAAATTTTTTTTTATAATTCAATAAAATCTTATTTCGTCTATTTTTAAAAATCTCATCAATTTTTTTTGTAAAATATATAAATTTTGAATTTTTAATTAAAGCTTTATTTTTTTTTATTTTATCAATTTTTTGTTTTGTATTTTTAATATGATCCAGAAAACAAAAACAGCCTTCACGAGATTTTAGCAGTCTACCTTTTAAAGAATAATTTTTTTTTTTAACTTGAATTTTCCTTAAAAAACTTAAAATTTGATAAATATAACTGGATTGTTTTTTTGTTATTTTAATACCTTTACAATAATTTAATACTAATATTTTTTCTTTATACTCATAAGAAATAATTTTAGGAATATTTTGTAAATTTTGAAAATTTAATAAAAAATAAACTTCCCGTATAAAATTTGATTTATTTTTTTTTGAAAATAATTTTATCACATATGCTTTATTATTAACTGATATTTTTAATAATTTACTGTTATATGCCTTAGAAATATTTGAAATTTTTATTAAAGCCATTCTATATAATAATTTTATTTATATTTTTCCAATTTAAAAAAAATTTATATTTTTTTGATTTACTACCAAATTTAATTTTATTAATATTACTCGGCAATCTATCTAGTATTACATTAAGATCATCAATAAAATAATTACACTTAAGTTTTTTTATTTTTTTAATCTTTTTGTCAATAGTTTGCTCAAAAAAAACATTTTTTTTATTAAAAATTTTCTTTGAGCCGTATAAATGGTTATTATTCAACCATAATAAAGCTTGTTTTCTTAAATTTACTTTTTTTCCCGAAATTGGATATTTAGTTTTATGACTAATTAGAACTAAATGATATTTTCCTTTTAAATAATTAAGATTTCTTTTTAAATTTCTAAACTTTTGTGCGTATAAAATATTTTCACCATATATTTCGGACTGGATTTTTGTATAAAAGTTTTCATTATACTTCTTTATAATTTTTTTTCTGAAAATTTCTTTATTTAAACTTTTTCCGAATGGAATTTTATTTTGTTTTAAGATTTTTTTGAAAACGTAAACATAATTTATTATTGTGTTATCAAAATCAATTCCTATTATTTTTTTTTTAGTATTCCTTGGCATATTTTTTTTGCATTTAAATTTACAATGTCCCTGGCTTGTCTCTGTTCACCTAAGCCAACATGAAATTTAAAAGGTACTGAAAAATTGATTATAGTTTTATTTTTTATATTTAGATTATCATAATTTGATTTTATTTTTTGGGCTAAGCCACCTTCAAAGTAATGTTCTTCAATAACGCAAATTAAATTAAATCTTTTGAATAGTTTTTTATAAATATTTAAATTAAACGGTTTAAATGTATGGACTGAAATGAGTGATGACTTTACTTTATTTTTCTGAAGTTTTATTTGAACCTCTTTACCAATTGATAAAGTATTACCTATTGTTAAAATTGCAATTTTACCTCTATTATTAATAATATTTGGTTTATAGAAATTTATAACTTTATTTTTATTATTAATTATTGGTTCACCTTTTTTTCCGAGGCGCAAATAACAAGGCTTATTATATTTAAATAAATTGGGTAAAATTTTTTCTAATTCAACATTATCGCCAGGGCAAAAAATATCCAAGTTGGGTAGTGATTGCATTAATCCTAAATCCTCTAAAGAATGATGTGTCGGTCCTAATCTAGAGTAACTTAGACCCGCTCCAGTTCCTACGATTAGAACATTTAAGTTTGGATAGCAAATATCTAATCTTATTTGTTCAAAAGCTCTTGATGTTAAAAATGGAGTAATTGTATAAAGCACAGGTAAATAACCCTCAATTGCTAAACCCGCTGCTACTCCAACCATGTTTTGTTCAGCTATTCCACAATTGTAAAATCTACCTGTATGATTTTTTTTAAATTCATCAAAAAGTCTATTTCCTATATCTCCGCTGAGTAAAATTATTTTTTTATTTTTTTTTGCTAATGAAGTTATTTTTTTTGCAAAAGCATTTCTCATAATTTTTACAAATTTTTTAAAGCTAGGTTTAAATCCTCTTTAGAGGGAGATCTATAATGCCAATTATTATCATCTTCCATAAATTTTACACCTTTGCCCTTAACTGTATTACATACTACTATAAGAGGTTTAGTTCTTATTTTTTTTAAAGTATTGAAAATTTTTTTATGGTTATGCCCATTAATTTCTGCGACTTCACAATTCATTGCTAAGAATTTTTTTTTATAGGAATTTAGATTTAAAATATTTTCTGCTTTTCCAGTTGCTTGCCATTTATTACAATCTATTAATATTTTTAAATTGTTCAGTTTATGATGAGCTGCAAACAATATTGCCTCCCAAAAACTTCCCTCATTACATTCACCGTCACTACATAAAACAAAAATAGATTTATTTTTTCTTTTAATTTTATTTGCTAAAGCAATTCCGCCTGCTACACAAATTCCATGTCCAAGAGATCCTGTGGCAACTTCAACACCTGGGCATTTTGGTGAAGGGTGTTCTTCTAAGGGCGAATTTACTTTACAATAAGAATTAAATAATTTTTCAGAGATAATTTTTTTATTTTTTAGTGACGAATATAAGGCCATGGCAGCATGTCCTTTGCTTAAAATAAATTTGTTTTGTTTTATTTTACTATTTAAGAAACCGGTAAAAATTACAGCTAAAATGTCAGCAACTGATAGACATGAACCTAAATGGGCCGCTCCTGACAAATGAGACAATTTTAAAACATCTTTTCTTATTTCTTTTGAAAATTTATGACTTCTCATGTTATTTTTTTTTGCCTCATCCACATGACAGTATAAGCATTTTTTTTATCAAAAAACTTCTTATTTTGCTCATACTTTTCTTTAATTTCAAAAATAGCATCAAAAATATTTTTTCCTGGTTTAAAACCTGTTTTGAGAAGTTTTGAAGAGTCTATTCTATATGATCTAGGATCTCTAGTTTTTTTAATTTTAATTTTTGCCTTAGTAATTTTTGCTACTGAATTTGCTATTTTGCTAATCGAATAATTTTCAAAACCTGCATTGTAAATTCCAGTTGCACAATTTTTATAAAGCAAATGGTCATAAACTTTAATCATATCATCAATATGTATATTTGGTCTAACTTGTTGGCCACCAAACACGGTTATAAGTTTATTTTTTAAAGCAGAAATAGTTAAAGCATTGACACTAACATCTAATCTCTGTCGTTTAGATAAACCACAAACAGTTGCGGGCCTAACTATATAAAGTTTTATTTTTTTTTGGTAAGATAAAAAAATTCTTTCTGCAATCATTTTAGTTTTGTTATAAACAGAAATTGGTTCTAGACTAAGATTTTCAGTAACCTTTTTTTCTTTTTTAATACCGTATACACTTCCAGAGCTAGCAAAAAAAAATTTTTTTACTTTATTTTTTATACAAAATTCAATTATTTTCATTGAGCTAAGCACATTAACTTCCCAAGAGAGTTCTGGTTTTAATTCTACAGCAGGATCATTAGCAACATTAGCAAGGTGAAACACTGCATAAACTTTTTTAAAAATTTTTTCTTCTAAATTTCTAATATCTTTTTTAATTATTGTTAAGTTCTTATTTTCTTTAAGGTTTTTCCCAAACCACTGTGCGTCGACTACAGTTACTTTAAATTTTTTTTTTAAGAAATGCTCAACAAGTTTGACTCCGATATAACCACATCCACCTGTAATAATGATTTTTTTATTTTTTATGTTCATAGTTTAATTTTAATTTACTAAGTTTTTTAAAATTACTTACGTACCAATTACAAGTAAAATGTAAATTATGATCAAAATTATTTGTTTCTTTCCATCTTAAACTTTTTCTCAATTTACTGCTTGATAATTTATATGCTTTATCTTTCCCTTTTCTATCTTTCACAAAATTTAATTTACTCTTTGAATTAAAAATTTTTTTTATTTTTAAGCAAAGTTTCTTGATTGAAATAAATTCGTTTGTCGAAATATGAAAAGTTTGCCCAGTTTTTGCACTTTTCATTATTTTTTCTAGCGCTACACAAACATCTTTTATCAATATAAATGATCTTTCCGAACTTCCATTACCATGTATGACAATATTTTTTCTTTGTAAAATTCTCATTATTGTTACAGGAATTATTCTATAAAGATCTTGATAAGGGCCAAAAACATTTGCAGTTCTTGTGAATATGACTGGAAAACGAAAATTATTATATAAGCTTAAAAGATGGTTATCAAAGCATGCTCTTGAATTGGCATATGGAGTTGAGGGATTAAATTTATAACTTTCTTTAATTTTATTAACTGTAGAACCATAAACTTCTGGTGTAGTAAATTGAATATATTTTTCTATATTCAAATTATTCTGAATAAATTTTAGCAATTTTGATTGTGCAACAATATTAGTTTGAAACCAATGATCTGGATTTTTCCAACTTTCTGCAACCATACCCTGAGCAGAAAAATTAAATATAATTTTTGGGTTGAATAAAATTATTTTTTTTAAGTCTTTTTTTTTGGGTTTATTTAAATCAATTTTAATAAAATTAAAATTTTTAAGGTATTTATTTTTTGCATATGATCTTAAAGCTAAAATTTTCTCGCTAGATCTGCTTATACCCATGACCAAATATTTCTTATCTAGCAAATGATCAACCAAATTAGATCCCGAGAATGAATTTGAACCTATGATTAATATCCTTTTTCTTTTTTTTTTTGAGTTAGAGCGAAACATAACTATTGAAAGTTTATAAAAACTAATATGTTATTTAGCATAATTTTCTAAAATAGGTGATTAATATTTTATTGACAAAACTTTAATTAAATATAAAAAAAAAATACGTTGAAATGCTTGGTGGGAAATCAGTGTGAAATTCATTGGCTGTTCCTGCAACCGTAGAGTCGGAGCTCCACCCAACGTAGCCCTTTGTTGAATGATGGCCAGGAAAAGTCTAGTTCTACTAATAATTATTAGCATCGGCATAAATTAACTGGTTTTTGTAAAAGATTTATAAAAACTATTAACATTGGATGTAACTAACGATGATAATAAGATTATTTTATATTATAATTTTTTTTATTTTTTCTTTAAATGTATCTGCATTAGAAAATTGCGAATGGAATAATAGCAAAGGTATTCCGTGCACAACAATTACTAAAACTTCAAATACTTCTAAATATAATTCTCAAGGAATAAATAAAAAAATATTTACAAAACAACAAATTCAAGAAACTGGTGCTACTAGTGCTTTAGATCTATTAAAAAAAATTCCAGGAGTAGATTATTATCAAACCGGACAAAAGGGACAACAAGCAGGTGTTTTTATGAGAGGCTCTGAATCAAATCACACTCTCGTAATGTTAAATGGTATTGCAATAAATGATCAATCAGCAACAAATGGATTACATGATTTTGGACAAGATTTTATTCAGACCATTCAACAGATAGAAATATACAAAGGATCTAATGGTGCTCATTTTGGACCTGATGCGATTGGGGGAGCAATTAATTTTGTGACAGACATTGATTATACAAATAGTTATTCTGTAAATGGTTTTAGCCTAAAAAATAACACAACTAACTATAATATTACAAAAATTACTGACGGTGGATGGCATTTAAACTTTAAAGGAGCTACCAATCTAAGTGAAACAGATAGTGCTAAAGCTAAAGGTCACGAGTATGACGGTACAAAAAATTATCAAATAAATTTTAATGCAAAAAAATGGTTAAGTGACGATCTCAAATTAATAAGCACCTTATATTATAGAGATACGAAATCTGATTATGATTCATCTGACACTAAAGAAGAGTCAGTTACATCTGATAATAAAATGTATGCTTTACAAACAGGTATTGAACGTAGAACTAATAATTCATTAGAAAATCTTATTTTTCATTATCATAATTATGACCGGAAATACTTTGTTCAAGGCAAAAAAGATAAATATTATAGCGAGTCCTTAGCAGCAAAAGCTGAAAAAGAAATAATTTATAACAATAAATTATCCTTTGGGTTCGGAAGCGAGTATAAATATGATTGGGGTCACTACCAAACAACAACATTTTCATCTCAAACAAGAGGACATTTGAGCAATTTTGGTTTTTTTGCAAATGCTGGATATATGTTTAATGAAAATCAGGTTTTGTCATTTCATGGCAGAAATGACGATCATAAAGAAACTGGAGGAAATAAGACTTATAAAATAAATTTTACACAATTTTTAGGTAAACTAAAATTAGGAGCAACTCACTCTACAGGTTTAAAAAATGCTTCTCTATATGAGTTATACGGAAATATTGGACAAAAAAGTATTAATCCAGAAAAAAGTGAGACTAATGAGATTATAGGTGAATATAATTTTTCCAAAAATATAAAATTTGAGTCAACAGCTTATAGAACAATAATGGAGGATAGAATTAAAATTAAATCTGATTGGAGCGCCTACGAAAATAAAAAAACTGATACAACACAAGAAGGTTTAGAAAATGAGTTAAAATGGTCTGGAAATGATCAGAGCATATCATTTGTTTCTCACTTTGCAAAAAGCAGAACAGACTCAGGGGGTCCTAACTCAAGAAGACCTGACTTATCTTATGGAATTGACTATTCCACAAAATTTTTATTAGCTGAATATGGTCCTTTTATTTTCGATTTAAGTCACAGATATATCGGTGACCATATAGACTGGACTGGGTCAAAAAATGAATTTGTGAAGAGTGTAGATCTTGTTGATATGTCAATTAAAAAAAATTGGAATGGGAATACAATTTCGTTAAATTTAACAAACTTTCTTAATGAAAGATATGAAAAACCAGGAACCTATTCTCAAGATGGAAGGATGATAAACTTTGGTTTTAGAAGTGCTTACTAATTTTTTTATAACAGGTTAGATTATAAATTATATATTGATTTATCTTGTAATGAATTAATTGATTAATTAAAATGACGCCATGAGTTACATTAAAGTTTTTATTGGAATTTTTGTTGCTTTAGCAGCAAGTAGATTCGTTCCTCACCCACCAAATTTTACAAGTTTGATAGCTCTAAGCTTTTACGTACCCGTTCTTTTGGGATCTAGATTTTTGTTTGCATTATTGTTTTCATTTGTAATAACTGATTATATTATTGGTTTTCATTCAACAATGTTTTTCACATGGGGTAGTGTTGTTTTAATTTCTTTAATATCTAAATATTTTAATAAAAATATTTTAACAAGATTAAGTGGAGCTTTATGTGGAGCAATAATTTTTTATATTTTTACAAATTTTGGTGTATGGCTTCTTGGTAGCTATGGTTATTCATTAAATGGACTATTCTCATCTTATATTTTAGCCATACCCTTTTTTGGCTACACACTTATATCTACTTTAATTTTTTCTGCGCTAATTGAAACGGTCTATCATTTGTGTATAAAAATTAAAAAAGCTTAAATATTATCTAATTCCATTAGATAAAAGTATTTTCTGAATTTTTTTTGCGATTTGAAGATTCTGGTTTGGGCCGCTTGGTAAATAAATTGTTTCTTTTGCAAAAATTTTTGAATTTTTTAAATTCCCTTTTTTTATAAAATATTTCGATTTATCTAGTGAGTCACCTATTTTTCTAGATTGAATATTTTGATCATCTAAAATTTTTATTATTTTTTTTACATTTTTACATCTAACTAGATTGTATAATGGAACTTCTCCATTTTGATAGTCAACATTTATTAATTTGATAGAACTAAATTTTCTTAAAGCAAAGCTATAATTTTTGTGTAAATTAATTAAACAGCCAATTTTTTTTTTTATATTTCTAAGTTGAGTTTTTGCAAGAGAAAAAAGTAAATCTGAAGATTTGAGATTAAGACCTTCATAAACATACTTTGGATTTAAGATATCCAATAAACCATTATTTCTTAATAATTTAATCTTTTTAAAAATTTCATTTTTGTTGGTTATAATCATACCTCCTTGACCAGTTGTTAATAATTTTGTAACTCCAAATGAAAAACATCCAATATCAAAAAAAGTTCCCAATAACTTATTTTTATATTTTGACATAAATGATTGAGCACAGTCCTCTATTATAGGAATTTTATATGTAGCTCTTATTTTTTTTAGAGCTTCTATATCACACGTAATACCGTTTAGATGAACACAAATAATAGCCTTGGTCTTTTTTGAAATCTTTTTTTTTAAATCATTAATATTGATAACTGGTTTATTTTTATCTATATCGACTAATATTACTTTTGCACCAATCATTAAAGGAGCATTTGCAGTTGAAACCCATGTAAATGCTGGCACCAAAACTTCATCATTTTTTTTAATACCTAGAGACTTGAGAGCCAAGTATAAAGCCATAGTGCCACTTGTTGTAGCGAGGGAATATTTAGATGAAGTAAGATTTGAAAAATCCTTTTCAAATTTATGAGATATTTCTCCCATACTTAGTTTTTTATTATCAAATGCATTAATTAAATTTTTCTTTTCAGATTTTGTTAATACTGAATTCCACCAATTAGTTTTATGTCTCATAGAAAATAATATTTACTTAATGGGTTTATAGATTTCATTTTAAAATTTTTATACTGGATTTTTTTCATAATATTTTCTTCCTTATCAGGACTAACACCTATCAATAATAAATCTAACGGACTCATATTTGATGTTTTTTTAATTAAAAATTTAGTTCCGGGCAAATATTTATCTTTTTTAAATTTATTATCATCATAAATAGTAAAATTAAACCTTTGTAGCTCAAAGATGTTAATAAAGCTTACAGTATGATGCCCAGCACCCAAAATTCCAATTTTTTTAGAATTATTTTTTTTAAAAAAATCTTGAATCTTTTTCTTAGATTTTTTAAAATTTTGGATATATCTTATTTCTTTTGTGAAACTAATTTGACTTTTTACTTTTTTGTAATCTTTTTTTATCCAAAAATTTAATGAATCTTCATACTTATTTTTATATCTATAAAACTTTAAAACCTTAAAACTATTTGATTTTAAAACATTTTCCAAACTATCTTTAGTGAAATAATTATTATGCTCCTCAAAAATATGGGTGTAGTCAAAACCTTTAAAGTATTTTTCGCAATCAGGCACCTCAATGTAAATAATATCTTCTTTATTGATAAATTGATGTAAATTTAATAAAAATTTTTTTAAGTTAATAAAATGATGCAAAGAATGATTCATTAAAATAATTTTTTTTTCATTACCCTTAAACGCTTTAACTAAATATTCTTTTTTTGAAATCTTATCTTGTATACGGGATAATCCAATTTTATAATCTTGTATTTTATAAAAACGTTTATCTAAATAATTCATTTTTAAATTTGATTTTTTTTTTAAAAGGCTGATAAATTTTTCATCCCTATATGTAAGGCCAATAATTTTAGTATTATTTTTAATAATTTTTTTAAAGATTTTTATTATATCCTGATAATGTTTTTCTGGTTCATTTTCTTTTAGCCATGAAAATCTAGCTTGTATTTTGTTCGGTGTGAGTTTTGATTTTATTTTGAAAATTTTGAGCCTTTTATCTATACCCAGAACTATATTATTTGTCCTGGGGTTAGAGATAAATTCTGTATTTACTGGTAAATTTTTTATTAATATCTTATCAATCACAAATTATTAATAATTTTCATTGCCTGATCAATACCATCATCTATATCTACACCATAATCGTAACTACCGGCTCTACCTATAGAAAATACATTATCTGGCATTTCATCTATATATTTTTTAGCTTTATTTATTTGAGATTTTAATGGCAAAGGATAATACTTGCCATTTTTTGATGGCATTTCAATCGTTATCAATGATGTCGGTGAATCTAAATTCTGATTAGTGAGTTTTTTAAAATCAACAATTCTAGTAAATTTTTCTTTACCCGCATAATATGCAAAATAAACATTTTTTGGAAATAAGTCTTTAACAGGTAAAATAATTTTCATAAGATCTCTTCCTATATATGGAAGCTCACCATAACAAAATTCAAATAATATATCTGGTGAAATTGTGTTTATAATAATATCAAAATTTAATTTTTCCCCAGCGATGGTTACCGAAAGGTTATGGATATCATAGTTGCTTATAGTTGTATTCAATAATAATTTTGTTTTACTGGAAGCAATATCAAACCATTTATTATATCCTTTATAATCAGTTGGATAAGCAGAAATAGCATCTGCCCATGCTGAGCTAATTGCACCTTTATTTATCGTTACTCCTTTCGGAGACCAGCCAAAGTTGTCAATTACTTTGTTATCATCAACCATCCACATTTTTTGTGTGTAATATTTCACATATTTTTCATACAAAGATTTTCCAACTGATGCTATCCAAAAATCTTCCAAATTTTCTTTTGACTTAACATCTCCATATATTTTTCCATCTGTGGAAAATCTCATTTCATCTTTGTTGAGTTCGCAATCTTTTAATTCTTTAAGAATTTTTTCTTTGTCTGGCATTCTATCAAAGTCTTTTTCATGAATAGGAAAATTATAAAATTGATTGTCTTTCTCCACGAATGTAAGAAACTCATGTTCTTTACAATCACGCATTGGGCAATATTTATTTAGATATTCAAAAGTTTTTTCATTTTGAGTTAAAAAGTGTCTTGGTCCAAAAGTAAAAGGGTGTCCTCCATATTCGAATGTTCTGCAACCCCCTCCAGTATGACCAGCTTTTTCAACCAAAGTAATCTCCCATTTCCCTTTTAAACTTAACAGATGAGAGGCAGCTATTCCTGCCGGACCTGCTCCAATTACCAGTGCTTTTTTACATTTTATAGACACAATTATGAAGGTATATATATATGAAAAAAAAAAACATACAATTAAAGTATAACTAAAAATGAAAATAATTAGTTCTATTAGAGAGTTGAAAAAAAAATCAAATTTTTTAAAAAAAGGTAATAAAAAAATTATATTAGTCCATGGTGTTTTTGATTTAGTTCACCCAGGTCACTTAAGTTACTTCAAAGAAGCTAAAACATATGGTGATATTCTTATTGTTTCGATAACAGCAGATAAATTTGTTAACAAAGGAATTAATAAACCTTATTTTAAGCAATCTTATCGTCTAGATTTTTTATCTGGTTTGGAAATTGTAGATTATGTATTTTGTAACAACAATAGTTCAGCTGTGAACGTAATTCAAAGTTTGAAACCAAACTTTTATGTTAAAGGACCAGATTATAAGGTGGCAGAAAATGATACTGCTGGAAATTTAAAAAAAGAAAAAAAAACTATTGAAAAAACTGGAGGTAAACTTATTTTTACTACTGGAAAAACATTTTCATCTTCATCTTTAATAAACTCTCAATTTGAAGACTATAACCCTGCAAAACAAATAATATCTAAACATTTTAAAAATTATAATGAAGTTAAAAGTAATTTTACAGATGCACTAAACAAAATAAGCAAGGATAAAATTCTTGTATTAGGCGAGGTTATTATAGACAAGTATATTTATTCTGAGCCATTAGGAAAACCTTCTAAAGAAGATATACTTTCGGTGTGTGTAAATAAAAATGAAACTTTTTTAGGTGGGGTAATACCGGTAATAAAAAATATTAAACAATTTAATAAAAATGTTTCACTTATATCAATTTATAATAATAAAAATATAAAAAATAAAATACAAAGCGAACTTGGGAATTTGAAGAATATAAGATTAATAAAAGTACCAGGATATAAAGATGTAGTAAAATCAAGATTTATAAGTAATGGTTCAACAAAAATTTTTGAAACATATGAATTTTCAAATAAAAAAATTAACACCAAGCTACAGAGCAAAGTTATAAAAAATATTATTAAAAATTACGACCACATAATTGTATGTGATTTCGGTCATGGATTAATAGATAATAATTTGGCTAATGAAATATCCAAAGATTCAAAATTTTTATCCTTAAATGTACAAACTAATTCTGGAAACAGGGGATTTAATTTATTTACGAAATATAAAAAGGCAGATTTACTTTGTATTGATAGACATGAATTAAGTCTAGGTCTCAGAGATAAATTTAGCTCTATGAATGATTTAATAGATGATAAAAGATTAAAAAAATTTAATAATATTGTTCTTACAATGGGAAGTGACGGGCATATATTAAAAAATTCTAAAAAGAATACCAAATTTGAATTTCCTGCCATGAATAAAAAGGTTGTGGACACTATTGGGGCAGGGGATGCATTTTATAGTTATTTGGCGCCATTTATAAAGCATTCTTCTAACCCAGTTATTTTGTCCCTTGCAGGATCAATTGCAGGTGCTTTAAAAACCAATATATTAGGACACAAATCAGAGGTTAAAATTGAAAATGTTATTAAGTCTTTAATATTTTTAACTAAATAATTTATGGGAGTTTTAAAAAAAATATAATGAATTTCCTTTCAAAAAAAGAGATAGAAATAAGTAAAAAATTCAAAGAGCAGGGATTTTATATTTTCGATATTGAAGAAAAAAAAGACTTATTTTTTTTAACAGATCAAGTAACTGAATTAGCTAAGAAAAAATTGAAACTTAAGCAATTAGATTTAAATAATTTACATAAACATATTTCAAAAAAAGAAATTAATGAATTTAGATTATTTATATTTAAAAAAATGAATAACCAGAGATGGTTTGGAATAAAATATTATAAAATTTTTAAAAATTATCTAGATATTTTAGTAGGAAATGAGCTTGCGATGCAAACCCAAATAAACCTGTCGATACAAATGCCTAAAGACAAATCCTCTGTTTTACCTATGCATGCAGATACATTTAATGGTGAGTCACCATATGAAGTAGTTGCATGGTTGCCTTTAGTTGACTGCTATTTAAATAAAAGTATGTTTATCGTTCCAAAAAAATTAAATAAAAAGTACATATCTAAAATATCTTCATATTCTAAAATGGGCAAAGGAGGCATGTCCAAACTAAAAAAAAATTTAAAGAATAAAATTAAATATTTAAACCTGCATTATAATCAAGGTTTGATTTTTTCCCCAAATTATTTACATGGAAATAATGAAAATCTTCAAAATGAAACAAGATGGTCATTTAACACAAGATTTAAATCTTTGTTGTCACCTTATACGAGTGAGCAACACACGTTAGGAAAGTTTTATACCCCAATTACAATGAGACAAGCAACCATAGAAGGCTTAAAATTTAATCTTCCTAAAAATTTTAAAAATTAGTGAAAAAATTTATTTTATATTCAAATTTGAGAAAATTTGGGAACATTCAGCTTACTGCCCCAATTCAAAATTTAATACTTAGGGATTATTGTAATAAAATGAATATTCCTTTTAGTTTACCAGTCGAAGAATATATTTTTAAAAACTGCTACGCTGAATTAGAAGGTATTCTATCAAATCTAAAAAATGTTAAGGGCATAGTCATGTGTAGTTATGAGATGTTACCAAAGAGTGAAAAATATTTGAATTTTTTTTATAAAAAATTAAAAAATGTAGAAATTCATTTTGTTTTAGAAAAAATTATTATTAGCAAAAAGGCAGATTTTAACAAATTCGTTCATGATATTAAGCTTAATAAGGATTTAATAAAAATTTCAAATAACTTACCATTAGCAAAACTTAAAAAATTTATATGAAAGTTTTAATTACCGGAGCAGGTGGTTTCGTTGGAAATCATCTTACCGAATTTTTATCAAAAAAAAACATTTTTATTTATGCTTTAATTAATAAAACCAGGTTAAAAAAAAAAAGAAATGTTACATATATAAAAAAAAATATTAATAAATTAAAAACATTGCCAAATGGCATAGACTGTATTGTTCATTTAGCAGTAAAAAATCCTGAAGATACAAGTGGAAAAATTTTATTTAAAGAAAATATTAAGATGACAAAGAAAATATTTTCTTTAGCGAAAAAATATGACGTAAAAAAAATAATTTTCTTTTCATCAATTGCCGTATATGAAAATATAAAAAAAACTACAATTAAAGATAATATAAAACTAATTAAACCCAATTCATATTATGCAATTTCAAAATTTAAATGTGAAAAAATTCTCAGGAATGAATTTCGTAAAACTTCGGTATCAACTATTACTATTAGATTGCCTAGTATAATTGGAAAAGGTTCTCGTTTTAATTCTATTTCTGACATAAAAAAAAAAATATTAAATAGAAAAAGAATTTTTATTTATAATCCAAATTTAAATTACAACAGAGTTATTCATATCAGCAATTTAAATAAATTTATTTTTAAAATTTTAAAAAGCAAAAAAAAAATAAAAACAACTTTTCATCTTGGATCAAGCAAGCCTATCCCATTTAAAAAAGCGATACTATTAATGTTTAAATTTTTAAAAAGAAAAACCAAAGTTGATTTACAGGTTGATAAAAAAACACAAATATTAGATATATCTAGAGCTCAAAAATTTGGATTTACAGCATCCTCTGTTGAGCAAACATTAAAAAAATACTTATCAGATTAAAAAGTGAAAATCAAAAATTCAGCAATATTACTTAAATAATAGAAAGCTTTGTCCAAAACTTCCTACACTTTTCCATTTAACATAGTTTATTTTTTTCTTCTTAAAAATATTAGATATAAGTTTTGGTATTCCTTTTTTTGGATTGCCCTTGTAAGAAATATAATATTCATCCACATATAGAACAGTTCCGTTGGTAATAAAATTCAATGAAAAATTCAAGCTATCTTCTGTACTTCTGAGCAAATCAGAATCAAGATTTATAAATGAGGTCTTTATATTTTTTTTTTTATATTTTTTAATAAGATTTCTATTCAATGAATTATGGAAGAAACCTTCAACAATAGTCAATTTTCTATTATTAAGAAAATTCTTTACTAATTTTTTAAAAAGATTTTTATTTGTTTGAAGTAAATTTGGTTTCCAATCTATATTTTCTTTTTGATTTGTTTTGTAATCTGGGAAACCTTTGAAACTATCAAATGCAAAGCAATTCATTTTAAGGTTTTTTTTATTAGCTATATCAAGAAAAAATCTAAAAGTTCTCGCTTTATGTACTCCAAATTCAAAATAATCTCCATCAATATTATTTGCATAAATATAATCCAAAGCATTTTCAAAAAAAGAATACTTTTCTTTATGCCTCAATATTTGGTTATAAATAACCTCTTGTTTTTTTGAATTTTTTTTTTTATTTTTTAAATAAATGAAAGGTTCCTTATTAATTGTTTTCATGAACTTTTTGGGTTACTTATATTTTGACTCTTAGTTTAATTTTAAATGTTCTTATACATATTTTGTTGATTAAGCAATATCAATATTAATATTTCAATTTTAATAAATAAAAATATAATATATTTTAAAAAAAAAATAAGGTAAAAAAATACTCGATTCAAATGTATTTCAAAAATTATTCAAAAAAGTTTCAAAAAATTATTGAAAATCTAGATTTAAAAAAAATAGAATCTTTAAAAAATATAATTCATTCAAAAAAAAAAAATAAAATTCATGTGTTTGGTAACGGTGCAGGCGCATCAATAGCTGGACATTTTGCAAACGATCTGACAAATGTAGCAAAATTTAAAGTATATTCATATGACAACTCTGCCCAAATTACATGTTTGGCAAATGATTATAATTATTCAAATTGGGTTAAAAAAATAATTGAGTATTATATAGAAAAAAATGATTTAATTATATTCATTAGTGCATCAGGAGAGTCTAAAAATATGATACAAGCAGCTAAACTATGCATAAAAAAAAAATATAAATTTATTTCAATAACAGGGTTTAATAAAAAAAATAGTCTCAATTCTTTAAGTAAAAATTTTTGTTGGGTTGATTCAAAATCATATAATTACGTTGAGCTCGCTCAACTTTTTATCTTACTATCGATTGTAGATAATTTAAGTAATAAAAAAAAAATTTAAATTTAGACAGTTTTTATTTCTAAAATTTATTTTCTAAGTTTTTTTAGTAATTTGATAAAATTTGTACTTTTACTATTATAACTTTTATCATCAAAATGAAAATCGTAAGAAGGTTTTCCCATTATTAATTCATGATATTTTAAACCCCATTTATCTAGCTGCATCTTTGTTTTAAGAAAATATTTTTTATAAACTAAATTATAATCTTCATTATTTCTGCCCATATATCTTGATGTAAAAATTTTTATATAGAAGTTATAATTATAAAGTTCATTAATCATCTTAATAATATTTTTTCTCGGCCTTGCCTTTAAATAGTTTTTCCCTTTTGTTTTACAGAGAGTATTATCCAAGTCAAACATTACAATTTTTTTAAATTTTTTTTTCATAAATTTTTTTTTAAAATATATAGTAAAAAATCTATATATTTTTATAAAATTTCAAAGATAACTCATCGAGGTTTTTATTTTGATATAAATGATTTTTCAAATACTCAAATGGAATATTAGTCTTTGCTTGTTCATAGAGCCTAGATGGTCTTTCTAGTAAAGGAAGTTTATTAATATAATAACTTCTTATACTATGAAAATCTTTTAATTTTTTCTCATGTTCCTTATTAATAAACAAATTATTTAAACCATTTTTTAATAAATCAAAAATTTCACTTTTATCATTTTCAATATAAATAAATCTTTTTCTGTCGGTTTCAATTAAATTATAAAACTCATATATCTCAGACAAGGAAAGAAATTTTTTTTGTTTTAAATCAAAAATCTTTTTAAATATTGTCCAATTATTTAAACTAAATGAAGCACTTAGAAACCGAAAATCTACTGAGTTTGATATTATTTTTTTCAAACTATACAACTCTGCTGCATGAGCATGGCTACCTGATGTCCCAAAGTATATATCTGATTTTAACATGGTATCTTTAAGTTCTTTTAGATGATTTTTAAATTTGGTTGTATCTTTATAATTTTTGTGATCCAAAGAAAATTTAGACATCATTGGTTCTCCAACCCTAACAATACTGTATTTATTATCTAAAAGGAATAATAGCGAGTCTCTATAATTTTCTATGTTTGCCGCAGCGTTTATACTGATTTCTTTTATTTTTTGATAGTTTAGATCTCTAATGCAAAAACATATTTTTTTTATATCTTTCTCGCTGCTCTCTATTTTTTTATTAGACTTATTAATCAAATATTTTGAAATATCTGCTTTATATACAAAATTATAATTATCTAAATTATAATTATTATAATTATTTTTGTCATCTGAATATCCTATATTGTAAAATATTATATTATCTATATTTTTAATATTAAAAATTATTTTAAAAAGAGTTCTGAGTTTAATTTTAATTAATATTAAATTTAAATTTAGCCATATTGAAAAAAAAACAGAATAAATTTTTTCTTTAATTGATAATTTTAAAAAAACTTTAAAAATCAAATCATAATCAAATTTTCTTTCATTAATTTTAAAATGCCTAAATACATCTACTAAAGGAATAGCTAAAATAAGTTTTTTATTATAATAACTTTTAAGTTTTAAACCAAAACAAAAACTTTCAAAAAATCCTCCAAATGAATGAATTTTTGGAGTCAAAATTAAATAATTTAATTTAAATAATTTTTTTTCAATTTTTTCTTTCATTTAAATTTGATTCAATTATATGCTTTTATTTGTATGTTTTATATATATAAATAGTCATTTTTATCACCTAGAAAAAATTTTGACTTTTGTGATTATTTTAAAATATTTCTAATTTTTATTTTTAAGAGTTGTATAAAATGCAATAAATTAGCAACATAAAAAGTAAAGTATTTTAAGTAAAAAATTTCAAATCCAATTGTTCCACTTATTTTATAGTTTAATTTTCTACTTGATTTTTTTGCTATAATTGTTGTGCCATCAATATTTGATTTAATAGAAATTATAGAAAAATTATGAATCGTAAATAAATTCTTTAGCGAGTGATTTGAAAAATGATTAATTGTTGCATTACCTTTTTTAAGGATTTCAAAATGTTTATATTGTCTGTATGTATCACTAAATTTATATCTATGTACTCTTATTAAGATATATCCATTATTTTTTAATATTTTATTAAATATATTAAGTATTTCAGAAATATTATAGATATAAGTGAAAACATAAAGAGAGATAATTATTTTAAATCTATTTGGCTTAAAAGTATTTGAATTTAAATATTTATTTAAAACTTTATGATGAAGTTTTTTGCTTATTTTGTAGTTTTTAGTACTAGGCTCAATACCAATTACTTTATACTTTTTTTGTTTTAAAATTTCTAACAAGGGTCCATAACCAGAACCAAAATCGAGAATTTCGTCTTTTTTACTTATGTTTATAATTTTAGATAATTGTTCAAAAAAAAAGTAATTTTTTTTTGATCTCGCTTTATAATTTGAAGGACAAAATGAATATCCCTTATTCAAAGAAAATGTTTTCTGAAGTTTTTTAATAAATTTTGGACTTATCTTTCTAGATACCAAAAAGCAATTTTTGCATATCTGCAGGTCATTAAAATTGATATTTATTAAACTTTTTTCTTTACAGCCGTTACAAAAATTTTGATATACCATTAATTTGTATTTTTAACAAAAAAATATTTATATAGTATTAAACAATAATTAAAATAAAAAAATGGAAAATGAAATCTTATATGAACTAAAAGAAAAAGGTATATTTGTTAAAGACCTTTTATTAAATGACCTAGAAAAAAAAAAATTTGATTAGTGATTTTTCTGGTGTGCAGAAGAATAAGGTTATCAACTTAAATGAAAATAGTGATATAAAAAACATATCTTCTACTTTATATGATTTTTTACAAAGAGATTACATTTATAATTCTATTTTCAATTACTTGGGATCGGATATTAAATATTCTTCGTTAATATTCACAAAATTAAAACCAGAAATAAAAAAAAAAGACTTTGAAAACATTTCAGATGGAAGCACTTTAGCTTTTCATAACGATGATAGTGGCAAACAAGTAAAAATAAATATTCTTTTGACAGATTTAGAAAAAAGTTCAAACGGCCTTGAATATGCTATTTCATCTAACAAAATAAATAAAATAGACAAATTAATTATTAATTTTTTCAATATTTTTGGAAAATTTAAGGGCTGGGATAAACATTTAATTAATTATTATATAAATAAGATAAAAGGTAGAAAAGTGAACTTCATGTCAGAAGATAAAGTAAAAAAAAAATTTAAAATATTAAAAATTTTTGGGAAATCTGGTCTGGTTTATATTTTTGATACAAACGGATTTCATAGACAAGCAAGTGTTACTTCAAGTGAAAAAATAGATTTAGAAAGAGATTTAATAACAGTATACTTAGTTTCCCAAAAAAAGAGTAAATCAACAAAAAAAGAACATAATTAAATTTTTTATTATAAATGTTATTTATATATGGAAAAATTTACTAATTTAGTAAGTGGTGGGAATAAAAAACTTATTATTATTTTTGTTATACTTAATATAATTTTAGTTTTCTTTGAAACATTGAGTATAGCTTTAATACCGCTTGTCATAGATTTTGTAGTTAGTTCGAAACCTCTCCTTCCACAGTATCTTTCCCCAATAAGCCATTTTTTAGATGCCGTAGATAGAAAAGACGCCTTATTATACTCTTCGATTTTTATAATTATTATTTTTTTAATAAAAAATTTTTACGTGTTAGGTTTAAATTATTATAGAGAAATTTTGTCTTTAAAATTAAGGTATGATTTAAAAAAAAAATTTTTTAATTTATATGTCAGTGCTCCATTTGAAGTTATCAATGCATACAATTCTTCTCAAATCTTAAGAAACACAGAAAACGAAACGGATGAATATGTCTCTAATTTTTTTCAAATTTTACAGCTATTTAAAGATATTTTTCTTTTTTTATCAATTTTCACTTTACTATTATTTGTAGATTTTCTTACAACACTGATATCTGTCTTTTTTCTACTTTTTCTATTACTTTTATATTTTTTCTCATTTCAAAAAAAACTTAAAAAATTAGGTGAACATAGACTTTATCTCAAAAATTCTATTTTAAAATGGATTTTACAAAGTGTGAACTCAATAAAAGATATTAAAATTTCAAAAAAAGAAAATAAAGTTTTAGAAAAGTTTATTGGAAAACTTAAAATTTACGAGAATTCAAGGGCAAAAACTAATTTTATTGAGGCAATACCCGGTTCCGCTTTTGAAGTAATATTTGTAACGATAGTTTTTACATTAATTATATTCATTTCAGAATCACAAGTTGAAAATTTATTACCTATTTTGTCTTTATATGTAATATCATTTATAAGATTGTTACCTATATTTGCTAAATTTGGACAAGTTTCTTCTAGTCTCAGAAGCTCATATCCATCAGTTTTACATTTAAATTCTGAAATGCAAAAGCTTAAAAAGTTAGAAAATTCAAAGAAAAAAAATATTGAAACTACTCAGGTAAAATTTGAAAAAAGTATTAATATTGAAAAAATTTCATTCAAATATTTGAATAGTGAAAAAGAAATTTTTCATGATCTAAATTTGACAATTGAAAAAGGTAAAGCAATTGGTTTAGTTGGAAAATCCGGATCTGGTAAAACAACTTTAGTAAATATTATTTCAGGTCTTTTATCACCTTCCAAAGGTTTTATAAAAATTGATGGTAATAATATCTTAAAAAACATCGATGGTTGGCAAAAAAAAATCGGTCTTGTTCCTCAAGATAGTTATTTATTAGATGATACAATTTTAGAAAATATTGTTTTTCTAAATGAAGAAAGTCATATTAATAAAAAAAAAATTGAAGATGCAATATATTACTCTGGTTTATCTGAATTTATAGATGAACTCGACTCAGGTGTTGATACTAGAGTAGGAGAAGGTGGTGCTTTTCTATCAGGTGGTCAGATCCAAAGAATTATTCTAGCTAGACTTTTGTATAATGATCCAGAAGTATTAATATTAGACGAATTTACAAATTCCTTAGATCCAGAGAGTGAAAACCACATATTAAATAAGTTAGATTTATTAAAAAATAATAAAAATAAAAATTTATTTATTATTTCTCACAAAATGAAGCCATTAAAATTATGTGATCAAATCATAGTATTAGAAAAAGGGAGAATCGTAGAAAAATACAATTATGAGGAATTTTATAAAAAATTTAATTTAATTTATGATTAATAATTCAAACTTTTAAAGTTCATTAATTTCATTTTGAATTTTATAAAGTTGGAACCAAAAATGATAAGATAATTATGACCAAACTAGTAGAAGATATATTTGTAACAAAATTAATTGGATTTAAAAGTTATATTATACACAAAAAAATTTTAGCAAGAACTCTCAACAATATTAAAAAACCTTTTTTTTTAACAATCAAATCAAAAAAAAAAATAGTTCTCATACCAGCTTTAAAAAATATTAATATAACACTTGCCTCAAAGTTAATTTATTTTGAAAGAAATTTTAAAAAAAAATATCAAATTTTAGTAAAGTGTCGCCGTGCTAAAAAGCAAGATATTAATCAAATAGTAAAAATTGCAAGCGAAAATAATCTAAATTCACGGTTCTTAAAGGACAAGTTAATCCCTAGAAAATTTAAAAAAAAATATAGATCTGAATGGATAAAAAATTTTTTTAAAAAAAAAAGGGGTGATTATTTAATAGTAGCAGATCTGAATAAAAAAATATTAGGCTTTATACTAATCATTAAAAATAAAAATCATTTAAATATAGATTTGATTGCCTCTAGTAAAAAATATAGAAAAAAGGGTGTAGCTACTTCACTAATTAATTATATTAATAACAAAATAATGAAAAAAAAAGATAAGATTTTTGCTGGTACTCAAATTGATAATTATATTGCAATTAAAATGTATAAAAAACTCGGATTTATAAAAAAAAAGAAAGTGACATTTTGTTATCACATTCATGGTAGATAATTATTTAATTAAAAATGAATAACTATAAAAATATAATTTTAAAGAAAATTTTTTCCAAAAAAATTTGCATTTCAGTAATTGGTCTTGGCTATGTGGGACTACCATTATCACTTTTATTATCAAGGAAAGATAGTGTTATAGGAGTAGATATTGACCAAAAAAAAATAAATAATTTGAATTTAAATAAAAGCCACCTAGAGAGAATTGAAAATTATAAAATTCGAAAATTTAACAAAAAAAATGTTTTTTCTAGTGATTTTTCTAAAGTAAATAATTCAGATTTTATTATTATTTGTGTTCCGACCCCTTTAAAAAAAGACAAGGCTCCAGATCTAAGTTATATAAAAAGCGCTGTATCAAAAATTAAACCTTATATAAAAAAGGGCCAAACAATTATTCTTGAGAGTACAAGTTATCCAGGAACAACCTATGATCATATTGTCAAAATATTTAGTAAAAAATTTGTAATTGGGAAAGAAATTTTTGTTGGCTTCTCATCTGAAAGAATTGATCCCGGAAGAAATGATAATAAAATTCAAAAAATTCCAAAGGTGGTAAGTGGTTATTCAGAATCTTGTCTAGAAATTATCAGCAGATTTTATGGAAAATATTTTAATAAAATATTTAAAGCTGACTCATTGCTTATTGCTGAGTTTTCTAAGCTTTTAGAAAATGTTTATAGATCAGTAAATATTGCCTTTATCAATGAGATGAAAATAATAGCTGACAAGATGGGTATTGATGTCTTTAAAATCATAGAGGCTGCAAACACCAAGCCTTATGGTTTTAGAAGATTTTGGCCTGGCCCGGGTATTGGGGGGCATTGTATACCCATTGACCCAATATTTTTGAACTATGCTGCAAAAAAATTTGGATATGATAGCAAATTTGTTAAATTGTCTTCAGATGTAAACTTTAAAACCGTAAAGTTTGTTGAGAATAAAGTAATATCCTTTTTAAATAAAAATAACCTAAGATTTAATTCAGCCAAAATATTATTCCTTGGTTTAGCCTATAAAAAAAACTTAGATGATTATAGAGAATCAGCCTCTTTGAAATTATTTGATCTTTTAAAAAAGAAAAAAATTAAAAATATAAAATTTTATGATCCACACTTTAAAAAAAGTAATGTTCCAAAAAAAATAAAATTATTAAAAAAATTAACTTCAAAAATTATTAATAAATTTGATCTTGTAATTCTTATGACAGACCATGACTGTTTCGATTATAAGTTTATTAATAAGAATGCAAAAAAAATCATAGATTGTAGAGGAAAATTCTCTCTTTCTGATAAAGTCATTAGAGGATAATTTGCTTTGTATAATTCAGGCTAGATCGAATTCTAAAAGGTTTAAAAATAAAGTCCTTCACCCAATTCATGGTGTCCCATTAATTCAGCATGTTATTAATAGGGTTAAAAGGTCCAGGAGAATTAAAAAATTAATTGTGTCCTCATCTTTTAAAAAATCCGATGATAATTTAATTTCTTATCTAAAAAAAAAAAGAATTAAATTTTTTAGAGGTAATTTGGAAAATGTTGCAATGAGACTTTATAAAACAGCTAAGTTAAATAAAGCAAAATCTTTTGTTAGAATTAGTGGTGATAGCCCATTGATAGATCCAAAGTTAATAGACAAAGTAATTGAAATTTCACTAAGAGAGAAGTATTTTGATATTATCACAAATGTTTTTCCTAGAACATTTCCAAAAGGCCAATCTGTAGAAGTTATAAAGACGTCATTAATAAAAAAGTATTCAAAAAATTTTTCAAAACTTGATAAAGAACATGTTACAAAGTATTTTTATGATAATTCAAATCGTTTTCAAATTAAAAACTTTAAATTTAACGGTAAAAATAAAATAATGAAACTATCAATTGATACAAAAAAAGATTTAAAAGATATACTTAAAAAGTTTGATAAAAAAAAATTTAAAAATTATTCGATAAATATATGAAAATTATAGCCGCAGTAATAGGTATGGGAGTAGGTAAAAAGCATTTAGAAGCAATAGATGGATATATGGGATCAACAGTTAAAATAATATGTGAAAAAAATAAAAAAAAAATTCAAATTTTAAAAAAAAAATATCCTAATAAAATAATTACTCCAGATGAAAAACTTATATTCCTTGATAAGCAAATAAATCTTGTATCCTTAGCTAGTTACGACAACTTTCATTATAATCAAATTCTAAAGTGTATTAAATATAACAAAAATATAGTTGTAGAAAAACCGATGTGTCTAAATTCTGATCAATTGAAAAATATATATAAATTAATAAAAACAAAAAAAATTAAAATGACTTCAAATTTAGTTTTAAGAGTGAATTCATTGTTCAAAGATTTTAAAAAAAAAATTGAAAATAATAGAATTTTTTACATTGAAGGTGATTATGTATGGGGTAGAAAAAAAAAATTGTTTGGTTGGAGATCAAAAATAAAAGAATACTCGTTAACTTTAGGTGGAGGAATACATATTATCGATCTTATAAATTGGTTAACAGGTTTAAAACCAAAAACAGTTTATGCTATGGGAAATAAAAAAGCTACTAAAGGATCGTCTTTTAAAAAAAATAGTATGATTGCAATGATGTTTGAATATCCAAAAAATATAATTGTTAAAATAACGGTTAATGGAGCAGCTATTTTTGATCATTTTCATGAAATAAAAATATTTTCAGATAACCAAACGCTAGTAAACTCGCGTTTGGGATCATATATGATAAAAAATGATAAATTTTTTAAAATACATGCATCTTATCCTGATAAAAAAAATAGAAAAAAACTGATCCATAATTTTATTGAAACTTTAACTAAAAAAAATATAAAACCAATTATATCTATGAAAGAGCAAATTGATTTAATGACAATATGTTTTGCTGTAGATAAATCTGCTAAATTAAAAAAAAAAATTAAAATTAATTACTTGTAATTCTGTGAAAGAGATAAAATTTTCAATTCCAAATATTTCTGAAAAGGATATTAATTTAGTTAGAAAAATTATTAAAAGTGGCTGGTTGACACATGGTAAATATACTTCCCTTTTTGAGAAAGAAATAAGAAAATTTACAAAAGCAAAATTTGCAGTCTCAGTTTCAAGTTGTACAGCAGGACTACATATTTCTTGTATGGCCTCTGGCTTTAAAAGGAATGATGAGGTAATTGTGCCAGCTCAAACCCATACTGCTACTGCTCATGCAGTAGAATATACAGGCGCAACACCAGTTTTTGCTGATGTGGAATATCCGTCGGGAAATATGAGTTTGTATGAAATTAAAAAAAAATTAACAAAAAGGACCAAAGGTGTAATTTTAGTCCATATGGCAGGTCATCCTTGTGAAATAGAAAAAATTACGAAATTTTGCAAGAAAAGAAAAATTATAGTTTTAGAGGATTGTGCGCATGCTCTAGGAACATACTTAAATGGTATTCACGCTGGAAACTTTGGAATTTCAGGAAGCTTTTCTTTTTATCCCACTAAACAAATAACTACTGGCGAAGGTGGAATAGTTATTACAAACAATGAAAAATTTTACCAAAAAATTAAAAGATTAAAGGCTTTTGGAATAGATAAAGATATCAAAGATAGGAAGAAACAAGGAGATTATGATGTAAAATCACTAGGATTTAACTATAGAATGACAGATTTTCAAGCCGCCCTTGGTTATCGTCAGATTATAAATTATCAAAAAAACTTAAAATTAAGACGCCTATTAGCTAAAAGGTATATAAAAAACTTTTCCAAAACAGATAAAATCACACATATGCCCTATTCTAGTAATAGTTCTTTTTTTGTGTTTCAGATTTTTTGTAAAAATAGAGACAAGATACTTAAAAATTTAAAAAAAAATAAAATTGGGTCAAGTGTTCATTACGCTAATCCCCTACCAAAAATGTCTTATTATAAAAAGAAATATAAATTAAATATAAGAAATTTTAAAAATTCTGAAAAATATGGAAAATATAATATCTCACTGCCAGTTTATCCTAAGCTTAAAAAAAAGGAAGTTGATAAAATATGTGAGAAAATTATTAAATTAGCTTAGTATGAATAATAAAAAAATTCTTCTAGTTGGTGGGTGTGGTTTTATAGGGCACAATTTAGCAATACATTTGAAAAGTTTGGGAGCCGATCCAGTAATTGTTGATAGTTTGACTGTTAATAATATTCTCTCAATTACCGATGAAGAAATAAAAAATAAAGAATTATATTCTTCAATATTAAACAATCGTATAGAGCTCTTAAATAAAAATCACATAAAACTAATTAAACAAGATGTTAGGGACCATAATGCGATTTTAAAAATATACAAAGAAATTAATCCAAATATAATAATTCATTTAGCTGCAGTATCTCATGCAAACAAATCAAATAAAGATCCTCATAGCACCTTTGAACATAGTTTTAGAACTTTAGAAAATACTCTTGATTATGCAAAAATTAATAAAACTCATATAATTTATATGTCTTCTAGTATGGTTTATGGAAATTTTGAGTCAGAGGATGTAAAGGAAGAAAGGATTTGTAAACCAATTGGAATTTATGGAACACTAAAATATTCAGGTGAACTTTTAGTAAAAGCTTATAATCACGTATTTGACATACCATATACAATTATAAGACCATCAGCACTTTATGGGGAAAGATGTGTAAGCAGAAGAGTTGGTCAAATATTCATAGAGAATGCAATTCAAAATCTTGACATTACAATTAATGGAAATGGAGAAGAAAAATTAGATTTTACATATATCGATGATTTAATTAATGGAATTAGTTTGTGCTGCAGCAATAAAAATGCAATCAATGAAACATTTAATTTGACATATGGTAAGTCAAAAAAAATAAATCAACTTATAGAAATATTAAAAAATGAATTTCCAAAAGTGAAAATTTCTTATAAGGAAAAAGAAAAATTTATGCCAGAAAGAGGTACATTAGATATTTCTAAAGCAAAAAAATTAATTGGATATAATCCAATAAATTCCATTGATAAGGGGTATATTAAATATATCTCTTGGTATAAAAAATTTTGGGATAACTTTAAAAGAGATTAATTTTAATCTTATGAATAAAAAAAAATTTGATTTTAAAAAAAAAGTTTTAATAGTTGCCGAAATAGGCAATAACCACGAGGGATCTTTTAGTTTAGCTAAAAAATTAATCGAAAAAGCAGCGAAATCTGGTGTTGATGCCGTTAAATTTCAAACTTTTAAAACAGAGGAATTTATTAATGATAATGACCAATCCAAATACAAAAGATATAAAAAATTTGAATTATCAAAGCAGGATTTTTATAAACTTTCTAAGATTGCTAAAAGTAAAAAATTAATTTTTATATCAACTCCTTTAGACATCCAAAGCGCCGTTTATCTAAACAAATGTGTTGATTATTTTAAAATTTCTTCTGGAGATAACAATTATTTTCAGTTAATTGAAAAAGTTTTAAGTTTTAAAAAGCCAGTCATTATATCGACGGGATTACTTGATCATGATGGAGTTAATAATCTTATAAAATTAATTAAAAAAAGAAACTTTCCAATGAAAAAATTATTTTTATTACATTGTGTATCCGATTATCCAGTTGTAGATAAAGAGGCGAATTTAATTTCAATTAAATATTTAAAGGATAAATTCAAAATAAATATTGGATATTCTGACCATACAATTGGAATAGAAGCATCTGTTATGGCCGTAGCGTACGGTGCTAAGATTATAGAAAAACATTTTACAATTGATAAAAATTACTCAAATTTTAGGGATCATAAATTATCTGCAGATCCAAAAGAAATGTTTAAATTAGTTGAATCAGTCAGAAGATCTTCAAATATGGCTGGCGTTTATAAAAAGAAAATTTCAAAAAGTGAAGAAAAAAATCTGAAATCAATGAGACGATCTTTATATGCCAAAGTGCAAATTAATAAGGGTGAAAAAATAACTCAAGATAAAATTAAGTTAGTGAGACCGTTTAATTCTCTTTCACCAAGCAAAATAAAGAACATTTTGAAAAAAAAAGCAAAATCTTTAATTAAAAAAAGTCATCCAATTAATTTGAAAAGTATTTAATTGAAAAAAATTTCTATTAATGTTTAAAACTATAAAAAAATGTCCACTTTGTGGATCTACAAAAAAAACCAAAACAATTAAAAATAATAAAAATATCTATTCATACTTTCTTTCAAAAATTTTAAATCTACAAGAAAATTTTATTTTGAAAAATATGCAAAATTATAAATGTGAGAATTGCGGACTTATCTATAAAAAAAAATGGATTTATCCGAAACATATTGAAAAAATTTACAAAGATTTCCAACCAAATCACCCTGGAGGATTAAATACTCTTAAAAAAAATTTTGGAACGAAAAAATTTATTGAATTAGTTAAAAAATATATTCATTTCTACAATAAAAAAAATTATGAATTTTCTGATAGAAAAAGAAGAGAGATAATTAAAATTTTAGTCTCTACGAATAATAGTAAGAATAGTTTTTTAAAATCAAAAGAAAAATTTATTCAAAAATTATTAAAAAATGACCTTGAGTATATAAAACAGAATTATTTAATACTTTCAAATATGATAGATAAACCAAAAATATATTCTCAATTTTCAGGTTTTAGGAGCCATGAAGTTTCAGCCTATCTTAACAAATCTGTAAATTTAAGAAGTATTACCTCTTATGCTGAGGTTGGATGTCCTTTATGGGGAAACTATTATCATTTCAGAAAACCATGGATAAAACTATACTTTTTGAATATTGAAGAAAAAAATTTCTGGAAGGCAGATAAAAAAAAGGGGGGAAATTGCCTAAGATATTTATCAAAAAAAGTTAAAATTGTTAAAAAGAAAAGTTTAAAAAAGATCGATTTTGTGGGTATTTATAATTTCTTAGATCATGTTGAAAACCCACTAAAACTTTTTAATACATATCTTAAAAATGTAGAAATTTTTGGCATAATTTGTGAAGACATTGATTTAAGTAAAAAAATTGATTGTCAACATTTTTCGTCTTGGAGCCATAAGTCCTTAAAATTTCTATCTAAAAAGATTGGATATACCATTCTTAAAAAACCATTTAGGTTAAGTAATTCAATTTTTAAATTTTATGTGCTAAAAAAAATTAAACAAAAAACTATTAATTTATAAAATTTTATGAAAATTGTGTGGATTATAGATAATAAATATAGAGAGTTATACGGCTTGTATGACCTTAAAAAGAAACTTTCAAATCTCAACATTAAGTTATATTTATTTTATATTCCCATATGGAAAACAGCCATTGATCTTGTAAACCCCAATGTTGTTGTTGTACCAAACCTAGGTAAAACTTCTTGTGAACCAATTGTAAGATACGCTGAAAAAAAAAAAATTGATATTTTTATGCATTCTTCGGAAGGAATGTATTATTCGGACAAAATTCAAAGTGTAAAATATCCTTTGCAACTTATTAAAAAGATTAAGAAAATATTAGTTTGGGGAAAAAATGATGCAAAATATCTTTACAAAAAAGGTTTTAAAAATAAGGTCGTTAATTGCGGGTTGTTAAAATTTGATAAAAGAAATTATAGTACAAAAATCTCAAATAATAAAAAGATTACTAGAATTGGAATTCCAACTCATCTTAGAATTATTTCTGGCTTTGGCAGATCAAAGTTAATGATCCCATTTATAATTCGTCAAACAACTTTAGAAAAAGATTATGAAAAATTGGGTTTGTACAAGTTTGAATATGAATATATTCAATTACTTACGGAAATAATTAAAGAGATTGGTGAAAAAAAAGAAATTATATTTAAAGTAAGTCCATTCGAGGACTCAGATATATACAGAAATACTTTTCCAAAACAAAAAATTTTTGAAGGAGATAATGTAAGAGATTTTTTGAAAAATGTTGATGTGATTTTAAACGTTTATAGCTCGATTTCAGTAGATGCTTTAAAGTATAATGTTCCTGTTATTAGTATCAATAAATTTATTAAATGGGATAAAGCTGTTATTAAAAATAAAAATTATGGACCTAACGCGATACGCGGTTCAGCTAAGTTAGGAATAGAGCCTAAAAACTTCCGAGAATTTTATAGTTTATTAAATAAAGATAAAAAATATTTGACTAATTTATGTAAGAAGAAAAACTTTTTTAAAAAAGCAGATGAATTAGCAGAAACCCGCGATAGCATTAAATTAATGACTGAACTCTTTAAAAGGTATAGTACAAAAGTTAGTCCTAGACCATTCAACTATTTCATGTATTTTAAATATTTATTAGTAGAAATACGACAAACTTTCTTTAGAAGACCAAGAGCCGCAAATTACAAATGATGGAAGTTAAGTGATAATAAATTACTTTATCAATTTAGAATAAAAAAAGATTAAAAAAATGAAAGAAAAAATAATTACCGATTTCTTGAATTATGATAAAACAGATAATTATCCCAAAAAATATTTAGAATTGCCAGCTTTTGATAAACAATTTAATTTAAAAAAAAATATAATTTTTTATAAAGAATGGAATAACTATAAAAAAAAACTTGGTGAAATAAGAGAAAATTTAAGACTTTACAATCATTTTTTAGATAAGCTAATAGTTTTTTTGAATAATTATCATGGCAGAAAACATTCAATAAGATATTGGTCAATTATTTTAGGACCATGGCTTTGGAGGTTTATATCTGGAATGTCTTTTAAATGGAACCTAATACATTCAATGAAAAAGAAATATATATTTTTAAAAAAAGAAATTTATCAAAAGGAAGTAATACCATTAGGCATTGAAGATTATCAAAAAATTAAGAATACTCATTATTGGAGCCATTATTGTTATTCAAAAATCATAGAACATTCCTTTTTGACAAAATTTAATATAGAAAATGATAAAAAAATAATTGAAAATTCAGAGAGAGCTAGAATTTATAGCAATTTAAAAAGAAAAAACTTTAAAGATAGATTATCTTTAATGATTCAAAAAATTTTAAATTTTTTACCCCAAAATAAAAAAATTTTAATTTTCTCAACTTATATGTCTAATTTAGATGAAATAAAATTAAATTTATTACTAAATAAGTCCATTTTATATTACAAACTATTAAGACCCTATCTTCTCTTTGAAAAAAAAAAATTATTCGAGTTTGAAAGAAAAGAATTCAAACCACTTGATTTTCATAAAAATGGTTTAGAAGAATTTTTGAGTGAGGAATTATTGAAATGTATTCCCTCAGCGTATTTAGAAAATTTTGAAAATATAGGAAATATTGTAGACAAAATTCCTTTTCCTAAATCTCCCAACAAAATATTTACAACTTTAGGAATAAATCGAAGTACATTAATGGATAGGTATATCGCTAGAAAAGTTGAAAATGGAACCTCCTTAATATTAGCTCAACACGGCGGAGGTTATTTTCAAGCTAAACTCCATTTTTCAACAATTTATGAATTAAAAATATCTGATAAATATTTATCTTGGGGTAATGCAAAAAAAAGGAATGTATTCTCAGTAGGTGTTATCAAAGATATTAATAATTCTTCAAGAGCTTCAAATAAAATAATACTAGAGGTAAGAATGAGAAAATCAGCTTATCAAGAAGAAATAAAAGTTGATAGTGGGTTTTTAGAGGGAAAAAAATTTGCAAAAAATTTGTGTGAATTTTTTTCACTTTTGAAAGGGAAGAAAATTTGTGAAAATCTATTTGTTAAGCTTCATGATACAGAGTCTTTATGGAATGAAAAAAAACAATTTTTAGCTCACAATCCAAACTTAAAATTTTTAGATAAAAATAAAAAAATGATCAAAGAAATCTGCTCCGCAAAACTTATAATTCACACATTTTGTGGCACAGGGCATTTAGAATGTTTAGCCATTAATAAACCAACTTTAATTTTATTTGTTCATAATATAAATCTATTCGATGACAAATCTAAAAATTATTTTAAAAAATTTATAAAGCTTGGCATCGTCCACACAACGCCCCAAAGTCTTTTTAAGATGTTGGAAAGTTTAGAAAGAAACAATAGTATTGAAAAGTGGTGGAATTTGAACGAAAGACAAAATTTATTAAAAAAATATAGGAATGATTTTGGTTTTTTTAATAATAAAAAAATATCTAACTTAAAAGATATAATCAATGAAAAATAAAAAGTATCTTATTACTGGCTCAGCAGGATTTATAGGTTTTCATTTATCAAAAAAACTCCTTTCAGAAGGATTAACTGTTATTGGCGTTGATAATTTAAATAATTACTATGATCAAAATCTAAAAAAAAATAGAAATAAAATTTTAGAAAAATATAAGAATTATAAATTTAATAAAATTGATATTAAGAACTATTCAAAACTTGAAAGTATTTTTAAACAAAATAAATTTGAGTGTATTATTAATTTAGCAGCTCAAGCTGGGGTTCGTTATTCACTTATTAACCCAAAGTCATATATAGAAAATAATGTAGTAGGCTTTTTTAACGTCATCGATCTTACAAAAAAATACAAAGTTAAGGATATAATTTATGCTAGCACAAGTAGTATTTATGGTATTCAGAGTAAATTTCCAATCAAAGAAAATTTTGACACGAGCAATCCAACGCAGCTTTACGCTGCAACAAAAAAATCTAATGAAGTTATAGCAGCTTCTTATAGCAAACTTTATAATATTAATACAATTGGACTAAGATTTTTTACAGTTTACGGACCATGGGGACGTCCAGACATGGCACCAATTAAATTCACAAAAAATATTATTCAAGGAAAATCTATAGAAGTTTTTAATAGAGGAAAACATTCAAGAGACTTTACATTTGTAGAAGATATAGTTGATGGAATATTTAAAATTATCAAAAAGAAGAAAAAAGTTTCAAAAAATAAAATTTATAATATTGGTAATGGTAAAAAAGTATCGTTAATTGAATTCATTAAACTTATAGAAAAAAATTTAAATAAAAAGGCAAAAAAAAAATTTTTACCTTTGCAAAAAGGCGATGTATTTAAAACACATTCGAGCACAAAACTATTGAAAAAGGATTATGGATACGTTTCTAAAACTAGTATCAATAATGGGGTAAAAAAATTTATTAATTGGTATCTTTCATATTATCAATAAGATGGAAAAGAATTCTTTGTTA
>MDSW01159739.1_pt1 | contig 43912 bp, 50 predicted proteins | sample 811171 | NCBI WGS metagenome assembly MDSW01 (sample SAMN05326641, study PRJNA326480) | marine metagenome | isolation source: seawater | place: Atlantic Ocean: North West | collected 2012
GGACGCACCTGGATACAAGTACCTAGCTTAGATGAATCAACATGGTTTGAACAGCAAGCAGGTAAGAAAACTAAACAAGGTGTTCTTACTATGGTCGTAGATAAGAACGGACACAACAACAAAGAGATCGTCTAACAGAAAAGCGGCCTTACAAGACCGCTTTATTTCTGCTTTACAATGGAGGTGAGCCATGTAAAAACTTACTTAATCTACATTACCACCTGTTATAATTAATGCAAACCAATATTCAAGTAGGGTTTCCTCCTTTACCTACTTGCTTGCACCTACTATTTTTTCTCAGTAGGTGTTGATATAGCATAAAACCTGTATATAATATATATTGGAGGTGCATTATGGCAATGACAACGCCCGATACACATACAATAGATCAGCTACAAGCTATCAAAGAGAGTGTAGCAAACACAGGTGCGAAGTTTGTAGTTGTACAGAATAGCAATGTAAAGTATATTGATTCAACAGGTGAATTAAATTATTACATTAACAAAAATGGATTAACAATAGATCGTTTTGAGTTATGGAATAATATAATACATTACATATTTGTTAGATCAGTACGAGGTGGAGATTAATTGGGTTTATTTACAGATAAAAAGGAGATGAAAAAGTGGGCAATCGCTTTAGGTAACGCATGCGGTGGTGCAAAAGTTACTACTGAATTGCAATTAACTAAGGTAGATCCTGATCAAGTTGTTAAACTTACACAACAATTTGTAAATGAATACAATGCGCAGATGATGAAGGCTATAAAAAAATATGAAGGTGGTGAAAGTGAGTAAGCCACACCCAATGGACCAAGATGTCCGTGTGATGTTTACTGATCAAAGCACTAGAGACTTTATTGTTACTGCTTCAAATGTAAAAGAAGCAGAGGAAATATTTGATCTTATCTTTAACCACATGGAACAAAGTATTAATGATCTATTAAAACAATATAGTGTTGGTAAAAAAACAAAAGTATGGGTAGAGTACAGTGTAGATAGTCATAAGTATATGACAGAGGAGGAGAGTAACTAATGAGTTGGCAAGACGAATACGATCAAGTAGAGGATAGACTAGCAAAGTTTTGGAAGGATAATCCTGAGGGCAGAATTGAAACAGAAATAATAAGTATTACAGATGATCATAAATCAGCAGTACATAAAGCAAGTGTTTTCTTAAATAAAAAAGATGTATTACCTACAGCTACAGGTATTGCACAAGATCAACACGGACCTAAAGGTGCTAACCAAACTTCATGGATAGAAAACGGGGAGACAAGTGCAGTGGGCAGAGCTTTGGCCAATTATATTTATCAAGCAAAGAAAAGACCGTCAGTAACTGAAATGCAAAAGGTGGAGAACTTGACAGAGACAAAATTAGTTGAACCTGAATCAACTAAAGCTGTTCCCTCTCAACAAGTTACCAAGAGTGTAGACCAAACTAGCAATAGCAAGGCCTACACTCCTTCACCTTCAGTACAAAAGAAGTTAGATGAGGCAGAGAAGGCACAACAGGTAGCAAGTAAATCATCTACTCAACAAAACGTTGCTGATACTTTTAACACAGAAGTGCAAGTATCAACAATACCTAAATGTATGACATGTAACAATGATATATGGGATAACCGTGCAGATAAAGCAAGCGGTAAAGTAAAACAAACGTATCCCGATTACAAATGCAAGACAAAAGATTGTAGAATTTGGTACATAGATAGTTATGCTAATGACAAGAAGGCACCTGAGGAGTGGTATATGCCTAAAGTTGATGTACAACCTAGAGATATTAATGACATTGCTAAGGACGAAGCACCGTTTTAATGTCTAAAAATTATAAACATTACGCAGGCAATAGAATCTATAGTCCTGGAGATATTGATGAACTTATATCATTAAATCCTGAAGCGTTATTACTTGAACCACGTGAACAATTTGATGAAGCATACGTAGGTTATGCAACTAAAGGACCTAAAGATCCTGTAGCTTGTTACGAGTTTAGTTTAATTATGGATTGTTTAATGGACAAAGATGATTTAGATGAACAAGACGCAGTTGATCACTTTGATTACAATATAAAAGGTTCATGGGTAGGTGAACACACACCTGTAATAATGCACTTAGATGAATACGCTTTAGCAATTATGCAAGCAGGCCGTAAAGTTTTTGATGAGAAAAAAGCAGGAACTTATTTAAAGGAGGAGAGCAATGAGCATGAGAGACGAGGTGCTACAGATACTGAGTGATAATCAGTGGCATTGTAGTTCTGAATTAATTGAATTAGGTTGGTCAGTAAGAAATAGGATCAGCGAAATAAGACAAGACAAAGGTGAGGATTATATTATCAGCGAACCTTGTGCGTTGGCAGCACATACACATAGAAATAAAAATATATCTATGTACAAATTAAATGATCAAGAGAAAAAACAAGAACTAATGAATAGACTAAATGACAAAACTCAATTAGACTTGTTTGCATGAAGGAAGTTTTAGAGACAAAAGGTGGCATAGCTGTATATGATATGTTGCTTGAATCTAAAACTAAATTAGTACAAATATCTACACAAATCACAGAGTTAGAACCTAAAGATCACATGGATCTTTTTCCACCTAGTTCAATGGCAGGTTCATGGACAGAAAAACGTATGAACGATAACTATCCTGGACTATACATTGATTCTGTAACTGCTGCAGGTGGTTACAGTGGGGGAATCCGTTGTCAATGGATAGGTAGTGAAGGAGAAGCGTATCTTGATATAGTTTTAACTCTTAGTGATTTGTTTGCGTTCACATTTAATTACCGTAATGTCAAAGGACTTGACTTTGGTATGTTAGATCGTATTGATATGAAGGCGTATGTAAAAACAGCAGGGGAATCGGTACAAACAAATGTCAAAACAAAAACAACAAGGCACAAGACTTGAATCACAAATAGCTAAGGTAGTCAATGGTGAGAGACTAGCTGAAGGAGGCGCTAACGATAGAGGAGACGTTAGGTTTTATCTTAATGACGTTGAGTTTATTGTAGAGTGCAAGGCAAGGCAATCATTAAACGTTACAAGAGAGTTAGCTAAGGCAATAAAGAAATCTAAAGCTAAGTACACGGCATTAGTTTGGAAGCGATTAGTAAAAACAGACAAGAAGGTAAGACAACCTGACGGAGTATCCGTTGTTGTTTGTATAGATTTAGACACGTTCGTTGATTTAGTAGACGGCAAGAGAGGTAATCAATTTTATGACGATCCGTTCTGGAAGCAACTCCCATAAAGATATAGATAAGATCGGCCGTCAAACTGCGCTTAATCTAGCTAGTCTTATGGCCCGTGTTGAGTATGACTTTAATAGACATGAGCCATGCCTAGTATGTAATGAGAAATATAAGCACCACATTGACGGTTTACCATGTGTAAGTGATGATTCCAGGAAGCAAATCATAAGATCTAATCGTTGGAATACTCATATAAAAACAACTAGCGCCCGTAAAAACGAGCGCTAGATCTAACGTGTATGCGTTGTTAAATTAAAACGGTTCCTCCAATTTCTTTAACTGTTTATTTACCACTATAAGATCAAACATTTGTCGTCTAATCCAGGAATTTTTTTCTAGTTCTGTTGGTTTAGTCTCTCTCCACTCATTAAACTTATCGTCTGCGTCCTGGATCATATCTCTTATAAACTCAACACTAGGTTCTCTAGGTTCTATCATTTCTATTTCTATTTCGGGCATTACTTCTCCTCTACTTCTACAATTTCATCTACTAGATCACCACCACTAAGACTTAGTATATGATCTTGTGCTTCCTCTAAATTAGATTCCTCTACTTCAATTACTACTCTATAAATTGGCATTACTCCTCCTATCACAATCTTGTTTTCTACAATAGCTTTTACCTACTGTACGTTCTTTACCACTTCTGTAATCAAACTCCGTCATGCGCATACAACCACATGGCCAATCTAATTGATTAACAAAACTCATTACTCCTCCTCCATTTTTACTAACAACTTAACCATAGATAGACGTGCGTCTCTATCCTCTAATTGTTGTTTGTACATTAATCTATTATTGATCAACTGCTTCTCTAATATTTTTTGTGCGGTAGTTAGGCCGATATAATATCCACCTAACATACCAATCACTACTGCTATTGCTACTTCCATTAACCCATACTCCTTATAGGTACGGCCATAGTAATAAAGTCTCTTACTTTGTAACCTTCTCTACCTTTGTACACGTACTTATAAAACTCTTTGTCTAATTTAAATACGTGATATTGTGAACCCCTCGTTGATTTAAACTGCGCTAACAAAGTAACAAGTCCTGGTCCTGTATGTTTACTCTTACCTATTGTATGTAACTTCATGTAGTCCATACCTCTTTGACTATCAATAAGTAAATGTTCCTCTATAGGTTTCCAACTCCTATTAGTAACCCAATTTTGATAATCCTCCCATAAAACGTCAGTTTCGGGGAAGGAAGCATGGTCAGCTAATCGTATATGCACGGGATCAGTTACCGTACTATCATGGGCGCTACCGCTAGCACCAAATAGTATTAAACTTTGTCCGTATACTCTAGCTTTAGGGAAGCTCTTAACTTTATCTATTGTCATGCCGTCCGCTAATCTATAATCGGGTAACTTAACTGTTCTGTATTCACCTAATTCGCAACCGTTTGTGTGTATAAATTGTTGTACGTCAAAGTTTTTAGTAGTATCAACTTCACCTGTAACTTTGATCATCATGTATACAACATCACTCTTACGTATCGGGTGATTCTTAGGCATAGTTATATTCTCAAATGGTATTTGAAACTCTAACATCTTACCTATGTTTAAGTTGGTCCAAGACTTTACGTTAATTACTTGTATGTTTTCACTATCAAATACATACTTAGTAATACCGTATGAATCAGTTGCTTCAAAGATCACACTACCAAAATCGTATGTAGTACCGTACATTGTTTGATTAGTGTATCCACCTGGTTGATTAAACGTACTGTATGGGATCCTTACCAATATGTTGTTTAATCTTTTATGCTTATGTTTTTTATAAGCGGTTACCATGTTGTTCATTACCTCTAACTCTTTGTTAGTCATAGTTACACACACGTAACCGTCTGTTATATTACCTTCTAATAAATCTAATGGGCTATCCATTATTCCTCCTCCTCTCTTGTATCCTCATGGTGAAATAAAACTACTGTATAGTTTTCACCGTCATGTCTGCGTAATATCTTACTATCAACGTACTCCCAATCTGTATGTCCGAACATTTGATCACATGCGTAATCTAAATGTTCTGTTTCATTACTAGGGTTTAATAATCCAGGCATTATGCTATCCCCTTGATATGCGCTTTGAATTGTCTCTTAGCTTCCTGGATACCGTATCCCATGTAGCGTTGTCTCTCTCCTGTATGCTTACATGTCAATATAAGCATTGCATTATGACGTACTTGTTCTACTCTTATATCTTTTGTTGTAGATTTTTCTAATTCTATTGGATAACTCCAACTCATGTTCACCTCCATATTTGATATAGCGCCCGTAAAAACGAGCGCTAGATCGTCTTACTTTTGACTATCTTGTAGTCTCTCCGCCCAATCTTTAGGTATTCTATACCCGTCCAATTCGGTCTCTGTTTCGGCCTTCTTGTCTCTTATTTCTTGCATAAGATCAAATAAGTCCTTCTTACATGTTGCTTTATACACAAACCAATACCCGTCCGCTTGACTAAGCCAACTGATTAGCTTACCGCAACATAGTTTTGTTAGTTTAAATTGATACTCTTTAGACGTATCGTAATCATTACGAAGCCCAAAGTATCTATTCTCTTGATATGACTTATCGCAATTACATATAGTCTTATTAATCATTTGACTACCGTATTGATTCCCCATATAGTTTTGGTCCTGGAGAAATGCGTTAAAGTCTCTCTTACTTACACACCATATACTAAGCACTACTCACCTCCTTCTCTAATGTAGTCCAATATACTAAATCACATGTACTAGGTGATTCACTATATTTATCATATAGATCGTCATATTGTTTTTCTGTATATTGTTTTTGTAAACAACTATTGTTATCACAAAACTTATCATCAAACACTTTAAAGTAAGCGTCCGTTATAACGTTACCGCATGTACTACACATTATTGTTAGCCTTCCAATCGTTTAATGCTACCTCGTATGATTTGAAATTAAATTTACGATAACTGTAGCTCGGCATATCCATAAAAGATTTCCAACGTGCTTTTTGTTCATCATCTAATAAATTAAATGCTACTTCAAGCGCTTTATTATCCTCGTTTACTCTATGTAAACTCGCAGACGCTTCTACGTCTATACCACAAAGCCAGGAGGTTATTTCACTCTCTAACATTGTTCTTAATTGATCGGGTGTTATTTCTCTATCGTCATTTATTCCATGACCTCCAAGAAAATCACCGTTTAACTCGTTTTCGTCTATTACTAGCTCAACGGATCCAATGAATCGCATTTGCTCACCTCTCTTTTGTCTTACTAGATAACAATAAAACATAATTTTAATTTTGTCAAAGATCATAGAGACCAGGAGGGCGGGCGCTAGATATTGCTAAAAGTGTAAATAATTATATATTTGTATTAATAATGAATCTATGGTAAATTTATTGAAGGAGGTGCAGACATGCAAGAAAATTATATAGATCATGATGAGAAGTTTAAGGAGACCGCAAGGCGATCTTATGAGAACTTTATAGGGCAAGTTGGCGAATCAATGGCGCAAGCCGATAACCTTTATCATGAATTAGGAGAGGACCGCAATTTACACGTAGCTTATGCAGTGGAAGGCGGACCGCTAACCTATAACGATATACACGAGGGCGGATTCTTATCATTTGGCGCAACACTAAGCGGACCAAGTGCTAAAGAAATGAACGCAATTGATCAATGGGCAATAATCATTTTAAGCGGTGGCGGACCTGCTTCAAGATTAGTAATAAAACAAGATAACGAATTAAATTTAAAGGTATGGTATCAGTATCAAGATTGGGGCAAGTATTGGCTAAATGTTTATGTTGATGATAATACAAACGAACTAATATTAAATTGGTTGTTTAACTACGTAGACGGTGGGCTTCAAGATAACCTTGAAACCTATTTTAAATATGGCCAAGTTACATTTGCATTAAATGAATCATATTAAATAACGGGTTGCCCTCCCGTTACGTACACAGAGGCCCGCAGGTTCCGCCAATAGTTCCTGCGGGTTTTCTGTTTGTCCTAAGATCCACAGAGTTAATATCAACTAACGCCCGTGCGGTTTAGCACATGATCCAATGGAGATTAATCTAAATGCCGTGCTATTGCTGTTTAATCAAGGTTCACGTCCTGGACCAACGGCACCCAATAACCGTACACTAGCGCCCACATACTGCGCAGAACTGCACAAATGGGAGTTATGACCTACTAGCGCCCGTTGTAGTTGTTTGACCGCCCTACCTTAACCCGACACCCCCGTTTAATTAACATGAAGGCCCAAATATATAGGTGGTAACTGCTGTTTTTTATAGTGGAGGTAGTGGGAGTTGCACCCACGTTTAGTTGGTTTGTATTGAAACGAGCCGTAAATGTATCAATTTTATAAGGGAAAACCAACTATCAAAACTACTTTACCCCCGTGTACAGTGTAACACAAATGTGTACACTTATTGATCAATAAATAGTACAAATGTTCTATTTATTTGTCGGACCGTAGTTGTGTAGATATAGCGATCCCTGTGCCGATCCCGCCCAACCAAGACAAAGTCTATCAGCAATAACGAAAAATTGTTGTTTTTGTTTTAGATTCTTTAAATTAAATATTCGGAATAATAGGATCTAACCCTAGTTATCACGGCCTAGTTAATCCGCTTATTTTTACCGACTCATTATCAGACCTGTTTTTCTTAAAACTAGCAACAAGTCTTGCTTATAAAAAAAATTTTTTACGACTATGTATGGTACACTATAGCAGATGACTAAACCAAAACAAGTAATTTGTGTGGCCTCAGATTGCACTAATGTATTGCCCGAAGGTAGGAAAAAATACTGCAGCGATCGGTGTTCCAACCGAATTAGACGCAGGGCAACTAGAGCAAATAAGAAAACTACAGAGTTTCAAAGTGAAAAAACCTTAGACGGTGCTATATCAGAGCGTAGAGGTAAGTTTTATGCAATATGTAAAGAATTAGGATACTTTGATAAGATCATATCAGGGGAGATGACACAGCAGCAGGTAGCAGACGCAGTGTCTACATCACGTGCAAATATATCAAGATCGTTAGCTGCGTACTATAAAGACTTAGAAGTAGAACGTAAACAACAACAGTTTGAGAAGGTTGAGACTAAAACATCTGTAGATGATTTTCTTAACTTCCGTGATACGTATTTTTTGACGGAACGTGGGGAACCGTACGATACGCCCGATTTTCAGCAGGAGTGGATTAAGGCCATACTTGAATCTATAGACACAGGTGGTAGACTTATGATATTAAGTCCGCCACGTCATGGTAAAACAGACTTATTAACACACTTTTGTGTTTATGTGATTTGTAGGAATCCAAACATAAGAGTTATGTGGGTTGGTGGAAATGAGGATATAGCTAAGAACGCAGTAAGTTCTGTGCTAGATCACCTAGAAGGTAATGACAAACTAATAGAGGATTTTTGTGGACCAGGACGAAGTTTTAAACCTGAGAATAGAAGCGGAAAAAGTTGGTCAAGTAGTCAATTTACTGTTGCAACTAGAACAGTTACAGGTATTAAGTCTCCAACTTTGGTCGCAGTTGGAAAAGGAGGTAAGATTCTCTCCAGAGACGCTGACCTCATTGTCGCAGATGACATTGAGGATCACTCAACAACAGTGCAACCTAGTGCTAGAGAGAATACGAGAAATTGGTGGACAACCACACTCCAATCAAGAAAAGAGGAACACACAGGTATGGTAGTAATTGGATCACGACAACACCCTGATGATCTTTACTCACATATCCTGGACAACAATGTTTGGTCATCAATAGTAGAACGTGCGCATGATTTAGAAGTACCACTAGAGGATCCTGACGTGGATCATAGTAAGCACATGTTATGGCCTGGTAAAAGAACACACAAGTGGTTACTAGAACAGTTACACGCTGCAGAGACAACAAGCGGTAGAAACATATTTGAAATGGTATATCTAAACAAAGCTATACCTGACGGCATGCAGTTATTTACACCTGAAGCTGTAGATTCTTGTTTAGATAGATCACGTAAATTAGGAGACATACCACCACATACAAGTTTGATTGCAGGATTAGATCCTGCTAGTACAGGTTATCAAGCTGCTGTACTTTGGGCTTATAACGTAAAACTAGGAACATTGTCATTAGTAGATGTACGTAATGATCAAGGTGGTGGTGTATCTAAGGCCTTGTCATTAATGCAGGAGTGGAACGAACAATATGATCTATATCATTGGATTGTAGAGGAAAACGGATTTCAAAAAGCAATTCGTCAAGATAGGGAAATTAGGGATTGGTCTATCAAGCGAGGTGTTAAAATAGAAGGACACGAAACAAATGTGAACAAGTGGGATCCTGTGTTTGGTGTTACTGCAATGGTACCTTTGTACGAACAAGGTAAAATAAATTTACCGTTTGCTGAAGGAATAACTAAACGTAAAGTTAGTATTTTTAGGCAACAATTAATTTACTTTAGTCAAGCAAGTGCAAAGAACAGCAGGTCTGTTAAAACAAAAACAGACTTAGTAATGGCAAGTTGGTTCCCAATGAAAAGAATAAAGACGTTGCAGAAAACACTGCAAGCGCAAATGGAATATGATTATGAACCAAGTTATCAAGGATTACAGGCAAGCACAATGAACGAACCATTTTGGAATAAATAATGTATACAGGAGACGAACTATTTAAGAAGCTAGAGGACCTTCGTGGTATGCACGAACACTCAGGCCATTGGGAATATAGAGATCGTATGCGTGATATTTTAAACGGTGGATCACGTGGTGTTGCTGCATTGTTAGGACAACAATCTAATAATTTTAGCGAGGACTTGCCTGCACCTAATTTAATTTTATCAGGACTAGAACACTTAGCACAAAAGATAGGTAGAGTACCTGATATAAAAGTAGATCCACTTAACGATAGAGATAGTGATAGGGCAAGAAAAAAAGCAGCTAAGTTAGAACGTATAGTACATCACTATGATAAACAAGCTAAGTTAGATAAAGCATTACCACAAGCTAGTAGGTGGCTACCTGGATACGGATTTGCAGTATGGGTTATAACAACTAAGAGAGACGCTAATGGTAATGAATATCCGTTAGCACAACTTAGAGATCCATACGATTGTTTTCCTGGATACTATGGGCCTGATCAACAACCAAAAGAAATGGCCTTAATTAGATTAGTACCTGTACAAACAATTAAAGCTATGTATCCAAATGCAAAAGTAGACGTGGATCAAGCAGGACAACAACCTGGATATACAAGATTTAAATACACAGACGCATATAGCAGATCATGGGAAAACGGATTAGCAGACGGTGTTGAGTTAGCAGAATATTATGACGAGGAAGGTACATACATATTCTTACCTGATATGAAACAGATTTTAGATTTTATACCTAATCCACTTAAATCAGGACCAAGATTTGTAATTGCTAAAAGATATAGTTTTGATAGATTACAAGGACAATACGATCATGTGTTAGGTCTTATGGCTACTATGGCAAAGATAAACGTATTATCTGTTATTGCTATGGAGGACGCAGTATTTACAGAAACAAATATTGTTGGTGAAATAGAATCAGGTAATTATAAAAAAGGTAGAAACGCAATAAACTACCTAGCACCTGGTTCACAAGTAAGTAAACCAACAAGCAATTTACCATATCAAATGTTTCAACAAATAGATCGTATAGAACGACAAATGCGTATTGGATCAAACTATCCATTAACTGATGACGGTATATCACCTAACAGTTTTGCAACAGGTAAAGGTTTGCAAGAACTTATGTCATCTGTAGATCTAAATGTTAAAGAATATCAATTAGTGTTAAGAGACGCTATTGAGGAACTAGATAGTAAACGATTAGAACTAGACCAAGTTGTTTATGGTAAGAAAAGAAAACCATTAGCAGGATATAGAAATGGATCTAGTTTTGCAGAAAATTATTCACCTGAAACAGATATAGCAAATAACTTTGTTACTAGACGTGTTTATGGTGTTATGGCAAGTTTTGATGAACCAACAAAGATAGTATCAGGCCTGCAATTATTACAAGCAGGTATTTTAGATACACAAACATTACAAGAAAACATGGACGGCTTAGATAATATACCAAAGATCAACGAACGAATAAGATCGGAGAAGGCCGAAAAAGTATTGTTTGAAACTTTATTAGCACAAGCACAGCAAGGTGATCCTAAAGCAACTATGTCAGTTGTAGAAATATATAAATCACCTGATGACATGAGTGAAATACTAAGTAAGTTTTATACCGCAGAGGAACCTGCAATGTCTCCTGAGGAGGAAGCATTAATACAACAATTAGGACAACCACAAGAAGGTGCAGTTCCAACTCCTGCAGCACAAGGTGCAGGTGGCGGTGTAGATATAAGATCGTTACTATTAGGACAAGGATAATGGCAGATAATATAGATATAGAATTTAGAGATATTGTTCGTGAGGAACTAGAGGACGTTTGGGAAATAAGCGAACAAATAGTAAATGAACATTATGAAACTATGCCACCTGTTATTGATTATGAGGATTTTGCAAATGTACCACAACCAATAATAGAATTTAACAGCAATATAGGTTTTATGGTTTTATTTCCAATGGCTATGTTTCATCACTCATTATGTCAATGTGAGGAGTGCAATGAGCGTAGAGAGTAGTAGAGGCAGAGGTAGACGAGGTGGGTATAGAAAACCTGCTAATCCTGCAGCAGTGTCAGGACCTGGTGCATTATCAGAACGTACAGATACAGGAGTATCAGTAGAGGACGTTAAAAAAATGATCGCTAATGAACCTATGGGTACAGAAGGTGAAGCAGAAAAAAACGTAGCAGCAGCAAATGCAGCACTTGAAGGCACATCAGCACCTGGACAATCAGTAAGTGCAACTTTGCCTGCAGGTGTATTACCTGAAAATTTAGATATATTTACTAACGGTGGTGGACAAGAAAATATACAAGAGGGAGTAACTGATGAAGCGAGACGTATAGCAACAACAGGATCACCTATGTTGCCACCTGATCCATTAATGTTAGTAAGGGCAATGTATGAAATATATCCCACTGATGAACTAGGATCACTACTAGCGTCATTTCAAAACAAACCACAACAAAGATCAGTTAATCCTCAAACATGGCAGACTTAAATTTTTTTGAATTACCGCATGTTGAAAAAGATTTATTTTACGAAATAGATCAAAGAAACAGACGTTATGACGCAATTAAAAAAACCTTAACACCACAAGACGCTATACGTGCAAGTAAATTAGCACAAACATATCCTAACTTTACACCTGATATGATTAGTTCTTTGTCTTTGCTAAAAATGCAACCTGAGGATCAAACATTACAATTACTTGCAGAACGTTATGAACAGATAAAACAAGACGAAGGATTTTTTAAATCTTATGTAAGAGATCCATTTACTGCATTAGTAAGAGGATCTTTAATGGGCTTAGAGGATTTTTATCGTACATTTGTAGATAGACCTATAAATGCAGCTATAGCAGCAACATCAGGCGATCAAGCAGAAAACGTAAGTTTTTGGGAAGCATATAGTCAATCAGGTAAATCAACAGTTAAACAAGCTATACAGAATCTTGCACAAGGTAAACGTGTAAACATTGGATCAGGTATAATTCCTAACTCAGAGGTATTAAATCCACAAGATCCAAATAGTCCAAACTTTGAAGAGTATCAATTTTTAGTAAGTAGAGGTATACAACCTACAGAGGCACAAACAATTATTAATAATAAATTAGGTAATCCTATTACAGAAATAGATAGGAATATGCAAGAAGGTAATCCTATATTTAATTACACAACTAAAGGTGGTAATCAAGTACCTATATCTTTAGGTAGAGTTGCAGCAGCACAAGTTGTAGAACCTAATCAACAATCATTTAATGTTTTATCAGGATTAATTGACGGTGCTAAAGCAGTGTTTTTAGATCCTGCTAATTATGTACTAGCAGGTGCAGGTGCAGGATTAAAAGCTAAAAAAGCATTTAAACCTACAGAACGATTAATGAAACAATTAACAAGACAAGATAAAATAACTGATATACAAAGAAGTGTTATGGGCCTCAATGACAATGGTATTGCTAAATGGTTTAGACGTGAGGACGTTAGTCAATGGCTAGACGGTAAAACAGGAGATAAATTTATGGAGTGGCTAGTGGATATGGAAAACATTAGCGACTTTATGGATATTACAGGAATTAAACACCCTAGTGTTGTTAAAAGATTAACAGACATTACTAAATCAAATATTACTCGTGAGGAAAAAAAGGTAAAACTATATGAAGCTATGGAATACATTTTTGGTAATCCAAGATTAAAAAATGCAGGTGTAGATGTAAAACCTACAGCAGGAACTATAAGCAGAGGTGTAGGTAAGTTAGTAGGTAAAACATTAGATCCTGAAAACAGAGAGATAGCAGAATTGTTTGGTGCTACTACAGCAATAGTACGTAAAGCTAGAAATAGTAATAGTAGATCCTGGAGAATTATGGGAACATACGCTAGTGAATTACCTTATAGATTTTTAGATGTAGATCACATGGAGGATACATTTGAATCTGTTAAAGCATGGTTAGACAATACCACACTTGACGCTTCTGCTAAAGATACAGTATTGTCAGAGTTTTTAACATTGAAGGCAGGAGATTACGAAGGTGTGTTTGCTGCTACAAAAAATATGATGACAAAAACTATAGATGATCTAATTGAAAATCATGGTGCAGATCCTGAAGCAGCTAAGAAGTTTGGACAAATATTTGAGGAAGCAGATCTTAATACAATGCGTAAATACTTTACATACGCTAACAGTGGTGAACAAGTATTAACACCTGGTATGGATTTACGTATAGCTTCTTTATCTGAGGACGGTGGTACAAAAGTAAGAAAACCATTACCAAGACCGCAGCTACTTACAGAGTTAATTAATAGGAATATTGCTTTACCTGATCCAACAGAGTTATCTAAAACAATAAGTTATATAGGTACTATAAAAAATAAATTACCTGAAGGATTTGGTGCAGGTTCTGATATTACAGGTAAGTTAATGGATAAATACTACACACAGTTTTGGAAACCATTTGTATTGTTACGTGGTGCATGGACAGTAAGAGTTATATCAGAGGAACAATTACGTTTATGGGCTAGAGGTTATAAAGGTATTGCAAGTAATCCTTTGTCCTGGATTGCATTAAAAGTTGCAGGATTAGGTGGTGCAGACGCAGCTAAGGTTAGACGTTGGACAGCTAAGAACGTAACATTTAAAGATATTAAAGGAGACATACTAAAAGAATCAGACGAGTGGAAACGTGCTAGTTCACGTGCATTTGGTGGTGAAGCAAATCAAGTATTTAATGTTAAAGGTAGACGTGTAAGGTTTAGAGGTGGACCACGTAATTACAGCACTATAACTAAAACACAATTTATGGACGAGGAAGGAAACATAACCGATACTCGTAAATTTAACAGATACATAGAAGGTTATCTTAATGAGTTACGCAAACTTGAATATGATGATATGTTTAAATTTTTATTTAGAAATAAACAAGGTAAAGATGAATTTGAAATGGCAAAAATATTTGCAGACAAAGCAGATAGTTATGTAGATGAATTATTAGAAGTATGGAATAAAGGTGGTGCAGAGTACGAACTAGCAAGTTCAACACGTGCAGGTAGACAAGCTATTGCAGAAGCACTTATTGCTAGAGTTCACATGAACGTTGGTGGTGGTTTTACAGTAGATGAGGATCTACTTTATAGAGCATTAAAAGGTGAAATAGATGACAGTGTTATTACAGGACCAATGTACAAACTAGAAAGTATAGAGGATAGTGAAAACGCAACCATAGCTTTACCAAGTTTGTTAAACATGATGAGAACAGGTAAAACAAAAATAGGTAAAACTAAAGACGGTGAGTTGCTAGAGGAACCATTAACACTACGTGAAATATTTGATAGTCCTGAACAGCATTACGAAAGTTTAATTGATTTTATTGGTGATCCATTTAATGTTATACACCTTCCTGATTATGTAGCTGTACCAAAAGCAGACATGATTGATGACGTAAGTTTTTATCAAAAAGCAATAAGCAATATGTTCAATATGTTTATGGGAGAACGTACAGACAACATGTCAAGATCTCCTGTATTTAGACAAGCATATTGGAGAGCAATATATGATCTGTTACCTTCAATGACAAAAGAAATGAGAGATCTTATATTAAACGGTGGCAGGATAAAGAAATCAGTAGATTCTGATGAACTTGTTTCATGGACAGGTGCATACGGTGCAAACATACCTGAAGCTAATTTATTAGAAAACATCATAGGAGATTTAAGACAAGCAGCAGGAGAAAAAGGTGTAGGGATTAAATTTTTTAGAGACAAAGATACACGTATTAATTTACAAATGATAGAACAAAGAATTAAAAAATTAAATGACGCTGATATTGCTAGCGGTGTAGATTTTAATAAAGATATACAAAGATTGTTAAAAGAAGCACAAGATGATTTTACTGAGAAATATACAATACAAAAAAATAAATTAGAAAAATTAGATAGAGATTTAAAAGAAGGAACTATATCTAAGAAGGCATACGATCGTGATTCAGCAACAGTTAAATTTACAATAGAAAAATTACGAAAAGATTTAGCTGCTAAAAGATATAACTTAAATAAAGACGCAGCTAATAGATTAGATATAAATGAACTTACTGAGATAGATGATATTGCAAAAGCATACGCATTAGATGAAGTACAAAACTTGCTATATGATCTATCTACACGTAAAAAATTAGCATACAATTTAAGATCTATATTTCCATTTGGTGAAGCATTTATAGAAATAATGACTACATGGGGAGGATTACTTAAAAACAATCCTGAACTTGTAAGACGTGGTCAAGTAGTTGTAGAAAACTTACGTGAGGACAATGAGTTATCTCCTGTACAAGGACAAGGTTTTTTTGCTACAGATGAAATAACAGGTGAGGAAGTATTTAACGTACCGATAATAGGTGAATCACTATCTAACATATCTTTTGGTAGAGATCGTAACGTAAGGTTAAGACTTGCAGGGTATGCTTCTGCACTTAACTTAATTATGTCATTTAAACCTGGTATTGGTCCTACAGTACAAATACCTGCAGCTTTTATTGCTGAGATGTCTCCTAAATTTGACGACATTGTTGAAGGGTTATTTGAATATGGATTACCTAACGTTGATACTCCTGCAGACTTAGTAGCAGCAGCAGGTGTACCTGGTTACTTAAAATCATTTGTACAGGCATTGTATATGGATAGTAATAAAAATCAAGGTGAACTTATGCGTGTTGCAGGCAACACAATTATTGACGCATTTACAGTATTAGAAGCAAATGGTATGGATACAACTACACGTGCAGGGCAACAAGATACTATGGAACAAGCAGTTAATGTTGCAAGAGGTATGACTTTTATAAAAGCATTATCACAATGGGTTGGTCCTACATCATTAAACGTAAGATATGATATAGGTGATCCACGTAATGCTGATAATTTTATAAGCAAACAAGCATTAGCAGATTACTATAGAGAATTGTTACAGACACCACCACAAGATAAACAAGGTAATTTTTTGTTTACTCCTGGTGATAATCACGAAGCAACTAAGTATTTTATTACAACATTTGGTTTTAATCCAATATCTTTAATTACACCTAAAACACAAGTTATTGAACCTAGACCTGTAGACGAACGTGGTGTTAAATGGCAAGAGGAAAATCCTGAATTGTTTGAATCACATAGTCTTACAGCACAATACGCTATACCTAGCGGTGGTGGTGGTGAATTTAGTTATGAAGCATATATAAGAAATTTACGATCAGGTAAAAGACAAACATTAAATGCTGAACAATGGTTATACATTAGAAATCAAAGATTAGGTTCTTATTATGTAGAAAACCTAAGACGTAATAGCTTAGAAACATTTGACATTACAGATCCAAGACAAGCACGTGCAAGAAATCAATTTTTAGCTATATCTGATGATGAAGCTCGTGTTAGATTTCCTGGATACGGTAGTCCTATTCCTGGTGTTATGCAAAGCGCAGGTACAGAACAAGCAGTAGATGAATTAAAAACATGGGATCAAAACGCTAAGTTAAGTGGTACAGATACAGGTAAAGGTTTAGATATATTCTTTTCAGAAGTTACAAGACTAGAACAAAAGTCATTAGCAGCAGGACTAACAAAAGACGGTTGGAGATCAAGTAGACAGTTCTTTAGGGAAAGACAGCAACTAAGAGAGACCGTAAGTGGTATCATTAATAAGTATCCTGATTTTTATTTAGTATACGAAAGAGTATTAGATAATTGGTTTAGCGAACCTGTAAGGTTTTTAGAGGATTTGCAATATGATCAAGAAGTAATGGAACAATATGGGTACATGTTACCTACTGAGGAAGTATGACAGAACAAGAAGTAATTGATAATTTTATAGCAGAAATAATAAAATACATAGATAACACATCATCAGAATATATAACTACAGGTACAAGTACACGTACAGAACCTATGTATTTTCAGGGTTTTGAGGAGGAAGTTAAAGCAGAAATAAGTTCATACAGCACATTACCTGTTGATCAAGTAGTAGCAAGAACTATGCAGTACATGATGTACATAACTTCAGTAAATAGTAAAGATACAACTAATTTTAATATGGGATATAAACGAGCAATAAATATAGTAAACACAGCACTAGCCAAAGGCACAGGTGAATCAAGGTGGGCAGGTGTACCTGGACCAATGGTAAATGTAGATAACGAGTTATTTACAAAAATATATAGAGGGCAAGAAATGGGTGCAGGATTAATTGGTGATGACAAATTTTACCAATGGCAACTTGCAACTGTTAAAGAAACAGCAACAAACAATGATGATGTATTTCCTATTATAGTTAGACCGCAAGACGGTAGTGGATCTATGATGTACCACTCTGATCAATTAGATAAATACGTTAAAGAAAAAGGTGGACGTATAAATATTAATTTAGAAATGTTTGGTGCTTTTCCTAATAACTACGGTGCATTAAATGTAGGACCTGTTGGTTTTAAACCAAGACCACAAATCTTAGCACAACCACAAACAACATTAGTTGATGAAACAGGCCTGCATGATTACAAAGGATCATATACAAATTACTATGGTGCTGTTGAGGACGATAGAATTGTTACATCTACAGAAGTAGCAGGATCTGCTAAATATTATATAGTTGAATATGTAGACGGTAAAAAAGTAAACGAACGTACAGAGTTACTATCACAAGATGATAAAGATGAATTATACAGAACTTTTGGTCAAAACATTTACATACAACCTGTAGATGATTCATATACAGACGAGGAACTTAATACTGTTAAAGCACAAGCAGATAATTACTTTGCAGCTAACACAATAACAGGTGAAGGTTTTGGTGGTGTAGGTTTAGGTTATATGGTACCTGGACCACAAACTGCGGCAGTTGCAAAACAAAACATGGTTAATGGTGAAATTGATTACATGGGTGTTAAAAACACAGAGATACCACAAGCAGCACAAGTAACTATAGAAAACGCAGGAGATATATACGGTGGTATGGATCACATTAATGGACAAAGTTCAGGTAAAACATCATGGATAGCATTGTCAAGTGATGAAAAAGAAGCTGTACAATTAAAAATGGTTAATGGTGGTTACATGAGTTACAACGATTATTTATTAGAAAAAGGTAGGTGGGGTAATGCTTCACAAGCAGCAATGAAGGGTGCAATGACAGAAGCAAACCTAAGACTTAAATCAGTAGAGACAGTGTTAGAGGAAGCAGCAACAAGACCTGTAATTGTACCACCTATTACACCTAGAAAATATACTGCACCTACTTTGTTTGATCAACGTAGAGCAATTAAAAGCGGTATGGCCACAATGGGTTATGACACAAGTACATTGTCAAGAGCAGAGTGGGAACTATTAGGTGATGTAGTTACAACAAGTGATGAGGAATATTTTGCAAATTCAGAGTTATACGAACAACAACAACAAGTAGCTATACAGTTAGCTAACAGAGGTTTGTTTGATGATTTACAAGATACTCTTGATAACATGCCACAACTTATAACACCTGAGGAATCAGTAGCTAATTATGCTATGCCATATTTAGAAGCACGTGAGGATCGTAGTGATATGCAACAAGCACAAGCAAATGACATAACTAATTTGTTAGGAAGTGTAAGGCAACTACGTAGTATGAATCAAGGTGGATATGCGTAATGGATAGAGACGCAAAGATAAAACATTTTGTAAAAGTACATAAAGAAAAGGGTATGTCCGCCATGCTTAAAGAGATTAAGAAATATGATCAAGAAGTAGCACATGGCAAGGATTGATGATTTAAACGAATTATCAACTAAGTTAAATGCTATTGTTGATGAATTTTATGAGGGTTTAGGTTTAGATCGTCATGCAATAATGCTTGACGCTGTTCGTTATTTATTATCTGAAAACGCTATACATAGAAGTGCAGGTAACAGACAAATGGAACAACTGTTACAAGCTATGAAGGATATAGAATTTCCAAAGTTAGTTGATCTGATTGCAGTAGCAGATGAAAAATTTGAACGTGTTGCACAAGAAATTATAGAAAAATATGATTTTAAAGATATTATCGGTGGTATAAATTATGACGATTACAAGGCAGATGACGTAATAGATTCTATTATTGGTGATTATCGTAGAGCATTTAATAGATTTATGTCATTTGAAAATACAAGTAATCAATTAAACATGAGTTGGTATGGTAATTTTTTAGATAAACAATCTGCACACGAAGCATACAAGATAAGACATGTTGTACCTGAATCGTTTGCTGCTAGATCAACAGCTATGTATGGTGAAAAATTGTTTAGTAAATTAGCTGAGTTAGATAAGGCAGGTATAACCGATACTTCTACAGTATGGAAAGAAGTATTAAAGTATCACAAAACACAAAGAGATAAATCATTTATTCCAAAAAATTCTGTTGAGTATGTAAACAGATTAAAACAAGTAAAGCAATACATTAGCGAAGCAGCAGCAAATTATTTATCAAATCAAAACAATCCATACATATATGCAAACTTTATACAGAATATAGACGAATCTATGCCTGATACAGATGAGTGGATTGAAACAAGCAGGCATGCAGCTACATTGCCATTAAATTATCCAAATAAACATTTTCAAGTATTAGACGGATATTTTAGTGCAGGTTGGTCAGGTGTTGAAATGTTTGTAGCACAAGCAACTATTGAATTAGAGGATAAATACAAAGGTAAAATGAGAGAGGATCTAAATAAAGATCCTTTACAGCAAGTATTGTTTGAGTTTGATTTAGATCCTGATGTAACACACAAAGACGGACAACTAGCTAAATTTACTAATGTCATAGGACCACGTGGATCAGGAAATGCACCTGGTACAAATAGAGTAAAAAAAGCAGTAGTCAATGATTTAATTGGCATACCTTCTGCTAACCAAATGGCAGATGATTGGTCAGATATATATAACTTTGCACGCACGGATTTTCCTGGAATAAATAAATTTGAAGTGTATTTAAAAGATGATCGTATAGAAGGACAATACATTGAAGTATTTGATCTTTATAGAGGACAAGGACAAGCTACAGCAGCAATAGAAAAAGTAATTGAGTTTGCAGATAAATACGAATTACCAATATTTATAGAACCGTCATCAGATGAAGGTGATATAACAAAGTTTTATGAACAATTTGGATTTACTAATGAAAGTGAGTTATTAGAGTTTCCTGGTAAAACATCATACGTAAGAGAACCAATAAGTGAAACTAATTTAAATTTACCAAGAGCTGCAGTTGATTTAGATAAAGAGGATAAAGTAATGCAGTTGTTAGATGATCTAAAAGAGGAGTATGGTCAATTTTTAGATGACACACAAAGCGAAGCAGGAGACGGTAGTGGTTTACATTTTGATTTAACATCTAACAATGTTTTAGATAAAGAGGAAATATACGTAGAAGCATTATACATTAAACCTGATAAACAAGGATTTGGTATAGGTACAGAGATAGTAGATAAACTTAAAAAACTATCTAACGATATAGACGTACCAATTACTTTAATTGATTTTTCTAAAGAAGGTTTTGACACAATAATGTCTGATGATTCTTTTTGGTGGAGTAAAGGATTTACTGTACTAAGTGATGAGGATCTGCAAATGGTTTACTATCCACAAGATGATAATCCATTAATGAGAGACGGTTTACCTGTAAGGCCTGATCATGCTAATTTACTACACGAACCACAAGATTATTGGGAAGTTAAAGTAGATAACTTAAACAAAGAGACAGCTACAAGTATGGACCATGCTTTGTTAAAACCTGGTTCAAGAATACAAGGTGCAGCAAATTGGTTAGATTCAAATTCACAATGGATAAGTAACGCAAGAGGTTATGCAGATGATATAAATGCTTTTAATTTAGGTAAGTATCCTGAAAATGTAGCTGAATTAATTAAAAGAATAAATGATTTAGCTATTGATGTTATGCCTGGTGGGTTAGGTTGGAAAACCTATAGAGATAAATATGATCCATTTAATAGGTTTTGGAACGTAATACAAATGAACAATCGTAAGTTGGGTGGTGTTGATAACTTTACACCGCATTGGCATTATGAAATACAAGCAGCAATGATTGATTTAGCTACGCATGGGTATGATGATATATTTGTAGAAGGGTTTATTGATCAAGATATATTATCTGAAATAAAAGAAAAGGTTACAAAGTATGATGAGTTTGCTAATAACGGTGTATACAATGCAAAAAAAAGGTATGCTTCTAATTTTATAGCAGGTGGATCATTAATTGATAATGTAGTGTTTGCAGCAAAGTTAGAGATACCTATACCTGCAAGAGTAGTATTTGATTACATAGTTGCATTAGATGAACACAATTTAAATATAGATGACATAGTTCGTTTAGGTTATTTAACACAAGATGAAGGTAATTTTATTATTAATAATTTGTATGCAAACGTAGGTGGTGTAGATACATTTCATACTACAGAAGGTGGTACAAGAATACCTTTTGGTATAGGTGGATCATCACCATACTTTACTAAAGGTAACAAGTTTATATCATGGCCACAAAGATTAAAAAATTGGTGGACTAAAAAAACAGGTGAAGGTAAAAAAGGTAAAGCAGCAGATAGACATAGAGGTGCTACAAGATTTGATCCTAATAGGAAGTATCCTGGTTTAGGTTATTTATTTAATACAGAAGTACAAAACGTACCTGCTGCACAAGTGTTATACACAGATCCGTTTTATGAAACTGCATTAGCTGCACAAAAAGTAAATGCAGAATCACATGTAGATAATCCTAATGGTGTGGGTGCTGCAGGTGCTAGAGAGTTTGCTTATGATCTTGACATTACAGATAAGGAAATGAATTATTTAATAGACGAATCAAACTTGTACAGAAGTTCATTAGGTAGATCAGATAAATTAAAACATGTTATAAATGCTAATAGTGTTGTGTTACCTGCACTTAACAACATGATATACAACGAACTTGCAGACGCAAAAGAACTAACTTTTCAAAACAATGCACACCATGTAGTCAATGTAGATAACATTGTAGCTAGTTCAATAGAAGGTTTAGATATAGATCGTTCATTAAAGGTTGCTATATACAAAGAAGCTAGAGGAATAATATCAGATGTGTATGAAGCACTAGCACAAGACACAGGTAATGATCTAATTAATTACGGAGACTTTACAATACTAAGCCATGAATCTCCTGCAGAAGTATTAGAACAAGTACAAGATTTAAATGTATATAACATAAGATCTTTAGAAGCAGATATAAATCAATATTACGATACGTTTGCAAATTTATCTATGGAAGGTAACGCACAACATGTAGCGTTTATAGATAGCAAAGGACATACACGTGTTGTTAGGCCTGGTCATGCTTTTCTTATTGGAACAGATCAAATTTTAGGTGAAACACTTAACACTGAACAATTAGCAGATAGATTAGAAAATGAAATAAATGGAGAGTATTACGGTAAATTAACTGCTTTTACTACAACTTCCGATAGCGGCACTATATTTGTAGACAATTTGTATGTTGCTGCAGAGGAACGAGGTAAAGGTATAGGTAAAGAAATTATAAATAAAATTAAAGAGTTTGCAGATCAATATGGTGTAATAATAGAACTTGAACCTGATAGAAACTCAGGCCCTAGATTATTAACATTTTATGAAAACTTAGGATTTGAACGTCAAATATTTTTTGATGATGAAGGTAATGAACGAACAGGTAAAGAGTTTGATAATGTTTATAGATACACACCACCTGAGAGTGCAGGTGTATCAACAATAAGGCCTATTATTCCTGATATGTCAAAGAAAACTGCAATTATATATGTAGGTCCTGGTAATCAAAACTTTTTAGATGTAGGTAGAACAGGGTTTATAAAAGCATTAGCAGGTGAGGATCCTGGTACACCTGCAACACAAGCAGGACTAGAACAAGCTGAGGAATTATCTAATCAAACATTTAATATTAAAGCAGTGGTAGACGGTGAAGTAATGGAGTTTGACGCATTAGAAGGTAGAACAGTATTTGATCAAATGCGTGAACAAGGTATAAGCAATGTTATTATTGATGAATCATTAGTAGAACCATTAGCACCTGTAAGATCTACAGGAGATTTTAGTTACTTAGATACAAACATAGCTAATCCTGTAAGCATTATTGAGGATCAACCTAGAAACGTAAATGACCTTGACGACATAATTGTATTAGATGACAGTGCAAAAATAATAGATGATGAAATAGCCGAAGTAACAATGAAACCTATTGAGGACGCTATAGAAGCAACTAGGCAATATGATCAAGTTATTTATAAGGATCCAAGAATAGCTACATTTGTTAAACCTACTGTAGATAATGATATTGTAAATGAAACTGCTAAAGCATTACAAGATATATCAAGAGTTGCATTGTTAGATAATTTAAATAGTGGTGATATTGCAGATAGATTTGCCGCTATAACAGGTGGTGCTATTGGTGAAATTGGTGGTGCGCTTGTAGGACATGCAGTAGGTACAGATAAAGCATGGAAACAAAGTGTTATGAACTTTGCAAGATCTGCAGCAGAACCTGGACCATTAGGTAAACAATTAGAATACATATTTGAAAAAGGATTATATAACGCAGAGTGGTTAGCTTATAGACCATTTGCTGCATGGTGGGTATCTAGTGGTAAAAGTCCTAAATACTTTGGACAATGGTTAAGTAAACAAAACCAATTAGGTGAGAGTGTTGTTAAGATTGCACAATCAACAAAAGCAAAAGGTGCAAAAGGTATACAAGCAACTATGGATATATTAAAGAAGTCAGGTGCAGGATCTATAGCAACAAGATTAGGTGCAGGTGGTTTAGCTACATTAATGATTGCAGGTGGACAGTACGCAGAGAGAGCTTTGTATGGTAAATGGTTAATGGATCTAACTGCATATACATCAAGAAAAAATCAAGAGAGACAAATAAAAGAAATGCAAGGTATGTCATTGTCAGACCGTAAAGAGTTTTTACAATCTGATCCAACAACCTTTGCTTTAATTACAGGTATATCAGCAGGACTTACAGGACAACCTACAAGTATGAATACTATAAGAGCATTAAATGCAGGTATAGATAAAAATATGCCTGAACAATATCAATTAGATTTAAATAAAGATTATGGGATAAATTGGAACGTAGCAGGTGGCAAAGATCAAGTTATCAAAGATGTAGTAGAAAGTCAAGACCTATGGTTAAAAATGAAAGCTGATACTACACGTATGATAAAAGATCTGTTTAGCATAGATAAGAGTAAATATGTTAATGACGGTACTAACTACACTGATAGCAATATCACTAAACATGCCAATTTCTTTGGATCATTTAATAGAGGAATCAAAACACTTAGAGGTCCAAATGGCTAAAGTAGATCCTGTAGATATTGCATACGAGTTATTATCGTTAGGTTATAAACCACAAGTAGTAATGAAATTAATACCATTGTTTGCTTTAGAATCTGAATTTGATAGAACAAAAGCAGAGAACAAAGATTGGTCTAAAAGATTTAGTGGTATGTCTAATGATCTAGCTAATAAAACTTATGCAAGTGCAGCATATAAATATTTAGGTGAACCTAGTATTGGACTAGGACAATTTAATCCTAGTAAACACATGGCAAGAATATACCAAGCAATTAAACATGCAGATATACCTAAAGCAGATTTAACAATAGATATGCCTAACGGTGATAAATTTTTTATAGATGATGAGGTAGCTAATAGTCATTATTACAATTACAATCCTTTTAAATCTCCTGAGTATCACAATACAACTCCTGCAATAATTGCTTCATTACGTAGAGGTATAGCAAAAATGCCTTTGCAAAACCAATTATTATTGTTTGATCAAATGCTGAGAGATCAAATAGAAATAGAGAACGGTGATATGGACACAGCTTTACGTAATTTGTATTACCACTCTATGAATAAAATAGATAATTGGAACCAATACCAATCAGGTAATGACAACTACAAAGGTTTTAAATATAAAACATCACGTGAAGGTTATGAAGGTAGTGGACAATTTCAACATGCAACAGACGCATATTCATTAATTGACAACAATCCTTATGGTGTTATGCAAAAAGCTATGAATAAAATAAAGATAGAAGGCCCTAGTGATATACAAAGAAATACTAATAATTTAAAAAGAGATAGTTATAAAAAGTATACACAACTTGAATCAGGACAAAACAACGCAGACTTTTTCAAGTATTTGACGTATTGGTCGCAGTTGTAATGGTATTATTATAGGTAGTTATGGCAAATTCATTTAACAGCAAGTTAGTTCCATTAGGTGCAATAGTAGTTCAAGACGGTAATAGTACATATATTGTGTACAATTTTCCACAACTAAATATAGGTGGACAAAACTTTGGTGAGTTTAGTTTTAAATATTTATTAACAAGTGATCCACAATCATTAATAGAAATAGGATCACAATATACAATAGACTACGAAATAGTTAATGGTGAGTTAGTTAAAAAATCAGATGACGCACCTTATTTGAATCCTGATTATTATGCAAATGCTTTATATGCAGGTACAGATTTAGATCTTGCAGGTGATGTAACAATTACAGGCAATGAAAATGCACCTGGATATAAAGTATTTATAGATACTATGAACAAAGCTGTACAACTAGATCCAAGTATTGGTTATAAAAATAATGCAGGTGAATATGAAATACTTAATTTGTTTTTAGAAGCTAGTTTGGAAGGTAGGCAAATTAATTTAGATGATCTTAGGCTTACAGAATACTACAGAACAAGTACACCTGGACAACGTAAAGCTATAACAGATAGGGCTACAAGTCCTGTACAGTTTGCAAAAGATCAAGCTAATACTAATTTAGATTTATTTCAATATGCAATAAACACAGGGTATGGTAATCCAAATATGCAGGTATTAGAATTTTTGTCTAGCGAAGTTATGTTAAACAATATGTCATTAGCAGACGCAAAAAACCAAATAGCTAAGATAGCTAATCCTAGATTAAAGTATGGATTAAATAGTGATGTACAAGCATTGTTAGCAGGTGATGATATAAACAGATCATTTGGTCAGCAACGTGTAGTAAAAAATAATATAGAATTTTATTTAGGACCTGGTGCTGCAGCTAATTATGATGTACAAAACCTAGCATGGGAAATGGAAGCAAATCCTGATTACATGGAGGAAACATTTAGACCACAACTTGAAGCAGCTTTTGCAGCTAAGTATACATCATGGGCAGATAGTCATGTTAAAAGTTTTAGTGAATTAGATTCTGCATTAGGCCAACAATGGTTAAGTGAAACAGGACAATCTATAGCAGATAAGTCTAGTCCGTTTTATCACAAGTTTTTAAATACAACAGACGAGGAAGCACGTAATAAAGTTGTAACAGATTACCTAATAGATAGCAATAGTCCTGAGTTAATGAAACAAGCTGAAGGATTTTTTAACAGAGCATTTGGTAATCCATTTTTTAAAGAGGAAGGTGTAACACCTATAACACAGAGGAGTAGTGCAAACTTATAATGGCAAACGTTAGTTTTAAGATAGGTGATAAAGAATACGTATTTAAACCTGGTTTCTTTTCTGAGTTTGTATCTATAGCTTATCCTGATGTAGCGCCCGAACGTACATCTAAACAAGCAGGTACGTACGATTTTGGTGGAGATCCTATAAACATACCACCTCCAAGCACTTCAGCAACACAAGATGTAGTAGCTGCTACACCAACAACTCCTGCAACACCACCTGTTGTAAGTAGATTTACAGTTGATGATCAACAGGCATATCAACAATCAGTAGCAGAACGAGCAGACGATCCACTTGTACCTCCACCTGATCCTACAGGTCTATATGTACCTCCTGGATTAAACGAAGGAAGTGAAATACCACCTCCTAGTACTACTACAAATCCATTAGCAACATATTACACATGGGATAAAGACGGTAATGTTACAGGACCATTTACTCTTGCAGATTACAACAAAAGAATTGCAGACGGTTTTTATGGATATGATCCTACAAAACAAACTACACCAACTAATCCTATAGTTTCTGATCCAATTACATTTCCTGGACAATCAGGTTTAGATAGTGAAGCAGAGGAATTATTTACACAAGACGATATAAAAATGGAATTAAAAAAACAGTACGCATGGTTAGATCCTACACTTACAGAAATGTTTTATGATGAGTGGGTTAAAGCAGGCAGGCCTGATGATACAACAGATGTACTTAATACAGTGCGTAATACTAATTATCACAAAGATAAATTTAAAGGTTTTTTACGTGAGGACGGTACACAAAGATTTGAATCAGAATTAGATTACGTACAACAAATAGAACAATACAAAATAGATCTTGCAGGTTATGGATTAAATCCTGATATATTCCAAGATGATTTTGTAGACGCAATTATAAATGATGTATCACCTGCTAAGTTTCAACAAAACATAGACTTTATTTATCCTGTATTAGAACGTCTTGCACCTGTAGTTAGACAAAACTTTGGAGAACAAATAGGTTTATCGCAAGAGGAAACAGATAGTTTAGATGACAATGTAATTATATCTGCACTTATAAGTAAAAATGTTAATGAAAAGTTTTTAAAACGTGAATTAGATATAGCAGAAATACGAGGCATTGGTTCTGAGTTTGGTGGCATAGGTGTAGAAGCAGCAGGTAAATTAGCTGCACAAGGTGTTACAGGTTCAATGGCTACAAGTGTAAGCAAAAGTATTGGTGCTAGATTTGGTAGGTTACAAAGACTTGCACAACGTACATTAGGATCTCCTGATGTATTTGGTTTAGTAGATTTTATAGAAGCACAAGTGTTTGAGGGTAGTGCAGGTGATGTATTACTTAATAAACTAGAAGCAGCACAACGTTCTGAGTTCTCTACATTAGACACAGCAGCTAGAACTGAACAAGGTGTAACAGGATTGGTTGAATCATAATGACTATTAAATATAGAGGCCAAACTTTTTCAGGATATAACAAACCTAAAGCACAAAAGTCAGGTGGTAAATCACATGTTGTCCTAGCTAAAAAAGGCGACAAAGTTAAAATGGTTAGATTTGGACAAGCAGGTAAAAAAGGTAGTCCTAAAGGTACAAAGAGAAATAAGGCATTTCATGCACGACATAACTGCAGTGCAAAGAAAGATAAATTTACTGCAGGATATTGGTCTTGTAAGCATAAATGGTAAATTTATGTGCTATAATAAAATCATAGCGTAACTCGTATCCGCTTAAAATAGATCAGTAATTTCTCTTGTGAGTGCCAACGTACACAAGACGTATCAAATCGTTGAGATGATCAAGCGTGGTATTACAGCGCAAAACTTTTTCATATAAATCAATAATACTGTAATCACTCCCATTATGACCTGGACCTTAATGGTGTTTTGTGTAATAGTCCAAGAAAGAACGAGGAAAAATATGGCAGAGGAAAACATGACAGATAGCACAGACAGTGTTAAAAACATGCGAGACAAGATAGAGAGACAAGAAAAAGAGTTGAAGGATCTACGTAGCGCAGTTAAGACAAACTTGTTTAAAGAAGTAGGTCTACCAACTGATAGCGGTGTAGGTAAAATGGCTTTTGAATTGTACAATGGTAGCAATGATACTGCAGAACTTAACACATGGTTAAATGAAAACTATGGAATAGGTGAAGCAGAGTTATCTAATGAACAGATTGCAGCACAAAAAATAAGCGAATCTGATCAAAAGCTACAGCAAGTACAGAACATGTCTCAATCTGTAGCACCTCCAAGTATTGATTCTACATATAGGGAAGTTGTTGATAATGGAACTGTTAAAGAATCCATTAGGGCAAAACTCTACATGCAAGATAATTTAAAAAACCAAACTAACAACTAATCACGGAAGGAATTTGATTAATTATGGCAGCTATATCAGGCGCTAATCCAATAGTTACAAGTGATATTAACAATTTCACAGGTGAACTATTTAAGATCACTCCGCATAGAACTCCGTTATTAGCTGCAGCAGGCGGATTAAATGGTGGAATTGTAAGCAACACTACTTACTTCCAATTCCAAACACAAGATAATGAGACTATCTCATCTGTAACTCCTGAGACAGAAGGTGGACAACCTTCATACAATGGTAGAAGCAGATCAGCACAACAGGGAGTATTGCAAATATTCCACGAAGCTGTACAAGTTTCATTTACCGCACAAGCAGCTTACGGTGAAATCGTGCCGTTTGATCTTGCAAACAACTATAAGAACTCTATTGATAAACTCTCACTAGAAGGTAACAATCCTGTAACAGATGAGTTAGCTTATCAAATGGAACTACTACTTGAAAAGATTGCAAAAATGGTTGAGTGGTCAGCATTTAATGCTTCTTTTGATGACGGTACAGGATCTAATCCACGTCAAATGAGAGGCCTTAAAGAACATTTAGACCTTACAGGCGGAACAGCAGTTAATAATGATGACGGTGCAGGAACTCCTGCAGCTCAAAAATTAAATTGGTCAATCATTGCAGACGCAATGAAAGCGTTATATGACGCAGGCGCACCAATGAGACAACCTGTTCTCTTTGTATCTCCAACTATGTTGCTAGATCTTAACAAAGAATTAGTATCAGCTACAGTAGGATCCGTAAACTACGGTATCTTACCAAGAGATAGATCAGTAGGTGGTGTAGACATTGACACAATCGTTACACCATTTGGACAAATCGGACTTGCATTGTCTGATTACCTACCTGCAGGTACAATCTCAGGTTCTAAGCAAGCATTTATTGTAGACTTATCTTTCGTTAAACCTGTATTCTTGAATATTCCTGGATACGGAACTATGTTCGTAAGAGACGTTGATCAAGATGATTACGCTAGAATCGCTAAAGCTGTTTACATGGAAATGGCTTTTGACTTTGGTCCACAACAGTACCATTGTCAGATTGACAACGTAGTAGGTTAGTCCTACTTTATTATTACTCTGAGGCCGCTAATCCACCATAGCGGCCTACAGAGTATGTTAAAATTGTAATCATGGTATACGGTAGAAGTAAAAGTGAAGTAGCTTTAATTGATGTATCCGCAGACGCAAGCAATAGTTCAAGTGTAAACACTGATAACATGTTACTTGCAGGTATTGTATTCCCTTCTGCATTTACAGGATCATCTATCACATTTGATTATTCAGTAGACGGAACAAATTGGGTAGATGTTTTTGAAACAGACGGTACAGAAGTATCTTACACAGTAAGTGCAGATAATGTTGTACGTGTAGATCCTAGTGGTTGGGCGTTTTCAAGCAATGGTTATCTTAGAGTAACATCAAGCGGAACAGAAGCTGCAGACAGAAAAATTAAATTAATATTTAGAACTGCTTAGGAGGACGCATGGGTATCTTACTTATGCTCAAAGAAGGCGGATCATTAATCCTTGATTCTACAGGCGGTAGTCCTATTGATGAGGATATAGATCTAATTCCTGATGTTGTTGTACCTGTTGGTATGGGTGTAATGGCATTAGGTGAAGGAACAATGGGTATATAATGTCTACATTTGCACAGTTAATAGATAGAACATACAGAGAATATTTAAGGCCTGTAGAGGAACAAGAACCTGCTTCACAATTAGCTAGCACTAATGACATATCTAGCGTTGCAGGATCAGGTGCTACAGGAATCCTTGCAACAGATACAACTATTACATATAGAGACGGATTTTTTACACCTGAGGAGGAGGAACTTATAGGTTCAGGATCTATTATAGAAATGGGCCAGGAACTTATATTAGTTGAGGACATTAATACTGTTGCTAAAACAATGACAGTAGAACGTGGTAGAAATGGTACTACAGCAGCGTATCATCTTAATGACGCAGACATTATTTTAAAACCAAAGTATCCAAGAATAAATGTAGCTAATGCAATAGGAGATCAAATTATAGGTTTATATCCTGCACTATACGCAGTTGCTAAAACTACAATACAAACATCATCAACACAATTTGTAGAAATGCCTGCAGCTACAGAGAGAATATTACAAGCTAAAATGGATCTATCAACATCAAGTGTTACAACATACACAGATGTACCGTTAGAATTATTAACAGACTTTGCAGGATCATCAACAGAAGCAGCAGTACAGTTTCCTACACAACCTACTTCAGGTAAAAATGTTTACGTAGTATATGCAACTAAATTTACAAGACCAACAAACGAATCAGATAATTTAAATACAGTATCAGGACTAGATGATTTTCACGAACAAATAGTTATGGTAGGTGCAGTTGCACAGTTGTTATCTGAATTAGATGTAGACGCTACTACTCAAAGTTATATAACTGAAAACTTAGAATCTAGTGGTATACCTGTAGGATCAGGTGAACGTTTACGTAATGCTTTATTGAGATATTACGGTGTATTGCTTGATAGGGCAAGACGTGAACAAAGATCTAGGTTTCCACAAGGAGTAGAATTATACGGAATTAGTTTTAACTAATGCCATTACCTACTTCATCTAACGTTGCCACACCATTAGCATTTGGTTATCAAGCACAAATATCAGACGGTGTTACTGATATACTTATGCGTCTTGCTGTTGCACCTGGACGTGAATTAAGTATTACAACAGCACCACTATCTGCGCAACAAATTAACACAGCGCAAACACCTGAGGAGTTTAGGGCAGAGTTTGGTCAATCATACGCACGATCAGATTTTTCAGGTGGTGCAGGTTTAGATTATGCACATCAAAGAAATCCTGGACCAAACGATTATCGTAGATTTTATGACAGTAAAGGTATAGATGTATTTAGTAATGCAGATGACAAAGGTAGCTCATACAGCATAGGTTTATTACACGAAACAGAAGCAATTACAGCACGTAATAGTTCTAATGTCAATCAAAACATAATAGGACATGATGATACTTTATGGGTATCACAAGGGCATGATGTTTTTTACAGTACAGATTTAGGTGTAACATGGACGACTACTGATCCATATTCTACAGGTTCATCATTTAACGTAACAAGTATGGTCATGGAAGGACATTTGCTTTATGTATCTTTAAATGACGGTACAGACAGTATTGTAAGAAAATTAGATACAGACAATATAAGCGGTGGTTGGTCAGACTACATGAGTTTGCATACAGGACATGTCTATACAAATTTATTTTATGTTAAAAATTATTTACTTGCCACTGCAACAAATGGTAAGTTATTAAACTTAGACGGTACAACTAGCCCACCATTAGTAATAGATTTACCTGCAGGATCATTATGGGTAAGCGTAATAGACGGTGGATCTGTAATATTAGCTGCAAGTGATGACGGATATATATACAGCATTAAAGATGATCAAACAACAGGATTAGTTTTAGCAGGACAAACACTAATTGAAGGTGAGGCCATAGTAGATATGACAGAATCTAATGGTATTATATTTTTTTCTACTGCACAAACATCTAATCAAAACGGAAAAATAGGTAGAGTATATCAAGGTACAGTTGCCTCAGACGGTGTGGTATATACAATACAAAACAGACAGTTACTAAAACAATATGGTGATGAAACAACAACAGTAGATAAATCACCAACAGCATTTTTTAACACAAGAGATGAAATATATTTTGGTGTTATAGAATCTACAACTGAAACTGATTTGTATTCTATATATTTACCTACATTAGGGTACGCAAGAAATATTTATTACACAGGTACAAGCGGTAAAGTAAACGGTATAGCAATATCTAAAGACAGATTATTTTTTATTATTGATCAAGTAGGCGTAATAAAAGAAAAAGATAAATACGTAGCTGAAGGTTATTTAATATTATCTGCTGCAGATTTTTTTACATCACAACCTAAACAATGGGTTGGTGGTAGAATTTATACTTCTACTGTTACATCAGGTGCAGAAATATTAGCAGAGTACAGCACAAGTTTAGACAGTTTAGAAAATGCAAATGATCCACAATATAGCACATTAACTAAAGTAGAACTTGAAGGTGTTGGTGATGAAAAACCATTGGTTAATGTAATTAATAGGTGGTTAGTACCAAAAATAATTATTAGGGCAGACAACAATCAATCAACTTCACCTGAAGTTTATTCATATAGTTATCGTGCTTTCCCTGAACCTGAGGACGTTATTGTTCGTATACCTGTAAACGTATCAGACAGAATAGAACGACCTGGTAAAAGACCTAAGGTTATACCTGGTATTGGTCATAAATTATTTCAAGCAGTAAAAGCATTAGAGGGCAAGTCAGTTGTACTTACATTGTTTAAACCTGAGGAAACTGTTAGAGGTATTGTTGAGAACGTAACATTACCTGTAACAGAAATTACTAAGTTAGGATCTACAACAGTGTTTTGTTCTGTAACTGTACGTGGTCAAAGACAAAACTTAGGTACGTCAGAAGTTTCTAGTTTATCCACTCTCGGAGTAGGACAATTAGGGATTTACCAAATGGGCGTATGATATACTATTAGGAGAAAAATATGGTAGATACAAGAAAAGCAGCACAATCAATAACAGCTAACGCATTTGAGACTACATTGTCTACAGCTATGGGCGCTAGCGATTTAACTATTAACGTAGCAAGTACAAGCGGATTAAACGTTCCTTGTTATATTGTTATAGAACCTGATAGTGCTAGCAACAGAGAATATGTTTTTATAGACAGCGCAGTGGGCGCTACTTCATTTACTACAAGCACAGCAGATAACAGATACCTTACAGGATCTGCAGCAAGCTCAGGTCTTACACATGCAGTAAACTCTAAAGTTCGTGTTGCACCAATGAAGCAACACTTTGAGGATATTTGGAGTGCAGTATCTAAAGTTGTAGACGGATCATACGCTAGTGGTCAAGCAGGAGAAGTTGTGTTTGACATTGCTGCAGGTGCAGTAGATGTAGCTAATGACCTTATTGCATTTATTGATAATGATGATAACAGTATTGTAAAAAAAGAATCTGTAGTAGATCTTGTTGCAGGAATTGCAGGCACAGGTCTAACTGCTGCGTCAGGACAACTTGCTTTACCACAAGCTATTGCAACAAGTGATAATGTTACATTTAATCAAGTAACAGGTAATTTAGTTGGAGATGTAACAGGAGATGTTACAGGTAATCAAACAGTTAATGTTACTGTAAAAGTTGCAGATGACGGATCAGGATCCCAAAACGTATTTTATTTCTTAACAGGATCTGATACAGGTAGTGGTGTTAAATCATTAGACTTTGATTTCCAACCTAATACTAAATATAAATTTGATACATCAGACAGCAGTTTATCTACACACAACTTTAAGTTTTCTACAGTACAAGACGGATCTCATGGTGGTGGTTCAGAATATACTACTAACGTTACAGCTTCAGGTACACCTGGATCTGCTAATGCTTACACAGAAATAGAAGTTACTGCAGAAGTTATAGCAGCTAACAAATTGTATTATTATTGTTCTGCACACTCAGGTATGGGTGGAGACGCACAGATAACTTTAGTAGATAACAAATTACAAAACTTTATAGAAGTACATCAAGACAGTATTACATCTAGCTCAAATGTAGTAACTATAGATTTATCACAAGGTAACTCAGGAAGTATCACATTAACTGAAAACGTAAACTCATTTGCATTTAACAATGTACCAAAAGACGGTGTATCTACATTTACATTAATAGTTACACAAGACAGCACAGATAGAACTGTTGCGTTATTATGTGATGTAAATAGTGCAGGTGGTGCTAATGCAAAGACACCTGGTGCTGCAGGTTGGACAATGTCCACAGGATCAGGCGCAATAGATATAATTACATTTGTCTTTAAAGACGGTGGCACACCTTACTTATTAGTTCAACAAGCGTTCGCATAACATGGCACCTCTAGGGATAGGTCGTGCATTACTTAACTCATCAAGCGGAGTTCCGTATGAAGGTGAATCAACAGGTGCAGATCTTTTTTGGCATTTAAAAAGATACGAAACATCATCTTATAGCAGTGCAGAAAACGTAACTTTTAATATTGGTGGAACAAATAGAGATTCAAGAATTACAGTTTATGACGGTAATCAAACATTTGGATCAGGTAGTATTGCTGCTGCTTCTAATAGATTAACAATGGCAAGAATACAAGGTAATTTGACAATAAGTTCAGGTTTTACTCTATCACCTAGTGCTGATTCTTTAGGATTATTTTTGTTTATTGACGGTGATCTTACTGTTAATGGAACCATATCAACATATCAGTTAGGACAATCATTGTCATCAGCACCTGGTGCGTTAATGTTGAACTCATCAGAAAACGAAACAGCAGGATCTACTGAAATACAATGGAACGGTAGCGCAGGTTCGCACACAAATGGTAGTTCTACTGCTAATGCTATGACAGCAGGCGGTGGAGGACAGGGTGGATACGGTTCTTACGGGCGAGGTAATGGTGCTGTAGGTCATACATTTGCAGGAGGTTCAGGTGGTGGAGGTGGCGGTGGAATAGCGTACTACAATCACTACTCAGGCGGAGGCGGAGGTGGCGGAGGCGCAACGACATTATCCCGAAATGGTGGTAATGGCGGTGCTTCAGGCCATACTAAATGGGGATATTGGACATCTGATAAAGGTGGTATGGGTGGAAATGGCAATCCTGCGGGCAGTGGGGGTGCAAATAACTCATATAATCCAAGTTCATCATCAGCAGGTGGATCAGGACACAGCAGTTCAGTGTCTGCTTCACTTGGAATATACGCTACAGGTAACTTAACTATTGCTTCAGGTGGTACAATACAAACTTTAGGTCGTGGAGGTGTTTCAGGAGGTACTTCTCAAATGTCATCAGGTGGTGGAGGAGGCACAGGTGGAGGTATTTTAGTTGCTGTATGCGGTGGTACATTTACAAACAACGGTACAGTTTCAAGTGCAGGAGGTGCTACAGGATCAGGCAGAGGAAGCGGATCATCAGCAGGTAGCGGTGGTGTGCTTACAGGGGGAGGATATGCGTAATGATAATATGGTGCAATCAGGATATAGAATCACATAGAACCTGGTTAGAAAACTTTGGAACTACTGCAGAGGATACAGTAAAAGACAACAAGCTAGATACTTACGTATCAGCAAAAACTTATCCTACAGTTGAAGTAACAATACCTGCTAAAAGTTTTGAGGAAACAGTTGCTGAGTGGATTAATCCTGTTACAGGTGAACAGCAGGGAGAACAAACAGTAAGTATTAATGTAGATGAACATATAGGGATCTACTACTTTGCAAACAGACAAGCAGTTTTAGATTGGATTGCTAATACTTTAGACAATATGCCAGGACCTGTAGCTGAACCAACAGGAACAACAGAAGTGGTGCCTGATAGTTTTTTACCTGATATACCTGAAATATATACAACAGTTTAGTATACTTTTTACATGAACAATAAAATACAATTTATATCTATGGTTCATGGTATGCCTGAGGATCTATATCCACAACCAAGTAGAACAGAATATCCTGATTGGTTTAAAGATATGCCATTACTTACACAAGGCATGAAAAAATATAACAGAGGCGGCACAGTAAAACGTTGCCCAAGTTTCATTGAGTGGTTTGGTCAAGGTTTTGTGTTAAAAATGTGGAGTGATGTTATCTTTAGAAATGACGGTAAGCAGTGGGCATGGAATACACCTGATAGTAGATTTACATGGGATAGACACCCTGCTAATCAGTTTGAGGATTACCTACCACACGACAATGTCAATGTAGTATATAAAGCTAATTGCCCTATAAAAGTTGTAACACCAAAAGGTTGGAGTTGTTATGAACTTCCATTGTTATTTGATTACAACAATGATTGGCAAGTCATGGCAGGTATGAACGCAACAGATAAGTTTCACGAGTGGAACACTACTATATGTTTATTTGGAGATAAAGAGGAAATATTTATACCAAGAGGTACACCAATATCACAAATAGTACCTTTTAAAAGAAGTGGTAAGTTAGATCCACAGTACATAGAATTTGAAAACGTCAAGAAAAAAACATTAGATCGTATGAAAAAATCATCATACAATGGTTGGAGTAAATTTACAGGAAGTTACAAGATTCAAAAATGAAAACAAAAGTATATTGGACTATAAGTCCATTAGGAAATGTACCTAACGCTTTGTATGATAACCCAATTAAGTATCCTACATTAGCTAAATGTCCTGTTGTCGGTAAGTTTGCGCAACATACAAGATACATAAACACACCATACGAAATAAAAATACAACCTAAATGGATACACAGTGAAGCAGAAGGCCGTGATTTATTTAACGGTTATAACATAAGTAGTAAAGATTTAATTGATGATCACTTATGGAGTTTTGATACATTAATAGATACACACCCTGATACCTGGACTAATCCTACACAACCACAGTTTCAAATTGTAAGTCCTTATGTTTTTATGAGTGAACAAGATATTAAGATGAACATCATAGGTTTACAACCAAGCGAGACTAGAAGCAACATAAGTAACCTAAGGTACATAGAAGCTGTATTAGATATAAGTAAAATGGCTAGACCACTTAGTAGTGCATGGTCATTTGTTAATAAAGAGGAAGCACATTTTATCAAAGGCGAACCATTTTATAAATTACTATTTAGTGAACCTGTAGAGTTACTTTACTTTACACCTGGACCTTTGTTTACACAGTATTGCAAGGTTAATAACGGTATAGTTAATTTTAGTAAACGAGGAACATTAAAGAAATTTCCTAATATTGCTAACAGACGGCCAAAAAAAATGTTTAAAGAGATCAAAGCTAACGTGGAGTACAGCGAAGCGTGATATAATTTTCAAATGGATTATTTGATTGGTATATTAATAGGTTATTTTTTTAGAAACTTTACTAATTTTATTGAGAAGTTAAGTAACTATAACTACAACAATGTATCTGAGGATTGGGATTTTTTTTCTGTAGAAAAAGATGATTTACCATGAGTACCAACGGATTTACTACTAAAGAATATTTACAGCTAATTAAAGAGGAAATAGATATAGCTAATAAACGCATTGACGAATTGCATGAAAAAATAAACAAGTCTCCTACTAGACAAGAAATATTAGGTTGGCTTGTTGCAATCACAAGTAGTGCTGCTTTCTTAAATAGTATAATGTAATCTATGATAGGTTATTCTTTGTATTGGAATATATCCAAGCGTATGGTCGCAGTATTCATAGCACAAGCACTGAGTGTTATTGGTGCAGGATCATTAGTTGGTATTGATGTACTCCAATCATCTTTACTAGCAGGTTTGTTAGGTGTTGCTAACGTGTTAGAAATACTTGCACGTAAATATCTTAATGACGGTCAATTAACAATGGAGGAAGTTAATCAAGCATTTGGAATTTTAGATAGTAAAACACATAATGACATGAACGGAAGGGAGATCTAATGGATTGCTGCGGCAATGGTTGTTGTGGTGGAAGTTAGATCACAATGTTATATAAATTTAATACGTTTGTACGTATTGCATTAGTTGTATTTTTAGTTGTACCTATACCTGTATATGCAGAAACTACAACAGTTACTGAAACATTTGACGATCAAGATATAAATAGTGATATAACTTTTGTATACGGTGCTAGTGATACAGAAGTAAGCGCTGCAACTACGCAATCACCTGATTGTGCAGACACAAGTAATCCTGGATCTATAGGTATTGAGGATTTAGATTGTTTTGGAAGTCAATATTTTTCTTTAAACAGGCATGCACTAGGTAACAGAGGTAGTTCTGATAGTTTAACAATAGCTTTTCCTAACGAACCTTACGAAGTTGGATTTGATTATGGTGCTACTGATATAGATACAATATCAGGTACAGTATATTATGATGACGGTACATCTGAAACTTTTACATTAGATCAACATACAGATTACACAGTTAAAATGTCAAAAACATTTACTGCTACTGATACTTTTATAACTGAAATAGTTATAGCAGGACAAAGTGGTTCAAGTGCTGATTGGTATCTCATAGACAACGTATACTATAAGTATGATAATGTACCTACTACAACGACATCTAGTACGACAACAACTTCTAGCACCACGACAACGTCTACTACCACGACTACAACTACGACTACGACTACTACTACGTTACCTAAAGCGAAGGACGTTGTTGAGGACAACATTACTACCTATCTTGCGTGGGATCAGTACGGTTGTGAACACCCGAATAACCCTTTATCGTTTAAAGAATACCTGGAAGCAGTAGAGAGTGGAGATTGGTTCGGTTATCAAGACGGTGATTGCACTGATCTACCTGATGACGTTAATGATATTATCACAGAGGAGGAGATACTAGATGATGACAAAATCACAGAGGAATTACCTGAGGACAAAGACGAAGCACTTGATGACGAAATCACAAAAGATAAGATTGATGAGGGAGATAAGGAAGTTGAACTTACAGATGAGGAAATTGCAGAGTTAGAACTTATAGCAGAATTAGAAGCTAAAGAATTAGAGGACGAAGCTGAAATACTTTTAGAGTTAGAGGAAACTATTGACTTAGAGGAATTAGATTTATCTGAGGACGACAAGCAAGAGTTAGTAGATGTTATACAAGAACTAGAGGAAACACTAGATACTGATGAGTTTGAAATTATTGAGGAAGTAATTGAGATAGATGATATACCTGATGAAATTATTGTAATTGTAGAGGAAGTTATAGAAATAGATAAGGAACCTATTAAAGAAGTTTTTGAGGAATTAGATCAAGAGGAAATAATAGAGACAGATGATGAGATCCTGGAAGTTAAGGAGGAAGTACCACTAACTGAGGAGGAGATCATAGTAGAAGTAGAGGAAGTAGTAGAAGTTATTGAGGAGTTGGAGGAAGTAGAAATTGAGGAGTTGGAAACAGAACAAGTTGTTGAGATTATTGAGGAAGTTAATGAAGCAGGATTGGAAAACCTTGCAGATGTTAGCGAAACTGTACTTGAAGTTGTAAGTGAAGTTGTTGAGCAGGCCATACAGGTAGCGCAAGAGGAAGTTCTTACACCTGAACAAGAGACAGTGGTGGCCGAAGTATTAGGATTAGAATCTACTGATGACGTAGCAATTATTGCAGAGCAAGCACAGACAGACGAAGCTGTTGCAGAGGCAGTAGAGGAGTATGTAGATAGAGCAGTAGAAAATGCTGATGTAGAGGATTACAATATTGCGGACGCTGTAACTGAAATACAAACTGAACAGTTCCTTGCTGATCCAATAGGTGAATTAACTGATATTGATTTAAGTGATGTGTCATTAGAATCATTAGAATTATCTGAGACACAAGCAGAAAAAGCACAAGAAGTTGTAGTTCCTGTGATCATAGCTTCACAAATCATAGCTAGTGTGCAAGTAGTACCTATTAAGATAAGGAGATGAAGTTTATTAAAAAAATATTTACTTGGTTGTATGACGCATTAAAAGAAACAATAGCACAAACATTTACATTGTTAGGTTTCTTTATTGCATGGCTTACATTGACAGGTACTGCTAAAGATATTGTTGGCCTAGCGATTATAGGATCTACAATATTGTGGTTATTGACACTTGGACTTCGTAAAGACAAGACAGAAAATCAAAAAAAAGTCAGTAGGTAGTGGTATAATGTCTACAGGAAGGAAGTGATATGCCCGCAAAAAAAGCATATAAAGCTAAAACTGTAAAGAAAAAGAAAAAGAAATACGCTAACAGACCTTAGTGTGTAACTGTAAAATATTGTGCTGCGGTTGTAAATTACACTGCAGTACATGGAGTAACAATGGCTAGAAAAAAGAAAAATAGTTTGGTTAATAATATAAACAAACGTAAAAAAGCAGGTACAAGTAGATCTAAAAAGAACTCTACTATATCTCCTAAAGCATATAAACAACTTAAAAAGGGTTGGAAAAAGTAAAAGTACCTTGCCCTAAGTGCAATAAAAGTTTACAGATCAACAGAAATAATTTAAATTTATACTGTGATAATCGTAAATGTAAGGACTATAATAGAAACAAATGAAATTACAGGTCGTACGCACACAATTTGGACTAGACGCAACCAATGGTTTACTGTTTATTGACGGTAAGTTTGAGTGTTTTACATTAGAGGATCAATATCAGGCCGTGAAGGTGGCCGCAGAGACAGCAATTCCTGAAGGTACATATAAAATTACACTAAGAACTGTTGGAGGATTTCACTCCAAGTACCTTAAACGCTACTCCTTCCATAAGGGTATGTTGTGGGTTAGAGATGTACCTGGATTTGAATACATACTTATACATACAGGCAATACTGATGAGCATACTGCAGGTTGTTTGTTAGTTGGTGAGACACAACAAGATTTAGATAAAGGCAAAGACGGGTTTATCGGTGGTTCAGGAGACGCATATAAAAAACTGTATTTAAAAGTGTTACCAAAACTGCAAGCAGGTGAGGAAGTAACTATAGAATACTCACAAATTAATTTAGATGAAGCAGCAGACACAGAAGGTTTATCAACACTAGGTGCAATAGAGAAAAAGATTGACACATTAAATGCTAAAGTTACACAAGCGTTAGCAGGAAGGAGAATAATGTAATGTCTTACCTGTTTGATAAAGTAAAAAGAAAAAGAAATAAAGACGGAACGTTTACTAAAGACAATAAGTATACGTTTTGGAACGAAGCATGGGAGTACAAGATGAGTGATGAATTAAAACAACTTATAGAAAAAGTTGTGTGGACGTTCATTGAGGCCTTTGGATCAGCACTGTTAGTTGGACCTGCATTGGATCTTGATGTATCGGCAATTCAAGCTGCGGGAATCGCAGGTGGTGGTGCAGTAATTGTGGTATTAAAAGAGTATGCAAAAAAACAACTCGCAGGTAAATAGATTTACCGCTACCCAACAGGACGTAACACACAATAAAGCAAACGAGACAGGATCTCACCCGCAAGGTTGGGAACCTGGAGTAGTCTTTGACTACAAGACACGCACAGGCATGATGACAACAAGGCCTGTTACTTCTGAACTATCAGAGTTTGATGATCTACTACGTGAGTGGGGATTTGATCCTAATAAATACATGATCCTAGACAATACAATACGTGTATCTACATGGGATATGAATTTAGGTAAGGGAGAAATACAACAAGCATGGGCATACAAAGCACAGATAGTTGCTAAAGATCTTGTACTTGATACTAAAGATTATGCAAAGCTAAATAGTTGGATACAATCTTACAAAAGAAAACCTAAGCCAAAAGTAAAACAACCTAAGTCTAGCTTCTTTGTAGCAATCAGTGATCTACAGTTAGGTAAGCGAGACGGTGGTGGTACTGAAGCAATCATAGATAGATTCCTAGAAAAAATACATACAGTTAAAGATCGTTATAATTTTTTACGTAAAGCAGGCATGGAATTTGATCAACTTACAGTAGTGGGATTAGGTGATATTGTTGAGGGGTGCGTAGGATTTTATCCACAAGCAATGGGTCCAAACGGAGTTGAGTTAGATTATAGAAATCAAATGAAACTAGCTAGACGTGTCATTGCTAAAGCATTGATAGAGTGGAGTAAAGACTTTGATCTTGTAGTAGTAGGTGCAGTTCCAGGAAATCATGGAACCAAAAGAATTGCAAAGAATCTAGCACCAACAGGTGAAATGGATAACTATGACATAGAAGTATTTGAACAAATAGGTGAGATCTTTGCAGACAAGCCACAGTTTGCACACATAAAGTTTGTAATACCTGATGAACCACACTTATCTCTTAACGTATGTGGTACAAACATGACTTTTACTCATGGCCACCTTGCAGGTTACAGTGGATCAGTAGAAAACAAGTTAATGAATTGGTGGAAAAACCAAACGTTTGGTAAATTTCACGCAGGATCCTCAGACATTTTAGTTACAGGCCACTATCATCATCACCGTGAATTACATGACGGACGCACCTGGATACAAGTACCTAGCTTAGATGAATCAACATGGTTTGAACA
>MDSW01031215.1_pt1 | contig 43782 bp, 40 predicted proteins | sample 811171 | NCBI WGS metagenome assembly MDSW01 (sample SAMN05326641, study PRJNA326480) | marine metagenome | isolation source: seawater | place: Atlantic Ocean: North West | collected 2012
ATAATGTTTATGGATTTATCTCAAAGATCTGGAATGAAAGGAATACAAGAATGGATGTCTTTTTATTTTAAGAGCCCTATGCATGCAGAAGGTTTGTATCCAGAGCATGATGTATTTATTCAATCGATGAAGCTTAAAAACACTTTAAGATTTCTTGCTGGCGAAGAGACAATAAATCACTTAGGATTGGATTATTATTACGACTAGGTTTTAAACTAAATTTCCCGATTCTAAAGCAATTGTGATTTCATCTAACTTAATACTTATAACACCCGGGCCATTTTCTATATTACTTTCAATTCCATCAACGGATTTAATTTGAATCTTTCCGTCAACTATATCTGAAGAAAAAGTTGTATGGCCAGCAAAAGCACCAAATTGACCTGCGGAATTTTGAGCCGAGATATAGCTAGCTGAACCATCATATAAGATTTGTTCTGCAGTGTAAATTTTCAATTTAAAATTATTAGCCATTTTATTAGTCTATTTTTTTTCCTTTATCTTTTGCTTCGTCAATACTGCCTACTAGATAAAATGCTTGTTCAGGTAAATCATCGAGTTCTCCACTTAGAATCTCATCAAAAGATTTAACAGTATCTTCTATTGATACATATTTGCCTTCTAGTCCAGTGAACTGTGCTGCAACAAAGAATGGCTGGGATAAGAATCTCTGTATTTTTCTAGCTCTTGAGACATCAATCTTATCTTGTTCTGAAAGTTCGTCCATCCCAAGTATGGCTATTATTTCTTGCAGTTGCTTATATCTTTGTAAAATTCTTTGTACCTCTCTGGCTACTCTATAATGTTCTTCCCCTACTATTCTTGGATCTAACATTCTTGAAGTTGAATCAAGAGGATCAACAGCAGGGTAGATTCCAAGTTCTGCCAATTGTCTTGATAGAACTATAGTTCCATCTAAGTGAGCAAAAGTAGTAGCAGGAGCCGGGTCTGTTAAATCATCAGCTGGAACATATATAGCTTGAACTGAAGTAATAGAACCTTTAACGGTTGAAGTAATTCTTTCTTGAAGTGCTCCTAAATCTGTAGCTAGTGTTGGCTGATATCCAACTGCAGAAGGTATTCTTCCCAATAAAGCGGAGACCTCTGAGCCAGCTTGAGTGAATCTAAAGATATTGTCAACAAACAAGAGTACATCTTGTCCTTCTTCGTCTCTAAAGTGTTCTGCTAATGTCAAACCTGTTAATGCAACTCTTGCTCTTGCTCCAGGCGGCTCATTCATTTGTCCGAAAACTAACCCTGTATTCCCAAGAACTCCTGATTCTTTCATTTCCATATATAAATCATTTCCTTCCCTTGTTCTTTCTCCTACGCCAGCGAAGAAAGAATAACCACCATATTCTTTAGCAACGTTATTAATTAATTCCATAAGAAGAACTGTCTTTCCAACTCCAGCTCCACCAAAAAGTCCAATCTTTCCCCCTTTTAAAAATGGTGCTAGCAAATCTATAACTTTGATTCCTGTTTCAAAAACTTCTGTTTTCGTACTTTGCTCTTGAAAAGTAGGGGCAGGCTTATGTATCGGGCTAAGTTTATCAGATTCTATTGGTCCTCCACCATCGATAGATTCGCCGACAACGTTCATCATTCTACCAAGTGCGGATTTTCCTACTGGAATACTTATGGGTTTCCCTGTATCGAGAACTTTTTCTCCCCTCTGTATACCATCAGTTGTATCCATAGCGATACATCGTACTCTTTTGCTTCCTACTTGTTGTGCGACTTCGATTACAAGATTCCATTCTTGATCATTAATTAATTGATTAGACAATCTTAATGCACTATTTATTGGTGGGAGTTCATCAGAAGAGAACTCTACATCAACGACTGGTCCCAAAACCTGTATTACTTGTCCAAAATTATCATTACTCATAACTTATTCTCCTTTATTTTATAGCCTCAGCACCATTCACAATATCCATTAATTCTGTTGTGATGTATGCTTGTCTAGTTTTATTAAATAACATTGTGGTTTCCTTAATTATTTCATCTGCATTTCTTGTAGCGCTGTCCATAGCTGCAGTCCTAGCAGCATGTTCACTTGTAACAGATTCAAGAAGAAGGCTTGATACAGTAAGATTTAAAAACTTAGGGAAGACAGTTTCAATAAATAAATTTGGGTCTGGTTCAATTAAAATATCGGACCCTACTGCTTCACTTCCATCCTTGGTGTATTCAAGGTTAATAGGTAATACTTTAGTAATCGTAGGGACTTGGGTAATTGCGCTTACAAATTTATTATAGGCTATATAAACCTCGTCAAATTGTCCATCTAAGAAAGGTTTTAGGAATTTATTTGTTACATTTTCCGAAACAGCTTTGTAATTCTTTTCGTCTACTGAGAAAATCTCTTCTCCAAAACTGTCCTCTTTGAAATAATCCTGTCCTTTTTTTCCTACAAAAAGTTTAATGACATCCTTCTGTAAAAAATCTTGCTTCTCAATTAAGCGGAACAAGCCAGCATTATAAGAGCCACATAATCCTCGATCTGATGATATTAGAACCAAAAGCGATTTTCCCGCTTTTTTATCTTCTTTGAGGAATTTATTATCTAAATCACCTGAAGAATTAGAAACTACGGTTACAATTTTTTTATATGCATCAAAATAGGGTCTAAACGAAGTAAGCATAATCTGCGTCTTAGCATACTTGACGGTAGCTATCATCTTCATGGCTTGCATGATTCTTTTTGTGCTTTTTACACTTGCTATCTTTGTTCTTATTTCTTTTAAGCTTGGCATTTTAAGATATATATACTCCCTTAAACTTTTCTAACCCATCCTTTAAAGATGTGATTATTTCGTCGGAAAATTCGGATTTTAATTTTTCCATTAAGTCTGCATGGTTTGCATCAAAATAGTCATAAAGTTTCTGCTCATAATCACCAATTTGTGAAACGTCTACGTCGTCAGCATGTCCATTTGTAACAGCAAAAGTTAACAAAACTTGCTTCTCTACAGGTAAGGGCACATATTGACCTTGCTTTAAAGCTTCAACAAGCCTTGAACCTCTTTCTAACTGTGATTTAGTTGCATCATCAAGGTCTGATGCAAATTGAGAAAAGGCTTCTACTTCTCTATATTGTGCAAGGTCCAGTCTTAGGGTTCCTGCAACTTTTTTCATACTTTTAACTTGTGCGGACCCACCAACACGAGAAACTGAAAGTCCCACATTAATTGCTGGTCTTACGCCAGAATAAAATAAATCTGTTTCTAGATAAATTTGCCCATCAGTAATAGATATTACATTTGTTGGAATATAAGCTGATACGTCTCCTGCTTGCGTTTCAATTATAGGTAAAGCAGTTAGTGATCCACCACCTTTTTCATCACTCATTTTTGCTGCTCTTTCTAAAAGCCTAGAATGAAGGTAGAAAACATCCCCTGGGTAAGCTTCTCTGCCAGGTGGTCTTCTTAAAAGAAGTGAAAGCTGTCTATAAGCATAAGCATGTTTAGTTAAATCATCGTAAATTACTAAAGCATGTCTGCCCGAGTCTCTAAAGAATTCACCTATTGCGCATCCTGTAAAAGGGGCTAAGAATTGATATGGTGCAGGGTCACTCGCATTAGCAGCAACCACTGTAGTGTATTCAAAAGCTCCGTTTTCTTTTAACTTTTCCACAACTTGAGCAACTGTTGATTGTTTTTGACCAATAGCAACATATATGCAATAGACATTCTTACCTTTCTGATTAATTATTGTGTCAACCGCTATGGCGGTTTTTCCAGTTTGCCTATCACCTAAAATTAATTCTCTTTGACCTCGACCAATTGGAATCATTGAGTCGATTGCTTTGATTCCTGTTTGTAAAGGCTCATGAACAGATTTTCTTACAATAACTCCTGGGGCTTTAATCTCTACGGGCATAGAATTATCAGTTTCAACATCTCCCTTTCCGTCAATTGCTGTTCCTAAACCATCTACAACTCTACCAAGCATCTGATCGCCAACTCCAACTTTAGCTATTTCTCCAGTTCTTTTAACTTTGTCACCTTCAAGAACTAAGTCGTCAGCTCCAAAGATAGCTACACCTACACTATCTTCTTCTAAATTTAAAACTAAACCGAATACACCACTATCAAAAGATACTAGCTCTCCTGCCATTGCTTTGTCCAATCCATAAACTTTCGCAATTCCATCCCCAACTGAAGTAACTGTACCAACTTCATCGGATTTGAAATCAGACTCTATCCCCTGTATTTTTTGAATTAATTGATCGCTTATGCTTTGTATATCTACTTCTGACATTAAAGTTCTCCTTTAAAATTAAGATTTTTTAGTTCAGTTATTTTGCCATTCAAAGAGCCGTCAAAAAATTTATCCTCTACTTGAAGCAACAACCCTCCAATAATATTAGAGTCTTCTATAAAATTAATTTCGATATTCTGACCCCAGATACTCTGAAGGTTTTGTCTAATTAGTTCTAATTTTGCATGCTGGCTTGTATCAATTGTTGTAACTTCAATTTTAATTCTACCTAGAACTACCCTTAGTTTCTTGAGAAAAAATTCTCTTGAGTCTATAAAAGATTTCAGTAGTTTGAATTCTATCAATGTTTCTAAGAATTTTCTTGTATGTTTCGATTCTGGGACAATCTCTTCAATAATATTAACTTTCACAGATGAAGGGTAAATATCATTAGACAAGCAGGACCTAATATCTTTATTGGAATTAAAAATCTCAACGAATTTTGAAAGGGCTTCATAAACATTTTGCAATTCTTCCTTGGAAAGCGACTCTGATGTAAGCGCTAGAAATAAATCGTTAACTGTTGCTGATGACATTCTGCTTAACCTCCTGCAAGAAAGACGAAATTAAAACTTTATCTTTTTCTTCATCAATATCATTTTTAATTTCATATTGCGCAAGTTCAATCGACTTGTTTAATACTTCATATTCGATATCACTTTTTAATCTTATGGATTCTAACTGAATTGTATCCAAAGTATCTTTCCTTGTCTTGTTTGCTATGAAATTAGCATTTTCTGTGATCTCAGTAATTTTTTTGTTTGTAATTGTGTCAATTGAATTTCTAATCGTACTCATTTCCGAATCAATTAATTTCAATTTATCTGAATTGGCATCATAAGCTTTTTGCGCATCATCGATTATAATTGAAGCTTCTTCAATCTCATTTTTAATTTTTTGGCTTCTAGAAGAAAAAAATGTGGATACAGGCTTTCTTAGCAAGTAATAGAGTAACGCACAAAAAAGGATAAGATTAAATAAGTGCTGCGATGCGAATTTAAGTTGTCCTATAATATTTAAATCTTCTGCCATGTTAATTTATTTTACTTCTTATAACCCTTGATAATTCCTTTATTTTCATTGAAACATTGTCATTTTTAATTTTTATATCTTCAATTGTCATTAGTTTTATTGAATCAATAAGTTCTGAATTTAAATTTTCTCTAGCTTGCTTTATCGATGCTATAGAATCCGCTTCCGCTTCTTTTATGATTTTTTCTGCTTGTTTTTTTGCTTCACTGATCTTTTCATTAGATAGTTTCTCCATTTCCGATTTGAAATCTACAATCCTCTTTTTATATTCAGAATCCAACTCTCCTGATTGTTCTTCGATATTTTTTGCTCTTTCTATTTTTACAAAAGTCTCAATGTCTCTATCATCTTTCAAATTAAGTAGTGGTTGAAAAAGAAATTTGTTAAGAAAAAGTATTGTAAAAATAAACAGTCCTAGTTGAATAAAGAATGTAAAATCCACTGAGAGAACATTAGATGAATCAGCCGAAAAAGCTTTAGTAGCTGTTATCACAAAAAGGAATATAAAAAGCAATCTCATCAATTAGTCCTTAAAAAACCGGTAAAGTAGTGGCGGGGCAATAAACGTGGTCAACATAACCATAACAGTCAAAGCTGAATATTCGCTCTTGCTCAGAACACCTGATAAAAGTCCCATTGAAGCAAAAATCAGACCGACCTCTCCTCTTGGTATCATCCCTATCCCTATAACAAACTTATCAGCTTTTAAAGAGAAAGCGCCCAATCCACTGACCAATTTACCAACTACCGCAATTACAAATAAAACTAAAGCTAAGATTATAACAGCAATGTTTTCCTTAATAAAGGGGTTGAATACTGAGATGTCGACTGCTGATCCTACCATTATAAAAAATATTGGTATAAATACATCTGCAACCGGTTTTAGTCTGTCTTCAATTAGTGTTTTTTGATTGGTTTTTGCTAATAATAATCCTGCAGCAAATGCACCTATAATTGGAGCTAGTCCAGCAAGTTGCGCCAGATAAGCAAAAATAAAAGTGTAAGCCAGTGCTCCCAGGAGCAGACTTCCTCTGGCCTTAAGTCGATGGATAAAAACAAAAAGTTTAGAGGTGAAAAGATTGCCAATTATTATAGCTAAGAAGAGAAAACCTATTGCTTTAACAGTTATTAGTCCTATCGAAGTAATTTTAATTGATGTTCCACCATCAATACTTGTAGTAGTTATTAAAGCGCTTATAACTGCTAAAATTATTAGACCTATTACATCATCTATAACAGCTGCTCCTAAAATAACTCTAGATTCTACTGTCTTTAATTTTTTTAGTTCTGATAGTACTCTGGCGGTAATGCCTACACTTGTTGCAGTTAATGTGGCACCGATAGTTAACGCTGTAAGGAAAAGTCTAGATTCAGTTTCAAAATTGAGAAAACCAAAATCATTTAAAAGGAATACGCAATAATAGCCCAGAAAGAAAGGAGCTACAACTCCTATTATTGCAACAGCCAAAGAAGGAATCCCGACATTCAATAGTTCTTGTAAATCTGTTTCAAGCCCAATTTCAAAAAGCAATATAGCAACACCTACTTCAGCCAAAAGATGGAAAAAGTCGTATCCCAGCTCTCCATAAAGTGGTATAAATCCAAGTATCCCAAGCAAGACACCGGCAATTAGTTCACCTAATACTTCTGGTTGTTTAATTCTAACAAAAAGAGAACTTATTACCTTTCCGAATACGAAAATACTTGCAAGTGCCAAGAAAAAACTGGCTATAGAATAATGATCTGGGCTATCTAATGTCATTCCTAGAACCTCGGACGAAATTCTCTCATGAAACAATCTTATAGTCAAACTTAATATTTAGAGATAATATAAGTAGATATAAATGAGCGGAAAAATACGCAGTGTAATAGCTAATTTATGGACCAACCAGTATACATATTTCATATTAATTGGATTCATAATTGGAATCTGTGCAGGTTTTTCTAACTTAATATTTCACTTTTTATATAATTTAATTTCATCTTCTTTCTTAAATCCACTAATAGAAAAGAATATGGTTATATTCGGAACAATAATTGGTGGTCTAATACTTTTTTTTCTAACTTACTTTGCAAAAAAAGAAGATATTCTAGGGTACAAATTTCATACTTTTATACACAATGTTTCTCAAGGTAGTGGTCTTATAACAATTAAAGAAACTATAGTAAAAAGTTTTTCACAAATAATTTCTTTGGGTTTTGGTGGTTCAGTCGGACAAGAAGGTCCAATGGCACAACTCGGTGGCTCTATAGGAAGTATAGTAGGCCAAAAAATAAGAATAAAAAAAGCTGATTTAAAAATATTTATTGCTTGTGGTATTGCAGGTGCGATAGCTGCAACATTCAATGCTCCTATTACTGGAGTACTGTTTGTTGAAGAAGTAACACTTTTAAGAAACATCAAGATTAGGAGCTTCTTGCCAGTTGTAATTTCTGCTGCTACTGCAACTGTTGTTGCAGGATTTTATAGTTCTGACAATATTTTTTACAATGTTGATTTTTTATTGGTAAGCTACAGAGAACTTCTAATCTATGCGTTAATGGGCATAGCAATCGGGCTTGCTTCTTCGTTTTTTACAAAATTCCATTTTGTTGTTGAAAAAAGATTTGAAAAAATCTTTCCTGAACAAAGAATAAGGCCACTCGTTGGAGGTATATTGCTTGGATTAATAGCATTTATACCGTTGGGGATAGGAGTTGATGTGTTGGGGAACGGTACAGAATCTCTTAAAAAAATCTTTGCTGTTGAATACACATTGTGGATTGCAGCTGGAATATTAATACTAAAACCGCTTGCTACTTCAATAACATTAAGCAGTGGTTGGCCAGGAGGTATTTTTGCTCCTTCTATATTTCTAGGTGCTATTTGCGGCTATATGTTTGGTTATGGAGTAGAAACACTTTTTTATTCAGAATTCATTGACACTGGCGACCTAACTACATCCTATGCAATTGTTGGGATGGGGACTTTTCTTGCTGCAATGACGCAAGCTCCATTAACTTCAATATTTTTTACATTCGAAATAACTCAAACTTATCAAGCAGTTCTTCCTATTATGGTTAGTTCAGTAATAGGGACATCAATTTATAGGCTAATAATTGGAAGGTCTTTCGAAGCATGCTACTTAAAAAAAGATAATATTGAGTTAATTCAAAATGAGGAATCCACCATATTAAGCAATATGAAAGTAAGTGAAATAATGAAGAGAAGTGTGGTTACAATCCCTGAGAAGATGACGCTTGGTAAGTTCATAGAATTCTTGCCAACAACACAACTAACAACGTTTCCGCTAATTGATGAGAATGATAATTTGTCAGGAATTATTTCAACACAAGATTATAGAGGCTGGGTTCTAGAGGAAGAGTTAAGAGATGTGGTCATTATGAAAGATTTAGCTTCTGTAAAAGTAAATACTGTTACACCTGAAGAATCAATGCTAGAGGTCCTTAAACACTGGGACAAAGGTGACATGCTGCCTGTTGTATCACAGCCAGGTTCGAAAAAAATAATAGGAATTTTGTCTAGAAGAGATGCCTTAATTGCTTACAATAAAGCGCTTAATGAAGAGTCGTTTGATGACTAATTGTTTTTCATTAAATAGCTTATTTCGTAACCAGTAGCAAGTGATCCTATTTTAGCAATTATTTCAAGAGAAGGATGGATGAAATTTTCGCATTGAGAGTGGCTTGGGTCTCCACATAAGCATTCAAAGTCCATCCCTTTGGTATTTAAATTTTCAGTCGAACCTCTGAGATTATTTGTACGGTAAAAACCCCCTATTAATTCACAATCAATCAAGTAATAAACTGGTTCTTTGTTTGAATAGATAGTTTCTACTCCTTCTTGAATAATAATATCCTTGATTTGTCTGCCACCTTTTGAAACCTTCATTTTTTTTCTCCCATCCCTATTCAAATTAACTACATCAGCAGCATTAGTTATTTTGATTACTGACATTCCATAGGTGCCAGTATTACTTTTGATAAATGAAAATGGTTGGTTGTCTACATGTTCGGGACTAAGAGATGAAAGCATTTGTTCTATCTCGCTAGCTAATTTTGCTCTATCTTCCTTATTTTCGAAATCAATATTCTGTACAAGTCTTGTTTCTAAAAGAAAATGAGACGGATTCATACCTATTAAATTAGCAAACTCTTCAACAAGCTTGTTGTAAAATTCAAAGTGAATATTTTTCTTTCTAGAATGCCATCCTACTTCTGTTGGCGGGACAACAATTTGTTCAAGGTCTGACAATATTGCAGGAGATGAATCTGAAAAATCATTGTTGATAAGAACAAGGTCTGGGTCAAAATCTGTAAGCTTTATCCTATCATCTTGTCTTGTAATTCTTTCTGCAATAAGTTTTTTTCCTGAAATAGCTTCGAATTCGAATTCTGATTCAGATTGGCCTTCTAATACAAGTCCTACTCTTGTTTCAATTTTTGCTAATTTCAGAATCTTGACAATGGAAAGTACGTTCTCCCAATAATGACGGTTTCTTGTATGTAACTCTGGAACAATCAATACTTTTTTAACCTTTAATTTGTGTTTGAGCCTTTTATATTCTATTGTAACTTCTGCCGCTCTGGCTAAAAACTTTTCAGACAAATTATTAAAACCTGCTGGGAAAATATTTGTATCTACAGCTGCAATTTTATTTTTTGATACTCTTAAATCCACAGAAGTATAGAATGGCAAATTGTTTTCTAATTTTTTTTCATTAATCCAAAGGTTAATTTTGTCTATATTATCCAATACTATTTTGTCTATTTGGTTTAAAAATTTCATATCGGAATAAATTATTCAGAGAATTTTTCGATAGCCTCAATTATCTTAAACAAATCAGCCCCAGTTACTAAATATCCTTCAATAACAAAGGTAGGTGTAGAATTAATACCCAATCGAATCGCTTCATCTAAATCAGATTGGACGCTTTTTTTGTATATTTCATTGTTGTATAATTCTAAACATTCTTTGTATGGAAAATCTAAATTCGCATTACTTGCAAGTTTTATAACATCTTCCTTGAAAGTTGATTCTTTAATTTGATCCTGAGAATTAAATATTAAATCATGCATTTTCCAGAAATTATTAGAACCGAATTCGGTATTTATACAACTTGTATAATATGCTGCATCATCTGCCCATTTATGAAAACTCAAAGGAAAATGTTTGAAGTGAAGAGTTATCCTTTCACCATACTTCTCTTTTAACACTGTTACAACTTCACGGGCCGCATATCCACAAGCTGGACATTGAAAATCCGAATACTCAACTATATTAATCGAATTAGGATTGCTGGATCCGTATTTAGGGGAAGATGATAAATCAACCTGGTTCATTAATCCTTTGTTAGTAATTGGTCCCTCTAGATTATACAACTCGGGGTTAAAGATGATGTATTCGCCATTATTCGAAATCAAAAAAGATAATTGTCTAGTTCCTTCCAGACTTTTAAAAAGTATTACGCCTTCTTGAAGTCCATCTATTGGAGAGCTCTTCAAGCCAGCTACCTGCAAAAGAGTTTCTTCAGGAATCACATCAGCAAAATTTTTCTTAAATTTGATTAGAATTTCTGCTTTTGTTATTTCAGGTGCAGAACTTGTTTTTTCTTTTATAAAATCACACCCAAGAAAAAGTATTAATAAAAAGATGGATACGCTTAAAATCTTTTTCATTTTGATTTAATTACCCGCTTTAATATTAATTCCGCATTAGAATAAAGCTTTTTATCTAGGCTAATAGATTTTTCTATTTCTACTTTATTTAAAATATTTCTAACTTCGTTGTCATTTAGCAATAATTCTTTAAAGTCTTTTTTGTTATTCCAAGAATCATGTGCGATTCTTTGAACTATCTCGTAAGACCGCTCTCTACTTAGACCTTTTTTGATTAGTTTATCTAAAATATTTTGTGAGAAGATAACTCCTCGAGAACTCCATATGTTGGAAAGCATGTTGTCCTTATATACATTTAAATTTTCAAGCATATTGCTCACTCTGTGTAACATAAAATGTGTCAGGATAGAAGAATCAGGACCAATAACTCGCTCAACTGACGAGTGACTAATGTCTCTTTCGTGCCAAAGCGGAATGTTTTCAAATGATGCAATTGTATTAGCCCTAACAATTCTTGAAAGACCGGTTAGATTCTCAGATAATATTGGATTCCTTTTGTGTGGCATCGCAGATGATCCTTTTTGACCTTTTGCAAAGGGCTCTTCAACTTCTAGAACTTCTGTCCTTTGCATGTGTCTAATCTGTACTGATATTCTCTCTATACAAGAAGAGATAAAAGATAAGGATGTAAAATAATCTGCATAATAATCTCTATTTAATATTTGACTGCTTACATTTGCGGGTTTCAGTTTTAGTAGTGAGCAAGCTTTAGTTTCAATCTTTGGCATTATGTTAGAATAAGTACCTACTGGACCAGACATTTTACCAACCTTGCAAAGGTCAATAGAGTTGTCCAACCTTTTTCGAGCTCTTTTTGCTTCATCAAGCCAATTTGCTACAACTAGACCAAAAGTTGTAACTTCTGCGTGAATACCATGAGATCTTCCTATTATAGGAGTTCTTATATATCTTCTTCCCATTTTAGTAAGAACAGTTATGAGTCTATTTAACTCTGTTTTAATCAAGTTGCCAGATTCAACAATTAGCAAAGACAAGGATGTATCTAAAACATCAGACGATGTAAGTCCCATGTGAATAAATCTTGAATCTTTTCCTATTGATTCAGCTAAATTTGTTGTAAAGGCAATTACATCATGTTTGGTAACTTTTTCTATTGAATTAATTCTTTTTACTGAAAACTTTGCTTTTTTCTTTATATTTTTTACTGCGGATTTTGGGACATGTCCGTAATAGCTCCATGCTTCACATACTGCAATCTCAACATCTAGCCATTTTCGGTACCTGTTCTCATCTGACCAGATTAGTTTCATTTTGTCTAATGAGTATCTTTCAATCATAGAATCACTAAAGAATATTACCATAACATTTTCTTTAAGATTTGCTTAAACTTGTTAATTGACCCTCATAATTTATAATTTTGCGTATGAGTCCTTTAAGAATAATTTTTACGATTATAAGTACAATAGCTGGCTTCTGGCTGACTGTAACCACTATAGAAGCTGGGGAATTGATATTACCATATGCCGTGGGTATCGGTATATTTTGTGGATTGGTAACATTCTTCTTTGTTTACTATTCAGAAAAATTGTTTACTAATTTGAGCGCTAAAGCTTTAGTTGGTGCAACCATAGGAACTGGTGCTGCTTTATTATTATTTTTAACTTTTGCATATTTTTCTCAAATTGTAGGTTTGGATAGAGAATATCCAATATTTACATATCCTATAGTTTTTTTATCTATCCTTTGCCTTGGGATTGCAGTCGGCCTTAAAAAGGGCACTGATCCTGAACCAGCCAAAGGTACTCCAGAAGAATTCTTTTTTGCGAAAGTGCTGGATACAAGTGCAATTATCGATGGAAGAATTTCTGATATTTCTGAAATTGGTTTCTTAGAAGGTGAAATTGTGGTTCCACAGTTTGTTATAAGAGAGTTACAATGGGTCGCTGATTCATCTGACTCTTTAAAAAAAGTACGTGGAAGAAGGGGCCTTGAGATATTAAAGAAAATGCAAGAGCAAAAGAACGTAAAAGTTAAAATAGTTGATAGAGACTTTACGAGTATTAAAGAAGTTGATTTAAAGTTAGTCCGACTAGCAAAGGAGATCAAAGGACATCTGGTTACAAATGATTTTAATTTAACTAAAGTCGCAAACCTTCAAGGGGTTAGAGTGCTGAATGTTAATCAATTAGCTAATTCGTTGAGACCTGTAATTCTTCCTGGCGAACACATGAAGATTAAAGTTATAAAAGAAGGTAAAGATGAAAATCAAGGAGTTGGCTACCTTGACGATGGTACAATGGTTGTAATTGATAATGCAAAAAAACATATTGGTCAGGAAATTAATGTTGTTATAACAAGTGTTATCCAAACACCTACTGGCCGCATGATTTTCTCTAAGCTTGGAGATATTAGAGATAAAGATAGCACCATATCAAACAATTAAGAATGTCAGAAAATAAATTAGTTTTTATTTTAACATCTGCGGGCCGTGGAGATAGATTTGGCAAAACAAAAAAAGGTAAACAATTTGAACTAATCAATGGAACACCCACCATTATTTACTCTTTGAAATCTATTCTTAAATTAAGGGACTTAGTCCAAATTATAATAACTGTTAACAAAGAAGTTGGAGCTGCTTATATTAAAAAATTGCTAAAAGAATATTCCATAGATTTAAATGTAACTATATGCAATGGAGGACGAACTAGAGCGGCAAGTGTTTTTAATGCTTTTAAAAAAATCAGTGGCAATAGTGGATTGGTAATAATTCATGATTCTGCACGACCGAGTCTCAACTCAAACACCATAAAAAAAATGTCAAAATCACTAGGAAAGAACCATGGAATAATTTTAGCCTCAAAGGTAAGAGACACTATTAAAAAAACGGCTGGTTCTGATTTAATTAATAAAACTTTAAAAAGAGAAAAACTTTGGCATTCAGAAACGCCACAAATTTTCAAATATAGTGTTTTGAAAAAATGTTACGAAACTGATTCTGATTTTTCAAAATATACTGACGAAGCACAGCTATTAGAAAACAATGGGTATAGAGTAAAAATTTTTGAAAACAATGAATATAATAAAAAAATAACTACCAAAGAAGACTTAAATATGTATAAAATATTATTTAAAAATGTATAGAATCGGATTAGGCTATGACATTCATAGATTAGTAAAAAACAGAAAACTGTTTATAGGAGGAGTTCAAATCCCTTCCAGTTTAGGGCTTGATGGGCATTCAGACGCGGATTTGCTTATACATAGTATATGTGATTCAATTTTAGGGGCATTGGCAAAAGGGGACATAGGAACTCATTTTAGCAACACGGACCCTAAATACAAAAATCGAAAAAGCTCTTATTTCTTAAAAAGAATATTAGAAATTATGAAGAAAGAGGGTTATAAAATTGAAAATATTGATTCGGTTTTAATATGTCAAAAACCTAAATTGTCCAAGCACAGAATAAAAATAATAAAATCTTTAGAAAAAATATTGAAAATTCCAAGGGAGAACATATCCGTTAAGGCAACAACAAAAGAAGGTCTCGATTCAATCGGAAACAATTTGGCAATTGCATGTAAATGTGTTGTTTTAATTAGCAAATAACTTAATGGAATTTGAATCATCAGGTAAAGGATTTCTTGGAATTGCAAATCCAAAATTAAAAGATACTCAAGCAATAATAATTCCTTTTGGATTAGAGCATTCTGTAACTTATGGAAAAGGGACCTCGAAGGGTCCAAAAAGAATAATTGCTGCTTCACATCAATTAGAACTCTATGACGAGGAATTAGATTATGAGTCCTACAAAGCAATTGGAATTAGAACTCTTAAATCAAAAAAAATACCTAAAGAAACAACTAAAGCATTGGCTGTTTTACAAAAAAGAGTTTTGGATATTGTTAATATCGGAAAACTACCTGTTGTGTTAGGGGGTGAACATACGATTGCAATTTCATCAGTTAAAGCTTTAAAACAAAAGTACGACAACTTTACCCTTATTCATTTTGATGCTCATGCTGACCTCAGGGACTCTTATCAAAACGAAAGATTTTCACATGCTTGTACAATTCGAAGATGCTTAGAAAACAAAAATGTTAACGTTGTTTCATTAGGAATAAGAAGCTTATCAATTGAAGAAAAAAACTTTTACGATAAAAATAGAAAAAGAATTAAAATCTTTTGGGCGAAAGATAAAGACAGATGGAAAGGTATAGAAAAAGATATAAAAGGTAAAAATGTATATTTAACTTTTGACTTGGACGTTTTCGATTCAAGCTTAATGCCTTCAACTGGAACACCTGAACCTGGTGGTATTTTTTGGGATCAAGCTGTTAAATTACTTCGAATTATCGCATCTAATTCTAATGTTGTGGGTGTTGATATTAATGAGTTAGCACCAATAAAAAATATGCATTCTTGTGACTTTTTGACTGCAAAATTATGCTACAAAATAATTTCATATATTTTTCATTACAAAAAAGACAATAAAACAAGATAGTGTATATTTATATTGGTAAATTAAATTTGGAGGTACACGATTATGGCCCATTCATTACCTGAGTTAGGTTACGCGTATAATGCGCTAGAACCTCATATAGATGCTAAAACAATGGAAATACATCATTCTAAGCATCATCAAACATATATAACTAATCTAAATGCAGCTTTGGAAAATTATCCTGAGTTTTTTGACAAGAGCGTTGAAGAGCTTCTAATCAATTTAGAGGATGTTCCTGAATCTATAAGGGGGGCGGTTAGAAATGGTGGAGGTGGTCACTCTAATCACTCACTATTTTGGAAAATAATTGCACCTGGGGGAAATAGTAATTCACCTGAGGGAAAAATTGCAGAACTAATTAATTCTAATTTTGGAGATTTTGAAAACTTTAAAAAAGAGTTTTCTGAAAAGGCAGCAAAACAATTTGGAAGTGGATGGGGGTGGCTCTGTCAAGATGAAGCAGGGAAATTAGTTTGTATTTCAACACCTAATCAAGATAGTCCTTTATCTTCTGGCATTCATCCTTTACTAGGTATAGATGTGTGGGAACATGCTTATTATTTAAATTATCAAAATAGAAGACCTGATTACATAAAAGCTTTTTGGGAAATTGTTAACTGGCAGGCAGTTGAAGAAAATCTAAAATAGATGAAAAAAAAATATTCATCAGCTGTTACAAGTGGTCTAGACAAAGCTCCAAATAGAGCTATGTTAAGAGCTGTCGGCTTCACTAACCCGGATTTTGATAAACCTATGATTGGTGTAGCTTCAACTTGGGCTATGGTCACACCGTGCAACATGCATATAAATAAGTTAGCCGAATTTGCTTCCAAAGGTGCTAATAGAAATGGTGGCAAGTCGATTATCTTTAATACAATTACTGTATCCGACGGGATATCAATGGGTACTCCGGGTATGAAATATTCTCTTATTTCAAGGGAAGTTATCGCTGACTCAATAGAAACAGTAACTGTAGCTGAAGGCTTTGATGGAATAATAACTATAGGTGGCTGTGACAAGAATATGCCTGGCTGCTTAATTGCTATGGGACGATTGAATAGACCTTCCATTTTTGTTTATGGAGGATCGATATTACCAGGGATTTATAAAAAAAAACCTGTTGATGTAGTTTCTGTTTTTGAAGCTGTTGGCTCATACTCAAATAAAACTATATCTAAAGAAGAATTATTAAAAATTGAGGAATGTGCTATCCCTGGGCCCGGTTCTTGTGGTGGTATGTATACAGCCAATACAATGGCATCAGCCATTGAAGCCTTAGGAATGAGTTTGCCTGGCAGTTCAACTCAAATTGCTGTTTCAAAAAAGAAAGAATATGATTGTATAGAATCTGGGAAAGCCCTAATAAATTTAATAAAAAAAGATATAAAACCAAAAGATATTATGACTAAAGATGCATTTAAGAATGCTATAACAGTTACAATTGTACTGGGTGGATCTACTAATGCTGTTCTGCATTTATTAGCAATGGCTAGCGCAGTAGGAGTTAAACTTAATATTGACGACTTCACGAAAATTGGTAGGAATGTGCCGGTTCTTGCCGACTTAAAACCTAGCGGTACTCATATGATGGCAAAATTTTGTGAAATAGGTGGCTTGCCTCCTTTGCTGAAAAGATTGTTAAATGCTGGATTGATTAATGGAGACTGTTTAACTGTTACGGGTAAATCGATTAAAGAGAATCTAAAAAACATAAAGGATACTTTGGGGTCAAATGTTGTAAGAAAAGTTGAGAATCCAATTAAGAAAGATAGTCATATTGTAATAATGAAGGGGAACATTTCTCCTCAAGGAGCAGTTGCAAAAATTTCTGGGAAGGAGGGGTTGTCTTTTGAAGGCAAAGCAATTGTGTTTGATTCAGAGGAAGATTGCATGAAGGCAATACTAAAGAAGCGAATAAAGAAAGGGAATGTTGTTGTAATACGATATGAGGGTCCAAAAGGTGGTCCCGGAATGAGAGAAATGCTTGCGCCAACTTCTGCAATAATGGGTCAAGGGCTTGGTTCTGAAGTAGCATTAATAACAGATGGTAGATTTTCAGGTGGAACTCATGGTTTTGTTGTTGGACATATTACACCTGAAGCTTTTGATGGGGGAGTTATCGCTCTAATAAAAAATGGAGATATTATAAAGATTGACTCCTCAACTAATACATTACAATTAAAAGTAAGCAAAAAAGACCTTTTGACAAGAAAGCGAAGATGGAAAAAGCCTTCACAAAAGCATTTAAGTGGGGCAATATACAAATATTCTGTTCTTGTAAGTTCAGCTTCGCAGGGCGCTATTACAGACGGGAAAGTTAAATGAAATGAGTAATTTAAAAGGAAAGAATATTTTATTAGGTGTTACAGGTGGAATTTCAATTTACAAGTCCTGCGAACTTGTTAGGGCACTAATAAAAGAAGGTGCCAATATCGATATTGTCATGACTCCAAATGCAGAAAAGTTTGTTAGCAAAATGACGTTCCAATCTCTTTCTGGACGCAAAGTTTATACAAATATGTATGATTCCGACGAGTCTAGCATATCCCATATAGATCTTGCTGATAATTCTGATTTGATTGTTATTTGTCCAGCCACAGCAAATTTTATTTCTAAATATGCAAATGGTATTGCTGATACCCTATTGTTAAATATTCTAATTGCCACAAAATCGAATGTATTAATTTGTCCTGCTATGAATGTAAATATGTTTACAAACCCATTGATTCAAGAGAATATAAATAAACTTTCAAACTTAGGTATAGAATTTGTAGAGCCTGGTGTGGGCGATTTAGCTTGTGGTTGGGAAGGGAAAGGAAGATTGGCTGATATAGACAAAATTTTAATGTCTATTAAAAAAAAAGTATCAAAAAGTGACTTAGCAAAAGAGAAAGTACTTATTACATGCGGAGCCACAAGAGAATATTTAGATCCCGTAAGATTTTTATCTAATCCATCATCAGGTAAGATGGGTTTTTGTCTAGCAAATGAATTTTATTCTAGAGGAGCTGAATTAGAAATAGTATCTGGCTATGTAGAAGAAAACTTTGAATTGTTCCCTAAGTATTATAAGTGTGAATCCTCAGAAGAAATGCAGCAACATATAATAAAAGAATTAGATAGTTACTCCGTAATAATCAAATCAGCTGCAGTTGGAGATTACAAGTTTAAAGAAATCAGCAAAAAGAAAATTAAGAAAGAGATGAAGCAGATTACTTTTGAAATGGAGGCAACAGTTGATATCTTGGAATATATTGGATCAAAGAAAAAAACGGAACAAATACTCGTTGGATTTTCAGCTGAAACTGACAACGTAATTGAAAATTCGCTTAAGAAAATTCAGAAAAAAAATCTTGACTTCATCGTCGCCAATGATGTATCAGAAAAAGATTCGGGATTTGGTAAAAATAGTAATTTCTCTTTTTTAATTTCTAAAGATGGAAAAACTAAAGAACTTGGTCTGATCTCAAAAGAGTTATTATCAAAAGAAATCGCTGATAAAGTGAAAGAAATCAGACTAAGCTCAAGCTAAAAGATTAAAAAAGAATCTATGCAAACTGCTACTTTGTATTAAAGTACAGCTTCCTTACATGCTTTTGCAACTCTAAACTTTACAACTTTCTTTGCAGGAATCTGAATAACTTCACCAGTTTGTGGGTTCCTTCCTTGTCTAGCTTTACGGTCTACTAGTACTAATTTCCCCAAACCTGGAATTGTAAAACTACCATTGTTCTTAGCTTCGCTGCATGCTAAACCTGCCAATGTATCTAAATATCTGGCAGAATCTGCTTTAGAAATTCCTAAGCTTTCTGCTAAAGCTGCTGTTATTTGTGATTTTGTTAGTGCCATTATTAAAATCCTCCAATAAATATGTTAATTAGTCTTATTTTCATATAATAGTTTTTTAAGACTAAAATTGCAAATTTTATCTAATAAAATCATGTATATTATCAATGACAGGTTCTCCAATGAATAAAAGCTTTTTTCGGTTCTTTGTGATATTCGCGTTATGTATTATAGGTGCTTTTTATTACCAATTTGGCGATAGAAGCAGTATTCAAGCCGAATTTCCAAGCAAAAGGGTTGTGGTCATAGACAGAAATGTAAGCAATTTCACCAAAAAATTAAGCATGCTTGCGAAATTATATAGCTTGAAATCAATCAATGTCCTAGCTGAAGTAGATGGAACCATAGAAACAAGAAACTATGAAATAGGGCAATTTGTTAAAAAAGATGACGTTGTCTTAAAAATGCATGATACTCGTAAATTGTTAGAATTGAAGGAAACTGAAGACTTGCTAGCTTCGCACAAGGCTCGACTTGATGATGCTGCAAGGAATTATAAAAATGCCCTAGCATTATATGGAAAAGAAATAATTTCATCAAATGAGTTAAATACAAAAAAAAATTTATTTCATCAAACAAAAGGTGAACATGACGCACAAGAAGCAAGATACAAAAGAGTCTTGTGGGAATTTCACAATTTAAATGTTGTAGCTCCATTCGATGGATATATTAATAAATTTTATCAGGATATTGGACAGAAAGTATCTAGAGGTAAAAGATTGTTTGAATTTATAGATAACTCTTATCTAATAGGTAAATCCACATTGAGTTCAGATAACGCAAAAAAAATCCAGGGCTCCACAAAACAAATTGAAATCAAAAAAGGTAAAGAGGTATTTGTTTCAGAAATTATAGGTATAAGTCGAAAAATTGATAAAGACAACGTTTCTTACGTACTTGAGTTTAAGATTGATAACTCTAAAGAAAATTTTATTCCAGGTGAAGTAATAGAAATACAAATACAAATACAACAATTTGAAAATTACATTGCGATTCCAAGCAAGGCCATACTTAACGAGGGAGATAAGTCTTTTATTTTTGTTGAGGTTAATGGAGCAGCTAAAAAAATAAATGTTTCTCCAATCCCCCTAAACAATAATGAATCTATAGTAAAAGCTGAAACTGTTCCTGAACTAACAAGAATAATAATAGAAGGCTATTCGGGTCTTGAAGATGGTGCCAAAGTTGAGGTAATTGAATAATTAATGAAACTTATTGACTATTCAATAAACAATCCAGTATTTTCAAATCTCTTAATGGCAACAATAATAATATTTGGCCTTTATGTAGGTTTTAATTTACCCAAAGAACTATTTCCCTCCGTCGGCTTTGAAAAAGTAACAATACTGACAATACATGAGAATTCTACAGCAGAGGACGTTGAAAAATTAATTACAATACCTATTGAAGATAAAATATCTAGCATATCTGGAATAAAGAATATAAAGTCTCAATCATCAGAATCTCGATCATTTATTGTTGCCGAATTGTTTGCAGACGAAGATACAGAAGAAATAGCTCAAGAAATAAGGTCTGAGATATCCCAAATTAAAAATGATCTTCCAGAGGATATTAACGATCCAATTGTAAAAGATGTAAAAGGAAGTGCTCCTTTGATAAATGTATCGATAGGAAGCAATGGAGATAAAAACGAACTCAGATTTTATGCAAAACGTTTAAAAGACAAGCTTGAACGATTAGGCTCTATAGAAAGTTTAATTGAATCTGGCTATGGAGACTTAGTCTTTTGGATTTATATAGATCAAAAGAAATTATTACAATACAACATAGATATAAACGAAGTTATAGATTCTATAAGATCTAGGAATATCGACCTTCCCGCAGGTGCTTTAGAGTTAGGGAATCAAGAGTATACGATTAGGACAAAAGGAAAAATTGAAAGCCTCAATGAACTTGAAGGCATTCCTTTAAATAAAAAAATAAACAAAATGCCCATGATTCTAAAAGATATTGCGAGAATAGAACTTGGACAGGAAGAAGATATGACATTGTCTAGAATTAATGGGTTTAATTCAATATCTTTCTGGATAGAAAAGCAAAAAAACAAAGATGCCATTGAAACCGTTGAAAGCATAAAAGAAGTTATAAAAAACTTTAAAACTTCTCTGCCTGATGGGATTGAAGTTTTTGTGTCTAACGATTCTTCTTATTGGGTAGAAGGAAGATTTGATTCCATGGTGAAAACTGGAATATACGGAATCATTGCGGTTTTGTTAGTTTTATCAATGTTTCTTGATTTTAGATCTGCATTTCTTGCTGCCCTAGGCTTACCTGTTGCTTTTTTTGGGGCTTTTATCCTTATGCAGTACACAGGTGAATCCCTAAATGTAATTACAATGTTTGGATTGATAATGGTGCTTGGTATTGTGGTAGACGATGCAATAATTGTTGTAGAGAATGTCAAAAGGTACATACAAAAAGGCTTAGCGCCCAAAGAGGCTGCCGCAAAAGGCGCCAAAGAAGTAGCATGGCCAGTTATTGCTACAATAATGACAAACATTGCTTCTCTCCTCCCTATTTTGCTTGCCCAAGGTACGCTAGGAATTTTTCTATCTATAATTCCTCAAGTTGCAATATTTGCTTTACTCTTCTCTTTGGTAGAAGCGCTAACCATATTGCCATCTCATTGTGCAGATTTTGTTAAAGCAACAAAAGACACCGGGTTCTTTGCAACTCAATTTGAGAAATTGAGAAGAAAATATTTAAGAGTGCTAATAGCTTGCTTAAGAATAAAGTATAGAATTTTGGGGCTTTCTTTTGGATTGCTTTTATTGAGTACCTTTATACTTTTAAAAATACCCTTTGTTCTTTTATATTCATCAGACATAAACCAATATCTGATAAAAATTCAAAATTCCTCAAATTACAGTTTAAATTTGACTGCTGAAAAAACATCTCAAGTTGAGGCAATTGTAAAGGAAAATACGTCTCCCAAATTATTAAAGAATTATCTAACCACATTAGGGGTTGATTTCTCTAAGAAGCCTCCTCAATATGGAGACCATATATCAAATATTTTAGTTCAATTTCACGACTTTGAAGAAAGAGACAGCAATGGATTAGATTCGATGAAGAAAATTCAAACCATTGTGAATAAAGAAATTGTGGGTCCCGCAAGCATAGAATTCGTACAAACTACTGGGCCACCTAAAGGTAAAGATCTGGATATAAGAATTATTGGAGAAGATACTTTGATACTAAATGAAATTAGTAAAGAACTAAAAACTTTCTTAAAGTCTAAAAAAGGTGTTTATGGTGTGAACGATAATCTAACTTTTGGAAAACCTAGATTGAGTTTAAAAGTGAATGAAAAAAAGGCTGCTATGTATGGTGTAAATACAACCTCAGTTGGAAAAGAAATAAGGCTTTTAATTGATGGAATAGAAGTAGATACAACAAGAATTAATGATGAAGAAGCCAAAATAAAATTAAAGATTGAAAGCGAATGGGGATCACAATCCATCGACAATATTTCAAATCATTTAGTAATGAATTCTAATGGAGAATTTATACCAATTTCAAATTTTTCTGAAGCAGAATTAAGTTCTAATTTGCTTGGGATATCAAGATATAATCGACAAAGGGCTGCGAGTGTAACAGCCGAAATCGATGAAGATATAACAACTCCAAGAGAAGTAATTTATAGTGCATTACAATTTTACCAAACGATTCAAAACAATTACCCTGACTATAAACTTGTATTAGCAGGAGAAGAACAAGACACTAGGGAATCTTTAGAAAGTGTAAAAAGGGCATCAATAATTTCAATATTGCTGATTTTTTTAATACTTGCTACTATTTTACGATCTTATGTTCAACCTCTTTTGATAATGTCCGTTCTACCTTTCACAATCGTAGGTGTTACTGTAGGAGTCCTATTACGTGGAGATCCTATATCTATTACAGGTTTAATCGGTGTAGTAGCCCTTCTTGGTGTTGTGGTAAATGATAGTTTGATATTGATGAACTTTATTAATAAAAGAGTTAGTAAGAATGGGTATGCTTTTTCTGTTTTTTATTCTGCAAAGAATAGATTTAGAGCAATAATCTTAACAACTTTAACGACATTTGGTGGATTAGCTACATTAATGTTTCAAACGCGAGGAGAAGCTGCTTATCTTGCTCCTATGGCTATTTCTTTAGGTGTTGGATTGGTTTTTGCTACACTAATAACCCTTGTATTGATACCTGCTCTTTATTTGTCTTTCATAGATTTAAAGTTACGCTTTTCAAGCTTAAAGTAATTCTGATATCTTAAATATTGGATTATAACTAATCTTCGATTCAAGAAACTTTTCTTTTGCACCCATCTCTCTATCAACAATAGATAGAATTAACTCAACTTTACAATTAATTTGGTCAAGTTCATCAATAGTTCTCAATATGGAACCACCAGTTGAAACTACATCTTCTACTATGACAACTTTTTTATTAGATATATCTGGACCTTCTATTTTCTTCTTTGTACCATGCTCCTTGTCAGCAGATCTTACAAGAAACCCTTTGAAAGAATTTTTATCTCTAGACGCTTTTTCTAATATTGCACCTACTATTGGGTCAGCACCTATTGAAGGGCCGCCAACTATATTTAAATTTTGTTCTATTATTTCCTTATAGAAGATATCAGCAATATAGCCTAAAGAAATTGAAGAAAGTGTGCTTATTCTTGCATCAATGTAGTAGTTACTTTTTTCTCCAGAAGATAAAACGAACTCTCCTTTAAGAATGGATTCCTTTTTTAAAGAGTCTAGCAATAAATTTTTCATAAAACTTTTTATATGCAATGATTATTTTGAGTTAAAATAAAGATATGTCAAAATTTCCACCGGGAATCGACTCGGCAGTAAATTATACATTCTTAAATGCTCTTTATGAAAGAAGGTCTAGAAGATTTGCTATGGGTGGTGAAATTGACGAAGGACCTTTAAAATTCAAATCATCACACAAGCCCATACCATTAAGTGAAATTGAAGAGGCTATTTTGGTTTGGAACGGTTTAGGGATTAAAAACATTAATCTATCTGATTTTCCTCCACATAAAGGTTTAGATTTAGAAGTTAAGTTTATGAGTAAAACAATTGCTTCCTTAGGTGATATTCATAGAACAGAACTTTTTTATACAAATGACGATGGTCTTTATTTAATAAAACTTCATGATCAACTGCCCTCAGATCTAAAAGGCATTGAAGGCCTTACAAAAGAGAAAAAAATTGAAAAAATTATTGAATTATTCAAAGCTTCTAGAATTAAAATACATAATGGTAGAGCAGATTTACCTTTAGTCCCACCTGGTCTAGCAATCCATAATACTTGGAGTGTTAATAAGCCAGGAACAACACTAATGATGCCAGTAACCGATTTGAGTGCGGGTTTGATTAATATCCTATTTTTTTATATGCGTGATGGTCATAGATTTCATTTTATTGATGAGTTAAAAAAAATGGTTCCAGCTGGTACACAAAAGTGGATTGATGATGGATATATTGATACAAGCAAACCTGTTCCTTTGATTGAAGCAGAGCTTAGATTTGCAAATGGGTATATAGCAGAGCAACCAATGTTTTGTCAAAATGTAGCTCTCACTCAACAAATATTGGGACTTGGCGGTTGGATGTTTAGTGGATTTCAGAGTCGTTACATGTTGGGAGCAGATGATAATTATAAGGGATTAGGGTTCACATGCATTGAAGCTAAAGATCAAGATTGGGGAGAAGCTGTATCAAAAGCTCCTGTGGGGCTAGATGGACTCTTTGAAGCTTATTCCCCTCCATACTATTCGAATATGAATGAAGCTGTTGAAGCTTTTAATGATATGAAATGGTCGAATTGGGATGAAAAATTTATGCCATACAAAGATCCAACAGGTGTTTTAAAAGATACTCCTAGGCCTTCAAAAAAAGAAATAGAAATAGTCAAAGATATTTGTACTTATTTATATGAGACATATGGAAGATTTCCAGCCTTTTCAGATGCCATGTATTGTAGAATGATGGTTCAAAATCATCATATTGATCTAGATTTTTATGATAATTTTTATCCAGAAGGTTCATACACTGAGAATCACAAAAACCATTTTGCACTTTGGCATCCTGAAATGGAAGATCCATTTAAAAAGTAAATGGGAAATAGCTCAATTTTCTTTATTTAATCCCAGTCCAAAGACCCAGCAGTTTGGTATTCTGTTACTCTGGTTTCAAAGAAGTTCTTTTCTTTAGACAGGTCTACTGATTGAGACATCCAAGGAAAAGGGTTCTCTGTATCATAAACTCTTGGTAAATCTATTCTTTCAAGTCTTCTGTCCGCAATATATTCAACATATTGAGAAAATTGATCTGGATTTATACCAAGAAGTCCTTCTGGGCAAGCATCGTATGCGTATTGTTTTTCAAAATCAACCGCTTTAACTATTAAGTCAGAAATAGTTTTTTTAAAATTTTCCGTCCATATAACTGGATTTTCTTCCTTTATTGTATTAATTAAATCACAACCAAAAGCAAGATGTATACTTTCGTCTCTCATTATATATTCAAACTGTTCACCGATTCCAATCATTTTATTCTGTCTTTTCAAGGCTAACATCATCGCAAAACCCGCGTAAAAGAATATGCCTTCCATTATTACGTAATATCCCACAATGTCATGCAAGTATTTTTGTATGTCTTCAGAGGTTTTAATTTCAAAATTCGGGTCCATGATTGATTTTGTAAGACTAACCACAAAATCATCTTTCTCTTTAATAGAAGGGATTGTTTCATACATGTTGTATATATGGTCAGGGTCAAGCCCTAAAGTATCACAACAATAAATAAAAGTATCGGTATGGACTGCTTCTTCGTAAGCCTGTCTAAGCAGATACTGTCTAGCTTCTGGATTTGTAACATGCTTATAAACGGTTAAGACAATATTGTTTGCAGTTAAAGATTCAGCAGTGGAAAAGAATCCCAAATTCCACAATATCATTCTTCTTTCTGTTTCTGAGATAACATCTTTTGATTTCCATTGTTCAACATCCTTTTGCATAGAAATCTCTTCAGGTGTCCAGTTGTTTGCAACACCATTCTTATAGTGCTCCCTTGCCCACATGTATGTCATTGGCAATATTTTATTAGGATTCGTTTTTGAATCATTACTTAAGATAGACATAGTATTCTCCTCGCTAATTTTCTATTGGCATGCTTCACAGTCTGGATCCATCAGACTACATGCTGTTACATCAGTTGCAGATTTTTCTTCTTTTGAACCACCTGCTTCTGGTTCATCTTCAATCTTCTTGTATTCCCTCTTTTGAGTATAACCAAATTTGTTAGCATCTAATGTAGATTTTTCAATTTGTGTAGCAGCTAATGTTCTCAAATAATAAGTAGTCTTTAAACCAAGCTTCCAAGCATTAATATAAATATCGCTTAGTAGTTTTCCTGACACACCTTGCATGAAGATGTTATGGGATTGACTTTGATCAATCCATTTTCCTCTTACAGCCGTGTGTTTTAAGAGCACCATTGGATTTATAGAGAAAGCTTCTTTGTATTTTTCTTTTAGTTTTTCGGGCACTTCCTCTATTTGGTCGAGGTTTCCGTCAAAATATTTTATTTTCTCTAACATTTCCTGAGACCATAAATTTAGTTTTTTTAAATCATCAACTAAGTATGAATTTACAACTGTAAATTCTCCACTAATGTTGGATTTTACGTATATATTTTTATAAATTGGCTCAATACAAGGAAAACAACCGGCTATATTAGATATTGTTGCAGTAGGTGCAATAGCCATTGTATTAGAATTTCTCATTCCGTGTTTTTTTACTTGCTTCTTCAATTTCGCCCAATCTAAAGATGTGATTTTATTTATTTCTATTGTATCGTTTCTTTCTTTTTCCAGTAATGACAGAGTATCTAATGGAAAAATTCCTCTCTCCCACTTTGAACCTTTAAAGGATTCATAAGCTCCTCGTTCTTTGGCTAAACCAGACGATGCAAGAATAGCGTTATAAGAAATAAACTCTAGTAACTGATCAGAGAAATTGAGGGCCTTAGGGGATTCAAAGGCTAAATCGACCTTAAATAAAGCATCCTGGAGACCCATAACCCCTAATCCTATTGGTCTATGTTTGAAATTCGAATTTTTCGCTTCTATTGTTGGGTAGAAATTTAAATCAATCACATTATCTAGCATTCTAATTGCAGTTTTTACCGTATTCTCTAACAACTCTCTGTTTAATTTCCCATCCTCAGTAATATGTTTTTCTAGGTTAATCGAGCCTAAGTTGCATACAGCGGTTTCCTCCGGGGATGTATTCAAAGTTATTTCAGTACATAGGTTAGAACTATGCACAGTTCCTACATGGTCCTGCGGGGACCTGACATTGCAAGCATCTTTAAAAGTTATCCATGGGTGTCCGGTTTCGAAGATTCGTGTAAGCATCTTCTTCCAAAGTTCAGGTGCATGAATTTTCTTAAACTTTTTAATCTTGCCTAAATCAACTTGCGATTCATATCTTACATAAGCTTCCTCAAACTTACTTCCGTGTAATTCATGCAAATCTGGAGTTTCCTCGGGTGAAAAAAGAGTCCACTCTTTTTCTTCTATGACTCTTTTCATAAATAAATCTGGTATCCAATTAGCTGTATTCATGTCATGGGTTCTTCTTCTGTCATCACCAGTATTTCTCCGTAAATCCAGGAAGTCTTCTATATCTAAATGCCATGTTTCTAGATATGCACATGTTGCTCCTCTTCTCTTGCCACTTCTATTTATTGCTACAGTTACATCGTTGGCTATTTTAAGAAAGGGGATTACTCCTTGGCTATCTACATTGGTGCTATTAATTCTTGAACCTGTCGCTCGAATATTTGTCCAATCATTTCCTAGACCACCTGACCATTTTGAAAGTTGTGCATTATCGCCAACACATTTAAAAATATGAGAGAGGTCATCTTTTACTGTTGTTAAGTAGCAGGAACTAAGTTGTGGATGAGGAGTCCCAGAATGAAAAAGGGTTGGAGTTGAGGAAACAAACTGCATTGTTGATAGGGCATTATAAAACTCTAAAGTTTTAGATTCTTTATCTTTTTCGTTAATAGAAGTTCCCATAGCAACCCTCATCCAGAAAGATTGAGGTAGCTCAAATCTAATATCCTCATGTTTAAGCAAATATCTTTCATATAATGTTTGGATACCGAGAAATTGAAATAAATTATCTCGGTCAATTTGAATAGAGTTGCTCAACTTTTCTAAATCAAAATCTAATAGTTTTTTATCTAAGTAACCATTGTCTACGCCGAATTCAATTCCATTAATAAAAGTTTTTTTATATTCTTCGTGAAGTGTTGTTTCGTTAATAGATATTTTCATAGCCTCTTTGTATAATCTCTGCAAAAATAATTGAGCAGAAACTTTTCCGTAATCAGGATCATTTTCAATAAAAGCTGTAGAGGAAAGGATTAAAGCTCTTTCAATATCAGTTGTTGAAGCTCCATCGAATATATTTCTTGTTAGCTCTTTTATTATAAGATCAGGTGATGTTGTTTCTGGATATTTGCTACAAGCTAGTGAAGCAGTTTTTCTAGCTTTTTGAGGACTAAATAAAACAGTAGATCCATCCTTTTTTCTGATTTTTAATTTTCCTAGTTCTGCTTTTTGGGAAATTTTGTCTTTTTGGACTTCTCGTTCCTTAGTTCTTTCAGCTCTGTATATTATATATCTCCGAGCAACATCAAACATGTCTGCTCTAATAAGATGTTTCTCAACAACATCTTGAATGTTTTCGACGTTTGGATAAAAATCTATAAATCTAGAAAAGATTTCTTCTTCGATTGAATCAACCACTTCTTGTATTTTAGCTTCTTCGTATTTCTCGCCACCTGCCTTTATGGCGGCAGATATAGCGTTATGAATACGAACGGAATCGAAATCAACAACATCACCAGATCTTTTAACAACAAGTATCTCTTCAATTTGATTCATAGAGTATTTCCTCCAGATTAAACTTTTATAGAGGCAAAGAAGAACTTAACGGGGTGCAAAAGGGGGTATTTTCAGTGCTTCTCTGCCCCAAGGTATAATCACCAATAATAACTGCTTGAACAGGCTAAATTATCAATATATTGTGACTACTTCCTCATTAAACCACTATATATAGTAGGTGTCAAGGAAAATTTTAAAAAAATAAAAATCAATAATTTAGAATATTTAGGTGTGTTCGGCTTTGGAAACCAACTTTCTTATCAAGTCATCAAAGATTAATTTATGCAGTGGGAAGATCGAATACCAATATGCATAACCCCAAAACCCTCTTGGTTCAAAGATCGCAGAAAGGACCAAGAAAGTCTTATCGTTTTGTGGCACTGCCTCTAGTTTAAGCCATGCACTGCCTGGAGTCTTCAAAGTCATTCTCAAGAGCATTTTCCGTCCTTCTTTATATTTTTCTATTTGAAAACAATCAAATAAATCTCCTTCTTTTATTTTCTCTCTCATTGGTTCTTCGAGTTTGTTGCCTCCAATAATACGGTCAATAATTTTTCTAGCTGTCCACAATGAATTAAATGCTAACCATCCATTGTTTCCACCTAGCAACTTAAACACTTCGAAAAGATTCTCTGGTGTGGATTTTACTTCGTTGATTCTAACTTCTTCGAATCTTCCTTTGTGTTCAAAGAAGCTATAACCAGGTTTTATGTTGCGTTGATTCCAAGATGTTTCTACGTATTCGCTTTTAGTTTTATCAAATGCGGATTTAATAGAGTCTCTATAGTTAAGAACATTAATCTCTGGGAATATTAATCGTGATAATGAAGTGTCTCCTACGATATTATTGACAATTCCTTTCACTATAGGAACTGCAAGTAAATTCGTAATTGGGGTTACTAGCCCTACCCACCTAGCTGCTAAGCCAGGTGCCAATATAGGTACAGGTATTATAATTCTTTTTAGGTTTCTGAATTTGCAATATTCAAGCATCATATCTTTAAAAGTCATTGGCTCGGTCCCTATATCAAGTTTTTTAAGCGGTAGTTTATCAATAGCCAAAACTAAATATTTTAATACGTCTCTAATGCTTACTGGTCTTATGTAATTATGAATCCACTTAGGAGCAATCATTATTGGCAATTTTTCACATAAATGTCTAAGCATTTCGAAAGAAGCTGAGCCTGAGCCTATTATTGGTCCAGCACAAAATTCTGTAGTAGGAAGTGCTGAACGAAGAAGATTTCCTACTTCAATTCGACTTTTTAAATGATTAGATATATTTTTACCTTCTGGAGATATGCCTCCTAAGTAAATTACATGTTTTATATTTTTTGAAACAGAAATAAAGTTTATTGCTGCTAACTTATCTAGTTTTATATAGTCCTCTGAGTCTGTCATAGAATGTATCAAATAAAATGCTTGATCTATTCCTTCAGATAAATTTTTTATTGATTCAAGATTTGTCAAATCACCTTTAAATACTTCAACCTGTTTGTACCAAGATTTATGTTTGATTTTGTCAGGGTCCCTTACTAGCACTCTGACACTAATGTTATTGTCTAGGAGTCTTGGTATTAATCTGCCACCAATATAGCCTGTAGCTCCTGTTACTAGAACACGTAAATTTTTTGACTTTATATTAATAGGATTACGATAGATTTCCATGCTAATAAGATATTAACCAATTATTTCAAATAGATTCATTTTGATATAATATAAATTATATGGGATTCTGGAATAACGATTTATCGAATCTGATCCTGCTTGATAATCTAGTCGAAATATGGATAGCAACACTTGTAATAAGTGCAGTACTATTTCTACTAATAAGATTTACTAAGCATTTTATAGAAAAAAGACTTTTGAAATTATCTCAAAAAACAACTAATAATATTGATGATTACATATATGAAATTTTTTCATCTATATCTCCAATTTTTATTCTTGTGTTGTCGATTTTTATTACATCCAAGATAATATTCCTTGGTCAATATATATCAGAAACAATAGACATGGTTTTCTTGTTGATTGTTTTCTGGCAATTAACTAAATGGGCTATCATCCTGGCCAACAAACTTTTTTCCAAATATAAAAATATAAAAACTGACAAACAAGACATGCATGGTGTAACAGCAATCAATGGAGTATCTGCTATTACGAAGTTCGCTATATGGTTAATTTTCTTGATGCTCGCTTTAGACAACCTAGGTGTGGATATCACTGCTTTAGTTGCAGGTCTAGGAATAGGAGGTCTGGCAATTGCTCTAGCGGCTCAAAGCATCCTAGGGGATTTGTTTGCCTCTCTGACAATAATGATCGATAAACCAATTGCAATAGGAGATTATATTGTTGTCGACAACTATATGGGAACTGTAAAATCTATAGGTATTAAAAGCACTAAAATTGAAAGCTTAACTGGTGAAGAGATTATCATATCAAATTCTGATTTATTAAATAGTAGACTTCGTAATTTTGAAAAACAAAGAATGCAAAAAAGAAGGACCACTATAATGTTGGGCCTAGTTTATGAAACTAGTTACGAAAAGCTAAACCAAGTTCAAGATATACTAAATAAGATAGTAGATGAAGCCGACAATGCTGATTATGTAAGAGCTAGTTTCGTTGAATTTGCTGATTTCTCTCTGAATTATGAACTTGTTTATGATGTACTAAGTCCTGACTATCCTCAATACATTGAAGTTAATCACAAGGTGAGATTAAAAATCTTTGAGATTTTTAAGAAAGAAGGTCTTGATTTCGCTTATCCTACTAGAACTATTCATTTAACAAAAGATTGATAATTTTATCATAGGTATTTGTTTTAGAAGTATATATATTTTATATTCTTCAAATGAGCAAAAAAATCTGGGGCGGAAGATTTAAGAAAGAAAATAATGAAAAAGTTGAAATGTTTACATCCTCTCTGGATGTAGATAAAGATTTATATGCTTATGATATTAAAGGTTCAATAGCTCATGTAGAAATGCTATCAAAAAAGAAAATAATTTCGCTGACAGACAAAAGAAAAATCCTTAAAGCTTTAAATCAAATAAATCAGCAGATTCAAAAAAATAAGTTTAATTTTAAAATCGAACTGGAAGATGTTCATATGAATATTGAAAATGCTATAACCAGAAAAATAGGAAGCGTGGGTAAAAAGGTTCATACTGCAAGAAGTAGAAATGATCAGGTCGTAACAGATGTAAAGTTATACATTAAAGACAAGATGGGTCTTCTCAAGAATAATATAATTTCTTTAGAAAAAAATATTATAAAAAAATCCGAGAAAAATATTAATGTAATTCTTCCTTTCTATACTCATCTTCAAAGTGCTCAACCTATTCTATTATCTCACTACTTATTAGCATTTTTTGAAATGTTTAAAAGAGATTTAGATAGAATAAATAATTCGCTTTACAGAATTGATGAGAATCCTTTAGGGTCCTGTGCGGGAGCTGGAACGTCATTTCAAATAGATAGATTGTATACAACGAAAAAACTTGGATTTAGGGTCCCTACAAGAAATAGTTTGGATTCTGTGAGTGACAGAGATTTTATTGTTGATTCAATATATTGCTGTGCAATGACTATGATGCATTTATCTAGGTTTTCAGAAGATTTAATTATATGGAATAGTTCAGAATTTGGATTTATCGATATTGACGATGAATTTACTACAGGTTCTAGTATTATGCCTCAAAAGAAAAACCCTGACATATTAGAATTAATAAGAGGAAAGACGGGTTCAACATATGGGAATCTAATGAACTTGTTAACGAATCTCAAAGGATTGCCTCTAACGTATAATAGAGATTTACAAGAAGACAAATCACCTGTTTTTTCAGCACTTGAAACTACTAACGAATGTGTTGATATGTTCAGTGATATTCTCAATTCAATAAATTTTAACAATGAATCTATAAACAGAAGCTTAGACTTAGGATATCTTACAGCAACAGATGTCGCTGATTACTTAACTAAGAGGGGTGTTCCGTTTAGAGAGGCGCATCATACAACTGGTAAAATAATTGCTTATTGCGAAAAAAATAACCTAAAACTTTCTGAAGTTCATATATCAGATTTAAAAAGATTTTCGAAGTTAATAGAGAAGGATATATATCAGTTTATCTCTATTTCTTCATCGGTAGATTCAAAGAAATCTTATGGTGGTACTTCAAAAACTAATGTAAAAAAAATGATAGCTAAATCAAAAAAAATCTTAGCAAAAATTTAAATAACACAGTAAAACTTGAGCTTAACAATTAGTTGTTTAAAATTATTGAATGAGCAAACTTGAGACTTTTCCTAATAAAGTAAAAGGACGTGATTACAAGATTAATATAGATTGTCCGGAGTTTACTTCTCTGTGTCCAAAAACAGGTCAACCAGATTTTGGAAATATAAAAATAACATACATACCTGACAAACTTTGCATAGAACTTAAATCCTTTAAGCTATATATGTTTTCCTTCCGAAACATTGGCGAATTTCATGAGCATGTAACAAACAGAATCTTGGATGATTTTGTTAAAGCTTGTAAGCCAAAGTATGCTCATATTTTAGCAGATTTTAATGTTAGAGGAGGAATTAAGACAATTGTTGAAGCCGAATACAATAAGTAGTTTATTTTTTTCTTTAGTAGTGTTTGGTCTTTTTCTGTTTGCTTTATTCCCTGACTATTTTGCTCCTCATTCTCCTACTAAATCTGATTTTGACAATATACTAAAAACCCCTTCCGTTGAGCATCTTTTCGGAACAGATGAACTCGGAAGAGATATACTAAGCAGGGTAATTTATGGAACCAGAATATCCATTTCTATCGCTGTCTTTACATCATTAATCGCACTGTTTTTTGGTACTTTGTATGGATCGATTTCTGGCATAAAAGGTGGAGTCCTTGATGAAGTATTAATGAAAATAGTAGACGTTTTCTACTCAATTCCAGATCTTCTTCTGATATCTATTTTTGTTTTAATCTTTGGTAAAGGTATATTGGGAATTACGGTAGCCCTGTCTCTATTAAGCTGGATGCGAGTAGCAAGAATATCTAGAGCAACTGTGCTGGAACTAAAAAATCGACCTTTTATTTTAAGTTCAAAAGTTATGGGGTTTGGAGATATACATATTATAATAAAGGAAATGCTGCCTAATATTATTGCTCCACTTGTTGTTACATTTACATTTACAATACCATCTGTAATCTTGGCTGAATCTACACTAAGTTTTTTGGGTTTAGGTATATCGCCTCCTAACGTGAGTTGGGGACTTATGGCAAATAATGGATGGGAAGGAATAAGAAGTTATCCTCATTTAATAATTTTTCCTTGTTTGGCAATATTTGTTTCTACAATTACATTTCTTAGAATTGGGGATAAATTAAAAAGTATAAGTTAAATGTATAGATATTTATTAGTAATATTCTTATTAATTGGTTCAAATGTATTGGCTGACAATAAATGCAATAGCAATACAAATAATTCCCTCTACCTTTCTTATTGTTATGAGAAGAACAAGAACTACAAAATGGCAATTCAAAGTCTCGATAAGCTTGCTAAATATAAAGACGTTGAAGATTTCTTGCTATATAGAAAAATAAAACTACTCTCATACAGAGAATTAAAATTAAAAGAGATTAAAAATCAAATAAGAAAGTTCGAATATGAACACAACGACTCGGTTCTAATGGCAAAAATTCAACTAATTGAAGCAGAAAGAATGTATGCAAAAAAGAACTACACTATTCTACGTACGCACCTGAAAAAAATAAGAGAAAGATACAAGTTAGACTCTGTTGATAAGATTAAATTTAAATTTATTCTTGCAAGAAATTCTGAAAAACTAGGTGATTACGATAAAGCTTTCAGGCTTTTCAAAGAAATTTGGATAAAGAACCCTTCGTATAGATCTAGTTTAGTAAACAAAAAGGTTTATTCTCTGTCTAAAAAGTTAAAAAAAGATGTAAGAAAAAAAGATTTGAGACTAAGGCTTAATTCACTTTATAAAAAAAGGATGTTTAACCGATTTAATTCAGAGGCTAATAAAATTAAAGATCCGAGTATAGAAATTAAGCAAGCGTTAATTAAAATGAAGAAAAAGAATAGAGACGAAGGCAGAAAAACTTTGGAAAATATATCTAAAGGTAATTTCGTTTCAACAGGATCGGATTCTAAGGATTTAGAAGTATTTGCTGAAGCATCATATCAGATTGCCTTAGATGATTTAAAAATGTCAAAAGATAATACGTTTATAGCTAAAAATCTTAAGTCAATACTCAAGAACTATCCAAATTTTAGTAAAAATGACGAAGTAGCATATCTGTCAGCAAGATTATTTACTCTAGATAAGAATCACGAAAAATCTAAAGAAGTTTATGAGTGGCTGATTAAAACAAAATCCAAAAACTACTTAGATGACGCTTTCTGGGGAATCGGATGGTCAGAGTATATGCTGAAGAATTATGAACAAGCTCTTAATTATTTTTCTTCATTAGAACGATCTGAGAAATCATATTACCAATCAAAGGGGTTGTACTGGAAAGCTCGTTGCTTAGAAAAATTGGGCGACTTACAGAGAGCTAAAAACGTTTACACAAAACTTTATGATAATTATAAAATTGGCTACTATCCTTACTTGGCATCAATCAAGTTAAATATAAGTCCAAAAGTTAGCAATGGACTGCGAACCCCAAGGGGCATTAGCGATGACATCAAAGATCAGATTAAATTATTGAGCTTGTCTAAAAGTACAAAAAAATCTCAACGTGAAGTTAAAAACTACATTGTAAAAAGAATTAATAGTTCTAACTATTTAGACTATTTTAATGCTTTGGAGTCAATCAAAGAATTTAATATGTTGGTGAAATTATCCTATTCGTACCCATCAAAGATACGTTATAGGTACCCAAAAGCTTTTCGAGATAAGATTGAAACAAATTCAGAGGCTTTCGGTGTTGATAAGAATTTAATTATGGGTTTAATCAGAGAAGAAAGCTTGTTTAATACTAATGCCGTATCGAGTGTAGGGGCAATGGGATTGATGCAATTAATGCCAGGTACAGCTGAAAAAGTAAGAAAAGAACTTAGACTAAATAAATCGTCTAAATATTTTAATCCTGATATAAATATAAAACTTGGTAGCTATTATTTGTCTACTCTACTAAAAGACTTTGATAACAATTTGTTCTATGCAATTGCTGCTTATAATGGTGGTCCTGCAAGCGTTAGAAAGTGGCTTGTCAGATTTGAAGGACTTGAGGATGATGAATTTGTAGAAAGTATTCCATTCAAAGAAACACATGGATACGTAAAAAGAGTACTTCGTAGCTATTTTTACTACATTTCAACAAATTAAAACCCCTATAAATAAAGAAGAATATCATGTCTGTCTAACTTTTCCTGCTGTTTTATAACTTTTTTCTTGACATTACTCAAATACCATTTATTGTAATAAGCATACACAAATAGGGAGGCCAAAAAATGAAAAGGCTAAAACAAAAATCAAAAAGGGAATACTTAAATAAATACGACAAGTCAATGATGCCAGGAGATGCACTCACTAATGCATTAATTCCATACGCATCGCTAGGGATCTTTCTAGCATCGTTTCTGCTAATCACGGCATGGAGGATATAAGATAATGATTATTTTAATATATTCATCTTTCATAATGCTTTGCGTCCTTGGCTGTCACATTTCTCGAGGGAGGAAGGTCAAATGTTAACAATAATCCTCCAGCTGAAAAACCTTTTAAAGTTTCCACACAATCCAGCTGTGCATTTGCCTTTCCCCTAAGCCAAGGGCTAGTAGGTTCAGCTAATGCTTGCAAAGTTTTTTAGTATTTGAAGTCCTTGCCTGCTGCTCTTCTCTGGATGGAATTGTGTAGCGTATACGTTTTCCCAGCTGATAGAAGAAACAAACTCATCTCCGTAGACTGAAACAGTGTCTGTTATATCACTACCTGTGTTTAACTTATATGAGTGGACAAAATACATCCAGGACAAGTTTTCAATATCTTCTAAAAGTTTAGATTTTTTTTTGATCTCAATTTGATTCCAACCCATGTGAGGGACTTTCAACTTATGTTTGTTAAAGTCTATTTTGTCAATATTTCCAGTGAAAATTGATAAACCCTCAACCTCTGGTGTTTCATCGCTACCTTCAAATAATATTTGCAACCCTAAACAAATGCCCAAAAAAGGCTTTCCTTGTTTGATTGAATTTTTTAAAGTTTCAAATAAATCTTTTTCATGAAGATTGTTGATACAATCTCCAAATGCACCAACCCCTGGAAAAATAATAGAATGGGCTGAGTTAATTTTTTTAATGGAAGTAGTAATTGTTGATTCACAATTAAGTAAAGATAGAGCTTTCTTGACAGACTGCAGATTACCAAATCCGTAATCTACTATTGCTATCATTAAAGATTGCCTTTAGTTGAAGGTATTGAGTTAGACCTCAAATCTAGACCTGTTGCCATATCAAGCGACTTTCCTACTGACTTAAATATGGATTCAATAATATGGTGGTTATTGCTTCCATATTTTAATTCGATATGGATATTAGCTTTAAGATTGCTAGTTAATGATTGAAAAAATTCCTTTGCTAATTCAACATCAAAATCCCCTACTTTTGAATTACTTAAATTAACATCAAATACAAAGTATGGCCTTCCACTTAAATCAATATGAGAGTTAGAAAGAGTCTCGTCAAAAGGGACGGAACTCGAACCATAACGAGCAATAGATTTTCTATCTCCTAGCGCTTTATCAAAAGCTTGTCCAATAGCAATACCAACATCTTCAACTGTATGGTGAAAATCAATTTCAGTATCACCCTTAGCTTTTATATTTAAGTCAAAATATCCATGTTTAGATAATTGTTCTAACATGTGATCAAAGAATGGAACCCCAGTATCTATATCGTATTTGCCACTGCCATCTATCTCTAAGTCTACAACGACATCTACTTCACTAGTTTTCCTCTCTACTTTTGCAGTTCTACTCATATTCTGATGTTAAACGAAAAAATATTAATATTCAATGAACCTATAGGTCATGTTCGTCTTGTATTTCACCTAGTATTTCCTCTAATATATCTTCTATAGTCACAATTCCCATTGGATTCTCAGGCTTCCCAACTATGGCTATACTTACTTTCGCTCCCTTCAAATCATCTAATAGCTTTGATGCTAAATAATCTTTATCAACAAAGAAACATTCTGTAATATAATTGTCTAAAGATTTATTGTCTTCTTCGTCCAATAAGTAAAAAGCATGAATCACTCCTTTGATAGAACTGCTAAAGTAGTCATAAACTGGGAATCTAGAATAGCCCGTATCTTTTATAATCTTTTTTGCATCAATTACTTTTTTAGATAAATCGATTGAAGTTACACTCTCCATTGGAATCATAATTTGTTCAACGGTTGTTTTATCAAATAAAAATATTTTCTTTAAAATCTTATCTCTAAATTGTTTCGAAGAACTTTCTAGCATTGAACCAGTCTCTAGCACATGCATCAACTCTTCTCTAGTTATTAATTTACTTCTTGTTCCAATCATTCTCACAATTAAATCCGTTAGGTACTTAACAATGAAAAGCAATGGCTTGAATAAGTAGCTGAAAATTATGGAAAAATATATTGTTTTGAGTACAAGGGTGTTGCTTTGATTTTGAAATATAGATTTAGGTACTACCTGTCCAAAGATAACAATTAAAGGTGTTAGAATTATTACCGAGAGAATATGGGGATCATATTGTGGATATGCTCTTTCGACAAATGAAGAAACCAAAACTGTATTTATAACAATACATAAATTCTCGCCAACAAGACTTGTTGCTACATATTCTTCTATCTTATTTATAGAACTCATAACTAATTTAGCTGAAGGTAATCCTTGATCTGCTTTAGATCTTATTCTGCCTTTATCGCAAGACAGTAGTGATATCTCTGAGCCTGCAAACATAGCCTGAAGAATTAAAAGAACTAAAGTAATTATTGGCAGAGTAATTAAATTAATCATGAACAAATCTCTCCGCTGAAATTATTGTAATTCTATTTTCTTTTACTTCTTCAACAGTAAGCTTAATGTTTCCTTTTAAAATAAATTCACCTTCTTTAGGCAGCCTCCCTAATTGCTTAAAAACAAAACCGCCCATTGTTTCAACGCCTAAATCTTCTGATATATAGGATTCGCTTATCTCTTGTGAGATATTACTTATTCCTCCAAATCGGAGTACTCCAAACAAAAATGCGTCATTAAAATCAGCAATCCTAGTTCCTCCGTCAAAATATAAAGCTTTATTCACAAAATTTGTTTTATTGTTTTCTATATCTCTTTCATCTTCAATTTCTCCAAAAATTTCCTCAATTATATCTTCAAGTGTGACAATGCCTTCGAGTCGACCATATTCGTCTATAACAATAGCCATATGCAACTTCATTATTTGTAGCTCTCTTAGTAATTCAAATACATTTTTTTTGTCTAGGACAAAATAAGGCTCTCTTAGAATCGGAAAAATTTCAGACGAATTATGGTTAAGCAAGTCTTTTGAATATAAAATTCCAATTATATTATCCGAATCACCCTCATAAATTGGAATTCTTGAAAAACCTTTACTTTTTACTTTTTTCAATGCCTCATCCCTTGTTGTATTACTTGGAAGTAGAAACAAATCGGGCTCAGGGGTTAATATCTTGACCAGATTGATTTTTTCAAGTTTAAGAAGATTGTCTATTATCCGACTCTCGCTTTTTTTAACTAATCCTTCATCTTCTCCTATATCAATAAGGCTAGGAATGTTTTTTATTGATTCATGCTCTTTGGAGACATTAAGATTTTCATTGCTGCTTACTAAATTAATCAAGAACCTGGATAATGCATCGAAGAACAAAGTTAACGGATAAAGTATCTTGTTTAGAAAATATATCGTTGGAGCTACAACTGTTGCTATCTTTCTAGAAAATTTTACGCCAATGGTCTTAGGAATTATTTCACAAAAAATAAGTATTACTATTGATGCTATAAAAATCGTAACTACAGATATTAATTCTTCAGGTATCTTGTTTACAAATATCTTGTTTAATTTAGAGGATAGTAAGCTTGTGATGGTTACATTTAGAATCTCGTCAGCCAATAAAATTGTTGCAATAATTGACGCTGGGTTGTTAAGAAATCCTTCTAATATTTTTCCTGTTGAAGACTTTTTTTTAATTAGATCTACTTGATACCTTTGTAGAGAAAAAATTGAACTTTCTGTTATTGAAAAAAAACCAGACAATAGGATTAGACAAAACATTAAAATTAAAAAAAGATAATATTCGCTCATCTAGAATTTATGTATAAAACCTTTTGGTTTCAAAACTTTACTCTTACCTCCTTCAATTAAAATCATTTTATTAGTTTTATTTATTTCTCCTATCTTATAAACTTTAAATTTTTTATCCCTAGCTAGTTTCAGAAATTGACCATGGCACCTTTTATTAACTGTGAACATTAACTCGTAATCATCTCCTCCATTTAGAACGTATTCTTTAGCATGAGTTTTGTTAGATAAATTATAAATCTGTTTACCTTTTGGTATATCTTCCCAGATGACTGTCGCACCAAGTTTGTTACTGCTGTTTCCTATGAGTCTACTTAAATCTAGTGCTAGACCGTCTGTTATATCTATCATGGATGTTACGTAATCAAGTCTTCCTAAAAAAAGCCCTAATTTAATTTGTGGTTTCGGCTGCTTATACTTTCTTATCAACTTTATTTCTTCGCTATTAAATCTAGATTGACTTTTATTCCGTAGGATTCTGAGGCCAAGTGCTGCGTCTCCTATATTTCCAGATACATATAAAAAATCTGTGTTTTTGCACTTTCCTCTTTCCTTATATTTTTTTTTTGCATTCAACTCTCCTATGACTGTTATATCAATCATTAAAGAATCAGAACGTGTCAGGTTCCCCCCTATTAAGGTTATATCAAATTTCTTAGCTGCGTTTTTAAAACCTTCAAAAATTTTATTAATATATTCCTTTGTTATGCCTTTAGGAATAAATAATGAATTTGTAAAAAATTTCGGTTTAGCTCCCATTGCTGAAATATCACTAGCAGCAATTGCAAGTGCTCGTGAAGAAATCTCTTCTGGTTTAAATTTCTTTTTTATAAAATGAACATTTTCAACTTGTGAATCGCAGGAAACAACTATTCTCCCGCTTGGAATTCTACAAACAGCTGCATCATCCCCTATTCCATTGAAAAAAGCAGAAGATGTAGTTCTAAATCTTTTTCTTAACAATGATTCAATATATATCTCGTCAAGCATTTTAAGATGTCGTTAATAAATTTAATCTAATTTGGGCAAATAATCCATTTAATTAATCTAATCAGCTAAAAAATCGATAACTTCTTTGTTCACAATATCTTGGTACTCTTTCCAGAATCCATGACCACCTGGGAACCCAATCACTTCAGAATTTTTAATGTATTTAGCCATAGACATGGATTTTTTTGGTGGAACAATTAAATCGTTCTTACCGAAGATGATTAGTGTCTTAGCTTTAATCTTTTTCAAATAATTAGTATTATTTAAACTTTCTATTGCCTTACATTGGTTCAAATAACCTTCTATTTCATTTTGATTATTTGAAACTTTTGCTTTTTTGTAATTCATAAAATTTCTTTCAACATAATCTCTAGAATAGCCTAGAAGTAGTGCGTTGAACCAAATCTCTTTTAATCCAACATTGTTCACTATTTTTTTTGAAATAGATATTATTTCTTTACTTATTTTATCTCTCGTAGAACATGTACAAGCCAAAATAAGCTTGTTTACTTTTTTGGGAAATTTAGATGCAAAAACTTGTGCTATCATTCCACCCATTGAATTTCCTATAATATGTGCTGATGGTATTTTCAGTAACTCCATTATTTCATTACAGTTACTTGCAAACATTTCCATGGAATAATCTGTATCCGGCTTGTTGCTTTTACCGCTTCCTAAATTATCAAAAATAAGAACCGAAAAGTACTTACTAAAATATTTCATCTGATCTTCTCTACTTGATATATTGCTACCTAGCCCTCCTATGAAAACAATAAAAGGGGAATTTTTTTTTCTTTTAATTTTATAATTAATTTTTCCTAGTTTTGTTTCTAAGTAAGGCATCAGTGGCTCCTCAAATAACTATCAATAATCAAACAAGCTGAAAGCATGTCTTGGTAGTCTTTCCTTTTTTTTCTAGAAATATTCATTTTTTTTATTAGAATTTCATCGGCTTCCTTAGAAGTAAAATTTTCATTCCAAAATTCTACTCTTTTATCAGTTTTTTTTACCAAATCTTTATAAAATTCTTCGATATGGTCTTGGATTTTTAATCTACCATCATCTTTATATGGAAGCCCAACCAATATAAGGCTTGGATTGCGTTCATTAATTATATTTACTATCTCTTCAATATGGCTTTTGTCTTGCTTGTTAATTACAACTTTAACTGGATGGCTAGCTATATTTAACTCATCACTACCAGCAACACCTATTCTTTTTAAGCCAAAATCTATTGCTAAAATACTCATTCAATAAACTATATTATATAGTTATGATAAAATAACTTAAGAATTATTTAAAATGAGTGTTGTTACAAGATTTGCACCAAGTCCAACTGGCTCTCTACACTTAGGAGGGCTAAGAACCGCTATATTTAATTATCTCTATGCAAAAAAAAACCAGGGAAAATTGATTTTGAGAATAGAGGATACTGACCAGGAAAGGTCAACAGAAGGCTCTTTACAAGAAATCATCACTTCGCTGGAATGGCTAGGCATAGAATGGGATGAAGGGCCATATCTACAGTCTAGCAGATTAAATATTTATACTGATTTCGTTAATATGCTTCTTGATAAAGATTTAGCTTACAAATGCTTCACAACAAATGAGGAAATAAAAGAATTAAAAGAAAAAGCTGCTAAAAATAAGGAAATATACAGATATCCCAGAATCTGGAGAGATAGACGGGACCATCCTCAAAATTCTAACTACGTAATTAGATTTAAAGTTCCAGATTTAAAAGAAATAAGTTTTACCGATACTTTGAGAGGTCAAATAAATATCGATTCTTCAAATTTGGATGATTTTGTCATAGTTAAGAGTGATGGCTTCCCTACTTATAATTTCGCATCAGTAGTTGATGATGCTGATATGGGCGTTACTAATATCATTAGAGGTGAAGACCATCTTTCAAATACCGCCAAACAGATGCTAATATTTGACGCAATAGAGAAAGAGCCACCCTCTTTTACACATGTTTCAATGATTCTAGGAAAAGATAAGAACAAGCTTAGCAAGCGTCATGGCGCAGAATCCATAAATAAATTTAAAGACTTAGGGTATCTGCCTATAGCAATAGTTAATTATTTAGCAAGATTGGGTTGGTCACATGGAGATCAAGAAATTTTTAGCATGAATGAGATGGTTAACTTTTTTTCCTTAGAAAATTTAAGTAAGTCTCCAGCTGTATTTGA